>Ga0210040_10000216_pt1 | contig 101360 bp, 85 predicted proteins | sample CryGeyCG12114_NA_FD_185462 | JGI IMG/M metagenome (GOLD analysis project Ga0210040, IMG submission 185462) | Groundwater microbial communities from aquifer - Crystal Geyser CG19_WC_8/21/14_NA (SPAdes) (version 2) | ecosystem: Environmental > Aquatic > Deep subsurface > Groundwater | place... | reverse complement strand
GGGTGCTCCGGTCGGCGCCCCCGCCGGTGCTGCGGGCGCGACGCGGTGAGCGGCGCCGGCCGCTGGGCCGCGGTCACCGACCGCGCCGAGGTGCTCGCCACCCGGCCGGTCGGGGCGTACACGCACCTGGTGCTCCACAGCCCCGCCGCCGCCCGGGCCGCCCGCCCGGGCCACTTCGTGGCCTGCGGCACCGGTGACTCGGGCATGCTCCTGCGCCGCTCGTTCAGCCTGCACCGCGCGGACGCCGAGCTAGGCACCCTGGAGGTGGTGGTCGCCGCGGCCGGTCCCGGCACGGCGCTGATCACCCAGCTGCGCCGGGGCCAGCGCCTGTCGGTCACCGCGCCGCTGGGCCGCCCCTTCCCGCTGCCCGAGCCGGGCACGCCGACCGTGCTCGTGGGCGGCGGGTACGGCGCTGCGCCGCTGGGGTGGCTGGCCACCGCCCTGCGCGCCCGCGGCAGCCGCGTGGACGCCGTCCTGGGCGCCGCCGGCGTGGACCGCCTCCTGGGCACCAGCGACGTCGGCGCCCGCACCGCGCTGGACGACGTCGTGGACTCCGTGGCGGTGACCACCGACGACGGCTCGGCCGGCACCCGCGGCCGGGTGACCGACGTCCTGCCCGAGGTCCTCGACCGCGCCGCGCACCTGGGCGGCGGGACGCCGGTGGTCTACGCCTGCGGCCCGATGCCGATGCTGCGGGCCGTGCACGCGGTCAGCGCGGCGGCGGGCGCCGGCAGCTGGCTGGCCGTGGAGGAGTCCATGGCCTGCGGGATCGGGGTGTGCATGACGTGCGTGCTGCCGGTGCGCGGCGCCGACGGCGCCACCCGGATGGTCCGCACCTGCACCGAGGGCCCGACCTTCGCCGGCGACGCGCTGCGCTGGGACGCCATCGGCCCCCGCGGCGCCCGGGTGCCCGAGGACGCCGTCGGCGCGCCCGCCCCGGTGGCCGCCGTCCAGCCGGTCGGGGACCCGGCGTGAGCGCCACCACGACCGGCGCGCCCACCGCGGCGCTCGACCCGGCCGACGTCGACCTGTCCACCGAGGTCGCCGGCCTGCTCCTGCGCGGGCCCACCATGACCGCCTCCGGCTGCGCGGCGGCCGGCGCCGAGCTGGCCCCCTACCTCGACCTGGCCGCCCTGGGCGCCGTGGTCACCAAGTCGGTCATGCTCGCGCCGCGCTCGGGGCGCCCCACGCCGCGGATGGCCGAGACGCCCGCGGGGATGCTCAACTCGATCGGCCTGCAGGGCCCGGGCGTGGAGGCCTTCTGCGCCACCGACCTGCCGGCCCTGGCCGCCACCGGCGCCACGGCCGTCGTCTCCATCGCCGGCGGCAGCGTCGAGGAGTTCGGGGCCCTGGCCGCGCGGCTGGCCGGCGAGGACGCCGTGTCCGCCATCGAGGTGAACATCTCCTGCCCCAACGTCGCCTCGCGCGGCCTGGTCTTCGCCTGCGACCCGGGAGCCTCGCGCGAGGTCCTGGCGGCGGTGACCGAGTCCGCCCGGCCGGGCGTGCCGGTGCTCGCGAAGCTCTCGCCCGACGTCACCGACGTGGTGGCCGTCGCCCGGGCCTGCCTGGAGGGCGGCGCGAGCGGCCTGACCGCGATCAACACGCTGCTCGGCATGGTCATCGACCCGGTGACGCTGCGCCCGCAGCTGGCCGGCGTCACGGGCGGCACCTCGGGCCCGGCGATCCGCCCGGTCGCGGTGCGCGTGGTGTGGCAGCTGCGCGCCGCCATGCTCGCCGGGGCGCTGCCGCAGGTGCCGGTCGTGGGCGCGGGCGGCGTCGCCTCCGGCGCCGACGCCCTGCAGATGCTCTCCGCCGGCGCCAGCGCCGTGCAGGTCGGCACCGCCACCTTCGCCGACCCCACCGCCCCCGCGCGGGTGGCCGCCGAGCTGGGCCGCGAGCTGGCCCGCCGGGGGATCGCCCGGCTGCGCGACGTCGTCGGGATCGCCCACGAACCGGTGGGCGCGCGGTGAGCGCCCCGTTCGGGGTGCGCCTGGCCGCGGCGATGGCCGAGCAAGGCCCGCTCTGCGTCGGCATCGACCCCCACGCCCCGCTGCTGGCGGCGTGGGGCCTGGGCGACGACGTCGACGGCCTGGAGCGGTTCGCCCGCACGAGCGTGGAGGCGCTCGCCGGCGTCGTGGCGGCGGTCAAGCCGCAGGCGGCGTTCTTCGAGCGGCACGGCTCCGCGGGCGTCGCGGTGCTCGAGCGGGTGGTGGCCGACTGCCGCGCGGCCGGTCTGCTGTGCGTGGTCGACGCCAAGCGCGGCGACATCGGCTCGACCATGGGCGCCTACGCCGACGCCTTCGCGGGGGAGGGCTCGCCGCTCGCCGGCGACGCCGTCACGGCCTCGCCCTACCTCGGCTTCGCCTCCCTGGACCCGCTGCTCGACCTCGCCGAGGCCACCGGCCGCGGGGTGTTCGTGCTGGCCCTGACCTCCAACCCCGAGGGCGCGGGCGTCCAGCACGCGCTGGCCCCGGGCGGGCGGGCGGTGGCGGCCGAGGTCGCGGCCGCCGCCGCGCGGCGCAACGCCCCGGCCCGTGCGCTCGGGCAGCCGCTGGGCCCGGTGGGCCTGGTCGTGGGCGCCACCACCGGGGACGCCGCCGCCCGCCTCGGCGTCGACCTCGCCGCCGTCCACGGGCCGCTGCTGGCCCCGGGCGTCGGGGCGCAGGGCGGCACCGCCGGCGACCTGCGCCGCGTCTTCGGCGCCGCGGCCGCCTCCGTGCTGGCCTCCTCCAGCCGCGAGGTGCTGGGCGCCGGCCCGGGCCGCTCGGCGCTGGTGGACGCGGCCCGGCGCAGCGCCGACGCCTGCCGGGCAGCGCTCTCGTGAGCACCCTCCCGGCCCACCCCCGCGTTGCCTCGGCGCAGCGCGCTCGCTAGGTTCGCCGGACCCCCTCCGACGCCGTCCGACTCCCTGAGGTGACCTCCGTGCCGCTCCCCACCCTGACCCCCGAGCAGCGATCCGCGGCGCTGGAGAAGGCCGCCGCCGCCCGGCGGGAGCGGGCCGAGATCAAGAACAAGCTGAAGTACTCCCAGGGCTCCCTGGGCGACGTCATCCGCGAGGGCCAGCAGAACGACGTCGTCGGCAAGATGAAGGTCAGCGCCCTGCTCGAGGCCCTGCCCGGCGTCGGCAAGGTCCGCGCGGCCAAGGTGATGGAGGAGATCGGCATCTCCGAGACCCGCCGCGTGCGCGGCCTGGGCGCCAACCAGATCGCCGCCCTCGTCGAGCGCTTCGACCGCTGACCAGCACCGCACCCCGGACCCCGCTGGTGACCGAGACCCCTGGCGAGCCGGCCCGCCTGACCGTCCTGGCCGGCCCCACCGCCGTCGGCAAGGGGACGGTCGCCGCTGACGTCCGCCGGCGCTACCCCGACGTGTGGCTGTCGGTCTCGGCCACGACCCGCGCCCCCCGCCCCGGTGAGGTGGACGGCGTCCACTACCGGTTCGTCAGCGACGCCGACTTCGACGCCCTCGTCGAGCAGGGCCAGATGCTGGAGTGGGCCGTGGTGCACGGGCGCCACCGCTACGGCACCCCCCGCGGGCCGGTGGAGGAGGCGCTCGCGCAGGGCCGCCCGGCGCTGCTGGAGATCGACCTGCAGGGCGCCCGCCAGGTGCGCGAGGTGATGCCGCAGGCGCGGTTCGTCTTCCTGGCCCCGCCCACCTGGGAGGAGCTGGAGCGCCGGCTGGTCGGCCGCGGCACCGAGGGACCCGCCGAGCGGGAGCGCAGGCTGGCCACCGCACGGGTGGAGCTGGCGGCCGAGGAGGAGTTCGACGTGACCGTCGTCAACGACGACGTCACCCGCGCCACCGACGAACTTGTATCATCGATGGGTCTGGGCCCTCTGCGCGCACGAGGCCGCTGACCGCCGGCGCCACCGATCACGGTGGCGCGGCGGCGAACCGCACGGCGGCGCGAGCGCCACCGGCCCACCCCGACAGCTCTGGAGGAGCCTGCTCATGTCCGGTACCGCGGCTGCACCCGAGGGCATCACCAACCCCCCGATCGACGACCTGCTCGAGGCCGCTGACGGCTCCAAGTACGGCCTGGTCATCTACGCCGCCAAGCGCGCGCGCCAGATCAACGCCTACTACGCCCAGCTCGGCGAGGGCCTGCTGGAGTACGTCGGCCCGCTCGTGGAGACCCACGTGCAGGAGAAGCCGCTGTCGGTGGCGCTGCGCGAGATCGACGCGGGCCTGCTGACCAAGCGCCCGGCCGCCCCCGAGGACGGCGACGCCGGCGCGGCGGTCGACACCACCTTCTCGGCCGGCTTCGCCACCGACTTCGGCGACGTGGCGACCACGACGGCCGAGGGCGACGCCCCGGCCGACGTCACCCCCTGACCCCCGCGCCTCCCGTGCCCCCGGCGGCTGCTGGCACCCCCTCGGTGGTCCTCGGCGTCGCCGGGGGCATCGCGGCGTACAAGGCGGCGAGCCTGCTGCGCCTGCTCACCGAGGGCGGTGCGCGCGTGCGCGTCGTGCCCACGGCCTCGGCGCTGCAGTTCGTCGGAGAGGCCACCTGGGCGGCGCTGTCGGGGCAGCCGGTCGCGACCGACGTCTGGACCGACGCCCACCAGGTGCCGCACGTGCGGATCGGCCGGGAGGCCGACCTGGTGGTGGTGGCCCCGGCCACGGCCGACCTGCTCGCCCGCGCGGCCGCCGGCCTGGCCGGCGACCTGCTCACCTCCACGCTGCTCACCGCGCGCTGCCCGGTGCTGATGGCGCCGGCCATGCACACCGAGATGTGGGAGCACCCGGCCACCCGCGCCAACGTGGCGCTCCTGCGCTCGCGCGGCGTGGTCGTCCTGGAGCCGGCGAGCGGCCGCCTGACCGGCGCCGACACCGGGCCCGGGCGCCTGCCCGAGCCCGCGGCCATCCACGCCGCGGCGCTGCGCCTGCTGGCCCGCGGCTCCGTCGGGCCCGACCTCGCCGGGCGCCGCGTCGTCGTCTCCGCCGGCGGCACCCGCGAGCCGCTGGACCCCGTGCGCTTCCTGGGCAACGCCTCCACCGGCCGGCAGGGCTTCGCCCTGGCCGCCACCGCCGCCGCCCGCGGGGCGCGCGTGACCCTCGTGGCCGCCAACACCGAGCTGCCCCTGCCCGCCGGCGTCGACGTCGTGGCCGTGGGCACGGCACGCGAGCTGCGCGAGGCCGTGCTGGCCGCCGCGGTCGGCGCCGACGCGGTCGTCATGGCGGCCGCCGTGGCCGACTTCCGGCCCGCGCACGTGGCCACCACCAAGATCAAGAAGACGGACGAGGGCCCGGCGGCCCCCACCGTGGAGCTGGTGCGCAACCCCGACGTCCTGGCCGACCTGGTGGCCGCCCGCCGCGACGGCGTCCTGCCCGCGTCCCTGGTGCTGGCCGGCTTCGCCGCCGAGACCGGGGACGCCACCGCCGGCGTCCTGGAGCACGGGCGCGCCAAGCTGGCCCGCAAGGGCGCCGACCTGCTGGTGGTCAACGAGGTCGGGCCGGGCCGCGGCTTCGGCACCGCGGACAACGCGGTGGTGATCCTCTCCGCCGGGCCCGGGGCCGCCGAGGTGCCGGTCGGGCCGGCGTCCAAGGAGGACGTCGCCGACGCCGTCTGGGACGCCGTCAGGGGCCGGTTCGGGCCCGGTTAGGGTGGCGGGTCCGCACCACGAACGTCCTGGGAGAGCTGTGACCGCGTCGGACCTGCGCCTGTTCACCTCCGAGTCGGTCACCGAGGGCCACCCGGACAAGATCTGCGACCAGATCAGCGACGGCATCCTCGACGCGCTCCTCGCGCAGGACCCCGCCAGCCGCGTCGCGGTGGAGACCATGGTCACCACCGGCCTGGTGCACGTGGCCGGAGAGGTCACCACCGCCGGCTACGTCGAGATCCCCAAGATCGTCCGCGAGACCATCCTGCGGATCGGCTACGACTCCTCGGCCAAGGGCTTCGACGGGCGCTCGTGCGGCGTCGAGGTCTCCATCGGCGCGCAGTCGGCCGACATCGCGGCGGGGGTCGACAAGGCCTACGAGGCCCGCAGCGACTCCGGCGACTCCTCGAACTCGGCTGACCCCCTGGACCAGCAGGGCGCCGGCGACCAGGGGCTGATGTTCGGCTACGCCAGCGACGACACCGCCGAGCTGATGCCCCTGCCGATCCACCTCGCGCACCGCCTGTCCGAGCGGCTGTCGGCCGTGCGCAAGGAGGGCCTGCTGCCCCACCTGCGCCCGGACGGCAAGACCCAGGTGACCATCGGCTACGACGGCGACCGCGCCGTCAGCGTGGACACCGTCGTCCTGTCCACCCAGCACGCCCCCGAGGCGACCCTGGCGCAGCTCGAGGCCGAGATCGCCGAGCACGTGGTCACCCCGGTGATCGCCGCGGCGGGCCTGGACACCACCGGCACCCGCCTGCTGGTCAACCCCAGCGGGCGGTTCGAGGTCGGCGGCCCGATGGGCGACGCCGGCCTCACCGGCCGCAAGATCATCGTCGACACCTACGGCGGCATGGCCCGCCACGGCGGCGGCGCCTTCTCCGGCAAGGACCCGTCGAAGGTCGACCGCTCGGCCGCCTACGCCATGCGCTGGGTCGCCAAGAACGTCGTGGCCGCCGGGCTCGCCCGCCGCTGCGAGGTGCAGGTCGCCTACGCCATCGGCGCCGCGCACCCGGTGGGCCTGTACGTGGAGACCTTCGGCACCGAGCAGGTCGACCCCGCGCGCCTGACCCGCGCGATCAAGGACGTGTTCGACCTGCGCCCGGCCGCGATCGTCCGCGACCTGGACCTCCTGCGCCCGATCTACGCGGCCACCGCCGCCTACGGCCACTTCGGCCGCGTGCTGCCGGGCTTCACCTGGGAGCGCACGGACCGCGCCGACGCCCTGCGCTCGGCCGTCGGGGCCTGACCGCCCGGCCCGTGCGCACCGGGGACGGGTGCAGATCCACCCACGGGCGCGCCGTCGGTGGCGTCTGGTGTCATGGCCGCCATGACGTCGCCGGAGCTGCCCGCCGCGGGTGCGCCCGACGACGCGCCTGACGACGACGGCGCGCTCGCCCTGCCCGGGCTGCCCACCGGCCGGGCCGCGGTGGCCGCCGCGCGCGCACGGCGGCCGAAGGCTCCCAAGCCGCCGGAGCCCGTCGCCGACGTCGACCCGGTGGCCCGGGTGGTCGTCGACGTCGCGCTGGCGCACCTGGACCGCGCGTTCGAGTACGCCGTGCCGGCCTCGATGGCCGAGGCGGCGCAGCCGGGCGTGCGGGTGCGGGTGCGCTTCGCCAGGCAGGACGTCGAGGGCTTCGTGCTCGAGCGCGCCGCGGCGGCCGAGCACGCCGGCCGCCTCGCGCCCCTGCGCACCGTGGTCTCGCCCGAGCCGGTGCTGGACGCCGAGCTGCTGGGCCTGTGCCGCGAGGTCGCCGACCGCTGGGCCGGCACCCTCAACGACGTGCTGCGACTGGCGGTGCCCCGCCGCCACGCCGCGACCGAGGCGAAGGTCGTCGAGGGCGAGCCGCCGCCGCTGCCCGAGCGCCCGGGGCCCGGGGCCTGGGCGCGCTACCCGGCCGGCCCGGCGCTGCTGGAGCGCGTGCGGGCGGGGATGAGCGTCCGCGCGGTGTGGACGGCGCTGCCGGGGGAGGACTGGCCGGCCGCGCTGGCCACCGCCGCCGCGACGGCCCTGTCGGGCGGGCGCGGGGCGCTGCTGGTGGTGCCCGACCGGCGCGACGTCGACCGCGTGGACGCCGCGCTCACCGCGGCGCTCGGGAAGGGGCGCCACGTCCGGCTGACCGCCGACCAGGGCGCCTCGGCCCGCTACCGCTCGTGGCTGGCGCTGCGGCGCGGGCAGGTGCGGGTCGCGGTGGGCACGCGCGCGGCCGCCTTCGCGCCCGTCGCCGACCTCGGGCTGCTCGTGGTGTGGGACGACGGCGACGACTCCCACGCCGAGCCCCACGCGCCCTACCCCCACGTGCGCGACGTCGCGGCGCTGCGCTCGGTGCGCAGCCGGGCCGCCCTCGTGGTCGGGGGCACGACCCGCACCGCCGAGGCCCAGCAGTGGCTGGAGCTGGGCTGGGCCCGCGCCGTCGACGCCCCGCGCGAGGTCGTGCGCGCCGCGGCGCCCCGGGTGCTGCTGCCCGGCACCGACACCGAGGAGGAGCGCGACCCCGCGGCCAGCACCGCCCGGCTGCCCTCCCTGGCCTGGCGCACCGCGCGCGCCGCGCTGGCCTCCGGCCCGGTGCTGGTGCAGGTGCCCCGGCGCGGGTACCTGGTGTCGCTGTCCTGCGCCCACTGCCGCGCGAAGGCGCGCTGCGCGCACTGCTCCGGCCCGCTGCAGCTGCCCAGCGCCGACGCGCCGCCGGTCTGCCGCTGGTGCGGTCGGACGGCGGGTGGCTGGCGCTGCGCGGCGTGCGGGTTCGACCGGGTGCGCTCCACGGTGGTCGGTCAGCGCCGCACCGCCGAGGAGCTCGGCCGGGCCTTCCCCGGCGTCCCGGTCCACACCTCCGGGGGCGGTGAGGTGCTGGCCGCCGTGACGGCCGCGCCGTCGCTGGTGATCTCCACGCCGGGCGCCGAGCCGGTGGCGCCCGGCGGCTACGCCGCGGCCCTGCTGCTCGACGGCTGGGCGCTGCTGGAGCGCCCGGACCTGCGCGCGGGGGAGGAGGCGCTGCGCCGCTGGGCCGCCGCGGCCTCCCTGGTGCGGCCCGCCTCGGCCGGCGGCGCGGTGGTCCTGCTCGCCCCGGCGGGCCTGCCGCCGGTGGAGGCGCTCGTGCGCTGGGACCCGGCCTGGCACGCCGAGCGCGAGCTGGCCGAGCGCCGCGAGCTGGGCCTGCCGCCGGCCGCGGTGATGGCCCGCGTCAGCGGCGCCGCCCCGGCCGTGCTGAGCCTGCTCGAGCACGCCTCGCTGCCGCAGGAGGCCCAGGTCCTCGGCCCGACCCCGCTGCCCCCGCGCCCCGGCCCCGCGCGGCCGGGTTCCCCACGACCGCCGGCGGGCGACGGGCCGGGAGAGGAGGTCGCCGCGCTGGTCCGGGTGCCGCGCGCGGCGCGCGGTCCGCTCGCGGGCGCCCTGCAGGCCGCCGCCGCGGTGCGCAGCGCCCGCAAGGAGGCCGGCGGCGTGCGGGTGCAGCTGGACCCGGAGGAGGTCGCCTGAGGTGGCGGCCCCGAGGCGGCCCCGAGGCGGCCCTGAGGCGGCCCGGCGACGGTCCGGCGGCGGCCGGACGGGTGCCGCGCCCGGTCGCGGCCGGAGGGGGCACCGGCGTCCGGGCCTAGACTGGACCGGCCCTGCCGCGCTGCTGCGCGCCCCGGCCCACCACCTCCCACCGGTCGAGACCCTCGAGGACGCACGTTGGCGATCCAGCCCATCCGGATCTTCGGAGACCCCGTGCTGCGCACCCCCGCAGCCGAGGTCACCGACTTCGACAAGGAGCTGCGGACGCTCGTCACCGACCTGGAGCACACCATGCTCGACGCCGCCGGCGCCGGGCTGGCCGCGCCGCAGATCGGCGTCTCCCTGCGGGTCTTCACCTACCACGTGGACGGCGTCCTGGGTCACCTGGTGAACCCCCGGCTGACCCTGTCCACCGAGTGCCAGGAGGGGGAGGAGGGCTGCCTGTCCTTCCCCGGCCTGGCCTTCGACACCCGCCGCGCCCTGTCCGTGGTGGCCCGCGGGTTCGACGTCCACGGGGAGCCGGTCGTGCTGGAGGGCAGCGAGCTGCTCGCCCGCGCGATCCAGCACGAGACCGACCACCTGGACGGGATCCTCTTCATCGACCGCCTCGACCGCGAGCAGCGCAAGCTGGCCATGAAGGCCGTGCGCGAGGCGCGCTGGGCCGGCCAGCCGGTGCCCGAGGTGCGGCTCAGCCCGCACGCCACCTTCGGCGCGGCGCGCTGAGCGCGGCCCGCAGGAGCTGAGCACCCGTGCGCATCGTCTTCGCCGGCACTCCGGCCACCGCCCTGCCCGCCCTGGAGGCGCTGCTGGCCTCCCGGCACGAGGTCGTCGGCGTCGTCAGCAGGCCCGACGCCCCGGCCGGCCGCGGCCGCCGGGAGGCCCAGAGCCCGGTCACCGTCCGCGCGCTCGCGGCCGGCCTGCCCGTGCTGCAGCCGCAGCGCGCCGGCGACCCGGAGTTCCTCGCCGGCCTCGCCGAGCTGGAGCCGGACTGCTGCCCGGTCGTCGCCTACGGCGCCCTGCTGCCCCCCTCGGCGCTCGCGGTGCCCCGCCTGGGCTGGGTCAACCTCCACTTCTCCCTCCTGCCCGCCTGGCGCGGCGCGGCCCCGGTGCAGCGGGCGGTGATGGCCGGCGACGACGTCACCGGCGCCACCACCTTCGTGCTGGAGCAGGGCCTGGACACCGGCCCGGTGCTCGGCTCGCTCACCACGGCGGTCGGGGCGCGGGAGACGTCCGGGCAGCTGCTGGAGCGCCTGGCGGTGGACGGCGCGCAGCTGCTCGTGGCGACCCTGGACGGGCTGGAGGACGGCGCCCTGGTGCCGGTGCCGCAGCCCGCGGACGGCGTCAGCCTCGCCCCGAAGATCACCGTGGAGGAGGCCCGCGTGCGCTGGAGCACCCCCGCCCTCGCCGTCGACCGCCAGGTGCGCGGGTGCACGCCCGCGCCCGGCGCGTGGACGACGTGGCGCGACGAGCGGCTCAAGCTCGGCCCGGTGGAGCCGGTCGTCGCCGAGGAGGCCGCGGGAGGGGACGCCGGGCCGCTGGCTCCCGGTGAGCTGCGCGCGACGCGCTCCGGGGTCCTGGTCGGCACCGCCACTGCGCCGGTGCGCCTGGGCGAGGTGCAGCCCGCCGGCCGGCGCGCCATGCCCGCCGACGCCTGGGCGCGCGGCGTCCGCCCCGAGGCCGGGGAGGTGCTCGCGTGAGGGGCCAGCAGCCGCCGCCCGCCGGGGGCGCCCGCTCCGGCCGCCCCGGTGGCGGCGAGCGGCGCCCGCAGGGGCCCTCGCGCCCCCAGCGCGCCCGCACGGCCAGCCCCCCGGCGGCCCGCCCGCGCCGCGGCGACCCGGCCCGCCAGGTCGCGTTCGACGTGCTGCGCGCGGTGGAGTCCGAGGACGCCTACGCCAACCTCGTCCTGCCGCGCCTGCTGCGCGCCGCCCGCCTCGACGCCCGCGACGCCGCCTTCGCCACCGAGCTCGCCTACGGGGCGCTGCGCGGACGGGGCACGTACGACGCCGTCCTGGCCGCCTGCACTGACCGCCCGCTCGCCCAGGTCGACCCGCCCGTGCTCGACGCCCTGCGCCTGGGCGCCCACCAGCTGCTGGCCACCCGCGTGGCCCCGCACGCCGCGGTCAGCGAGACCGTCGGCCTCGTGCGCGGCGCGGTCGGCGCCGGTGCCGGCGCCTTCACCAACGCCGTGCTGCGCCGGGTCTCCGAGCACGACCTCGCCACCTGGCTGGACCGCGTGGCCCCCGACGCGGCCACCGACCCGGTCGGGGCGCTCGCCGTCCGCCAGAGCCACCCGGCGTGGATCGTGCGCGCGATGCGCGAGGCGCTGGGCGCCCACGGCCGGCCGGTGGAGGAGCTGACCGCCCTGCTGGCCGCCGACAACGCCCGGCCGCAGGTGGCGCTCGCCGCGCTGCCCGGCCTCGCCGAGGTCGGCGAGCTCGCCGGGGAGGGCGCCCGTCTCGGTCGCTGGTCGCCCGTGGCGGCGGTGCTCGAGGAGGGCGACCCCGGCGACGTCCCGGCTGTGCGCGAGAGCCGCGCCCGGGTGCAGGACGAGGGCAGCCAGCTCGCGGCCCTGACCCTGCTGGCCGCCGAGGTCGCGCCCCGCGACGGGCAGGACGGGGAGGACGGCGAGCGCTGGGCCGACCTGTGCGCCGGCCCCGGCGGCAAGGCCGCCCTGCTGGCCGCGTCCGCCGCCCAGCGCGGCGCCTCCCTCACGGCCGTGGAGACCGCACCGCACCGCGCCCGCCTGGTCGAGCAGGCCCTGGCCGGGACGCCGGGCGGCTGGCAGGTCCGGGTGGGTGACGGCCGCGAGGTCGGCGCCGAGGAGCCGGGCGCGTACGACCGGGTGCTGGTCGACGTCCCGTGCACCGGGCTGGGCGCCCTGCGCCGCCGTCCCGAGGCCCGCTGGCGGCGCACCCCGGCCGACCTGGTCTCCCTCGCGCCGCTGCAGCGGGCCCTGCTGGCCTCCGCGCTGGACGCCGTCCGCCCCGGCGGGGTGGTGGCCTACGTGACGTGCACCCCGCACCCGGCCGAGACCCTGGCCGTGGTCGAGGACGTGCTGCGCCGCCGCGACGACGTCGAGCGCCTGGACACCCCGGCGCACGTGCGCGCCGCGGCCGGGCGCGAGGTGCCCGACCTCGGCGAGGGCCCCAGCGCGCAGCTGTGGCCGCACCGCCACGGCACCGACGCGATGTTCGTGGCGCTGCTGCGCCGCACCTGACCCGCCCGTCGGAGGGCCGCACTAGGCTCGGCGCCCGTGGCCGTGACCATCGCCCCGAGCATCCTGTCCGCCGACCTCGCGAACCTGCAGTCCGAGCTGGAGCGCATCGCCTCCGCCGACTGGGCGCACGTCGACGTCATGGACGCCCACTTCGTCCCGAACCTCACCTGGGGCCTGCCGGTCGTGGAGCGCCTCGCCGCGGTCAGCCCGGTGCCGCTGGACTGCCACCTGATGATCGCCGACCCGGACCGCTGGGCCCCGGCCTACGCCGAGGCCGGGGCGATGGGCGTCACGGTGCACGCCGAGGCCGTCAAGGCGCCGGTCCGCCTGGCGCGGGCGCTGCGGGCGGCCGGGGCCCGCGCCGGCATCGCGGTCAGCCCCGCCACCCCGGTCGAGCCCCTGGTCGATCTGCTGGGCGAGTTCGACATGGTCCTGGTGATGACCGTGGAGCCCGGCTTCGGCGGCCAGGGCTTCCTCGACGTCTGCCTCCCCAAGGTGCGCCGGCTGCGCGAGGCCGTCAGCGCCGCCGGCCTGCAGGTGCAGGTCCAGGTGGACGGCGGGGTGTCGGCGTCCACGATCGAGCGCTGCGCCGAGGCCGGGGCCGACGTGTTCGTGGCCGGGTCGGCCGTCTACGGGGCGCAGGACGCCGCGGCGTCCATCGCCGAGCTGCGCCGCCTCGCCACCGCCGCCTCCTGACCGCCCCCTGACCGCCCCCTGACGCCTCTGACCGCGGGCGGAGCGGCCCAGGGGGTGCGAGGCCGTCTCGCCGTCTCATCAAGTGGACAGGCTGTCCGCGATGCGGGCAGTTGCCGTACCGTCGCGCGGCCGGGCGGGCGAGCCCGGCGAGGTCGACGGCACCCGCGGAGGCGCACCCCCATGGCTGGCAGCACGAGCACCACCCCCGCAGCGCAGGCACCCCCCGGGGCCAACTCCACCCGGCGGGTGGTGATCGCCAGCCTGGTCGGCACGGCGATCGAGTTCTACGACTTCTACATCTACGCCACGGCCGCCGTGCTCGTGTTCGGCCCGCTCTTCTTCACCTCGGACGACCCGACCACCGAGGACCTCGCCGCGCTGGCCACCTTCGCGATCGCCTTCGTCGCCCGGCCCATCGGCTCCGCGCTGTTCGGCCACTTCGGCGACCGGGTGGGGCGCAAGGCCACGCTGGTCGGCTCGCTGCTGACCATGGGCATCTCGACGGTGCTCATCGGGCTCCTGCCGACCTACGGCTCGGTGGGGCTGCTGGCGCCGGTGCTGCTGTGCGTGCTGCGCTTCGGCCAGGGCCTGGGCCTCGGCGGTGAGTGGGGCGGCGCAGCCCTGCTGGCCACCGAGAACGCCCCGCGCGGGCGGCGCGGCCTGTTCGGCTCCTTCCCCCAGCTCGGCGCGCCGATCGGCTTCTTCTTCGCCAACGGCGTCTTCCTGCTGCTGACCACCACCCTGACCGAGGAGCAGTTCCTCAGCTGGGGCTGGCGCGTGCCGTTCCTGCTCTCGGCCCTGCTGGTGGGCGTGGGCCTGTACGTGCGGCTGCAGCTGTCCGAGACCCCGGCCTTCCAGCGGGTGCTGGCGGCGGGGGAGCGCGAGCGGGTGCCGGTGGCCGCCGTCTTCCGCCGCAGCCCGGGGGCGCTGGTGCGCGGCACGCTGATCATGCTCGCCACCTACGTCCTCTTCTACTTCATGACCGTCTTCAGCCTCTCCCACGGCACCACCCCCGCCGCGGAGGGCGGCCTGGGCTTCTCCCGCTCGGAGTTCCTCGTCCTGCTCATGACGGCCGTGGTCTTCTTCGGCATCACCACGCCGGTGTCGGGGCTGCTGGCCGACCGGTTCGGACGCCGGCCCACGCTGCTGGTGGTCACGGTGGCGATCGCGGTGTTCGGGCTGCTGTTCGGCCCGCTGTTCAGCAGCCGCTCCACGCCGCTGGTGCTCGTCTTCCTCGTCGTCGGCCTGGCCCTGATGGGCCTCACGTACGGCCCGATGGGCGCCCAGCTGCCCGAGCTGTTCCCGACCGCGGTGCGCTACACCGGGGCCTCGATCGCCTACAACGTCGGCGGGATCCTCGGCGCCTCCTTCGCCCCCACCATCGCCGCGGCCCTGGTGCAGCGCGGCGGGGTGGGCCTGGTCGGGCTGTACCTGTCCGGCGCCGCGGTCATCACGCTGATCGCGCTGCTGGCCACCCGCGAGACGCGCGACGTCGACCTGCAGGCCGTGGACTCCGCCCGCCGCTGAGGACCGCGCCCGCGGCGTCCGCCGGCGCCGCGGACGCGCACTACCGTTGACCCCGGGCGCAGCGCCGGGCCCGAGCACGCACCACCCGCCCGCACCGCCCGCACGCACGCAGCACCACCGGAGGACCCCGTGGACCCCATCTCCTGGCTGTTCGACGCCGAGATCAGCTTCGGCCAGGACCAGCACATCCTCTGGCGCGAGGTCGTCGGCAACGCCTTCGGCCTGGCCTCGGCCGTGGGCGGGATGCGCCGGAGGGTGTGGGCCTGGCCGGTCGGGATCGTCGGCAACGTGCTGCTGTTCACCGTCTTCATGGGGGCCGTCTTCTCCACGCCCCAGGGCGCCAACCTGCTCGGCCAGGCCTCGCGCCAGGTGATGTTCGCCGCCGTGGCGGTCTACGGCTGGCAGCGCTGGCGCGCCGCCCGCGGCGACGGCGGCGCCCTGGTGCAGCCGCACTGGGCCACCTGGCGCCAGCGCGCCGCGATGGCCGTGGTCGCCGTCGTCCTGGTCGCCGTCCTCACCCCGGTCTTCCGCGCCCTCGGCTCCTTCGAGCCGGTCTGGGCCGACGCCTGGATCTTCACCGGCTCGCTGCTGGCCACCTACGGGATGGCCCGCGGCTGGACGGACTTCTGGGTGATCTGGATCCTCGTCGACGCGGTCGGCGTCCCGCTGCTGCTGCGCGCCCAGCTCTACCCCAGCGCCGTCCTGTACCTGGTCTACGCCGGCTTCGTCGTGTGGGGCCTCGTGGTGTGGGTGCGCCTGCAGCGGCGCGAGCGCGCGGCGTCCGGCCCGGCGTCACCGGCGCTCGAGACCCTGGGCTGACGGTCTAGGGTCGACGCCCGTGAAGACCTTCGACGAGCTGTTCGCCGAGCTGTCGGCCAAGGCCGAGCAGCGCCCCCCCGGCTCCGGCACCGTCGCGGCCCTGGACGCCGGCGTGCACGCCATCGGCAAGAAGGTCGTCGAGGAGGCGGCCGAGTCGTGGATGGCCGCTGAGCACGAGTCCGCCGACCGCGCCGCGGAGGAGATCTCCCAGCTGCTCTACCACCTGCAGGTGCTGATGCTGGCGCGCGGTCTGACCCTGGCCGACGTCTACCGCCACCTCTGACCCCCACCCCTGACCGGCCGCCCGCCGCTCCCGACCCGGAGGTCACCCGCGTGCTGCGGATCGCCGTCCCGAACAAGGGCTCCCTCGCCGAGCCCGCCGCCCAGCTGCTGCGCGAGGCCGGCTACGCCTCGCGCCGCGAGGGCCGCGAGCTCGTGCTCGCCGACCCCGAGAACGACGCCGAGTTCTTCTTCCTGCGCCCGCGCGACATCGCCCTGTACGTCGGGGCCGGCACGCTGGACGTCGGGATCACCGGCCGCGACCTGCTCCTGGACTCCCGCGCCGCCGCCCCGGAGGTGCTCGAGCTGGGCTTCGGCGCGTCCACGTTCCGCTTCGCCGGCCCGCCCGGCGCGGGTGACGGCGGCCTCGCGGGGCTGGCCGGACGACGGGTGGCCACCAGCTACGCCGGTCTGGTCGAGGACCACCTCGCCGCGTCCGGCGTCACCGCCTCGGTCGTGCGCCTGGACGGCGCCGTGGAGACGGCCGTGCAGCTCGGCGTCGCCGACGTCATCGCCGACGTGGTCGAGACCGGCTCCACGCTGCGCGCCGCGGGCCTGGCGGTCTTCGGCGACCCGATCCTGCGCTCGCAGGCCGTGCTGGTGCGCCGCGCGGGGGAGGAGCCGGAGGGCCTCGGCGTGCTGGTGCGCCGGGTGCAGGGCGTGCTCGTGGCCCGCCAGTACGTGATGGTCGACTACGACGTGCGCCGCGAGGACGTCGAGGCCGCGTGCGCGGTGACGCCGGGCCTGGAGTCCCCGACCGTCTCGCCGCTGGCCGACCCGGCCTGGGTCGCGGTGCGCGCCATGGTGCCGCGGGCGACGACGAACCGGGTGATGGACGAGCTGTACGACCTCGGGGCCCGGGCGATCCTGGTCACCACGATCCACGCCTGCCGGATCTGAGCCCCGTGCCCGACGCCGCCCCGGACGCCGCCGGTGCCTCCGACGCCCTCCACGCCCCCTTCCGCCCGCGCCGCGGGCCCCTGGTGGCCCGGGTGACCGGCGTCGTGGCGCTGCTCGGCGGCCTGCTCCTGGCCGTGGTGGTGCCCGGCCAGTTCATCTGGTGGGACCGCGCGGCGTTCTTCGCCGTGGGCCTGGGCATCGCGGTCTTCATGCACCGCCAGGCCACCGTGCGGGCCGTCCCGAGCGAGCACGGGTTGCGGGTGCGCAACCTCGCGGGCGAGCGCGAGGTGGCGTGGGCCGAGATCGGCGAGGTGCTCTTCGGCGGCGGCCGCCCCTGGGTGCAGCTCGACCTGCTCGACGGCGACACGCTCGCCGTGATGGGGGTCCAGCGCGCCGACGGCCCGGACGCCGAGGCCGAGGCGCGGCGCCTGGCCACCCTCGTGGCGCTGCACCGCCGCACCAGCGGCTGACCGGCCCGCTGGACGAGCCGGCTGGACGGGCCGGCTGGACGGGCCGGCTGGACGGGCCGAGGTCGCCCGCCGCCCGTACCGTGGCGCGGTGAGGAGCCGGTGACGCCCGACGTCGCGCGCGCCCGGCGCCGCCGCTGGGTCGTGGTCGCCGCCGGGGCCGCGGCCCTGGTGCTGGTCGCCGTGCTCGGCCCGCCGGCCCCGGGCTCGGCGCGCGCCGACGGCCGCGGGGCCGCGGAGCTGCTGCGCCGCGCGGCCGCCTCCGCCGCCGTCGCGCACGAGGGCGAGGTCCTCAGCACCGGCGCCGTGGGCCTGCCCGACCTGCCGCGCCTGACCGGTGTCGCCGACCTGCTCGGCACGAGCACCCGCACCCGCGTGTGGTGGGCGGGGCCGGACGGCTGGCGGGTGGACGCGCTGACCTCCACCGGCGAGCAGGGCACCTACGCGGGCGCCGGGCGCCTCACGACGTGGGACTACGCCTCGGCCCAGCTCGTGCGCGCGCCCGGTGCGAGCGGGCCCCGGCTCCCGCGCACCGCCGACCTGCTCCCGCCGGTCCTGGCCCGGGGGCTGCTGTCCGGCGACGGCGCGCTGGAGGCCGCGGCCGCCCAGGCCGAGGCGCTGCCGCCGGCCCGGGTGGCCGGGCGGGTCGCGGACGGCGTCCGGGTGCCCGCGGCCGACGCGCGCAGCACGCTGTCGGCAGCGGACCTGTGGGTCGACCGCGCGACCGGGCTGCCGCTGCGCGTGGCGCTGCTCGACGCGGCCGGCACCGCGGTGCTCACCTCGGAGTTCGACGTGCTCCACGTCGGCGCCCCTGACCCCGGCGCCCTCGCGCCCCCGGCCCCGCCGGGGGTCCTGGCGCAGCAGGCCCCGCCCGACCTGGCCCAGGAGGCCGACGCGCGCTCGCCGTGGCAGCTGCCGCCCGTCCTGGCCGGGCTGCCGGTCACCGGTGGCACCGCGGCGCTGGAGGGCGCGGGCGTCGCGGCCTACGGCGCCCGGCTGACCCGCCTGGCCGTGGTGCCGCTGCCGCTGCGCGAGGGGCGCCGGGCCGTCGGGGTGGCCCGCGACGCCGGCGCGCTGGAGCTGCCGACGGCCGACTACTACGCCGAGGCGGTGCTGCTGCGGGCCGGCCCGCTGGCCTTCGCGCTCATCGACGCCGGCGACGGCGCGCACGCCTACCTGGTGGCCGGCACGGTGACGCAGGAGGTCCTGCAGGCGGCGGTCGACCAGCTGCTCGACGACCCCCTGCCGCGGCGGGCGGACTCGTGAGCGCCGCACCCTCGGGCGACGGCTGGGCCGTGCGCACGCAGGGGCTGACCAAGCGCTTCGGGACGGTCGCGGCGGTGACCGACGTCGACCTGGAGGTCCGCGAGGGCGAGCGCTACGGGTTCTGCGGGCCGAACGGCTCGGGCAAGACCACCACGGTGCGCATGCTGCTGGGCCTGGTGCTGCCCACCCGCGGGCGCGTGGAGCTCCTGGGCGCCGACGTGCCGGGCGACCTGGCGCGCGTCCTGCCCTCGGTCGGGGCGCTGGTGGAGGGCCCCGCGGCCTACGGGCACCTGTCCGGGCGCGCCAACCTGGCCCTGCTGGACGCCGCCGCGCCGGGCCCGGGGAGCCGCCGCGAGCGGCGCGCGCGGGTGGAGGAGGCGCTGGAGGTGGTGGGCCTGGCCGGGGTGGGCCGACGCGCGGTGCGCGGGTACTCCCTGGGGATGCGCCAGCGGCTCGGCCTGGCCGCGGCCCTGGTGCGCCGCCCCCGGCTCCTGGTGCTCGACGAGCCGACCAACGGGCTGGACCCCCAGGGCATCCGTCGCGTCCACGACCTGCTGCTGGACCTGTCGGCGCAGGGCACGACGCTGCTCGTCTCCAGCCACCTCCTGACCGAGGTGGAGCAGCTGTGCACCCGGGTCGGCGTCATGGACCGCGGGCGCCTGGTCGTCTCCGACGACGTCGCGGCCCTGCGCGCGCCCACCGGGCGGGTGCTCGTGGCCGTGGACGACCCCACCGCCGCGCGGGCGGTGCTGGGACGCCGGGTCGTCGGGGGCCACGTCGTCGAAGGGCTGGGGGAGCGGCTGGTGGTGGTGGGGTCGCCGGTGGCGGACGTGGTGCGCGACCTCGTCACCGCCGGGGTGGCGGTGCAGGAGGCCGTCGCCGAGCGGCGCACGCTGGAGGACGTCGTGCTGGAGCGCACCACCGCCGTGGGGGAGGACCGGTGAGCGGCCAGGCGCCGGCGCTGGCCGCCGTGGTGGGGGTGGAGCTGCGCAAGCTGGCCGCGCGCCCCCGCACCTGGGTGACCATCGGCATGCTCTGCGCGCTGCCGGTGGTCGTCGCCGTGCTGCTGTCGGTGACCGAGGTGGCTCCCCGCCCCGGCGCTGGCCCGGCGTTCCTGTCGGCCGTGCTCGCCAACGGCCAGCTGTACCCCGCCGCGGCGCTGGGCATCGTGCTGCCGGTCTTCCTGCCGGTGGCCGTCGCCGTCGTGGCCGGCGACGCGATCGCCGGGGAGGCGGCCGCGGGGACGCTGCGCTACCTTCTGCTGCGCCCGGTGGGTCGCACCCGGCTGCTGGTCGCCAAGCTGGCCGGCGTCCTGGCGTTCACGGCCGCGGCCGTGGTCGCCGTCACCGCCACCGCGTGGGTGGCCGGGGTGCTGCTGCTCGGCGACGCCCCGGTCGCCACCGCGACCACCACGTCGGGCTCGGCCCTGAGCACGGGGGAGCTGCTGTGGCGCACCGCGCTGGTGATGGCCTACGTGACGCTGTCGATGACGGGGGTGGCGGCGCTCTCGCTGCTGCTGTCCACCCTCACCGACTCGCCGCTGGCCGCGGCGCTCGGCGGGCTCGGGCTGCTCGTCTCCAGCACGGTGCTGGTGGCCCTGGACGCCGCCCAGGGCCTGCGCGACCTGCTGCCCACCCGGTACTGGCTGGCCTGGGTCGACCTGTTCCGCGACCCGGTGCTGTGGACCGACGTCCAGCGGGGGCTGCTGGTGCAGGGCGGCTGGGTCGTCGTCCTGCTGGGGGCGGCGTGGGCGAACTTCACCACGCGCGACATCACGAGCTGAGGAGCTCGGCGCCGCGAGCGGTCAGCGCCGCGCACTCGGCGGGGTCCGGTGCGGCGGTGAGCGGCTCGGCGTCGAGGAGCCGCTCGAGGAGGCCGACCACCAGCGGGTCGGTCGGCAGCCGGTCGTGGGACGTCGTCGCGCCGGGGCAGACGGCCTGCAGCGGCAGGGAGAGCGCCCCGGGCAGCGCCGAGGACGTCGCCGGCGGGGTGGACACCTCGTCGGCCGTGCTCCACAGGGTGGTCCACCGCGTGCCGGTGGACCCACCGGGCACCGCCGGCAGACCGGTGAGCAGGTCGCTGCTGGGGGCGAGCTGCCGGCAGGCCAGGGGGCACTGGGCCGGTGCGAGCTGGCCGGCCAGGGCCGCGAGGTCGGTGCCCTGGTGGGGGGTGCCGAGGGTGACCACCCGGCGCACCGGCTCGCCGTCGCCGGCGCCGGCGAGCCACACCCGGGCCACCACCCCGCCGGCGGAGTAGCCGACGACGTCCACGGAGGGGGCGCCGCCGGCCAGCGCGGCCCGGGCCGCGGCCTCCAGCTGCTCGGCCTGGTCGGCGAGGTCGCCCGTGCCGCCGTCGACGGCGGGCACGACGACCGCCTCGCGGCCCTGCGCGAGCAGGGCCGCGGCGAGCACCTGCAGCCCGGCCGTGCCCCCGCCGTAGCCGGGCACCAGCAGCACGGGGCCCGGGCGCGACTGGTCGACGCGGGCCGGGCCGCCGGAGCCCTGGCCGGGGGCGCCGGCCGGGTCGCGGGCGAGCAGGACGGCGACCACCGCGGCGAGCACCAGCAGGGCCGCGCCGGCGGCGAGCACGAGCCGGCGACGGGGTGCCACCGGCCCATCCTCGCCGCACCCCGGGGTCTGGGCCCGGCGGGGCCCGTCTGCGATGGTGGAGGGCCCCTCGACCCCTTCCCCCGGAGGCACCCGCACCGCCATGGCGACCGACCGGCCCGCGCTCCTGCTCACCGCGTCCACGACCCCCCGCGACCTGGACGGCGGTGAGACCGCCGCGCTGCTGCTGAGCGCCGGGGTCGGCGTCCTCGTCGCCCTGGTCGTGGCCGTGCTGGTGCACGTCCTGGTCACCCGGCTGGGCCGCAGCCGCCCGGTGGTGCGCGACCTGTCCCGCCGCGCCCGCGCGCCGTTCCGGGCTCTGCTGGTGGTGCTGGTGCTGCAGCAGCTGGCGCTGCGCTCGACGGGCACGGACGGCTGGCTGGAGGTGGCGCGGTTCCTGCTGGCGCTCGCGCTGATCGCCGCGATCGGCTGGCTGGTGGCGGTGCTGGCCTTCGTGGGCGAGGACCTGGTCCTGGCCCGCTACCCGGTCGACGTCGCCGACAACCGCCACGCCCGCCGGGTGCGCACCCAGGCGGGCTTCCTGCGCCGCTTCGCGGTGGTGCTGGTCGCCGTCCTGGTGGTCGGGGCGATGCTGCTGACCATCCCGGGCGCCTCCAGCATCGGCGCCGGGATCCTCGCGTCGGCCGGCCTGCTGTCCGTGGTCGCCGGCCTGGCCGCCCAGACGTCGCTGGCCAACGTCTTCGCGGGTCTGCAGCTGGCTTTCACCGACGCCCTGCGCGTGGACGACGTCGTGGTGGTGCTGGAGGAGTGGGGGCGGATCGAGGAGATCACGCTGACCTACGTCGTCGTGCACCTGTGGGACGACCGCCGGCTCGTGCTGCCCTCCACGTACTTCACCACCACGCCGTTCCAGAACTGGACCCGCAAGGACTCCGAGCTGCTGGGCGTGGTGCTGCTGGACGTCGACTGGGCCACCGACCTCGACGCCATGCGCGAGGAGCTGCGCCGGGTGGTGGAGGCCGACCAGCTGTGGGACCGGCGGGTCAGCGTGCTGCAGGTCACCGACGCGGTGGGCAGCTACGTGCAGGTGCGGATCCTCGTCTCGGCGAAGGACGGCCCGACGGTCTTCGACCTGCGCTGCCACGTGCGCGAGGCGATGGTCCGCTGGCTCGTGGCCACGAACCCCGAGGGGCTGCCCCGCCTGCGGATCACCACCGAGGCGCCGCTGGTCGTGGCGGGGGTGGAGGAGGCCCCGGGGCGCCCCGGCCCGGCCGGGCCCCCCGGGCCCGCGGGACCCGCCGGGCCCACCGGTCCGGCCGCGCCGCCGCGCACGCCGCTCCCCGCCGCACCCGCCAAGCCCTCCCGCTCGGACTCCCTGTTCACCGGCAGCCTCGCGGCCGTGGAGCGCTCGCGGCACTTCACCGGCCCCAGCGAGGCCGAGCAGGCCGAGCGCGCCGCGGCGGAGGGGACGGAGGACCCGGACGCCACCCGCCGGCTGCCCCGCGCGGACGGCGACGCGTAGACCGGCGGGGCGGTCAGCCCAGCCAGTCCAGGACGGCGGCCGCCGTCCACGACTGCTGCATGCTGCCCAGCGGGGCGCCGGTGAACGGCTCGTAGTACTCCGCGAACGAGCCCTCCGCGACCAGGCGCAGGCCCTCCTCGCGCAGCCCGGCGGCGCGCTCGGCCCAGCCGCGGCGGGCGAAGGCCCAGCCGAACAGCCACGCCGTCACCGGCCAGATCGGCCCCCGCCAGTACTCGCGCGGGCGGAAGTCGCCGGAGACCGGGGAGGTGGACGGCGGCAGCGCGGCCGCCAGGTCGGGGTGCCCGCACCAGCGGGGGCCCTCCAGCAGCCGGACCAGGGACCGCTCGGCCTCGCGCGGCAGGCCCCCGCACAGCAGGGGGGCGAAGGAGGCCAGCGTCTGCGAGGGGATCCACTGCAGGGTCTGCAGGTCGCGGTCGCGGGCCACGCCGGTGCGCGGGTCGGTGGTGGAGGCCACCCCGCGCCGGAACCGCTCGGCGTAGCCGTGCAGCTCCCGGACGTCGGCCAGCGGGCGGGAGTGCTCCTCGCCGATGGTGGCCAGCACGTCGCAGGCCAGGGCGAGGACGGCGCTGACGAAGACGTCCTGGACGGCGAAGCTGAGGCCGCCCCGCATCGCCTCGTCGTCGTAGCGGGCGGCCCGCATCTCCTCCACCAGCCACAGGTAGCGGTCGTACTCGCGGTCGGTGGGCCGCTGCGCGCCGTCGGAGACCACGGCGGTGTCCAGCCGCTGGTAGGGCGGCAGGTTGCCGGGCTCGACGGCCGCGTAGGGCCCGTCCCAGCGGGGGGAGTTGTCCATCCCCGACTCCCACCCGTGGTACAGCGTGACCAGCCCGTCGCCGAGCGGGTCGCGCGCGGTGGCCAGCCACCGGTGCCAGCGCACGAGGTCCGGCCAGCGGCGGTCGAGGAAGTCGGTGGCCACCGCCCGGGTGCTGCGCCCGCGCCGGCGCGCGTGGTCGAGCACCCGCTGCACGGCGATGGCGTGCACCGGGGGCTGGGTGATGCCGGACGTCGCGACGTCCGCCGGCGCGTGCGCGGCCAGCTCGCGGCAGCCCCAGCGGTCGGCGCCGGGGAAGTAGCCGCCCACCCCCTCGGCGAAGACGATGTGCGGGATCATCCCGTTGCGCCACTGCGCCGAGAGCAGCGTGTCCAGCTCCAGCACGGCCCGCTCGACGCTCAGCGACGACAGGCCGACCGCCACGAACGCGGCGTCCCAGCTCCACATGTGCGGGTACAGGCGCGGGGCCGCGGTGGTCATCCGGCCCAGGTCGTTGCCCCGCAGCAGGTAGGCCGCGCGAGCGGAGAGCTGGGTGGGGCTGAAGCGCACTGAGGGTCCCGACGGCACCGGCACGTCCTACCTCCTGGCGGTCGGGCGCGGCGGCGGTGCCGCGGCCGCGGCCTCAGTCGTCATCGACTCGTGACGTCCCCGCCCCGGTCGGGGGCAGGGTCGGCATGTCCCGCGGCACCAGGAGCGCGACCTCGTGGTCGTCCAGGCCCGCGACCTGCAGCAGGTCGACCGTGGTCGAGCGCACCTGGGCGAGCACGACGTCGGAGGACAGCGTGGACCGCGGGACGTCGACGGAGTCGCGGGCGACGGCGGCGAGGGCCTGCACGGCCGGGGTGGGGTCGCGCACCTCGGCGAGGTCCTCGCCCAGGCGCAGGGAGGCCGCGGCCAGGGAGTCCACGAGGTCCAGCAGCGCCGGGGGCACCGGCTCGTGCCGGTCGGTGGTCACCGCCAGGCGCCGGGCCAGCACGCGCACGTTGCGCACCGCGCGGTCCAGCGGCTCGGCGAGGGCCGCGACGCTGCGCACCCCGTGGCCGGCGCGGCGGCGGAACGGGGAGACGCGCAGCACCTCCAGCCCGTCGGCGGCCGCGGCGCGCAGCGCGTCCAGGCGGGTCTGGGTGCTGCGGGCGTGGGCGAGGGCCTCTCGGGCGCGCTCGGCGTCCCCGGCGCGGGCGGCCGCGGAGGCCTCCCACAGCAGGTCCGCGACCTCCGCGAGCAGCGCGGAGGCCAGGCGCAGCGGGCGGCGCAGGGGAGCGGCGGGCGCCAGGGCCGCCAGCGCGAGGGCGACCGCCCCGCCGGTGACGGCGTCGAGCCAGCGGTCCAGGCCCGCGGCCGGCCCGGTGACCAGGGTGGTGACGAAGACGCCCTGGATGGCCGCCTGGTTGATCATGAGGACGCCGGCGCGCAGGAAGATCGCCACCGCCTGGCCGAGGGCGACGACGAGCGCGATCTGCCAGGCGCCGCTGCCGGCCACGTGCACCAGCAGGTCGCCGATCAGCACGCCGAGGGCGACGCCCACGACGACCTCCCCGACCCGCCGCAGCCGGTTGCCGTAGGAGACGCCCAGGGCGACCACGGCGGCGATCGGCGCGAACACCGGCTGGGGGTGGCCGAGCACCTGCTGGGCCAGCAGCAGCGCCAGGGACGCGCCGAGCGCGCACTGGAGCACCTGCCAGCCGTGCTGGCGCACCCGCTCCAGCCGTCCGCGCAGGTCCACGCCCCGATCCTGCCCCAGGCGGGGGTCGCACGCGGGTCGCACGCGGACGACGGGCCGCTCAGCTGCGCAGGAGGACGTCCGCCCGCTGCGCGGTGCCCTCGGCGGTGAACAGCGCGCGCTCCTGCGCGGCCCAGCGCTCCCAGTGCGGGCGGTAGGCCTCGCCGTCGCGGGCCAGCGCGCGGGCGCGGCGCACCGGCTCGGGGGCGTCCAGCCACACCAGCAGCGACAGGAACGGCGCCGCCGCGCGCGTGCCCGCGCCGGCCCCCTCCACGACCAGCACGTCCGCGGCCGGCACCGGCACGCGCCCGGTCGGCCGGGAGGCCGACCAGTCCCAGCGGGGGTGCCCGGCCGGCGTCCCGGCCGCCAGCGGCGCGAGGACGCCGTCCACGAGCAGCGGCGCGGTCGCCGCCAGGCCGTCCCAGCCGGGGTAGACGTCGTCCAGGTGCAGCACGGCCGCGTCGGCCCCGCAGCGCTCGAGCGCGGCGGCCAGCGCCGCGGCCAGGGTGGTCTTGCCCGAGCCGCTGGGCCCGTCGACGGCCAGCACGCGGGTGCGCCCGGCCCTCGGGGGGCGGTCGAGCACGAGCGCGGCGAGGCGCTCGGCATCGGCGGGGCCCGGGTCCACGGGGCGGCACGCTACCCAGGCGCCTCCGGCGCGGACCTCTAGCCTGGGCCCGTGAGCCTCGCCGTCCGCGTCATCGCCTGCCTGGACGTCGACGCCGGGCGCGTGGTCAAGGGCGTCAACTTCCAGGGGCTGGTCGACGCCGGCGACCCGGTGGAGCTGGCCGCCCGCTACGACGCCCAGAGCGCCGACGAGCTGACCTTCCTCGACGTCACCGCGTCCTCGGGGGAGCGGGAGACGACGTTCGACGTCGTGCGCCGCACCGCCGAGCAGGTGTTCATCCCGCTGACCGTCGGCGGCGGCGTGCGCTCCGTGGCCGACGTCGACCGCCTGCTGCGCGCCGGCGCCGACAAGGTCGGCGTCAACACCGCAGCGATCGCCCGCCCCGAGCTGGTCGCCGAGATCGCCGACCGGTTCGGCAACCAGGTGCTCGTGGTCTCCCTCGACGCCCGCCGCTGCCCGCCCGGCACGTCGACGGCGTCCGGCTACGAGGTGACCACCCACGGCGGGCGGCGCGGCACCGGCCTGGACGTCGTGGAGTGGGCCGCGCGGGTGGCCGAGCTGGGCGCCGGCGAGCTGCTGCTGAACTCCATGGACGCCGACGGCACCCGCGCCGGCTTCGACCTGGAGATGATCGCCGACGTGCGCGCCGCGGTCGGCGTCCCGGTCATCGCCAGCGGGGGAGCCGGCGCCGTCGAGCACTTCCCGCCCGCCGTGGCCGCGGGCGCGGACGCCGTGCTGGCGGCCAGCGTCTTCCACTTCGGCACCCTGACGGTCGGGCAGGTCAAGGACGCCCTGCGCTCCGACGGCCGCGAGGTGCGCTGAGGCCCTGGGCCCCGCTCAGGCGTCGGCGGGCCGGAACACGAACCGGCGCGAGGCCCAGAAGCGCGTGGCGGTGGCCGCGGCCAGGCCGAGCACGTTGGCCGAGATGTTGTCGGCCAGGGCGCTGTCCAGGTGGAGCACGTAGCGGCTGAACGACAGGCACAGCAGCGGGATGAGCATCGAGCCGGTGTTGACCAGCAGGTAGTTCAGCCGCCCGCCCGCGACGCCGACCGGGGTGCGGGAGCGGAACGCCCAGGAGCGCACGCCCCAGTAGCTGACGATCATGCCGACGAAGTTGGCCAGGCAGTAGGCCACGAGCGGGGAGTCGTGCATCGGCCCGGGGCCGTCGCCGCGCACGCCGTGCACGAGCCCGTTGAAGATCACCAGGGCCACCAGCGTGGCGGCTCCGCCGACCACGAGGAACCGCACGGCCTCCCGCGCGGCACGTGCCGGTCGACGGGCCATTCCGACGAGCATAGGCGGACCCGGCTGGCCTCAGGTGTCGTCGGCCAGCGGCGGGACGACGGTGCCCGACGGTGCGACGGCCGCCAGGCACCGCTGCAGGGCGGTCGTGGCGGTGGCCACCTGCAGCAGCTCGGAGGTGCGCAGGTCGGTGCGCCTCAGGTCGCTGCTCAGGCGGTGCACCGCCTCCTGCGCCCGCGTGCTCAGGGCGGAGTCGGCGCCGTCCGGGCCGACGCTGGCCAGCACGTCGGCGACGGCGTGCAGCGCCTCCGCCAGCGGGGCTCGCAGGGTGATCTCCAGGGGGCGCCCGCTGCGCTCCCACGGGTCCTCCTGCACCAGCGAGGTCAGGTCCTGGACGAGGAAGGCCGCGCGCTCGAGCTCGCGCGCCAGCCGGTAGGAGGCGTCCAGCTCCTCCTGGTGGCGCCCGGCGCGGCGGTTGGCGCGGGCGGCCTCGGCCGCCTCGTGCACCGAGGCGCGCATCGCCGACAGCAGCGGCTGGACGTGCGCCGCGCGCTCGGGCGCGGAGCCCCGGTCCGTCGCGGCGGCGGGCTGGACCTGCTCGGCCACGGCGTGCAGCTGGTCGGCGAGCGCCTCGCGCAGGTCGTCCGACGACCGCGAGGCAGCCCGGATCGGCAGGGACGGCAGCAGCCAGTTCACGCCCACCGCGATCGCCGAGCCCATCAGCGTGAGTCCGGCGTAGGCCAGCGCGTAGCCGCCCGGGCCGTCCCCGGAGCCGGTGCCGATGACGAGGACGAACAGCGCCGCGGTCGGCACCCAGCTGCGCTGGTCACCCAGCTGCGGCAGACCCCCGACGAGGACCGCCGCGGCCACCACCACGGCCAGCACGGCCGGGCCCGGGGGGAGCAGGGCGTCGACGGAGACGGCGATCACGGCCCCGAGCACGATGCCGAGCACGCCCTGCAGGGACTCGCGCACGGAGCTGCTCAGGGACGGGTACATCGCGATGACCGCGCCCATGGGAGCGTAGTAGGGGTAGTCCTGGGCCACCCCCGGCAGCTGCCCGGCGACCAGCCAGGCCAGGTGGGCGGCCAGCGCCGTCTTCAGCGCGAGCGTGACGCGCGGGTGGTCGGGCAGCTGCAGCGCCCGCAGGGCCGTCGCGCGCACTCAGACGCCGAGCGGCGTGCTCGCGAACGCGGCCCGGGCCGCTGGCGAGCCGGTGACCTCCACCTGCGCGGCGCCCGTGCGGCCGAAGGCGTGCAGCAGCAGCTCCTCCGGGCGCCCGGTGACCACGACGGACCCGGCGCCCGCCGGCGCGCGGCGCACGAGCGCCCGCGGCCCCGACGGCACGACGAGGACGACGCCGACCGGCGAGCGTCGGTACAGCAGCCGCGCCTGGCGCCGCAGCGAGCGCCACAGGGCCTCGCCCTGGCCCGCGCGCAGCGGCCCCGGCCGCGCGCCGGGCGCGGCGCGCACGACGTCCTGGGCGTGCACGTAGAACTCCACGGCGTTGGCGGCCTCGGCCCCGGGCAGGGAGAACGGGCTCCAGCGCGGAGGGCCGGAGCGGAAGCGCTCCACGACCTCCTCGAACGGCCGGGCGGCCAGCTCGGCCTGCACCGCGGCGGTCCGGGCGGCCAGCGCCGGCAGCCGCGACCCCAGCACCACGCCGGCCGCAGCGGCGGGCCGGCCCTCGCGCAGCACGAGGTGGGCGGCGAGGTCGCGCACGGCCCAGCCCTCGTCCAGGGTGGGGGCGTCGGGCCCGGCGGCGAGCAGCACGTCGGCCAGGTGGGCGCGGTCGGTCGTCGCGGAGGGCTCCACCCCACCATCCTCGCCCGGGCGGGCGGCCCGCGCCCTGCGACGGACTGGTGCCAGGGGCAACGGGTGAGAGGATGGCCCTGATGAAAGGCACCTTCCTCTCCGGCCTGCGGGTCCTGTTCCGCGGAGGGCGCGAGGAGTGGCGGCCCTTCTCCCTCGCCGTCCTCGGCAGCGCCGTGTACGGCGGGGGCACCGCGGCCGGCGGGTACGTGGTCGGGCGGGTCACCGACACCGTCGTCGTCCCGGCGTTGACCGGCTCCGCGCCGGTCGCCTCCGCCGACGTCTGGCGCGCCGGCGGCCTCATGGCCGCCGTCACCGTGGTCACCGTCGCCGGGGTGCTGGTGCGCCGCATCGCCGCCGGCGCCACGACCTTCGCGCTGCAGGCCCGCTACCGGCGCGCCCTGGTCCGCCGCTACCTCGACCTGCCGCTGTCCTGGCACCACGCCCACCCCGCCGGGCGGCTCCTGGCCACCGCCGCCTCCGACGTCGAGGCGATGTGGATGGCCATGAACGTGCTGCCCTTCGCCCTGGGCGTGCTGGTCATGCTCGCCGTGGCCGGCGTCCTCATGGTCGAGGCCGACCCGGCGCTGGCCCTCGTCGGCCTGGTCGTGCTGCCGCTGCTGGTCCTGGCCAACGTCTTCTACCAGCGCCGCATGTCGCCGCGGGTCAGCAGCGTCCAGCAGCTGCGCGGGGAGGTCTCCGGCACCGCCCACGAGAGCTTCGAGGGCGCCCTGGTCGTCAAGACCCTCGGCCGCAAGGACGAGGAGGTCGGCCGCTTCACCGCCACCGCCCAGCAGCTGCGCGACGCCAACGTGGCCGCCGGGCGGGTGCGCGGCACCTTCGAGCCGATGATCGAGGCCCTGCCCAGCCTGGGCACCCTCGCAGTGCTGGCCGTGGGCACCGCCCGCGCGGCCGGGGGCACCACGACCACCGGCGACGTCGTCGCCGTGGCCTACCTGCTGAGCCTGATCGCCTTCCCGATCCGCTCCATCGGCTGGGTGCTGGCCGAGCTGCCCCGCACGGTGGTCGGCGAGGAGCGCGTCCAGGCGGTGCTGCGCTCGAGCACGCTGACCCCCTGGGGCACCCGGCGCGCGCGGGGGAGCGGCCCGGCGGGCCTGGTCGTGCGCGGCGCCGGCTACCGGCACGAGGCGCCCGAGGGCGAGGCCCAGCGCCCCGCGCCGGCGCTGGAGGGCGTCGACCTGGAGGTCACCGCGGGCACCACCGTGGCCGTCGTCGGCGGCACCGGGGCCGGTAAGTCCACCCTCGCCGGCCTGCTCGTGCGCCTGGTCGACCCGAGCACCGGCGAGGTCCTGCTGGACGGCGTCGACGCCCGCGAGCTCGCCGAGGGCGCCGTCGCCGGCGAAGCCGCGCTGGTGCCGCAGTCCACGTTCGTCTTCGACGACACCGTGCGCGGCAACATCGCCCTCGGGCTGGACGCCGACGACGTGCCGGCCGACCGCCGGGTGGACGACGCCCGGGTGTGGGAGGCGCTGCGCCTGGCCCAGGCCGACGGGTTCGTGGCCTCCCTGCCCCACGGCCTGGACACCCGCGTCGGCGAGCGCGGGTCGTCGCTGTCCGGCGGCCAGCGCCAGCGCCTGGCCCTGGCCCGGGCGCTCGTGCGGCGTCCCCGGCTGCTCGTGCTGGACGACGCCACCTCCGCCCTCGACCCCGCGGTCGAGCGGGCCGTCCTGGACGGGCTGCGCGAGGCCGGCACCGGCACGACCGTGATCGTGGTGGCCTACCGCCCGGCGACGATCGCCCTGGCCGACGAGGTCGTGCACCTGGAGCGCGGGCGCGTGGTCGACCGCGGGCGGCCCGCCGACGTGGCCGAGCGCGACCCCGGCTACCGCGAGCTGGTCACCGCCTACGCCCGCGCCGCGCGCGAGCGGGCCGCTGCCGAGGGCGCGGCGTGAGCGCCGCGACGGCCGCGGCCGCTCCCGCGGGGCAGGTCGCCCCCGCCGGGCCGGTCGGGGCTCGCGCGACGGTCCGCCGCGCGGTGGCCCTGTCGCCGGAGATCGCCGTGGGCCTGCGCACGACCCTGGCCCTGGCCGCCCTGACCACGCTCGGGCGCATCGCCGTCCCGGTCGCCGTCCAGCAGACCGTCGACCGCGGGCTCCAGCGCGCCGGCGGCCCGGACGTCTCCCTCGTCGTCGTCCTCACCAGCATCGCCGCCGTGGTGGTGCTGGCCACGGCCGCGACGTCCTACGTGGTCAACGTGCGCCTCTTCCGGGCGAGCGAGGCGGGGCTGGCCACGCTGCGCTCGCGGGCCTTCGACCACATCCACGACCTCGCGGTCCTCACCCAGAACCGCGAGCGGCGCGGCTCGGTGGTCTCCCGGGTCACCAGCGACGTCGACACCATCTCCACGTTCCTGCAGACCGGGATGCTCGTCCTGGTGCTGTCCCTGGGCCAGCTGGTCCTGGCGACCGCGCTGATGCTCTGGTACTCCTGGCAGCTCGCCGTGCTGGTCTGGGTGTGCTTCCTGCCCGTGGTGCTGTTCCGCCGCCGCCTGCAGGACCCGGTCAGCCGCGCCTACGCGGGGGTCCGCGAGCGGATGGGCGACCTGCTCGCCGGGGTCTCCGAGGCCGTCGTCGGCGCTGACACCATCCGCGCGCACGCCGCCTCCGAGCGCACCTGGCGCTCGGTGGACGCGGCCGTGGAGGCGCACCGCCGCTCCTCGGTCCGCGCCCAGGCCGCGACGGCCGCGACGTTCTCGATCGGCGTCCTGGTCTCCGGGCTGGTGCTGGCCGCGGTCGTGGTCGCCGGCACCTTCCTCGGCCTGGCCGGCGACATCAGCCTCGGCCGGCTGCTCGCCTTCCTCTTCATCGTCCAGCTCTTCACCGCCCCGGTGCAGGCGGCGACCGAGGTGCTCAACGAGCTGCAGAACGCCCTGGCCGGCTGGCGCCGCGTGATCGCCGTCCTGGACACCCCGGTCGAGGTGGTCGAGCCGACCGAGGCCGAGGCGGTCGACCTGCCCGCCGGGCCGGTCGACGTGGAGCTGCGCGGCGTCACCTACACCTACCCGGGCACGAGCGCGCCGGTGCTGCACGAGGTGGACCTGCACCTGCCCGCCGGCGCGCGCGTCGCGGTCGTCGGCGAGACCGGGTCGGGCAAGACGACGCTGGCGCGCCTGGTCACCCGCCTGGTCGACCCCGACGCCGGGCAGGTGCTGCTCTCCGGCGTCGACGCCCGGCACCTGCGCGGGCCCTCCCTGCACCGCCGGGTGGTCGTGGTGCCCCAGGAGGGGTTCCTCTTCGACACCACGGTGGGCGCCAACGTGCGGCTCGGGCGCCCGGGCGCCACGGACGCCGACGCGCGCACCGCCCTCGCCGAGCTGGGCCTGACCGGCTGGCTCGACGGCCTGCCCGCCGGGCTCGACACCCCGGTCGGCCAGCGCGGGGAGCGGCTGAGCGCGGGGGAGCGCCAGCTCGTGGCCCTCGCCCGCGCCCACCTGGCCGACCCCGACCTGCTCGTGCTCGACGAGGCGACGTCCTCGGTCGACCCGGCCACCGAGGTGCGCCTGCAGCGCGCGCTGGAGGGGGTGCTCAGCGGCCGGACGTCGATCGCGATCGCCCACCGCCTGTCCACCGCCGAGGCCGCGGACGTGGTCGTGGTCGTGGACGCCGGCCGCGTGGTCGAGGTGGGTGCCGCGACCGAGCTGGCGCACGCCGGAGGCCCCTACTCGCGCCTCCACGCCGCCTGGACCGCCCAGCACGTCTAGGCCAGCGACCGGCGCACTAGCCTGGCGCGACCGCTGGGTGGCCCGGGCCTCCGGCGCGCCCGGACCGTCCGCGCCACCAGAGGAGCCCACCACGTGACGAGCGAGACGACACGGGTGTCCGGGGACGGCGGACCGCCGGAGGGCGGTGGGCCAGCGGCCCGCACCAACCGCCCGGTCCTCTACGGGTCGGCGATCGGAGTGCTCCTGATCGCCGGGTGGGCGATCGCGACCCCGACCAGGGCGGCGGACACCCTCGGCGCCCTCGTGGGGTGGACGTCGCAGTGGTTCGGGTGGTTCTACATCCTCCTGGCGACCGTGGTGCTCGTGTTCGTCGTGTACCTGGGCGCCTCCCGGTACGGGCGGACGAAGCTCGGCCCGGAGCACTCGACGCCGCAGCACAGCACCTTCGCCTGGGTCTCCATGCTCTTCGCCGCGGGCATCGGCACCGACCTGATGTTCTTCGCCGTCGCCGAGCCCGTCACGCAGTACCTCGCCCCGCCGGTGGGGGAGGGGGGCACCGTGGACGCCGCCCGCGAGGCGACCGTGTGGACGCTCTTCCACTACGGCATCAGCGGGTGGGGGATGTACGCGCTGATGGGGATGGCGCTGGCGTACTTCTCCTACCGGATGCACCTGCCCCTGGCGATCCGCTCCGCGCTCTACCCCGTCTTCGGCAGGCGCGTCGACGGCCCGCTCGGGCACGGCGTCGACATCGCCGCGGTGCTGGGCACCATCTTCGGGGTCGCCACGTCGCTGGGCATCGGCGTCGTCCAGCTGAACTTCGGCCTCTCCCTCCTGTTCGGGATCGAGGAGGGCCGGGCCGCCCAGATCGGGCTGATCGCGCTGGCCGTCGTCGCGGCCACGCTGTCGGCCGTCAGCGGCGTCGACAAGGGCATCAAGCGCCTGTCCCAGCTCAACGTGCTCCTCGCCATGGGCCTGGCCGGGTTCGTCCTCGTGGCCGGGAACACGACGTTCCTGCTCAACGGGCTGGTGCTCAACGTCGGCGACTTCGTCAGCCGCTTCCCCGGGCTGACGCTGCAGACCTTCGCCTTCGAGCGCCCGGTCGAGTGGCTCAACGGCTGGACGCTGTTCTTCTGGGCCTGGTGGATCGCATGGTCGGCCTTCGTCGGCCTGTTCCTCGCCCGCATCTCCCGCGGCCGGACGATCCGCCAGTTCGTGGCGGGAACGCTGATCATCCCGTTCTGCTACATCGTCATGTGGGTCTCGATCTTCGGCAACAGCGCCCTCGAGCGCGTGCGCGGCGGTGACGCCGCGTTCGGCGAGCTGGCGATGAACACCCCGGAGCGGGGCTTCTACACGCTGCTCCTGGACTACCCGGCGTTCCCGCTCGTGGCCAGCGTGGCCACGTTCGTGGGCCTGCTGTTCTACGTCACCTCCGCCGACTCCGCCGCCCTGGTGATGGCGAACCTCTCCTCGCACCTGCCCACCCCGCAGGACGACGGGAGCACGCGCGTGCGGGTGTTCTGGGCGGTCGCGACGGGCCTGCTGACCGCGGCGATGCTCGTGGTGGGCGGTGTGCCGGCGCTGCAGAGCGCCACGATCGTGATGGGGCTGCCGTTCGCCTTCGTCATGGTGCTGGTCATGGTGGGGCTCTACCGGGCCCTGCGGGCCGAGTCCGCGCACGCCGACAGCCACCGGCACAGCTCACCGGCCCGCCTGTCCGGACGCGCCCCGGCCTCGCCCGACCGCCAGGGGGCGCAGGACTGGCGGCTGCGCCTGGGCCGAGCGCTGGCCTTCCCCGGTGAGGAGGCCGCGCGCGAGCACCTGGAGGAGGTGGCCCTGCCCGCCCTGGAGGAGGTGGCCGCCGAGCTGCGCGCCGGGCGGGTGGTGGCCGACGCCGGGTGGGCGGTCGACGACCGCGGGGTGCGCTGCGCCGAGCTGACCGCCGAGCTGGGCGGCGACCGCGCGTTCCTCTACCGGGTGCGTCCGCACGCGGCGCCCGTCCCCGCGCACGCGCAGGAGGCAGCGGGGCGGGCCGTCTACGCGCGGCTGGAGGTGGACCTGAGCGAGGGGGCCCAGGGCTACGACGTGATGGGCTACAGCCGCTCCCAGGTCATCGACGACGTCCTGGACCAGTACGAGCGCCACCTGGAGGCCGTCCGCCTGCGGGCCCGCGGACCCGTCCTGCGACCGCTGCGGGGGCGGTGAGGGCCCTCACCTCCTGGCGGCCCGCTTGGCGGCGTACATCGCGTGGTCGGCGCGCAGCAGCACCTCGTCGGGCGTGGAGCCGGCCGGCGCGAGCGCGGAGCCGATGCTGACGCCGACCTCGGCCGTGCCGGTGGGCAGCTCGTAGGGGGCGCCCACCGCGGCCCGCAGCCGCTCGGCGAGCCGGGCCAGCGCCGCCGGGCCGGCCCCGGGGCACAGGACGACGAACTCGTCGCCGCCGATGCGGGCGACCAGGTCGCCGGAGCGCACGGCCGTGCGCATGCGCTCTCCCGCCGCGACCAGCAGCTGGTCGCCGGCCAGGTGGCCGAGGCGGTCGTTGACGGCCTTGAAGCCGTCGAGGTCGCAGTAGAGCAGGCCGCACCCCTGCGCGGTCGGCTCGAGCGCCCGGCTCATCGCCTCGAACAGGGAGCGGCGGTTGCCGAGCCCGGTGAGCAGGTCCGTCTCGGCGTACCGGCGCAGCTGGGCCTCGGCCCGGCGCTGGTCGGTGACGTCGATGCCGACGCAGGCGATGCGCTCGGCGGTGCCGTGCTCGTCGTACAGGACGGTGTTGTTCCAGCGCAGGACGTGCTCGCCGCCGAGGCGGTCGAGCCAGACGCCCTCGGCGACGCTGCCCCGGGCCCGGTGCTCCAGGGCCAGGGCGACGCCCTGCCGAGCCAGGTGGCGCTCGGCCGGCACCACGACGGTCTCCCAGATGGCCCGGCCCAGCAGCTCCTCCTGCGACCAGCCGAGCAGCTCCTCGCAGGCCCGGTTGACCAGCGTGAACCGGCCCTCGGCGTCCAGGAGGCAGATCAGCGCGGACGTGTTCTCCAGCACGGCGCGGGCCATGTCCCGCTGCCGGCGGGCGGTGGCGCTGTCCTGGACGGGGGTCACCGGCCCAGGGGGGCCCAGGTCCATGCTCACCAGCGGCTCGCTCACGTCGTCCTCCACTCGTCCTCCCCCGAGCATCGGCACCGGCACCGGCCGACACGATCGGCCGTTCGCCTGACAGGCGCGGAGGGGGCCTCAGATGGAGCGCGTCTCCCCGGCCCGGTCGGCGTAGGCCGCGACCAGGTCACCGGCCAGCGCCCGCTCGACCCGCTCGTGCAGGTCCACGACCCCGGCGGCGTCGGTCTCGCTCGCCCCCTGCGGCAGCTCCTCGCGCACCAGCCGGGCGGCGCGGGCGACCTCCGCTCGCTGGGCGTCGTCGCGGCAGGAGACGGCGACGTCGCGCAGCATCCGCAGCAGGGCCACCAGCACGGTCGGCTCGTCGGCGGCGAAGCGCTGCAGCTGCCCGCAGGTCAGGTCCAGGTAGTAGCGCAGGTCCCGGTCGGGCACCACGGCCCGGCCCACCCCCTCCTCGTCCTCGTGCAGCGTGGCGCCCAGGTGGCGTCCGGTGAGCTGCACGAGGAGGTCGCCGAGGTGCCCGGCCGCCGTGGCCGCGGTGACGGGGTCGTTGACGCTGGGCGACATGGCCTTCACGGCGATGTCCTCCAGCTGGCGCAGCCCGAAGGAGGTGTCCTGGTCGAACGTCCGCTCGTACCCCATCCGCACGGCCGTGCGCACGCCGTCGGCGAGGGCGTCCGGCACCGGGTCGAGCCGCCGCCCGGCCGCGCCCTCGCGGGCCCACACCGTCGCGACCGGCGTGCCGCGCATGACCTGGTCGCCGGGCCGGGTCTCCACGCGCACCACGGCGTCGTGCTCCTGCGCCGCGCGGACGAGGCCCGCCACGTCGACGCCCTGGACGAAGCCGCTGCTGCTGGCCATCACGCTGCGGCCGAGCGCGGCGTCGAGGTCGAGCTCGTCGGGGGAGCGCGGCACCTCCTCGTAGGGCGGGTAGGAGGCCTCCATCGCCCGCAGGGCGTCGTCGTGGACGGCCAGCATCATCGAGTCGACCCGCAGCATCCGCACGATGTGGGAGATGAACGCCACGATCGCGGCGAAGGAGGCCAGGCCCAGCAGCTGCCCGACCACGATCGCGACCGTGGGCACCGGGGCGTCCGTGCGGATCGTGCGCACGGCGGTGCTGGTGAAGGCGAAGGCGGCCGCGAGCACCGCGAGCACGGTCTTGGTCACCGGGTCGCGGGTGAACTCCCGCAGCAGCCGAGGGGAGAACTGCTGGGAGGCCAGCTGGATGGCCACGACCGTCAGGCTGAAGGTCAGCGTGGTCGCGGTCATCACCGAGGTGGCGACGATCTGCAGGGCGCTGGTGGCCGCGCTGGCGTCCCCCGGCCACAGCCAGGTGAGGTCCTCGCCCAGGGGCAGGACCTGCGTCAGCAGCACGGCGAGGACGACGGCGGCGCCGCCGGCGACGGCGGCGCCCAGCCACAGCGGGCGGCGGTGCGACTCGGAGCTGCCGCGGTGGTGTCCGGGTGCGGTCGGCATCGCCCGAGCCTCCCACCCGAGCGCCGGTCCCGCCGCTGCGCCCGCTGCGGCGGTCGGCTCCCCGGCGGCCGTCCCCGCGGTGGGAGGATGGGCCGGTGACCACCCCCGCCCTGGACCCCGCCGTCGCCGACCTGCTCAAGCGGGACGACGCCGGCCTGGTCTGCGCCGTCGTCCAGCAGCACGACACCCGCGAGGTGCTCATGGTCGGCTGGATGGACGACGAGGCCCTGCGCCGGACGCTGACCACCGGGCGCACCTGGTTCTGGAGCCGCAGCCGCGAGGAGTACTGGCGCAAGGGCGACACCTCCGGCGCCGTGCAGGTCGTGCGCTCGGTGGCCCTGGACTGCGACGGCGACGCGCTGCTCGTCACCGTCGACCAGACCGGCGCCGCCTGCCACACCGGTGACCGCACCTGCTTCGACGCGCGGCCCCTGGCCGTCACGGCGCCGGCGGGCGCGGCGTGAGCGCGCCGGGCGCCTCAGCCCAGCTCCCGCTCGCCGCACCGGTGCTGGACGCCGGCACCACCTGGCCGGACCTGCCCACCTTCCGCGAGCTCGCCCGCGACCGGCGCGTGATCCCCGTCGTGCGCCGGCTCCTGGCCGACGCCGAGACCCCGGTCGGGATCTACCGCACCCTCGCCGGCACCGACGTGGGCACCTTCCTGCTGGAGTCCGCCGACCACGGCGGCGTGTGGTCGCGGTACTCGATCATCGGCGCCGCCTCCGCCGCGGTGCTCACCGAGCGCGACGGCCAGGCCCACTGGATCGGGCGCCCCCCGGCCGGCGTCCCGACCGACGGCGACCCGCTGGTCGCCGTCCAGTCCGTGCTCGCCGCGCTGGCCACCCCGCGCCTGCCCGGCCTGCCCCCGCTGACCGGCGGCCTGGTCGGCGTCCTCGGCTGGGACGTCGTGCGCCGCTGGGAGTCGCTGCCGCACCCGCCCGCGGGCGGGCGCGACCTGCCCGAGCTCGCGCTGTGCCTGGCCACCGACCTCGCGGTCGTCGACCACGCCGACTCCACCGTGCTGCTCATCGCCAACGCCGTGAACCTCGACGCCACCGACGAGGGGGTCGACGAGGCCTGGGCGGACGCCGTGGCGCGCCTGGACGCCATGACCGCGAAGCTCGCGCAGCCCTCGCCGTCCACGGTCGCGGTCACCGAGCCGGTGGTCGCCGCCGAGCCGCGGCGCACCTCGACCGCCGCGGAGTACGAGGCCGCCGTGGTCACGGCCAAGGAGGCCATCCGCGAGGGCGAGGTCTTCCAGGTCGTGCCGTCCCAGCGCTTCGAGGTGGACTGCCCGGCCGACGCGCTGGACGTCTACCGGGTGCTGCGGGCGACCAACCCCAGCCCGTACATGTACCTCTTCCGCCTGGCCGACGCCGACGGGCGCCGCTACGACGTGGTCGGCTCCAGCCCGGAGTCGCTGGTCAAGGTCGAGTCCGGCAGCGTGCTCACGCACCCCATCGCCGGCACCCGCCCCCGCGGGGCCGGGCCGGAGGAGGACCGCGCGCTCGCGGAGGAGCTGGCCGCCGACCCCAAGGAGCGCGCCGAGCACCTCATGCTCGTCGACCTCGCCCGCAACGACCTGGCCAAGGTGTGCTCGGCCGGCACCGTGGAGGTCGTGGAGTTCATGGAGGTCTGGCGCTACAGCCACGTGATGCACCTGGTCTCCACCGTGACCGGGCAGCTGCGCCCGGGCCGCACGGCCTACGACGCCCTGGCCGCCACCTTCCCGGCCGGCACGCTGTCGGGGGCGCCCAAGCCGCGGGCGCTGGCGCTGATCGACGAGCTGGAGCCGGTGGGCCGCGGCCTGTACGGGGGCACCGCGGGTTACGTCGACTTCGCCGGCGACCTGGACATGGCGATCACGATCCGCAGCGCGGTGCTGCGCGACGGGGTGGCCCGGGTGCAGGCCGGGGCCGGGGTCGTGGCCGACTCGGTGCCGGCCTCGGAGGAGGCGGAGACCCGCGCGAAGGCGGCCGCGGTGCTGGCTGCCGTGGCGCGCGCCAGCGCCCTGCGGCCCCTCGCCGGTGGCTGAGCGGAGCGGCCGGGGCCGCCTCGCCGGGCGCGCCGGGGCGGTGCTCGCCGGGCTGGCGTTCGCGGCCCTGCTGCTCCTGGCGGCCTCGCGGTCGTGGGTGGGCGCCGACCTGCCCGCCCCCGCGGCGGGCGGTGCGGGCGGGCGCCTCGACGTCTCCGGCGGCGACGCCACCCCGCTCGTGCCTGCGCTCGGCCTCGTCGCCCTGGCCGGGTCGGCGGCGCTGAGCACGCTGCGCGGCGCCGGTCGGGCAGCCGCCGGCGTGCTGCTGGCCGGTGCCGGCGCCGGTGCCGCAGCGGCCACGGCCGCCGTCCTGCTCGACCCCGCCGGCGCGGTCGCGCCGGCGGTGCGCTCGGCCACCGGCCTGACCAGCGCGACCGCGTCCGCCGCCTCGGCCACGGCCTGGCCGGTGCTCGCCCTGCTGCCCGCCCTCGGCCTGGTGGCGGTGGGGGTGCGCGTGCTCGTGCTCGGCCGGCGCTGGGCGGCCTCGGCGCGCTTCGAGGCACCGGCCGGGGGCGGTGGTGGCGAGGCGCCGCCGGCGCCGCCCGCCGGTGGGGGCCGGGCGCGGCCGGCGTCCCGCAGCGCCCTGTGGGACGACCTCAGCCGCGGTGAGGACCCGACGACCGGGCCGGGCGCGTCCTGAGGCCGCCGGGCATGATGGACCCGAAGACCCGCGGCAGACCAGACCGAGCAGGAGCGAGATGAGCCAGCACGCACCGACCCGAGACGAGGCCGTCGAGGCCCGCAAGAAGGAGGTCGAGGGGCACGTCGAGAACCACGGCCACAGCGTCGCGGCCTGGACGGGCGTCGGGATCGTGCTCGTGGGCAGCCTCATCGCCGCCATCGCGATGATCATCCCGATCCCGTGGCTCGTGGTCACGGGCATCGTCATCATGCCGATCGGCGGCCTGGTCGGGTACGTCATGGGCAAGCGCTCCAGCGACTCCGCCGGTCACGCCAGCTCCGACCCGGACGGCAAGCGCGGCGGCCGCGACTCCTCCCGCTAGCTCTCGACGCGTCCCCGACGCGATCCGGACGCGCGAGGGCGCGGCACCCGCTCGGGTGCCGCGCCCTCGGCGCAGTGGGGAGGTGGCCCTCAGCTGCCGAAGCCCTGCAGGTTCTCGTCGATGCACTGCTGCTGCTGGCTCTGCGGCACGTCGGCGCACTCGCTGACGTCGTCCCAGACGCTGGCGAACACGGTGAAGTACAGGACCGACAGGACGACCGCCGCGAGCAGGGCGATCGCGGACAGGATCGTCCCGGCCAGGGCCACGCCGCGGTTGGTCGCCTGCCCGGCCCGGGCGCGGCGCATCCCGATGACGCCGAGCACGAGGCCCAGCACGGCCAGGAGGGCGGCGACGAGGCCGACCAGGGGCACCCAGCTGCCGAGCAGGGCGAGGATGCCCAGCACGAGCGAGGCGACGCCCAGGCCGTTGCGGGGCTGCTGGCCCCCGTAGCCGCCCTGGCCGCCGTAGCCCTGGCCGGCGTAGCCGGTGCCGGAGTAGGCCTGCGGCGAGCCCTGGCCGCCGGGGTGCTCCTGGCCGTAGCTGCCCTGCGCGGGGCTGCCGGTGTAGGGCGACTGGGGCGCCGAGCCGTACGAGGGGGGCTGGGGGCTGCTGCCGGTGCGCGGCTCGTCGCCCGGGCTGGGGGCGTAGGGGTCCTGGGGGGTGCTCACGGAGGCTCCTCGGTGGTCGTGCCGGCGTTCGTGATCGTCCGGGAGCCACGCTACCGATGCGGGGGCACGAGCACCCGTCTGACGGCGACTACGATCGTCCAGCCGGGGGACCACCGGGTCCCTGGACCGAGGAGCTGCCGCGTGACCGTCCTGGACGACATCCTCGTCGGCGTGCGCGCCGACCTCGCCGAGCGCCAGGCCCGCACGGGGCTGGACGAGGTGAAGGAGGCCGCCCGACGTGCCCCCTCCGCCCGCGGCGCCCTGGAGGCGCTGCGCCCCGCCGGCGACGACCGCGGCCAGGTGACCGTGATCGCCGAGGTCAAGCGGTCCAGCCCGAGCCGCGGCTCGCTGGCCCCCATCGCCGACCCGGCCGCCCTGGCCCGCGAGTACGAGGCCGGGGGCGCCAGCGTCATCAGCGTGCTGACCGAGCAGCGCCGCTTCGGCGGCACGCTGGACGACCTGCGCGCCGTGCGCGCCGCCGTCGACGTGCCGGTGCTGCGCAAGGACTTCGTCGTCTCCGCCTACCAGGTGTGGGAGGCCCGCGCCGCGGGCGCCGACCTCGTGCTGCTGATCGTCGCGGCGCTGGAGCAGGAGGCGCTGGTCTCCCTGGTCGAGCGCGTGCACTCCCTGGGCATGACCGCCCTGGTCGAGGCGCACGACGTCGAGGAGGTCGAGCGCGCGGTCGACGCCGGCGCCCAGGTGATCGGGGTCAACGCGCGCGACCTGCGGACGCTGCAGGTGCACCGCGACGTCTTCGCCCGGTGCGCCCCCCACATCCCCGACGCGGTGGTGCGGGTGGCCGAGTCCGGCGTCCGCGACGCCCACGACGTCGTCGAGCACGCGCGCGCCGGGGCGGACGCCGTCCTGGTGGGGGAGGCCCTGGTCACCGGGCGCGACCCGCGCACGGCCGTCGCCGACCTGGTCGCCGCAGGCGCCCACCCCTCCCTGCGCGCCCTCTCCCGCGGGGGCCGGGCATGAGCGCCGCACCGGACCAGGCACCCCAGCAGGCGCCGCAGCAGGCACCCGCCCACCGCCACGGCGACCTGCTGGGCGAGCTCGTCGGCGACCGCGGCCCCTACTTCGGCGACTTCGGCGGGCGGTTCGTGCCCGAGGCGCTGGTCGCCGCGCTGGAGGAGCTGGAGGCGGCCTACACCTCCGCGATGGCCGACCCGGCCTTCCTGGCCGAGCTCACCGAGCTGCACCGCAGCTACACCGGGCGGCCGAGCATCCTCACCGAGGTGCCGCGCTTCGCCGAGCACGCGGGCGGCGCCCGGGTGCTGCTCAAGCGCGAGGACCTCAACCACACCGGCTCGCACAAGATCAACAACGTGCTGGGCCAGGCGCTGCTCACGAAGCGGATGGGCAAGACCAGGGTCATCGCCGAGACCGGTGCGGGCCAGCACGGCGTGGCGACCGCCACGGCCGCGGCCCTGTTCGGCCTGGAGTGCGTGGTCTACATGGGCGAGGAGGACACCCGCCGCCAGGCGCTCAACGTCGCCCGGATGCGCCTGCTCGGCGCCGAGGTGGTGCCCGTCACCGCCGGCTCGCGCACCCTCAAGGACGCCCTCAACGAGGCGCTGCGCGACTGGGTCGCCAACGTCGACGAGACCCACTACATCCTGGGCACCGTCGCCGGGCCGCACCCGTTCCCGGTGATGGTCCGCGACTTCCACCGGGTGATCGGCGTCGAGGCGCGCCAGCAGGTGCAGGACCTCGTGGGCCGGCTGCCCGACGTCGTGGTCGCCTGCGTGGGTGGCGGGTCGAACGCGATCGGCATCTTCCACGCCTTCCTCGACGACGCCGACGTGGCCCTGCTGGGCCTGGAGGCCGCGGGCGACGGCGTGGAGACGGGCCGGCACGCCGCGGCGATCACCGGCGGCGCGCCCGGCGTCCTGCACGGCTCGATGTCCTACGTGCTGCAGGACGACGACGGCCAGACCGTGGAGAGCCACTCGATCTCCGCGGGCCTGGACTACCCCGGCGTCGGGCCCGAGCACGCCCACCTCGCCGCCACCGGCCGCGCCCGCTACGAGCCGGTGACCGACGCCGAGGCGATGGAGGCCTTCAAGCTGCTCTGCCGCACCGAGGGCATCATCCCGGCGATCGAGAGCGCCCACGCGCTCGCGGGCGCCCTGCGCGAGGGCCGGCGCCTCGGCCCGGACGCCGTGGTGCTGGTCAACCTGTCCGGGCGCGGCGACAAGGACGTCGACACGGCCGCCCAGTGGTTCGGCCTGGTCAGCGACGCCGACCTCGTGGAGTCCGAGCGCCAGCGCGTGTCCGGGCCCGCGTCGGAGACCGAGGGGAGCGGCTGGTGAGCGCCCGCACGACGAGCGCGGGCGTCCTGGACGCCGTGCGCGCCCAGGGCCGCGCGGCCCTGGTGGGCTACCTGCCGGCCGGCTACCCGACCCTGCCCGGCGCGGTGGACGGCGTCCGCGCGATGGTCGAGGGCGGCGTGGACGTCGTCGAGCTCGGCATGCCCTACAGCGACCCGGTGATGGACGGCCCGGTCATCCAGGCCGCCGCCGACGAGGCGCTGCGCGCCGGCGTGCGCACCCGCGACGTCCTGCGCACCGTCGAGGACGTCGCGGCCACCGGTGCCGCGGTGCTCGTGATGAGCTACTGGGCCCCCGTGCTGCGCTACGGCGTCGACGCCTTCGCCCGCGACCTGGCCTCCGCCGGCGGCGCCGGGCTCATCACGCCCGACCTCGTGCCGGACGAGGCCGGGGCCTGGCTGGCCGCCAGCGACGCCCACGACCTCGAGCGCGTCTTCCTCGTGGCCCCCTCCTCCACCCCGGCCCGCCTGGCCTCCACGGCCGCGGCCTGCCGCGGCTGGGTCTACGCCGCCTCCACCATGGGCGTCACGGGCGTGCGCGCCGAGGTCGGCGCGGGGGCGCAGGCCCTGGTGGGCCGCACCCGCGAGGCCGGGGCCCAGCGCGTGTGCGTGGGCCTGGGCGTCTCCACCCCGGCGCAGGCCGCTCAGGTCGCCGAGTACGCCGACGGCGTCATCGTCGGCTCGGCGCTGGTGCGCGCCCTCGGCGACGGCGGCCCGGACGCCGTCGCGCGCCTGGCCGGCGAGCTCGCCGCCGGGGTCGCCGCGGGGTCCGCCGCAGGGGCAGCCGCCGGGTCCGCCGCCGCGGCCGAGCGGGCTGGTGCGCCCTCGTGAGCGCGCTCGCCCTCCTCGCGGCCGTGCCGATGGCCATCCCCAGCCCCTCGCAGGGGGTCTGGCACCTCGGACCGGTGCCGCTGCGCGCCTACGCCTTCTGCATCCTCGCCGGCATCGCCGTCGCGGTCTGGCTCACCGAGCGGCGCTGGCGGGCCCGCGGCGGGCTGCCCGGCCAGGTCTCCGACGTCGCGCTGTGGGCGGTGCCGTTCGGGATCGTCGGCGGCCGCCTGTACCACGTCATCTCCTCCCCGGACGCCTACTTCGGGCCCGGCGGCGACCCCGTGGCGGCCCTGTACATCTGGCGCGGCGGCCTCGGCATCTGGGGCGCGGTCGCGCTCGGCGCCGTCGGCGCGTGGCTCGGCTGCCGGCGCTCGGGGATGAGCTTCCCCGCCTTCGCCGACGCCCTCGCGCCCGGCCTGCTGCTGGCCCAGGCCGTCGGCCGGCTGGGCAACTGGTTCAACCAGGAGCTGTTCGGCGCGCCCACCGACCTGCCCTGGGCTCTGGTGATCGACGCCGCCCACCGCCCGGCCCAGTACGCCGACGTGGCGACCTACCACCCCACGTTCCTCTACGAGCTGCTGTGGAACGTCGCCGCCGCGCTCGTGCTCCTGTGGGCCGACCGCCGCTGGCGCCTGGGCCACGGCCAGGTGTTCTGGGCGTACGTGGTGCTGTACGTCTTGGGTCGGGTCTGGATCGAGGCCCTGCGCATCGACCCCGCCGAGCTCGTCCTCGGGCTGCGGCTCAACGTCTGGACGTCGATCCTCGTCGGGCTGCTGGGCGTCGCCGGCTTCGTCATCAGCCGGCGCCGCCACCGCGAGCGCGAGGCCGAGGTGCTCTCGGTCGGCGGCACCGGGGCCGGGCCCACCACGGGCGCCGGCACCGCCGCGAGCACCCCCGCGAGCACCCCCGCGAGCACCCCCGCGAGCACCGCCGCGTCAGCCGAGGCCGACCTGCTCTAGCCACGCCTGGGGCAGCAGGCCGGGGGCCAGCAGCACCAGCAGGAAGCGGGCGCTGCGGCCGGCGTAGCCGACCGAGGCGAAGACCCACCACCGCATGCGCAGGGTGCCGGCGAGCACGCTGACCACCGCGAAGGGCGGCAGCCCGGAGAAGGCGCTGACCCCGGTCAGCACCGCGGGGCCCCAGGCGTGCCGCTGCGCCCACGCGCGCGTCCGCGCCGTCCAAGCCGCCCAGCGCCCCGAGGCCGTGCCCTCGCGCCGCCACCGGCGCCACCGCTCGGGGTCCAGGGCGTCGCGCCCCAGCAGGTAGAAGAGCATCTTGCCCACCATCTGGCCGAGGCCGGCGACCAGCGCCAGCACCAGCGGGGGCACGGGGCTGACCAGCGCCACCGCCACCAGCGCCACCTCGGCGTTGACGACGGGCACCAGCGCCGACAGCAGGCACACCCCGAAGGTGGCCAGCACGCTCTCCACGGGCGCCACTCCACCACAAGCCGCCCTCGCGGGCGGGCCCGCCGTGCCAGACTCGCCCGGCCGGAGGCTCCGGCGGAGAGGCAGGTCGAGCGGTGCTGCAGTGGCGTTCCCCGGCTCCCGCGTGCGGCCACCACGGCTGCTGGCACGGGTGGGCCGAGCCGTGGGCGACCGCCCCGAACCTCGTCACCGCCGCCCGCACGCTGCTGTGCGTGGTCCTGGCCGCGGCCGGCGCCCTCGCCCAGAGCCCGGCCCTGCTGGTCGCGGGCCTGCTCGCGTACTGGGTCGGCGACGTGGCCGACGGGGCGCTGGCCCGCCGGCTCGGGCAGGAGACCCGCCGGGGCGCGGCCCTGGACGTCGTGACCGACCGCGTCTGCTCGCTGGCCTTCTGGGTGCCGTGGGCCGTGCTGCACCCGGCCGCGCAGGGCCCGGTGGCCCTGTACGTCGTGGAGTTCGTGGTGGTGGACGGCGTCCTGTCGCTGCTGTGGCTGGCCTGGCCGCTGCTGTCGTGCAACTACGTCGACCGCGTCCACCCCCTGGTGCACCGGCTCAACTGGTGGCCGCCGGCCAAGGTGGTCAACACCGCCGGCGTCGTGGTGCTCGTCGTGCTGTGGCCGCAGCCGGCGCTGGCGGTCGCGTTCGTGGCCGTGATGATCGCGGTCAAGGCCGTCAGCCTGGTGCTGCTCGTGCGGGCGCTGCCGGCGCCGGGCCCGGGGTGCGCCGCCGTCGCGCCGGACCGCGCGGCCCCGCGCGTCGCTGTCCCATGATGCGGGACCTGACGTCCAGCATCTGAGACGTTCGTGCGGGCGCAGCGTCTCTGGCCGCCCGTTCTGCGGTGCTACGATCTCCGCAACGTGCCGGGCCGCCGTCGTCCCGCGCCGGAGGTCCCACCCCCCCGATCCGCGTCCCACCCCTCCGCCACGCCGACCGCCACGTCGACCACCCGGCACCCGCCGCGCTCCGCGCGGCGCGTGCTCAGAGGACGGTGCCCATGGTCCAGCCGACCGCCCCCGCTCTGCAGCGCTTCTCCACGACCCCCGCTGCCCAGGGCCTCTACGACGCCTCGCGCGAGCACGACGCCTGCGGGGTCGCCTTCGTGGCGACCATGCGCGGCAGCGCCGGGCGCGACATCGTCGACCACGCCCTGACCGCCCTGCGCAACCTCGACCACCGCGGCGCGGTGGGCGCCGAGGTCGACACCGGTGACGGCGCCGGGATCCTCCTCCAGGTGCCCGACGCGTTCCTGCGGGCCGTGTGGGCCGCCGAGTCCGGCACCGGCGAGGAGCTGCCCGAGGCGGGCGCCTACGCGGTCGGCCTGGGCTTCCTGCCCGACGACGACGCCGAGGAGGCCACCGCCCGCGAGCGGATCGCCGCGATCGCCGCCGAGGAGGGCCTGCGGGTCCTCGGGTGGCGCGACGTGCCGGTCGCCGCCGACCTGGTCGGGCACAGCGCGCGCGCCTGCATGCCGCGCTTCCGCCACCTCGTCGTGGCCGGCGACGGCGAGCGCGCGGGCGCCACCGGCCTGGAGCTGGACCGCCTGGCCTTCGCGCTGCGCAAGCGCGTGGAGCGCGAGCTGGAGGTCTACTTCGCCTCCCTGTCCGGGCGCACCCTGGTCTACAAGGGCATGCTGACCACCGGCCAGCTCGAGCCCTTCTTCGCCGACCTGTCCGACCGCCGGATGGCCACCCGCCTGGCCGTCGTGCACTCGCGCTTCTCCACGAACACCTTCCCCTCGTGGCCGCTGGCCCACCCGTTCCGCTACATCGCGCACAACGGGGAGATCAACACCGTCCGCGGCAACCGCAACTGGATGCGCGCGCGGGAGTCCCAGCTCGCCACCGACCTGATCCCCGGCGACCTCGAGCGGCTCTTCCCCGTCTGCACCCCCGGCGCCAGCGACTCGGCGTCCTTCGACGAGGTGCTGGAGCTGCTGCACCTGACGGGGCGCACGCTGCCCCACGCGGTGCTGATGATGATCCCCGAGGCGTGGGAGAACCACACCGAGATGGACCCGGCCCGCCGGGCCTTCTACGAGTTCCACGCCAGCTTCATGGAGCCCTGGGACGGGCCCGCCTGCGTGACCTTCAGCGACGGGCGCCAGGTCGGCGCCGTCCTGGACCGCAACGGGCTGCGCCCCTCCCGCTACTGGGTCACGCAGGACGGCCTGGTGGTGCTGGCCAGCGAGGTCGGCGTCCTGGACCTCGACCCCGCCACGGTCGTGCGCAAGGGCCGGCTGCAGCCGGGCCGGATGTTCCTCGTCGACACCGGCGCCGACGGCGAGCCCGGGCGGATCGTCGGCGACGAGGAGGTCAAGGGCGCCCTGGCCGCCGAGCACCCCTACCAGGAGTGGCTGCACGCCGGGCTGGTGCGCCTGGAGGACCTGCCCGAGCGCGAGCACGTGCTGCACACCCACTCCTCGGTGACCCGCCGCCAGCAGGCGTTCGGCTACACCGAGGAGGAGATGCGGGTGCTCCTCGCGCCGATGGCGCGCGCCGGCGCCGAGCCGGTCGGCTCGATGGGCACCGACACCCCGATCGCGGTGCTCTCGAAGCGCCCGCGCCTGGTCTTCGACTACTTCACGCAGCTGTTCGCGCAGGTGACGAACCCGCCGCTGGACGCCATCCGCGAGGAGGTCGTCACCAGCCTCGCCGTGGAGATGGGGCCGGAGTCCAACATCCTGTCCGCCACCCCGGCGCACTGCCGCCAGGTGCGCCTGGCGTTCCCGGTGATCGACAACGACGAGCTCGCCAAGATCACCCACATCAACCGCGACGGGAACCTGCCGGGCTTCTCCACGGTCTCGGTCAAGGGCCTGTACCGCGTGGCCGGGGGCGGGGAGGAGCTCGACCGCCGCCTGCGCGAGATCTGCGCGGAGGTCTCGGCCGCGATCGCCGACGGCGCGCGCTTCGTGGTCCTCTCCGACCGCGACTCCGACGCCGTGTGGGCCCCCATCCCCTCGCTGCTGCTGACCAGCGCCGTGCACCACCACCTCATCCGGGAGAAGACCCGCACCCAGGTGGGCCTCGTGGTCGAGGCCGGCGACGTGCGCGAGGTCCACCACGTGGCCCTGCTCATCGGCTACGGCGCGGCGGCGGTCAACCCCTACCTGGCGATGGAGTCCGTCGAGGACCTCGTCCGCAACGGCGTCCTGACCGGCGTCGAGCCGGAGGAGGCCGTGCGCCGGCTCATCAGGGCGCTCGGCAAGGGCGTGCTGAAGGTGATGTCGAAGATGGGCATCTCCACCGTCGCCTCCTACCGCGGCGCGCAGGTCTTCGAGGCGATCGGCCTCTCCCAGGAGCTCGTCGACCGCTGGTTCACCGGCACCACCACCCAGCTGGGCGGCGTCGGGCTCGACGTCATCGCCGCCGAGGTCGCGATGCGCCACGCACGGGCCTACCCGCCGGACGGCGTCCAGCTGCCCCACCGCCGCCTGGACGTCGGCGGGGAGTACGCGTGGCGCCGCGAGGGCGAGCCGCACCTGTTCGACCCCGAGACCGTCTTCCGCCTGCAGCACGCCACGCGCGCCCGGCGCTACGACGTCTTCCGCCAGTACACGGCCAAGGTCGACGAGCAGTCGCAGCGCCTGATGACGCTGCGCGGGCTGTTCGCCTTCAAGGAGGGCGTGCGCGAGCCCGTCCCGCTGGAGGAGGTCGAGCCGGTCAGCGAGATCGTCAAGCGCTTCGCCACCGGGGCGATGAGCTACGGCTCCATCTCCGCCGAGGCCCACGAGACCCTGGCGATCGCCATGAACCGCCTGGGCGGTCGCTCCAACAGCGGCGAGGGCGGCGAGGACGTCGAGCGCCTGGTCGACCCCGAGCGCAACAGCCGGACCAAGCAGGTGGCCTCGGGGCGCTTCGGCGTGACCAGCGCCTACCTGTCCAGCGCGAGCGACATCCAGATCAAGATGGCCCAGGGCGCCAAGCCGGGCGAGGGCGGCCAGCTGCCCGGCCCGAAGGTGTACCCGAACATCGCCCGGACCCGTCACTCCACGCCCGGCGTCGGCCTCATCTCCCCGCCGCCGCACCACGACATCTACTCCATCGAGGACCTCGCCCAGCTGATCCACGACCTCAAGAACGCCAACCCCGCCGCGCGCGTGCACGTCAAGCTCGTGGCCGAGGTGGGCGTGGGCACGGTGGCGGCCGGGGTCAGCAAGGCCCACGCGGACGTCGTCCTGGTCTCCGGCCACGACGGCGGCACCGGGGCGGCCCCGCTGACCTCGCTCAAGCACGCCGGCGCCCCCTGGGAGGTCGGCCTGGCCGAGACCCAGCAGACGCTGCTGCTCAACGGGCTGCGCGACCGGATCAGCGTGCAGGTCGACGGCCAGCTCAAGACCGGCCGCGACGTCGTCATCGCCGCGCTGCTGGGCGCGGAGGAGTACGGCTTCTCCACCGCCCCGCTCGTGGTCTCCGGCTGCATCATGATGCGGGTCTGCCAGCTGGACACCTGCCCGGTCGGGGTGGCCACGCAGAACCCCGAGCTGCGGGCGCGGTTCACCGGGAAGCCGGAGTTCGTCATCACGTTCTTCGAGTACCTGGCGGAGGAGGTGCGCGAGCACCTGGCCGCGCTGGGCTTCCGCTCTCTGGACGAGGCGGTCGGGCGGGTCGACGTGCTCGACACCCGCGCCGCGGTCGACCACTGGAAGGCCTCCGGGCTCGACCTGTCCCCGCTGCTGCACGCGGTCGAACTGCCCGAGGGCGCCTCCCTGCGCCAGACCTCCGGGCAGGACCACGGCCTGGAGAAGGCGCTGGACCACCAGATCATCGCGATGGCCCAGCCCGCTCTGGACACCGGCGAGCCGGTGCAGGTGCGCCTGCCGGTCCGCAACGTCAACCGCACCGTGGGCACGATGCTCGGCCACGAGGTCACCGCCCGCTTCGGCGCCCAGGGGCTGCCCGACGGCACCGTCGACGTCACCCTCACCGGCTCGGCGGGGCAGTCCTTCGGGGCCTTCCTGCCCGCCGGCGTCACGCTGCGCCTGGTCGGCGACGCCAACGACTACGTCGGCAAGGGCCTGTCCGGCGGCCGCGTGGTCGTGCGCCCGGCCGAGACCTCCGGCTTCGCCGCCGAGGGGAACGTCATCGCCGGCAACACGATCGGCTACGGCGCGACGTCGGGGGAGCTGTTCCTGCGCGGGCGCGTGGGGGAGCGATTCGCCGTCCGCAACTCCGGCGCGACGATCGTCGTGGAGGGCGTGGGCGACCACGGCTGCGAGTACATGACGGGCGGCACCGTGCTGGTGCTCGGCCCGACCGGCCGCAACGTCGGTGCCGGCATGTCCGGCGGCACCGCGTACGTGCTCGACCTGCGCCGCGAGCGGGTCAACGCCGCGGCCCTGGCCGCGGGGGAGCTGGTGGTCTCCGGCCTCGACGAGGCGGACGCCGCGCTGGTCGCCTCGCTGCTGCAGCGGCACGCCGAGGAGACCGGCTCGGCCGTGGCCCAGGACCTCCTGGCCACCCCCGGGGCGGTCGTGAGCCGGATCAGCAAGATCGAGCCGCGCGACTACACGCGCGTCACCGCGCTGCGCGCCCGCGCCGAGCAGGCCGGGCAGGACCCCGACGGCGAGACCGTGTGGGCTGAGATCATGGAGGCCGTCCGTGGCTGACCCGAAGGGCTTCCTGGAGGTCCGCACCCGCGAGCTCCCGCCCCGCCGCCCCGTGCCGGTGCGCATCCAGGACTGGCGGGAGATCTACGAGCGCCCGCAGGAGGACGTCCTGCGCCGCCAGGCCGGGCGCTGCATGGACTGCGGCATCCCCTTCTGCCACAACGGCTGCCCGCTGGGCAACCCGATCCCGGAGTGGAACGACCTGGCCCGCCGCGGCGACTGGCGCGAGGCGGTCGAGCAGGCGCACTCCACGAACAACTTCCCGGAGTTCACCGGGAAGCTGTGCCCCGCGCCGTGCGAGGCCGCGTGCGTCCTGGCGATCAACCAGGACGCCGTGACCATCAAGGCCGTCGAGGAGGCCATCGCCGACCGCGCCTGGGACGAGGGCTGGGTCACCCCCCAGCCCCCCGACCGCCTCACCGGCCGCACCGTGGCCGTGATCGGCTCCGGCCCGGCCGGCCTCGCCGCGGCCCAGCAGCTGACCCGCGCCGGGCACACCGTGGCGGTCTACGAGCGCGACGACGCCATCGGCGGGCTGATGCGCTACGGCGTGCCGGAGTACAAGATGGAGGAGCGCCACATCGACCGCCGGGTCGAGCAGATGGAGGCCGAGGGCACCCGCTTCCGCACCGGCGTCGACGTCGGCGTGGACGTCGACGCCGCCCGCCTGGCCGCCCGCTACGACGCCGTGGTGCTCACCGTGGGCGCCCTGCAGCCGCGCGAGCTCGACGTGCCCGGGCGCTCGCTGCGCGGCGTCCACCAGGCGATGGAGTACCTGCCCCAGGGCAACCGGGAGGCCGTCGGCCGGCCCCTGCCCGAGGGGGAGGAGCCGATCAGCGCCGCCGGCAAGGACGTCGTCATCATCGGCGCGGGCGACACCGGCGCCGACTGCCTGGGCACGGTGCACCGCCAGGGCCCGCGCTCGGTGACCCAGCTCGCGATCGGCCCGCAGCCGCCCGCCGAGCGCACCGACGCCCAGCCCTGGCCGACGTACCCGCTGGTCTTCCGCACCTCCACCGCCCACGAGGAGGGTGGGGAGCGGCTGTACACCGCCAGCACCACCGAGCTCGTCGACGACGGGACCGGGGCGGTGGCCGCCCTGCGGCTGGTCGAGGTCGAGCGCCTGGAGGGCCGCCGCTACGAGGTCGTGGAGGGCAGCGAGCGCGAGCTGCCGGCCCAGCTCGTGCTGCTGGCCCTGGGCTTCAGCGGCGTTCAGGAGATGCCGCTGGTGGAGCAGCTGGGCCTGGAGCGCGACGCCTCCGGGGCCCTGGCGCGCGACGAGGGCTGGATGACCTCCCGGCCGGGCGTGTTCGTGGCCGGGGACGCCGGTCGCGGGGCCTCGCTCATCGTCTGGGCGATCGCCGAGGGGCGCGCCGCGGCCGCCGCGGTGGACTCCTACCTGTCGGGGCGGCCCAGCACGCTGCCGGCGCCGCTGACCCCGAGCACCCGCCCCCTGGTCGTCTGAGACAGGCCCTAGGCTCCCCTCATGCGCCGCGCCAAGATCGTCTGCACCCTGGGCCCCGCGACCTCCTCCTACGAGCAGATCAAGGCTCTCGTCGAGGCGGGGATGGACGTCGCCCGTCTGAACCTCAGCCACGGCAGCCACGAGGTCCACGCCGAGTCCTACGCCAACGTCCGTCGCGCCAGCGACGAGACGGGCCGGGCGGTGGCGATCCTCGCCGACCTGCAGGGGCCCAAGATCCGGCTCGGCCGGTTCGTCGACGGCCCCCACAAGCTGGAGGTGGGCGACCGCTTCACCATCACCACCGAGGACGTCCCCGGCACCGCCGAGATCTGCTCGACGACCTACAAGGGCCTCCCCGGCGACGTCTCCCCGGGCGACCCGCTGCTGATCGACGACGGCCGGGTGGGCCTGACCGTCATCTCCGTCGACGGTCCCCGCGTGCTCACCGAGTGCACCGTCCCCGGCCCCGTCTCCAACAACAAGGGCATCAACCTGCCCGGCGTGGCCGTGAGCGTCCCGGCGCTGACCGAGAAGGACGCCGAGGACCTCCGCTGGGCGCTGGCCCAGGGCGTGGACTGGATCGCGCTGTCCTTCGTGCGCTCCGGCGCCGACGCCGACGACGTGCGGGCGATCATGGCCGAGGAGGGCGTGCACCGCCCCGTCATCGCCAAGGTCGAGAAGCCGCAGGCGGTGGAGAACCTTCGCGACGTCGTCGCCGCCTTCGACGGCGTGATGGTGGCCCGCGGCGACCTCGGCGTCGAGCTGCCGCTGGAGCAGGTGCCGCTGGTGCAGAAGCGGGCGGTCGAGCTGTGCCGCCGCAACGCCAAGCCGGTGATCGTCGCCACGCAGATGCTCGAGTCGATGATCAGCGCCCCGCGCCCGACCCGCGCGGAGGCCTCGGACGTCGCCAACGCCGTCCTGGACGGCGCGGACGCGCTGATGCTCTCCGGCGAGACCAGCGTGGGGGAGTTCGCGATCGGCTCGGTGGAGACGATGGCCCGGATCATCGCCAACACCGAGGAGCACGGCCTGGACCGCATCCGGCCGCTGGGCAGCACCCCGCACACCCAGGGCGGCGCCGTGACGTGGGCCGCGCGCGAGATCGGCGAGATGATCGACGCCGACAGCCTCGTGACCTTCACCGTCTCCGGCGACTCCGCGCGCAGGATGAGCCGGCTGCGCTCGGCGATCCCGACGCTCGCCTTCACGCCCGAGCCGTCCACCCGCAGCCAGCTGGCGCTCACCTGGGGCATCGAGACCTTCCTCGTGCCCTTCGTGCAGACGACCGACGACATGGTCGCGCAGGTCGACTCCTCGCTCCTGGAGATCGGTCGCCTCGAGGAGGGCGCGACCGTGGTGATCGTGGCCGGGGCGCCTCCGGGCACGCCCGGGACGACCAACGCCATCCGCGTGCACCGCATCGGCGACGCCGCGACCGACTGACGCGCGCGGACGACGGCCCCCTCGGTCCTCCGAGGGGGCCGTCGGCGTCCCGGCGGCTGCTCCGGTCGGGTGGTGTCGGCGGACGGCGCCCGGAGAGCGCCCGGGGGTGCGCGGGGTGCTGGGGAGGGGCGCCGCCCGTGCCGCCGCGCCCGACACGTGCGGCGCGGCGCCGCAGGGTGCCCCGGGTGGGACTCGAACCCACACTGGATCGCTTTTGAGGCGACTGCCTCTGCCGTTGGGCTACCGGGGCGGCGCGTCGGCGCCGGGCCGCGCGCCAGTAGGCTACCGGGGTGAGCGTGGAGCAGGAGGCCGCCCTGGAGGCGGCAGCACCCCGGAGGCGCGTCGTCGTCGCCGAGGACGAGGCGATCATCCGCCTCGACATCGTCGAGATCCTCCGGGAGGCCGGCTACGACGTCGTCGGCGAGGCCGGTGACGGCGAGAGCGCGGTGCGCCTGGTCGAGGAGCTGCAGCCCGACCTGGTGGTGATGGACGTGAAGATGCCCGTCCTGGACGGCATCAGCGCCGCCGAGCGGATCGGGCGGGCCCGCCTGGCCCCGGTGGTCCTGCTGACCGCCTTCTCCCAGCGCGAGCTCGTCGACCGCGCCCGCGACGCCGGCGCGATGGCGTACGTGGTGAAGCCCTTCACCTCCGCCGACCTGCTGCCCGCGGTCGAGATCGCCGTCTCGCGCTTCCAGGAGATCACCGACCTGGAGGAGGAGGTCACCGACCTCGCCGAGCGCTTCGAGACGCGCAAGCGCGTCGACCGCGCCAAGGGCCTGCTGATGACCCGCATGGGCCTGTCCGAGCCCGAGGCCTTCCGCTGGATCCAGAAGACCTCGATGGACCGCCGGCTGACCATGCGCGAGGTCGCCGACGCCGTCCTGCAGCAGGTCGGGGACTGAGCAGCGCGTCTCAGCAGGTGGACGAGCAGGTCACGAGTCCACAACGACCGGGGCCTGCGGGCGTCGGGGGACCGCGGGGGCGGCTACGTTCCCCGCACCTGAACGGTGCGGGCTCCCGCACCGGTGTCCTCCGAAGGAGAACCCATGACCCGTGCACTGCGCAGCGTGCGCTCGGTCGCCGTCCTCGGCGTCGCCGGCCTCGCCCTCACCGCCTGCGGTGGCGGCGACAGCGAGGCCGGCGCCGAGGCCTCGCCGTCCGAGAGCTCCTCCTCGTCGGCAGCGGCCGCCGGTGACGGCACCCTGACCATCGGCTCCCTGCTCCCGCAGACCGGCAGCCTCGCCTTCCTCGGCCCGCCGGAGTTCGCCGGCGTCCAGCTCGCCGTCGACGAGATCAACGAGGCCGGTGGCGTCAACGACCAGCAGGTCGCGTACATCACCTCCGACTCCGGCGACGACAAGACCGACATCGCCTCCCAGTCGGTGGACCGCCTCCTCGGCGAGGACGTCGACGCGATCGTCGGCGCCGCGTCGTCCTCGGTGTCCAAGCTCGTCATCGACAAGATCACCGGCGCGGGCGTGCTGCAGATCTCCCCGGCCAACACCTCCCCGGACTTCACCGACTACGACGACGGCGGCCTGTACTTCCGCACCGCCCCGTCCGACGTGCTGCAGGGCCGCGTCCTGGGCGACCAGGTCATCGCCGACGGCGCCCTCGACGTCGCCGTCATGGCGCTCGACGACGACTACGGAGCGGGCCTGCTCGAGAACGTCAAGACCTCCATCGAGGCCGGCGGCGGCAGCGTGGTGAGCGAGCAGGTCTACGACCCGGCCGCCTCCAACTACTCCGCCGAGGTCGCCGAGGTCGCCGCGGCCGGCGCCGAGGCGCTGGTGCTCATCGGCTTCGACGAGACCAAGCGCATCGTCCCCGAGCTGGTCAACCAGGGCATCGGCCCGGCGGACCTGCCCCTGTACCTGGTCGACGGCAACCTCGCCGACTACAGCGCCGACTTCCAGCCCGGCACGCTCGAGGGCGCCAAGGGCACCCTGCCCGGCGCCGAGACCACGACGGACTTCCGCGACCGCCTGCTGGCCGTCGACCCGGCGCTGAAGGACTTCAGCTACGCGCCGGAGTCCTACGACGCCGTCGTGCTGCTCGCCCTGTCCGCCATCGCGGCCGGGGACGACAGCGGCACGGCCATCGCCGGCGCCATGGAGGACGTCAGCGGTGGCGGCACCAAGTGCGCCACCTTCACCGAGTGCCGCGACCTGCTGGCCGACGGCGAGGACATCGACTACGACGGCGTCTCCGGGCCGGTCGAGTTCGACGGGAAGGGTGACCCGACCGAGGCCACCATCGGCATCTACCAGTACGGCGCCGACAACAAGTACACCAACCTGGACTACCGGGCCGGCTCGCTCTGAGCCTCCCGGCGGGCCGGTCCCGCTGAGCACAGGACCCCGGCGGCCGCGAGGCCGCCGGGGTCCTGTGCTGTGCCGGGGCCTCAGGCCTTGGCCAGGGTCCCCAGGTAGAGCTCGGTGACCTTGGGGTCGTCCGCGAGCTCGCGGCCGGTGCCGGTGTAGGCGTTGCGGCCCTGGTCCAGCACGTAGCCGCGGTCGCAGATCTGCAGGCAGCGTCGGGCGTTCTGCTCGACCATCACGACCGAGACGCCGGCGCGGTTGATCTGCCGGGTGCGCAGGAAGACCTCGTCCTGCATGGCCGGGCTCAGGCCCGCGGACGGCTCGTCGAGCAGCAGCACCGACGGGTCCATCATCAGGGCGCGGCCCATCGCGACCATCTGCCGCTCGCCGCCGGACAGGGAGCCGGCGCGCTGGGCGCGGCGCTGGCCGAGGGCGGGGAACAGGTCGGTCACGAAGGCGAAGCGCTCGGCGAACTTCGAGGGTGCCTGGTACAGGCCCATCTCGAGGTTCTCCTGGATGGTCAGGGAGGGGAAGACGTTGTTCGTCTGCGGCACGAAGCCGACGCCCTTGGCCACGAGCCGGTTCGCGCGCAGGCCGGTGATGTCCTCCCCGCGCAGGGTGACCTGCCCGGTGCCGATCTTCACGAGCCCGAACAGCGCCTTGAGCAGCGTCGACTTGCCCGCGCCGTTGGGGCCGATGATGCCGACCAGCTCGCCCTCGCGGCAGTACAGGTCGGCGCTGTTGAGGATGTTCACGCCCGGGAAGTAGCCGGCCACGAGGGAGTCCGCGCGCAGCAGCGCGCCCTCCGCCCCGGCCAGGTGCTGGCTGCGGTCGCCGACGGCGGACGCCCCTGATGCGCTCATCGGGCGCTCCCCTCGGTGTCGGTGGTGGTGCCGGGCGCGCGGTGCGGCGCCGCGGTGTCGCCCGCGGTGCCCGTGCGGGCGTGGGCGGCGTCGTCGGCCGCGAACTCCTGCTCGACCTCGGCGTCGACCTCGGCGAGCTGGCGCTCCTCGTCCTCCGCGTCCAGCGGTGCGTCGTGGTGGCCGCCCAAGTAGGCGTCGATGACGGCGGGGTCGGCCATCACGTCGTCCGGCGTGCCCTCGGCCACGACCCGGCCCTGGGCCATGACGATCACCCAGTCGGAGATGTCGCGGACCATGTCCATGTCGTGCTCGACGAAGAGCACGGTCATGCCCTCCTCGCGGAGGTCCTTGACGTGCCCCAGCAGGGACTGGGTCAGCGCGGGGTTCACCCCGGCCATCGGCTCGTCGAGCATGACCATCTTCGGGCCGGTCATCAGGGCCCGGGCCATCTCCAGCAGCTTGCGCTGGCCGCCGGAGAGGCTGCCGGCGAAGTCGGCGGCCTTGGCGTCGAGCTTGAACCGGCTCAGCAGCTCGTGGGCGCGCTCGGTGTTGGCGGTCTCCTGGTCGCGCCACAGCGGGGCGAACAGCGCCTTCACCAGGCTCTCCCCGCGCTGGCCGACCGCGCCCAGGCGCATGTTCTCCAGCACCGTCAGGCGGGAGAGCGCCTTGGTGAGCTGGAAGGTGCGCACCATGCCCCGGCGCGCCACCTTGTGGGCCGCGACGCCGCCCAGCGGCTGGCCGTCGAAGGTCCAGTCGCCCTCGTCGGGCTTGTCGAAGCCGGTGAGGAGGTTGAAGAAGGTCGTCTTGCCGGCGCCGTTGGGGCCGATCAGCGCGGTGATGGCGCCGCGCTGGACCTCCACGTGCGCGACGTCGACGGCGGTGAGGCCGCCGAAGCGCCGCACCACGCCGTCCGCCACGAGGATCGGGTCGGGCTTGGGCGCGCCGGGCACGCGCGGCACGTCGCGCAGGGCGGCAGCGGCCGCGGCCCTGCGGGGCGCGTCACCGGCCGCGGCGTGCGCGGCGTGCGCCCCGGCGGACGTGGCGGCGGACGTGGCGGTGGCCCCTGCGGGCTGGTCAGCGGGCATCGATGGCCAGCTCCCTCCGGTCTCCGAAGATCCCTTGTGGTCGGAAGATCATGAGCAGCATCAGCGCGAGGCCCACCAGCATGAAGCGCACCTGGCCGGCCTGGGTGTCGGTCATCAGCCAGGTCGGCATGTAGCCGCCCTGGATCATCTGCGCCAGGACGTTGTCCGTCAGCGACAGCACCGCCCAGAAGATCATCGCGCCGACGACGGGGCCGAGCACGCGGGCGGCGCCGCCGAGCAGCAGCACCGTGTAGATGAAGAAGGTGAACGGCGTGCCGTACAGGTCGGCCTGCACCGAGCCGCTGGCCAGCGCCGAGACGAAGCCGGCCAGGGCGCCGATGACGCCGCCGATCACCAGCGCCTGCATCTTGTAGGCGTAGACGTTCTTGCCGAGGGAGCGGACGGCGTCCTCGTCCTCGCGGATGCCCTTGAGCACGCGGCCCCACGGGCTGCGCATGAGCAGCCAGACGACCAGGCAGCAGACGGCGATCAGCACCCAGGCCACGAGCAGCACCCAGGTGGTGCGCTCGCTGAAGCGCCACGGGCCGAAGCCGTAGGTGCCGGGGGAGAAGGGGTTGAGGGCGTAGAAGTCGCCGGAGAAGCCGTTGACGCCGCCGGAGCCGCCGGTGTACTCGCGCAGGCTGCTGGAGCGCAGGAGCAGGCGCACGATCTCGGCCGCTGCGATGGTGGCGATGGCCAGGTAGTCCGCGCGCAGGCGCAGCGTCGGCACGCCGAGCACCAGGGCGAACAGGCCGGCGCCGACGACGCCGACCACCACGCCCAGCCACAGCGGCAGGCCGGCGATGGCCACCATCGTGGCGATGCCGTAGGCCCCGATGGCGGCGAAGGCCGCCTGGCCGAAGTTGAGCAGGCCCGCGTAGCCGAACTGCACGTTCAGACCGATGCCCGCGAGGGCGTAGATGACGGTCTGGACGCCGATGAGCGACACCGCCGCGTTGGTGAAGATCGATCCCCAGTCCACGGGGGTGCTCCTCTCAGCCGACCCGCTGCGCCCGGCCCAGGATCCCCTGGGGCCGCACGAGCAGGATGAGGATCAGGATGACCAGGGCGCCGACGTTCTTGAGCTCGGTCGGCACGAAGAGCGTGCTCACCTCGATGAAGATGCCGACCACCAGGCTGCCGACGAGGGCGCCGAACGCCGTGCCCAGGCCGCCGAGCGTCACGGCGGCGAAGACGAGCAGCAGGATCTGGAAGCCCATCTGGTAGTTCAGGCCCTGCTGGAGCCCGAGCAGGACGCCGGCCAGCCCGGCGAGCGCGCCACCGGTGATCCACACGGTGCGGATCACCCGGTCCACGTCGATGCCGGACGCCGAGGCGAGCGCGGGGTTGTCCGAGACGGCGCGCGTGGCCTTGCCCAGGCGGGTGCGGACCAGGGCCCAGGCCACCACGAGCAGGACCACGACCGAGATGGCCATGCAGATGAGGTCCACCGGGCGCAGGCGCACCAGCCACAGCTCCAGCCCGGCCTGCGACTGGTACTCGCGGTAGGTGCGCGAGGAGCCGCCGAAGACGTACAGGTAGAGGTAGCGCAGGAACAGCGACAGGCCGATCGAGACGATCATCATGGCGATCAGCCCGGTGCCGCGGCGGCGCAGCGGCTGCCACAGCGCCCGGTCGTTCAGCCAGCCGAAGGCGCCGCTGGCCACCACCGCCAGCAGCGCGGCGACGATGACGTGCAGCCCCGTGACGGTGTTGAAGAAGTAGGCGGCGAGCGCCCCGAAGGTGACCAGCTCGCTGTGCGCGAAGTTCGTCAGGCCGGTCGTGCCGAAGATCAGCGACAGGCCGATCGCGGCCATCGCGATGATCAGGCCGAACCGCAGGCCGTTCGCGACCAGCTGCGCCACCTGCGTGCTGCCGATGCTGTCGGCGCCGGCCTGCGTGCCGGCCTCGGCGCCGAGCCGGAAGGCCACGGTGCGGGGGTTGCCCTCGTCGACCGTGGTGGCGATCGGGTTGGTCCGCGGCTGCAGCCCGGCGGCGTCGCCGGCGAGGCTCTCCAGGTCCAGCTGGACGTCGTAGGCGCCCGGCTCGGGCACCACGAGGTCGACCTGGCCGGAGGCGTCCGTGGTGCCGTCGGCGACCAGCTCGTCGTCCTGCAGCACGGTGACCCGCACGCCGGCGACGTCCTCGCGGTCCTCGGTGCGCACCCGGGCGCGGATGAGCTCGCCCTCGCCGGCCGGGACGTCGCCCGCCGCGGCGGTCGGCTCCGGGTTCGGCTGCGCGGCCGGGCTCTCGGCGCCCGCCTCGGGGGAGGCGCTGGTGGAGCCGGTCGGCGAGACGGCCGCGGCGGGCGCGGGTCCCGCGGCGGTGGCGCTGGGGGCGCCGAGGGTGAGGGTCAGGGCGGTGAGCAGGATCCCTGCCCCCGTGGCGGCGGCTCTCCGCACGCTGGCACCTCCGAGGTGGCGTCTGGCCGCCCGGCGGGGGGCCGGGCGGGCGTTCCGGCGGGTCACCGGCTGGCGGAGCATAGCCACGCGGGCGCGGTGGTGGGCCCTCGCCGGCGCAGGGTGCTGCCACCGTCACCTGACCGTGACGATCAGTGCGCAGGCCGTCCACCAGGGCGCGGCGGGGGCCGCGTCCCCGCCCGCGACCGGCGAGTCCGGCCGCGCCACGCGGGCGCTGCGGCCCGGCCTGCCGGGCTGGGGGCCCCGCCACGCACTACGCTCGCCACGGCGTCCGAGCCCCGCGACGCCGCGGTCCGGTCAGGGAGGAGCTCGGCTGCCATGTCACGCCGCTCGGTCGACGTCCGCCGCGCCGCGGCCGACGACGTCGACCTGCTGATCGAGCTCGCCGTCCGCGCCCGCACCGACGAGGGCTTCGACCGCCCCTCGGCCCACCCCGACGACGCCTCGCGGCGCGCGCACCTGCTGGCCGCGCTGGAGGGCTCGGGCACCGAGGTCCACCTCGCGATGGCCGGCGAGGACGCCGTCGGCGCGCTGGTGCTGCGGATCGGCGACCTGATGGTGCTGACCGGGGCCACGACCGTCCACATCGAGCAGCTCTACGTCTGCCCCGCCTGGCGCCACCGCGGGGTGGCCCGCCAGCTGCTGACGGCCGCCGTGGCGGCGGGGGAGCGCCACGGCGCCGAGGACGTCGCGTGCGTGCTCCCGCCCGGTGGTCGCGACCTGCAGCGCTTCTTCGCCCGGCTGGGCTTCGCGCCCCTGGTGACGCTGCGGGCCGTCCCGCTCGCCCGGCTGCGCTCGCGCCTGGCCGGCGGCCACGTCGACGGACGCCGCCGGGTCGCCCTCGACCAGCTCGTCGCGCGCCGCCGCCGGCAGCTCGACCGCCCCGAGGCGGTCGGCCACCCGGGGGCCGCCGCGGTGGTCGAGCTCGCCCCGCCGCCGGCGCCGGTGCTGTCCGCGACGGTCAGCGGCCGGGGTCGTCCCTCAGCTGGCAGGTGATCCGCGCGGTGCACACCCGGCGGCCCTCGGCGTCGGTGACGACCACCTCGTAGCTCGCGGTCGTCCGCCCCACGTGCAGGGGCACGGCCGTGCCGGTCACCACCGCCCCCGCGCCGCCGCGCACCGCCCGGTGGTGGGTGGCGTTGACGTCCACGCCCAGCGCCACCCGGCCGGGCCCGGCCGCCAGGGCCGCGCCGACCGAGCCCAGCGTCTCGGCCAGCACCACCGAGGCGCCGCCGTGCAGCAGGCCGTGGGGCTGGGTGTTGCCGTCCACCGGCATCGTGGCCACCAGGCGCGAGGGGTCGGTGGAGACCAGCTCGATGCCCATGCGCTCGACGAGGGTGCCGGCGGTCGCCAGGACCGGGTGGGCCGGGCCGCGGCCGGGAGGGGTGTCGTCCATGCGCCCTAGGCTGGCAGGCGTGAGCAGCGCGACCGACTCCGTGCCCCCTGCCGCGCCGTCGGCGCCCGACCCGGCGCCGGTGCCCGCGGCGCCCGTGCCCGCGGGCCCGCCCGCGGGCGGGCGCCCCCGGCTGCTCATGGTCGACGGCCACTCCCTGGCCTACCGGGCCTTCTTCGCGCTCCCGGTGGAGAACTTCTCCACCACCACCGGCCAGGTGACCAACGCGGTCTACGGCTTCACCTCGATGCTCATCAACGTCCTGCGCGACGAGGCCCCGACGCACCTGGTCGTCGCCTTCGACGTGTCCAAGCGCACGTTCCGCACCGAGCAGTACGCCGAGTACAAGGCCGGCCGCGCCACGACCCCCGCGGAGTTCAGCGGGCAGGTCGAGCTCATCCGCGAGGTGCTCGCGGCCCTGCGCGTCCCGGTGCTGACCAAGGAGGGCTTCGAGGCCGACGACGTCATCGCCACGGTCACCACGCAGGCGCGCGCCCAGGGCTTCGACGTCCTCGTCTGCACCGGCGACCGCGACGCCTTCCAGCTCGTCGACGACCAGGTGACGGTGCTGTACCCGCGCAAGGGCGTGAGCGACCTCGCGCGGATGACGCCCGACGCCATCGAGGAGCGCTACGGCGTGCGGCCCGAGCGCTACTCCGACCTCGCGGCGCTGGTGGGGGAGAGCAGCGACAACCTGCCCGGCGTCCCCGGCGTCGGGCCCAAGACCGCGGCCAAGTGGCTGACCGCCCACGGCGACCTCACCGGCCTGGTCGGGGCGGCCGACCAGCTCAGCGGCAAGGCCGGGCAGAGCCTGCGCGACCACCTCGACCAGGTGCTGCGCAACCGCCACCTCAACGCCCTGGTCACCGACCTGGAGCTGCCCCTCACCGTCGACGACCTGGCCGTGCAGCCCTGGGACCGCGAGGAGGTGCACCGGGTCTTCGACGGCCTGGAGTTCCGCGTGCTGCGCGACCGCCTCTTCGCGACCCTCACCGTCGACGAGCCCGCCGCCGAGGGCGGCTTCACCCTCACCGCCGACCGGCCCGTCGGCGCAGCCGCGGCCGCCTGGCTCGCCGAGCACGCCGGCGACGGGCGGGCGTGCGGCGTCTCGGTGCTCGGCCGCTGGGGCGAGGGGGGCGGCGACGCCTGGGGCCTGGCGCTGGCGACCGCCGACGGCGCCGCGGCCTGGTTCGACCTGCGCGAGGTCGACCCCGAGGCCGAGGCGGCGCTGGCGGGCTGGCTGGCCGACGCCGCGGCGCCGAAGGTGCTGCACGACGCCAAGGGCCCGATGCACGCCCTCGCCGGCCGCGGGCTCCCGCTGGCCGGGCTGACCGACGACACCGCCCTGGCCGCCTACCTGTGCCAGCCGGACTCCCGCAGCTACGACCTGGCCGACCTCGCGGTGCGCCACCTGCAGCGCGAGCTGCGCGCCGAGGGCGCTGCGCCGGTGGCCGACTCCGGGCAGCTGACCCTCGACACCGGTGACGGCGGCGCCCCCGACGAGGGGGAGCTGGCGTGCGTGCGCGCGGCCGCCGTCCTGGAGCTGTCCGGCGTCCTGGCCGAGCAGGTGCGCGAGCGCGGCGGCGAGGCGCTGATGCGCGACCTGGAGCTGCCGCTGGTCGGCGTGCTCACCGGCATGGAGGACGTCGGCATCGCGGTCGACGTCGACCGCCTGGAGGCGCTGGAGGCCGAGTTCGCCGCCGCGGTGGCCTCGGCGGCCGAGGACGCCTACGCGGCCATCGACGGCCAGCAGATCAACCTCGGCTCGCCCAAGCAGCTGCAGGTCGTGCTCTTCGAGCAGCTGGGCATGCCGAAGACGAAGAAGACCAAGACCGGGTGGACGACGGACGCCGAGGCGCTCGCCGACCTCAACGCCCGCAACCCCCACCCGTTCCTGGAGCACCTGCTGCGCCACCGCGACGCCAGCCGGCTGCGCCAGACCGTGGAAGGGCTGCTCAAGACCGTCGCCGACGACGGCCGCATCCACACCACCTACCAGCAGACGATCGCCGCCACCGGCCGGCTGTCCTCCACCGACCCGAACCTGCAGAACATCCCGATCCGCACCGCCGAGGGCCGCCGCATCCGCGAGGCGTTCGTCGTGGGCCCCGGCTACGAGCGGCTGCTCACCGCCGACTACAGCCAGATCGAGATGCGGATCATGGCGCACCTGTCCGGCGACGAGGGGCTCATCGAGGCCTTCCGCTCCGGGGAGGACCTCCACCGCTTCGTGGGCTCGCGCGTCTTCGGCGTGCCGCCGGAGGAGGTCACCGGGGAGATGCGGGCGAAGATCAAGGCGATGTCCTACGGGCTGGCGTACGGCCTGTCGGCGTTCGGGCTCTCGCGGCAGCTGAACACCTCCGTGGAGGAGTCGCGCGGCCTCATGGACGACTACTTCGCCCGCTTCGGCGGCGTGCGCGACTACCTGCACGGCGTCGTGGAGGAGGCCCGCCGCACCGGCTGGACCGAGACGATCATGGGCCGGCGCCGCTACCTGCCCGACCTCACCAGCGACAACCGCCAGCGCCGCGACATCGCCGAGCGGATGGCGCTCAACGCCCCGATCCAGGGCTCCGCGGCCGACGTCATCAAGGTGGCGATGCTCGGGGTGGACCGCGCCCTGCGCGAGCGGTCCCTCGCCTCCCGCGTGCTGCTGCAGGTGCACGACGAGCTCGTGGTCGAGGTCGCCGGCGGGGAGGCCGAGGAGGTCGAGGCGCTGCTGCGCGAGCAGATGGGGGCCGCGGCGCAGCTGTCGGTCCCGCTGGAGGTCTCGGTGGGCTCCGGGGCGTCCTGGCACGAGGCCGGCCACTGACCCCACCGCCGAGCGCGCCCCCGCCGGGACCCGGGGCGCCCGCAGCGCTCAAGGCGGAGCGGCGGACGGCCGACGTCCACGGGGTGGCGGCTGCGGACGACGACCGGGAGCCGGCGGAGGGTCGCACCGACCCGCCGCCGGTCGTGACGCGCTGGACCGCGCGCCTGGTCGACCCCGACCTGGAGCAGCGCTTCCGCCAGCACCAGCTGCCGGTGCTGCGCCGCGACGCGGCCATCGCGGCGGGCCTGGTCGCGGCGTACAACGCCTGGTCCGCCACCGCCAGCGCGCTCCGCCTGGGGGGCGGCCGGGCCCTCGCGGTCGAGGTCGCCAACAACGCGGTGCTGCTGGTCCTGGCCGTCGCCTTCGTGGTCGTCGCCCGGCGCTCGCGCAGCTACGACCGGCTCACCCGCGCCCTGGTGGTCGCCGCGGCCCTGTACGGCTCGGTCGTGGTCGCCGAGCTCGGCTACGAGCCGGAGTCCGGCCGGCGCGCCAGCACCCTCATCGTCGTGACGGCGGCCGTCCTCTACCTGCACGCGGTGCTGCCGCTGCTGTCCAGCGCCGTGCTCGCCCTGTCGTGGTCGACCGGCGGCGCCGTGGCGCTGGCGGCGCAGCGCGCCCTCACCGGCACCGACCTGACCCACCTGCTCGTCCTGCTCGGGGTGCTCAACGTCGTCGGCCTGGTGGCCCTGCACCGCACCGGCACGGGGGAGCGGCTGCTCTACGCCCAGCAGGAGGCCGTGGCCCGCCTGGCGCGCCTGGACGCCCTGACCGGCATCGCCAACCGCCGCACCCTCACCGACCGCCTCGCGCAGGAGTGGCGGCGCTGCGCCCGCGAGGCGCTGCCGGTCTCCCTGCTCGTCGTGGACGTCGACCGGTTCAAGGCCGTCAACGACGCCCACGGGCACGCCGGCGGGGACGAGGTGCTGCGCCTGGTCGCCGACGTCGTGACCGCCGCGACGCTGCGCCCGGGCGACCTCGCGGCGCGCTACGGCGGCGACGAGTTCGTCGTCCTGCTGCCCGCGACCGGAGCCGAGGGGGCCCAGGAGGTGGCCGAGCGGGTGCTCGACGCCGTGCGGGCGGCACGGGCCTCCGCCGGGCCCGGCGAGCCCGCTGCCGGGCTCAGCGTCAGCATCGGCGCCGCCACCGCGACCCCCGCCACCCCCACCGGTGGCCCGGCGTCGCTGCTGGCCGCCGCCGACGCCCGGCTCTACCGCGCGAAGGCCGGCGGCCGCGACCGCGTCGTGGCTGCCGACGCCGGCGCGGGCCCCCTCGCCCCGCGCTGAGGCTCAGCGCCGGCGGCAGACCAGGACGGCGGTGCCCGGCAGCAGCCGCCCGCGCAGGGCGCTCCACCCGCCCCAGGTCGGCTGGTCGTCGCCGGACCACTCCGGCTCCACCAGGTCGCGCAGCTCCAGCCCCGCTCCGACGACCAGGCGCACCCAGTCGCCCAGCGTGCGGTGGTGCTCGGCGTAGAGCAGCCGCCCCTGCCCGTCCCGCTCGGCGTACGGCGTCCGGTCGAAGTAGGAGCGCTCGGCGGTCAGCCCGGCCGGGCCGGGGTCGTCGGGGAAGGCCCAGCGCACCGGGTGGGTGAAGGAGCACACCCACGCCCCGCCGGGGCGCAGGACCCGGGCGACCTCGGCCAGCACGGCCCCGGCATCGGCCACGAACGGCAGGGCCCCGTAGGCGGAGAAGGCGACGTCCACGCAGCCGTCGGCCAGCGGCAGCGCCCCGGCGTCGGCCTGCAGCACCGGCACGGCCGTGCCCAGCTCGGCGTCCAGCGCCCGGCTGCGCGCGAGCATCCCGGCCGACAGGTCCACCCCCACGGCGCGGGCCCCGCGCCCCGCGGCCCACCGGGCGCCCTGGCCGGCGCCGCAGCCGACCTCCAGGACCGTCGCTCCGGCCAGCCGGGCGGGGTCGCCCAGCAGCCGGGCCGCGTCCTCGTCCAGGCCCTCCGGGCCCCAGACGAGGCGGTCGCTGCCGAGGGTGTCGCCGTGCTCCTCCAGGTACGTCGTCGAGGCGCCGTCCCAGTAGCCCCGGTTGGCCGCGACCGTCTCGCCCGGGCCGGCCGGGCCGTACCCGGCGGCCGACAGGACGGCGTCCGCCCCGGCGTCCTGCCCGCCCGCGTCCGCTGTGCGCTCAGCCACGTTGACCCTCCTCGGAGCACCCGCGTACTCTTGACGCTGGGTGCGGTGTGTGCATGATGCCCGGCGTCAGACGCCGCCGCGCTCGGTCCTCCCGGCAGCAGCTCGAGGGCACCGAGCAGCACCCGGAACCACCGCCCTGCACCCCTGCCTAATCCCTGTCCGCATCGGAGCCCACACCTACATGACCGCCACCCTCCCGACGTCGAGCACCCCCCAGGTCGCGATCAACGACATCGGCTCGGCCGAGGACCTCCTCGCCGCGATCGACGCGACCATCAAGTACTTCAACGACGGCGACATCGTCTCCGGCACCATCGTCAAGGTGGACCGCGACGAGGTCCTGCTCGACATCGGCTACAAGACCGAGGGCGTCATCCCCTCGCGCGAGCTCTCGATCAAGCACGACGTCGACCCCAACGAGGTCGTCGGCGTCGGCGACGAGGTCGAGGCCCTGGTCCTCCAGAAGGAGGACAAGGAGGGTCGCCTGATCCTGTCCAAGAAGCGCGCGCAGTACGAGCGCGCCTGGGGCACGATCGAGAAGCTGAAGGAGGAGGACGGCGTCGTCACCGGCACCGTCATCGAGGTCGTCAAGGGCGGCCTGATCCTCGACATCGGCCTGCGCGGCTTCCTGCCCGCGTCGCTGGTGGAGATGCGCCGCGTCCGCGACCTGCAGCCCTACGTGGGCCAGGAGCTCGAGGCGAAGATCATCGAGCTGGACAAGAACCGCAACAACGTGGTCCTGTCCCGCCGCGCCTGGCTGGAGCAGACCCAGTCCGCCGTGCGCCAGAACTTCCTGCAGACCCTGCAGAAGGGCCAGGTGCGCGCCGGCGTCGTCTCCTCGATCGTCAACTTCGGCGCCTTCGTCGACCTCGGCGGCGTGGACGGCCTGGTGCACGTCTCGGAGCTGTCCTGGAAGCACATCGACCACCCCTCCGAGGTCGTCGAGGTGGGCCAGGAGGTCAAGGTCGAGGTCCTGGACGTCGACATGGACCGCGAGCGCGTCTCCCTGTCGCTGAAGGCGACCCAGGAGGACCCGTGGCAGCAGTTCGCCCGGACCCACGCCATCGGCCAGGTCGTCCCGGGCAAGGTCACCAAGCTCGTCCCCTTCGGCGCCTTCGTGCGCGTGGAGGAGGGCATCGAGGGCCTGGTGCACATCTCCGAGCTGGCCGAGCGCCACGTGGAGCTGCCGGAGCAGGTCGTCAACGTCAACGACGAGATCTTCGTCAAGGTCATCGACATCGACCTCGAGCGTCGCCGCATCTCGCTCTCGCTCAAGCAGGCCAACCAGGGCGTCGACCCCGACAGCGACGAGTTCGACCCGTCGCTGTACGGCATGGCGGCCGAGTACGACGAGGCCGGCAACTACAAGTACCCCGAGGGCTTCGACCCCGAGACCAACGACTGGCTCGAGGGCTTCGACCGCCAGCGCGAGGAGTGGGAGCGGCAGTACGCCGAGGCCCACGCCCGCTACGAGGCGCACCGCAAGCAGGTCGCCGACGCTCGGGCCAAGGACGCCGACGCGGCGGCCGGTGGCGGGGAGTCCTCCGCGACGAGCTACAGCTCGTCCGCGCCGGAGCCCGCCTCGGGCAGCGCCAGCGTCTCCAGCACCGGCAGCAGCGCCGGTGAGGGCACCCTCGCCTCCGACGAGGCCCTCGCCGCTCTGCGCGAGAAGCTGACCGGCGGCTGATCCACCGCGCCGTCCTGCCGGTCGGCGCACCACGAGAGGCCCGGCACCCCGCGAGGGGTGCCGGGCCTCTCGTGCGCCTGCGTCCGTGCGGGTGGTGGAGCGGTCCAGGCATCACGATCAGGTAACAGGAGTGTCGCTCCGGGCCCGGGAGGAGATAAGTTCGGCGCGGCAACATAACCGGGGCGACGGCGCTCCGGGCCCCACGATGCGAAGGAGCATCCATGCGTCTGCGCAGCTCGGCCCTCCTGGCCACCACCCTCTCCGCGGTCCTGCTCACCTCCGCCTGCGGCGGCGGCAGCGACTCGGGTGACAGCGGTTCCGGCTCCGGCGGCGGCGGCGACACCGCGACCGCCGAGGGCAAGGTCGGGATCATCCTCCCCGACACCGAGTCCTCGGTCCGCTGGGAGTCCGCCGACCGTCCCTTCCTCCAGAAGGCGTTCGACGACGCCGGCATCGAGGTCGACATCCAGAACGCGCAGGGCGACGCGAGCCGGATGCAGACGATCGCGGACCAGATGATCACCGAGGGCGTCACGGTCCTCGCGATCGTCAACCTCGACTCCGACTCCGGCGCCGCGATCCAGGCCAAGGCCGCCCAGCAGGGCGTCGCGACGATCGACTACGACCGCCTCACCCTCGGCGGCCAGGCCGACTACTACGTCTCCTTCGACAACACCCGCGTCGGGGAGCTCCAGGGCGAGGGCCTGGCCCAGTGCCTCGGCTCCGACCCGGCCAACATCATCTACCTCAACGGGTCGCCGACCGACAACAACGCCACCCTGTTCTCCCAGGGCGCCCACAGCGTGCTGGACCCGATGACGCAGTACACCGTCGTCGGCGAGCAGGCCGTGCCGGACTGGGACAACCAGCAGGCCGCGACGCTGTTCGAGCAGATGCTCACGCAGGCCGGCCAGGTCGACGGCGTCCTCGCCGCCAACGACGGCCTCGGCAACGCCGCGATCTCCATCCTGGCGAAGAACAACCTCGCCGGCCAGGTGCCGGTGACGGGCCAGGACGCCACCGCCGAGGGGCTGCAGAACATCCTCGCCGGCAACCAGTGCATGACCGTCTACAAGGCCGTCTCCCAGGAGGCCCAGGGCCTCGCCGACACCGCCATCGCCATCGTCAACGGCGACGAGCCGGAGACCACCGGCACGGTCCGCGACGAGACCGGCGGTCGCGACGTGGCCTCCATCCTCCTGGAGCCGCAGGCGATCTTCCGCGACAACGTCAAGGACGTCGTGGACGACGGCTACGTCACCGCCGAGGACCTGTGCACCGAGCAGTTCGCGGCGGCCTGCACCGAGCTCGGCATCTCCTGACGAGCTCCTGACGACCCCGGTGCGGGGAGCTGGCGCGACCTGCTCCCCGCACCGGTCTCCACCCGGCTAGCGCCGGCCTCCCGACCGCCTCGACGAAGAGGACTGATGAGCCACCCCACCCCTGCCGCTGCGGCGGACACCGCCCCGCTGCTGTCCCTGCGCGGCATCGACAAGAGCTTCGGCGCCATCCAGGTGCTGCACGGCGTGGACCTCGACGTCCACCCGGGCCAGGTCACCGCCCTGGTCGGCGACAACGGCGCCGGCAAGTCGACGCTGGTCAAGTGCATCGCCGGCATCTACACGATCGACGGCGGCGACTACATCGCCGCCGGCCAGAAGGTGCACGTCACCGGGCCCAAGGACACCGCGCGCCTGGGCGTCGAGGTCGTCTACCAGGACCTCGCGCTGTGCGACAACCTGGACATCGTCCAGAACATGTTCCTCGGGCGGGAGAAGAAGTCGGGCCTGCTGCTCGACGAGGCGTCCATGGAGGAGCTGGCCCGCCAGACCCTCGCGAGCCTGTCGGTGCGCACCGTCCGCTCGGTGCGCCAGCTCGTCGCGAGCCTCTCCGGCGGCCAGCGCCAGACCGTGGCGATCGCCAAGGCCGTGCTGTGGAACTCCAAGGTCGTCCTGCTGGACGAGCCCACCGCGGCCCTGGGCGTGGCCCAGACCCGCCAGGTCCTCGACCTCGTGCGCCGGCTCGCCGACAACGGCCTCGGCGTGGTGCTCATCTCCCACAACCTCAACGACGTGTTCGAGGTGGCCGACAGCATCACCGCGCTCTACCTCGGCCGCGTGGCCGCCACGGTGCGCACCCGCGACGTGACCAGCAGCCAGGTGGTCGAGCTGATCACCGCCGGGCGCTCCGGAGACCTCGGTCTCGCCCCCGACACCGCGTCCGCGTCCGCCTGAGGAGACCCCCATGACCACGTCCCAGAACGACGGGGCCACCGCGGCGGCCCCCACCGAGCGCGAGCGCATCGCCGAGCTCGCCCGCGCCACCGCCACCACCAGCCCCCTGGCCGAGCCGGCGCGCGAGCCCACGCTGCGCGAGGGCCTGGAGGCCTACGTCCGCCGCCTCAGGGGCGGTGACATCGGCTCGCTGCCCGCCGTCCTCGGCCTCATCGCGCTGTTCGTCCTCTTCTCGGCGCTGCGCCCGGGCACCTTCCTCAGCCCGATCAACATCGCCAACCTGCTCGTCCAGGCCTCCTCGATCATCGTGCTCGCGATGGGCCTGGTGTTCGTCCTGCTGCTGGGCGAGATCGACCTGTCGGCCGGTGTCGCCGGAGGCACCGCCGCTGCCGTGATGGCGCTGGTCCTCAACGACGTGGGTGGTCCCTGGTACCTGAGCATCCTCGGCGGCCTGGTCGCCGGCCTGGTCATCGGCACGCTCATCGGCCTGATGGTCTCCAGGATCGGGATCCCCTCCTTCGTCGTCACCCTCGCCTTCTTCCTCGCCCTGCAGGGCATCACCCTGCGGCTGATCGGCGAGGGCGGCACGATCCCGGTGCGCGACGACGTCATCGTCGGCATCGCCAACAGCAACCTCGCCCTGTGGCTGGGCTGGACGCTGACCGCCGTCGCCGCCGTGGGCTACGCGGCGCTCACGGTCGGCGGGTGGCTGCGCAAGCGCCGCCTCGGCCTGAACCGCGAGAACCTCGTGATCGTCGTGGTCCGCGCCGTGGCCGTCGCGGCGGTGCTCGTCGTGATCACCGCGGTCCTGTCCCAGAACCGCGCGCGGGTGCAGACCGTCGACCTGTCCGGCGTCCCGTGGTCCGTGCCGATCATCGCCGTCCTCCTGGTGGTCCTCAGCTTCGTGCTGGGGCGCACCGCCTACGGCCGTCACGTCTACGCCGTCGGCGGCAACGCCGAGGCGGCGCGCCGGGCCGGCATCAACGTGCGGAACATCCGGGTCTCCGTGTTCATGATCGGCTCCACGCTCGCGGCGCTGTCGGGCATCATCGAGGCCTCCCGGCTGAACTCGGTCGCGCCGGGCTCCGGTGGTGGCAACACGCTGCTGCTCGGCGTGGGTGCGGCCGTGATCGGCGGCACCAGCCTCTTCGGCGGCAAGGGCCGGGTGACCGACGCGGTGATCGGTGGTCTGGTCATCGCGACCATCGCCAACGGCCTGGGCCTGCTCGGGCAGCCCGCCTACGTCAACTTCCTCGTCACCGGGATCGTCCTCCTGCTCGCGGCGAGCGTGGACGCCATCTCCCGGCGACGGCGAGCATCGGCCACGACCTGACCGGGCCGCTGGGGCTCGGCCAGGACGACCTGCGCCGGCACAACCTGTCCGCGGTCCTGCACCGGGTGCACGACCGCGGACAGGTCACCCGGGCGGAGCTGACCGGCTCCACGGGCCTGAACCGCTCCACCGTCGGCGACCTGGTCAGCGGCCTGGTCGCCGCCGGCCTCGTCGTCGAGGACCGGCCCGAGCCCGTCGCCCGGGCCCGGGCCGGCCGGCCCTCCCTCGTGGTGCGCCCGCGCCCGGCGGGGGTCAGCGCGGTGGCCGCGTACGCCGACGTCCACGCGCTGCACGTCGTGCGCGTCGGCCTGGGCGGCCGGGTGCTGGACCGCCGGGGCGAGCTCCACGCGCTCGCGCCCGACCCCGCCGCCGTCGCGCGGCGGATCGCGGTCCTCACCGGGGAGATGGCGCCGTCCGGGTCGCCGGAGCGCGACGGGCTGGTGGGCGTCGGCGTCGCCGTCCCGGGCACGGTCCGCTCCCAGGACGGCTCGGTGGCGGTCGCCCCGCACCTGGGCTGGGAGGACGTCCGGCTCGCCGACCTGGTGCGCGCGGCGGTGGCCGAGGAGGTGGGGGCCGAGGTCCGCGTCGACGTGGCCAACGACGCCGACCTGGGCGTCCACGCGGAGCGGCTGCGCGGCGCGGCGCAGGGCTGCACCGACGTCATCTACCTGTGCGGCACCCTCGGCCTCGGCGGGGGCATCGTCTGCGGCGGGCGGCCGCTGGTGGGCAGCCGCGGCTTCGCCGGCGAGGTCGCCCACGTCAGCGTGGACCCGGCCGGCCGGGCCTGCCGCTGCGGCAGCCGCGGCTGCTGGGAGAGCGAGGCGCTCGCCGACGCGTGGGCGCTGCCCTTCGAGCTGGACGCCTCCGACCCGCAGATCGCCGGGCTGGTGGCCGGGCGGCTCGCCGTGGGCGACGTCGTGGCCCGCCGCACGCGCGACCGCATCTCCCGCTCCTACGCCCGGGGCCTGGCCAGCATCGCCAACGTCTTCGACCCCCAGGTGGTCGTCCTGGGCGCCGGGCTCTGGCGCGACCTGTGGCCGGTGGTCTCCGGCGACGTGCTGCCGTGGCTGCAGCGCCTGGTCATCCCCGTGCTGCGCGAGCGGCTGCCCGTGCGCCTGGCGGGCCTCGGCCCCGACTCCACGGTGCTCGGCGCCGCCGAGCTCGCCTTCGCACCCCTGCTGGCCGACCCGCTCGGCGCCCTGGGCGAGCGCGCCACGGCGTGAGGCCGGCCGTCCGCCTAGGCTCGGCGCCGTGCTGAGGGTGGGGCTGACCGGCGGCGTGGGAGCCGGCAAGTCGACGGTGGCGCGCCACCTCGCCTCCCTGGGGGCGGTGGTCGTGGACGCCGACGCCCTCGCCCGCGAGGTCGTCGCCCCCGGGACGCCGGGCCTGGCCGCGGTCGCCGCGGCCTTCGGGGACGGCGTCCTGGCCGCCGACGGGTCGCTGGACCGCGCCGCCCTGGGCGCGGTCGTCTTCGCCGACCCGCAGCGCCGCCGCGAGCTGGAGGCGATCACCCACCCCGCGATCGCCGAGCGCACCGAGGCCCTGGTCGCCGCCGCGCCCGCCGACGCGGTGGTCGTGCACGACATCCCGCTGCTGGTGGAGCTGGGTCGCGGCGACCGCTACCACCTGGTCGTCGTGGTGGGCGCCGGGGAGGACGAGCGCGTGCGGCGGCTGGTGGAGGAGCGGGGGATGGCCGAGGCCGACGCCCTCGCGCGGGTGGCCGCCCAGGCCGACGACGACCAGCGCCGCGCGGCGGCCGACGCGTGGCTGGACAACACCGGTCCCGCCGCCGACCTGCCGCAGCAGGTGGGGGCGCTGTGGGAGCAGCGGCTGGTGCCGTTCGAGGCGGGCCTGCGCGCCGGCGTCCGCGCCCCGCGGCCCGACCGGCCGGTGCTGGTGGCCCCCGACCCGGGCTGGGCGGCGGCGGGGGAGCGGCTGGTGGCCCGGGTGCGCCGCGCGGCGGGGGACCACGCCCTGGACGTGCAGCACGTCGGCTCCACGGCCGTGCCGGGCCTCGCGGCGAAGGACGTGCTCGACCTGCAGGTGGTCGTGACCGACCTGGCCACCGCCCGGGAGGTGGCGGCCGGCCTGGGCGCCGCCGGCCTGGTGCCCGGTGTCGGGGACTGGTACGACGAGCCGGCGCTGGTGCCGGGGGTGCGCGCACCGAAGGCGATCGCCTTCGGCGCTGACCCCGCCCGCGCGGTGAACTGCCACGTGCGCCCCGCGGACAGCCCGGAGGTCGCCGAGGTGCTCGCGTTCCGCGACGCCCTGCGCGCTGACCCCTCGGCCAGGGAGGCGTACGGGATGCTCAAGAAGGGGCTGGCGTCGCGCCGCTGGGACAGCGTGGACGACTACGCGCAGGCCAAGACGCCGTTCATCGCCGAGGTCCTCGGCCGGGGCTGAGCCGGGCGGGTCGGGGGAACAGGACTGTCGGTGCCAGCGCTTACCTTGCCATCATGCGCCCGGTCACCGATCTCCAGCGCCGCCTCGCCCCCTTCACCGTCGAGTCCGAGTTCAGCCCGGCCGGCGACCAGCCCACCGCCATCGCCGACATCACCCGGCGGGTGCGGTCCGGCGAGCCCGACGTCGTCCTGCTCGGCGCCACCGGCACCGGCAAGTCCGCGACCACCGCCTGGACGATCGAGCAGCTCCAGCGCCCGACCCTCGTGCTGGCCCCGAACAAGACGCTGGCCGCGCAGCTGGCCAACGAGTTCCGCGAGCTGCTGCCGAACAACGCGGTCGAGTACTTCGTGTCGTACTACGACTACTACCAGCCCGAGGCGTACGTCCCGCAGTCCGACACCTACATCGAGAAGGACTCCTCGGTCAACGAGGAGGTCGAGCGGCTGCGGCACTCCGCGACCAACAGCCTGCTCACCCGCCGCGACGTCGTCGTGGTGGCGTCGGTGTCCTGCATCTACGGCCTGGGCACCCCGCAGGAGTACGTCGACCGGATGGTCACGCTGAAGGTGGGGGAGCAGATCGAGCGCGAGGAGCTCCTGCGCCGCTTCGTCACCATGCAGTACACCCGCAACGACATGGCCTTCACCCGCGGCACCTTCCGGGTCCGCGGCGACACCGTGGAGATCATCCCGGTGTACGAGGAGCACGCCGTGCGGATCGAGATGTTCGGCGACGAGATCGAGCGCCTGTACACGCTGCACCCGCTGACCGGGGAGATCCTGCGCGAGGAGCAGCAGATGCACCTCTTCCCGGCCACCCACTACGTCGCCGGGCCCGAGCGCATGGAGCGGGCGATCACGAGCATCGAGGCCGAGCTGGCCTCCCGCCTGGCCGAGATGGAGGCGCAGGGCAAGCTGCTGGAGGCCCAGCGCCTGCGCATGCGCACCACCTACGACATCGAGATGATGCGCCAGGTCGGCACCTGCGCCGGCATCGAGAACTACTCTCGGCACATCGACGGCCGCGGCCCGGGCACCGCCCCGCACACGCTGCTCGACTACTTCCCCGAGGACTTCCTGCTCGTCATCGACGAGTCCCACGTCACCGTGCCGCAGATCGGGGCGATGTACGAGGGCGACATGTCCCGCAAGCGGACCCTGGTCGACCACGGGTTCCGCCTGCCCAGCGCCATGGACAACCGACCGCTGAAGTGGGAGGAGTTCCTCGAGCGCAAGGGGCAGACGGTGTACCTGTCGGCCACGCCGGGCTCCTACGAGCTCTCCCGCGGCGACGGCGTCGTGGAGCAGATCATCCGCCCGACCGGCCTGGTCGACCCCAAGGTCGTCCTGCGCCCCACCAAGGGCCAGATCGACGACCTGCTGGAGCAGGTGCGCGAGCGGGCCGCCCGCGACGAGCGCGTGCTGGTCACCACCCTGACCAAGAAGATGGCCGAGGACCTCACCGACTACCTGCTCGACCAGGGCGTGCGGGTGCGCTACCTGCACTCCGAGGTCGACACCCTGCGGAGGGTGGAGCTGCTGCGCGAGCTGCGCCAGGGCGAGTACGACGTCCTGGTCGGCATCAACCTGCTGCGCGAGGGCCTGGACCTCCCCGAGGTGTCGCTGGTGAGCATCCTGGACGCCGACAAGGAGGGCTTCCTGCGCTCGGCGACCTCGCTCATCCAGACGATCGGGCGCGCCGCCCGCAACATCAACGGCGAGGTCCACATGTACGCCGACAAGGTCACCCCCTCGATGGCCAAGGCCCTGGAGGAGACCGACCGGCGCCGCGAGAAGCAGGTCGCGTACAACCGCGAGCGGGGCGTCGACCCCCAGCCGCTGCGCAAGAAGATCGCCGACATCACCGACCTGATCAACCGCGAGGACGCCGACACCGCCGAGCTCCTGGGCGGCGCCGGGCGCCAGCAGTCGCGCGGCAAGGCGCCGGTGCCGGGCATGCGCTCGCGCGGAGGAGAGGGCGCGCCCAGCGCGGCCGGGATGGCCTCCACCGACCTGGCCGACCTCATCCAGCAGCTCAGCGACCAGATGCACGCCGCCGCGGCGGAGCTCCAGTTCGAGCTGGCGGCCCGGCTGCGCGACGAGGTGAGCGACCTGAAGAAGGAGCTGCGCGGCATGCAGCGCGCCACCGCCGTCTGAGCCGCTAGCATCGGAGCGTCGTGAGGGGAGTATCCCTGTGCGACGGCTCCGTCAACACGGTCCCGCCGTCGGGTACCCGGGGCCGTCGGTCGCGCCCTGAGGGCGCGACGGGAGAGACCTCCGGTGCATCGAGCAACCGGAGGTACCAGTGGACGTCCCCCTGTGGGTCTGGGTCGTGACCCTCGCCGCCATCCTCGGCATGATCGTCTTCGACTTCCTCGGCCACGTGCGCACCCCGCACGCCCCCACGCTGAGGGAGGCGGGCATCTGGTCCGCCGTCTACGTCGGCATCGCCGTCCTCTTCGGCTTCGGCGTGATGGCGTTCGCCGGCACCAGGTACGGCGGGGAGTACTTCGCCGGCTACATCACCGAGAAGGCGCTCTCGGTCGACAACCTCTTCGTCTTCGTCATCATCCTGGCCAGCTTCGCCGTGCCCCGGGAGTACCAGCAGAAGGTGCTGCTCATCGGCATCGCCTTCGCGCTCGTGCTGCGCGGCATCTTCATCGCGGTGGGCGCCGCGGCGATCGAGAACTTCAGCTGGGTCTTCTGGATCTTCGGCGCCATCCTCATCTACACCGCGGTGGTGCAGGCGCGCAGCGGCGGGCACTCCTCCGAGGACGAGTTCCACGAGAACGCCGTCCTGCGCCTCATCCGCCGGGTGGTCCCCACCACCGAGGACTACCACGGCGACCGGCTGACGACGAAGGTCGACGGCAAGCGCTTCATCACCCCGATGCTCATCGCGCTGATCGCCATCGGCACCGCCGACGTCATCTTCGCCGTCGACTCCATCCCGGCGATCTTCGGCCTCACGCAGGAGCCGTACCTGGTCTTCACGGCCAACGCCTTCTCGCTGCTCGGCCTGCGCCAGCTGTACTTCCTCATCGACGGCCTGCTCGACAAGCTCGTCTACCTGGCCTACGGCCTGGCCGCGATCCTGGCGTTCATCGGCATCAAGCTCGTCATCCACGCCATGCACACCAACGAGCTGTCCTGGATCAACGGCGGCGAGCACATCACGGTGGTGCCGGAGATCCCGACGCCGCTGTCGCTCGGCTTCATCGTCGTCGTCCTGGCCATCACCACGGTGCTGAGCCTGCGCACCACCCGCCGCCGCGAGGCGGCGGCCGCCAGCACGCAGGCCGCCGACCGGCGCCCTGACCACACCCCCCTGGAGCGCTGAACCCCTCGTGCGAGAACTCCCCGTCTGGTTCGAGGTCGGCTCCCTGGCCGTCCTCGGCGCCCTGCTCCTGGCCGACCTGCTCCTCGTGGTCCGGCGCCCGCACGTCCCCTCCCACCGGGAGAGCACGCTGTGGGTCGCCTTCTACGTCGGGCTGGCCCTGCTGTTCGGGCTGGTCATGCTGGTCGTGCCCGGAGGCGGCGGCACGCCGGCCGGGGAGTTCTACGCCGGGTGGATCACCGAGTACAGCCTCTCGGTCGACAACCTGTTCGTCTTCGTCATCATCATGAGCCGCTTCGCCGTGCCGGCGGCCCAGCAGCAGCTGGTGCTCATGGTCGGCATCATCATCGCCCTGGTGCTGCGCGGGATCTTCATCCTCCTCGGCGCCGCCGTCCTCGAGCGGTTCACCTGGGTCTTCTACCTCTTCGGCGCCTTCCTCATCTACACGGCCATCAAGCTCGTGCTCGACCGCAACAAGGGCGAGGACGAGTACCACGACAACGCGGTGGTGCGGCAGCTGCGCAAGGTCCTGCCGATCACCGAGTCCTTCGTGGACGGCAAGGTCGTCACCCGGGTCGACGGCAAGCGGATGTTCACCCCGCTGCTGGTCGTCTTCCTGGCCATCGGCAGCACCGACCTGCTCTTCGCGCTCGACTCGATCCCGGCGATCTTCGGCCTCACCCAGGACCCGTTCATCGTCTTCGCCGCGAACCTCTTCGCCCTGATGGGGCTGCGCCAGCTCTACTTCCTGCTCGGCGGGCTGCTCGACCGGCTCGTCTACCTGCCGATCGGCCTGTCGATCGTCCTGGGCGGCATCGGCGTCAAGCTCGTGCTCGAGGCGCTGCACACCAACGAGCTGCCGTTCATCAACGGCGGCGAGCACGTGGGCTGGGCGCCGGAGGTGCCGACGTGGCTCTCCCTGGTCTTCATCATCGGCGTGCTGGCCATCACCACCGTGGCGAGCCTGGCCAAGAGCCGCTCGGACGCGCGCTCGGAGGCCGCCCAGGCCTGACCGGCCCGCCCGCACCTGCCCCTGGTCACCAGCCCCGCTGGCGCCACTGCGGCAGGTGCGGGCGCTCGGCGCCGAGCGTCGTCGGCTCCCCGTGGCCGGGGTGGACGACGGTGTCGTCGCCGAGCACCGCGAACACGCGCTGCTCCAGGTCGTCCATCAAGGACGCGAAGTCCGCGGGCGTGCCCGTGCGGCCGGGCCCGCCGGGGAAGAGCGAGTCGCCGGTGAGCAGGTGCGCCGGTCCGTCGCCCGGCGCGTGCAGGAGCGCCACGGAGCCGGGCGTGTGGCCGCGCAGCGCCACCACCCGCAGCCGCACGCCGCCCACGGCGACCTCGTCGTCGTGCGCCAGCGCCACGTCGACCGGCACCGGCAGCGCGGCGGCGTCCTCGGCGCCGGCCGCGGTGCGCGCACCCGTCGCGGCCACCACCGCGGCCAGCGCCCCGGTGTGGTCGGCGTGGCGGTGGGTCGTCACGACGGCGTCGAGCCGCCCGTCGCCGGTGGCGCGCACCAGGTCCAGGAGCCGCGCGGGCTCGGCGGCGGCGTCGAGGAGCACCTGGCGCCCGGAGGCGGCGTCGGTGAGCAGGTACGCGCGGTTGTCCATCGGCCCCACCGCGAGCTGGCGGACCTCCAGCCCGCTCACCGCTCCACGCCCCCGCCCGCGGCCGCCGCGCTCAGCGCGTCGGCCGCCCGCACCAGGGCCAGGTGGGACAGCGCCTGCGGGGTGTTGCCCAGGTGGCGCTGCGCGGTGGTGTCGTACTCCTCCGACAGCAGCCCGACGTCGTTGCGCAGGGCCAGCAGCCGGTCCATCAGGGCGTGCGCGTCCTGCGTGCGCCCCGAGCGGGCGTACTGCTCGACCAGCCAGAACGAGCAGGCCAGGAACGGGTGCTCGCCCGGCGGCAGCCCGTCGGCGGAGGCGTGCGTGCGGTAGCGCAGCACCAGGCCGTCCTGCAGCAGGTCCTCCTCGATCGCCCGGACCGTGGCGAGCATGCGCGGGTCGTCGGGGGCGACGAAGCCGACCTGCGGCAGCTGCAGCAGCGACGCGTCGACCTCGCGCGTGGCCTCGTGCTGGGTGAAGCAGCCGCGCTCGCGGTCGACGCCGTGCTCGAGCACCTCCGCGCGGACGGCGTCCCGCAGCTCCGCCCACCGGTCCGCCGGGCCCTCCAGCCCGCCCTCGCGCACCGCGCGGACGCCGCGGTCGAGCGCCGCCCACACCATCACGCGGGAGTGGACGTAGTGCTGCTCAGGGCCGCGCATCTCCCAGATCCCGGAGTCCGCGCGCTGCCAGTGGCGCTCCACGAAGTCCAGCAGCGCGCGCTGCAGCGGCCAGGACGACGCGTCCTCGGTGACGCCGGCCCGCCGGGCGGCGTCCAGGGCGACCATCACCTCGCCCAGCACGTCGCCCTGGTACTGGGTGACGGCGCCGTTGCCGATGCGCACCGGGCGGGCGCCCTCGTAGCCGGGCAGGTGGTCCAGCTCGCGCTCGGGCAGCTCCCGCTCGCCGGCGACGCCGTACATGATCTGCACGTCCTCGGGGTCGCCGGCGACCGCGCGCAGCAGCCACTGCCGCCACTCCTGGGCCTCCTCGGAGTAGCCGTGCAGCAGCAGCGCCTCCAGCGTCAGGGCGGCGTCGCGCAGCCAGCAGTAGCGGTAGTCCCAGTTGCGGGTGCCCCCGTGCTCCTCGGGCAGGGAGGTGGTGACGGCCGCGACGATGCCGCCGGTGTCCTCGTGGGTCAGGGCGCGCAGGACCAGCAGCGAGCGGGTGACCGCCTCGGCGTGCTGACCGCGGTGCGTGCGCCGGTCGGCCCACGCCTGCCACTCCGTGCGGGTGCTCTCCAGCCGCGCGTCCACGTCCAGCGCGGGCGGCGGCTCGCGGTGGGAGGGGTACCAGGTGAGCACCAGGTCGACCACCTCCCCGGCGGCGACGTCGAGCTCGCCGACGTGGCGCCGGCCGTCGGCGACCGGCAGCTCACCGCTGGTGCGCAGCAGGACGGCGTCCGGGCCGGCGCTGGCCAGCAGCGCCTCGCCGCCGCCGGCGTCCTGCACCCGGCGCACCCACGGCACGACCGCTCCGTAGCCGAAGCGGACGACGAGCTCCTGGCGCATCCGCACGACGCCCTCCAGCCCACGCACCCGCCGGATGACGTCGGCGCGCCGGTCGCCCGTCGGCATGGCCTCGACGACCTCGACGGCGCCGCCGGGGGTGCGGTGGACCGTGCGCAGCACGAAGGTGTCGCCGAGGTAGGCGCGCTCGGTGCTGACCACCTCCCCGACCGGCGCCAGCGACCAGCGGCCGTGCTCGGGGGCGCCCAGCAGCGCCGCGAAGGTCGACGCCGAGTCGTAGCGCGGCAGGCAGAGCCAGTCGATGCTGCCGGTGCGTCCGACCAGCGCGGCGGTGTGGCGGTCGCCGATCACGGCGTAGTCCTCGATGCGCGACGTCATCCGACCCATCCTGGCGCGGACGGCCGGGTCCGGCTCGGTGGGCGGGGCGGGGGCGCTCGCGGCAGGCTCGGCGCATGAGCGAGCACGCCCCCGTGGCCCCGGACGCCGTCCAGACCCTCCTGATCCTCGGCGGCACGGGCGACCTGGCCTCCCGGCTCCTGCTGCCCGGGCTCGCGAGCCTGCTCGCGGCCGGGCGCGCCGAGCCGCTGCAGCTCGTCGGCTCCGGCACCGAGGACTGGGACGACGAGCGGTGGCGCGCCGTCGTGGCCGGCGCCTTCGCCGGCGCCGAGGGCGACGCCGTGGACGCCGTCCTGGCCGGCACGCGGTACGCGCGCGCCGACGTCACCGACGGGGCGCAGCTGCGCGCCCTGCTCGACGGGTGCGACGGCCCGGTGGCGGTCTACTTCGCGCTGCCGCCCACCGTGACCGTCCGGGCCTGCGAGGAGCTGCGGCGGACCGGGGCCCCCGGCGGGCTGCGCCTGGTGCTGGAGAAGCCCTTCGGCACCGACCTGGCCTCCGCGCGCCGGCTCAACGCCCTCGTCGCCGACCTGGTGCCCGAGGAGCACGTGCACCGCGTCGACCACTTCCTCGGCATGTCGACGGTGCTGAACACCCTCGGCGTCCGCTTCGCCAACCGGATCTTCGAGCCGCTGTGGAGCTCGGCGCACGTGGAGCGGGTCGACGTCATCTTCGACGAGGACCTCGCCCTGGAGGGCCGGGCCGGGTACTACGACGCCGCCGGCGCCCTGGTCGACATGATCCAGAGCCACCTGCTGCAGGTGATGGCGCTGCTGGGGATGGACGCGCCGGCCACCCTCGGCGAGCGGGACCTGCGCGACCGCAAGGCCGAGCTGCTGCGGGCCACGCGCCTGGCGGGCGAGCCGGTCGAGGCGAGCCGGCGGGCTCGCTACGGCGCCGGGCGGATCGGGGACCGCGAGCTGCCGGCCTACGCCGACGAGGAGGGCGTCGACCCAGAGCGCGGCACCGAGACCCTCGCCGAGGTGGTGCTGGCGGTGGACTCCTGGCGCTGGGCCGGGGTGCCGTTCCGCCTGCGCTCGGGCAAGGGGCTGGGGCGCAACCGGCAGGAGGCCGTGGTGACGTTCCGCCCGGTGCCGCACGTGCCGACCGGGCTGCTGGGCACTCCGCCGCCGACCCGGCTGCGGCTGAGCTTCTCCCCGGACGCCCTGGCCCTGGACCTCGCGGTCAACAGCGAGGGCAGCCCGTACGACCTGGAGGGCGCGCAGCTGAGCACCGAGCTGGGCGACCCGCAGCTGCTGCCCTACGGGGAGGTGCTGGCCGGCGTCCTGTCCGGGGACCCGACGCTGTCGGTGCGCGGGGACACGGTGGAGGAGTGCTGGCGGATCCTGGAGCCGGTGATCGCCGCCTGGCGCGCGGGCGAGGTGCCGCTGGAGGAGTACCCCGCGGGCAGCGACGGGCCGGCGCCGCGGGGGGGCTTCCCCGCCGTCTGAGCGGCCGGTGTGACGCTCGCCTCGCTCGGGCGTCGCCCGGTCCGCCTGCGCGCGTCCCTGGCTGTCCGACCTGCCACCTACAGTTGTCAGCGTGGATCGCCTCGTCGTCCAGGGTGCCCGCGAGCACAACCTGAAGGACATCTCCCTGGACCTGCCCCGTGACGGGCTCGTCGTCTTCACCGGCCTGTCGGGGTCGGGCAAGTCCTCCCTCGCCTTCGACACCATCTTCGCCGAGGGCCAGCGCCGGTACGTGGAGTCGCTGTCGGCGTACGCCCGCCAGTTCCTCGGCCAGATGGACAAGCCCGACGTCGACTTCATCGAGGGCCTGAGCCCCGCGGTCTCCATCGACCAGAAGTCCACGAGCCGCAACCCGCGCTCCACGGTCGGCACGATCACCGAGGTCTACGACTACCTGCGCCTGCTGTGGGCCCGCGCCGGCCGCCCGCACTGCCCGGTGTGCGGCGAGCTGGTGACCCGCCAGACCCCGCAGCAGATCGTCGACCGCCTGCTGGAGCTGGAGGAGGGCACGCGCTTCCAGGTGCTGGCGCCGGTCGTGCGCGGGCGCAAGGGGGAGTTCGTCGACCTCTTCCGCGAGCTGCAGGCCAAGGGCTACGCCCGCGCCCGGGTCGACGGCGAGACCGTGCAGCTGAGCGAGCCGCCGACGCTGGACAAGCGCAAGAAGCACACCATCGAGGTCGTCGTCGACCGCCTCGTGGCCCGCCCGAGCGCCCAGCGCCGGCTCACCGACTCCGTGGAGACCGGCCTCGTCCTGGCCGAGGGCGTGCTGCTCGTGGAGATGGTGGACGCCGAGGCCGACGACCCGGCCCGCGTGCGCCGCTTCTCCGAGAAGCTCGCCTGCCCCAACGACCACCCGCTGGCGCTGGAGGAGGTCGAGCCCCGCACCTTCTCCTTCAACGCCCCCTACGGCGCCTGCCCGGAGTGCTCGGGCATCGGCACCCGGCTGGAGGTCGACCCCGACCTCGTCGTGCCCGACCCCGACCTCACCCTGGCCCAGGGCGCCATCGCGCCGTGGACGGGCGCCGGCACCGGCGACTACTACCAGCGGCTCATGAAGGGCCTGGGCGACCAGCTCGGCTTCTCCATGGACGTGCCCTGGCGGGCCCTGCCCGAGCGCGCCACCGCGGCGCTGCTGCAGGGCGAGGACTACGAGGTCCACGTCAAGTACAAGAACCGGTGGGGGCGCGAGCGCGCGTACACCACCGGTTTCGAGGGCGTGCTGCCCTTCATCCAGCGCCGGCACACCGAGACCGAGTCGGAGTCCTCCCGCGAGCGCATGGAGGGCTACATGCGCGAGGTGGCGTGCCCGGTCTGCAAGGGCGCCCGGCTGCGCCCGGAGGTGCTCGCCGTCAAGGTCGGCGGGCGCTCGATCGCCGAGGTCTGCGCGCTGCCGGTGACCGAGCTGCGCGGCTTCCTGGAGGACCTGGAGCTGAGCAGCCGCGAGGCGCAGATCGCCGCGGCCGTGCTCAAGGAGATCCTCGCCCGCGTCCAGTTCCTCGTCGACGTCGGCCTCACGTACCTCTCGCTGGACCGGCCCTCGGGCACGCTGTCCGGCGGGGAGGCCCAGCGCATCCGCCTGGCCACCCAGATCGGCTCGGGCCTGGTCGGCGTGCTGTACGTGCTGGACGAGCCGAGCATCGGCCTCCACCAGCGCGACAACCGCCGCCTGATCGACACCCTGGTGCGCCTGCGCGACCTGGGCAACACCCTCATCGTCGTCGAGCACGACGAGGACACCATCAAGGTCGCCGACTGGGTGGTGGACGTCGGCCCGGGCGCCGGCGAGCACGGCGGCCAGGTGGTGCACTCCGGCTCGGTCGAGGCGCTGCTGGCGAACACGCACTCGATCACCGGCGACTACCTGTCGGGGCGCCGCGCCATCGCCGTGCCGGCCACCCGCCGCCCGCGCGACCCCGCCCGCACCATCAAGGTCGTCGGGGCGCGCGAGCACAACCTGCCGGGCATCGACGTGGAGTTCCCGCTCGGCGTCCTCGTGGCGGTGACCGGGGTCTCCGGCTCGGGCAAGTCCACGCTCGTCAACGACATCCTCTACAAGGTGCTCGCCAACCGGCTGAACGGCGCCCGCCAGGTGCCGGGCCGGCACACCCGGGTCACCGGCACCGACGCGCTCGACAAGGTCGTGCACGTCGACCAGAGCCCGATCGGGCGCACCCCGCGGTCCAACCCCGCGACCTACACCGGGGTGTGGGACGCCGTCCGCAAGCTGTTCGCCGAGACCACCGAGGCGAAGGTGCGCGGCTACCTGCCGGGCCGCTTCTCCTTCAACGTCAAGGGCGGGCGCTGCGAGCACTGCTCCGGCGACGGCACCATCCGCATCGAGATGAACTTCCTCCCCGACGTGTACGTGCCGTGCGAGGTGTGCCACGGGGCCCGGTACAACCGGGAGACCCTCGAGGTGCACTTCAAGGGCAAGACCGTCGCCGAGGTGCTGGACATGCCGATCGAGGAGGCCGCGGACTTCTTCGGCGCGGTCCCGGCGATCGCCCGTCACCTGCGCACCCTGGTCGACGTCGGGCTGGGCTACGTGCGCCTGGGCCAGCCCGCCCCCACGCTGTCCGGCGGCGAGGCCCAGCGGGTGAAGCTGGCGGGGGAGCTGCAGCGGCGCTCCAACGGCCGCACCGTGTACGTCCTCGACGAGCCCACGACGGGCCTGCACTTCGAGGACGTCCGCAAGCTCCTCGAGGTGCTGCAGGGCCTGGTGGACAAGGGCAACACGGTGATCGTCATCGAGCACAACCTCGACGTCATCAAGAGCGCCGACTGGATCCTCGACATGGGCCCCGAGGGCGGCTCCGGCGGCGGCCGGCTGATCGCCTCGGGCACGCCCGAGCAGGTGGCGAAGGACGCGGCCAGCCACACCGGCCGCTTCCTCGCCGACGTCCTGGCCGGGCGCGGGTGAGCGCACCCAGTGCCTGCACGCGGCGGGCGCTGCTGCGCGCCGCCGGGGCGGGCGCCGTGCTCGCACCGGGCCTGCTCGTGGCCGGCTGCGGCAGCGGTGCCCCGGCGAGCGGCGCCGCCGCCTCCGGTCCCGCCCCGCAGGGCCGGGTGCCCGCGGCCGACGTGCCGGTGGGTGCGGCGCGCGTCGTCGACGTCGGCGGGGCGGCGGTCGTGGTCGCCCAGCCCGTCGCCGGGGAGTTCGCCGCCTTCAGCGCCGTCTGCCCGCACCAGGGCGGCGTGGTCGCCTCCAGCCGCGACACCGTCGTGACCTGCCCCCTGCACGGCAGCCGGTTCGACACCGCGGACGGCGCCGCCGTCGTGCGGGGCCCGGCGGAGGACCCGCTGGGCGCCCTGCCGCTCGCCGTCGAGGGCACCGACCTCGTCATCGGCTGACCGCCCGCCCCGGCGACGGCGTCCCCCGATCGGCGCCTGCGTCCCCGGCGCCGGAGGTCAGGTGGCAGGGTGGCCCGGTGCCGCGCCAGACCACCCCTCCGCCCGCCCCCCGCGAGGGGGCCCCGCTGACCGCCGAGCACGCCCGGCTGGCCGAGTCGCCCGGCGCCTCGGGCCCGTGGCGGCTGTGGGGCCCGTACCTGGCCGGCCGCCAGTGGGGCACCGTGCGCGAGGACTACTCCACCGACGGCGACGCCTGGGAGTCCTTCCCCTTCGACCACGCGAACGCCCGCGCCTACCGCTGGGGCGAGGACGGCATGGGCGGCATCTGCGACCGCTTCGGGTTCCTCAACGTCGCGGTCGCGATGTGGAACGGGCGCGACCCGATCCTCAAGGAGCGCCTGTTCGGGCTCACCAACTCCGAGGGCAACCACGGCGAGGACGCCAAGGAGCACTGGTGGGCGCTGGACGGCACGCCCACCCACTCCTGGTCGCAGTGGCTCTACCGCTACCCGCAGGCGGAGTACCCCTACGAGCGCCTGCGCGCGGAGAACGCCGCCCGCACCCGCGACGAGCGGGAGTTCGAGCTCGGCGACACCGGCGTGCTGGACGAGGACCGCTTCTTCGACGTCGTGATCACCCACGCCAAGGCCGCCCCGGACGACCTGTGCCTGACCATCACGGCCACCAACCACGGCCCTGACCCCGCTCCGCTGCACCTGCTGCCGCAGGTGTGGTTCCGCAACACGTGGTCCTGGGGCGGCGACAAGCGCCAGGGCACCCTGAGCCAGATGCTCGCCCCCACGCTCAGCGTGGGCGGGCTGGAGGCGGTCGAGGCCGAGCACGGGTACCTGGGCCGCTACGTGCTGGCCGCGGAGGGCTCGCCGGAGGTGCTCTTCTGCGAGAACGAGACCAACGCCGTCGCCCTGTTCGGCGCCCCCCGCAACACCAGCCGGTACCCCAAGGACGGCATCAACCGGCGCGTCGTCCACGGCGACACGAGCGCGGTCAACCCTGCCGACCAGGGCACCAAGGCCGCGTTCTGGTACTCCTGGGACGCCGTCGCGCCGGGGGAGAGCGTCACCGTGCGCCTGCGCCTGTCGCCCTCGGACCCCGACGGCGAGACCTTCGGCCGTGGCTTCGACGCCGTCCTGGCCGACCGCCGCGCCGAGGCCGACGACTTCTACTCCCACGTCATCCACCCCGACCTGGACGCCACCGACCGCCACGTCGCCCGCCGCGCCTACGCCGGGCTGCTGTGGACGAAGCAGCTCTACCGCTTCGACGTCGCGCAGTGGCTGGACGGCGACCCCGACGTCCCGGCCGCACCGGAGCGGGCGACGAAGGGCGGGCGGAACACCTCGTGGCGCCACCTGGCGCTCGCGGACGTCATCTCGATGCCCGACGAGTGGGAGTACCCGTGGTTCGCCGCGTGGGACACCGCCTTCCACTGCATCCCCCTGGCGCACGTCGACCCCGACTTCGCCAAGGAGCAGCTGCTGCTGATGTGCCGGGAGTGGGCGATGCACCCCAACGGCCAGCTGCCGGCGTACGAGTGGGAGTTCGGCGACGTCAACCCGCCGGTGCACGCCTGGGCGGCCTGGCACGTGTACCGGATCGACGGCTACCGAGACCGCGACTTCCTCGTGCGCGTGTTCACCAAGCTGCTGCTGAACTTCTCCTGGTGGGTCAACCGCAAGGACGCCGACGGCTCGAACGTCTTCGAGGGCGGCTTCCTGGGGATGGACAACATCGCCCTGTTCGACCGCTCCGAGCCGCTGCCGCCGGGGTTCCGGCTGGAGCAGTCCGACGCGACGAGCTGGATGGCGTTCTACTGCCAGCAGATGTTCAAGATCGCGCTGGAGCTCTCCCGCCACGACCGGGCGTGGGAGGACACGGCGACGAAGTTCTTCGAGCACTTCCTGTCCATCGCGCAGGCGATGAACACCTTCGGCTCCCACGACGAGTCGCTGTGGAACGAGGAGGACGGGTTCTTCTACGACGTCCTGGTCGCCCCCGACGGCAGCCACCAGCCGATGCGGGTGCGCTCGATGGTGGGGCTGCTGCCCATCCTGGGCGCCACCGAGGTGCCGGGGTGGATCGCCGAGGAGCTGCCCGACCTCACGGCCCGGCTGCGCTGGCTGCAGCGCCGGCGCCCGCAGCTGGTGGCGCCGCTGCGCTCCCGCTCCACGCCCGAGGGGCGCAAGATCGTGCTGTCGCTGCTGGGCCAGGACCGCCTGCGGCGCATCCTCACCCGGATGTTCGACTCCGAGGAGTTCCTGTCCCCGTACGGGATCCGCTCGCTGTCCAAGGCCACCGGCCAGGTCGTGGCCCGGGTCGGCGGCAAGGACGCGATGATCGAGTACGAGCCGGGGGAGTCGCGGACCGGGCTGTTCGGCGGCAACTCCAACTGGCGCGGGCCGGTGTGGTTCCCGGTCAACGTGCTGCTGGCCGACAAGCTGCGCACGCTGGGCCGCCACTACGGCGACTCGTTCACCATCGAGATCCCGACGGGTTCGGGGGAGCACCGCACGCTGGTCGAGGCGGCCGACCTCATCGACAACGGGCTCACCGCGCTGTTCCGCCCGGTCGACGGACGGCGTCCGGCCGACGGGGACCGCATCGAGGCCTCCGACGACCCGCTGTGGAGCGAGCACCCCACGTTCAGCGAGTTCTTCGACGGCGACACCGGCGAGGGCCTGGGCGCCACCCACCAGACCGGGTGGACGGCGCTGGTGGCGCACCTGCTCAACCCGCGGCTGCCGGTGGACCCCCGCCGCCTGGCCTGAGCCCCGGACCGTCGGCGGCGGTGCTTAGGCTCTTCCCGTGGCCGATCCTGCGACCTACCGGCCGAGGCCGGGGGAGATCCCGGACTCCCCGGGGGTGTACCGCTTCCGCGACGCCGGCGGCCGGGTCATCTACGTCGGCAAGGCCAAGAGCCTGCGCTCGCGGCTGGCCAACTACTTCCAGGACCTCTCGGCCCTGCACCAGCGCACCCGCACGATGGTCACCACCGCGGCCAGCGTGGAGTGGACGGTGGTCGGCACCGAGGTCGAGGCCCTGCAGCTGGAGTACTCCTGGATCAAGGAGTACGACCCGCGGTTCAACGTCAAGTACCGCGACGACAAGTCCTACCCCTACCTCGCGGTGACGATGGGCGAGGAGTACCCGCGGGTGCAGGTGCTGCGGGGCGCCAAGCGCAAGGGCACCCGCTACTTCGGGCCGTACACCCACGCCTGGGCGATCCGCGAGACCGTCGACCTCCTGCTGAGGGTCTTCCCCGTCCGCACCTGCTCGGCCGGGGTGTTCAAGCGCGCCCGCGCCGTCGACCGCCCGTGCCTGCTGGGGTACATCGACAAGTGCTCGGCGCCGTGCGTGGGTCGGGTCACCACCGAGGAGCACCGCGCGCTCGCGCAGGACTTCGGCGACTTCATGGCCGGCAACACCGGCAAGTACGTGCGCCGGATCGAGCGGGAGATGGCCGAGGCCGCCGCCGAGATGGACTTCGAGCGCGCCGCCCGGCTGCGCGACGACGCCGGGGCTCTGCGCCGGGCCCTGGAGAAGAGCGCCGTCGTCCTGCCCGACGCCACCGACGCCGACGTCTTCGGCCTCGTCGAGGACGAGCTGGAGGCCGCCGTCCAGGTCTTCCACGTCCGCGGCGGGCGCATCCGCGGCCAGCGCGGCTGGGTGGTGGAGAAGGTGGAGGACGTCACCACCGGCGACCTCGTCCAGCACCTGCTGCAGCAGGTCTACGGCGGGGAGGACTCCTCCACCGAGGGCGGCGCCGGCGCCGTCCCGCGCGAGGTCCTCGTGCCGGTCGAGCCCACCGACGTGGAGCAGGTGAGCACCTGGCTGGACGGCCTGCGCGGCTCCCACGTCGACGTCCGGGTGCCCCAGCGCGGCGACAAGCGGGCGCTGCTGGAGACCGTGCAGCGCAACGCCACCGGCGCCCTGAAGCTGCACAAGACCCGCCGCGCCGGCGACCTGACGACCCGCAGCCTCGCGCTGCAGGAGATCCAGGAGGCCCTCGGCCTGGACACCGCCCCGCTGCGCATCGAGTGCTACGACATCTCCAACCTGCAGGGCACCGAGGTCGTCGCCTCGATGGTCGTCTTCGAGGACGGCCTGCCCCGCAAGGCCGAGTACCGCCGCTTCGCCGTCCGCGGGGACGCCGAGACCGGCCTCACCGACGACGTGTCCTCCATCCACGAGGTGCTCACCCGCCGGTTCAAGCGGCACCAGGCCGAGAGCCCCGCGCAGGACGCCGCCACCAGCGAGGACGTCGGCGGGGAGGTCGCGCCGGGCATCGACGCCGAGACCGGGCGCCCGCGCCGCTTCGCCTACGCGCCGAACCTCGTCGTCGTCGACGGCGGCCAGCCCCAGGTCGCCGCGGCTGCCCGTGCCATGGAGGAGCTGGGCGTCACGGGCATCGCGCTGTGCGGTCTGGCCAAGCGGCTGGAGGAGGTCTGGCTGCCCGGGGAGGACCACCCCCTGGTCCTGCCGCGCACCAGCGAGGGCCTGTACCTGCTGCAGCGGGTGCGCGACGAGGCCCACCGGTTCGCCATCACCTACCACCGCCAGAAGCGGTCGAAGACGATGACGACCAGCGCCCTGGACGCCGTCCCCGGGCTCGGGCCGTCGCGGCGCGCCGCGCTGATGGCGCAGTTCGGATCGCTCAAGGCGCTGCGCCAGGCCACGGCCGAGGAGATCGCCACGGTGAACGGCATCGGCCCCGCCACGGCGGCCGCGGTCGTGGCGGCGCTCGCGGGCGACGCCCCGGCGCCGGCGGTCGACCTGACCACCGGCGAGCTGGTCGACTGATGCCCGCGGGGGCGGCGCGGTTCGCCGACCTGCCCCCGGGCTTCGTCATCGCCCACCGGGGTGGCGCCCTGCAGGCCCCGGAGAACACCCTGGAGGCGAACCGGCTCGCGCTCGCGCAGGGGGTGCCCGTGGTGGAGCAGGACGTGCAGGTGCTGGCCGATGGCGCCCTCGGCGTGATGCACGACGGCACCGTCGACCGGACGACCACGTCCTCGGGCAACGTGGCCGAGCACACCGCGGCGTCCTGGGGGCGTCTGAGGGTCGACGCCGGCAGCTGGCTCGGCGGCGGCTGGGGCGACCTGCGGGCGCCGCTGTTCCCGCAGGTGCTGGAGGTGCTCGACGAGCGCGCCCTGCTGTGCCCGGAGGCGAAGTCGCCCGGCACGATGGCGCCGATGCTCGACGCCCTCGAGCGGGCCGGCCGGAGCCCGGAGACGGTGCTCGTGCAGTCCTTCTCCCGGCGCGAGTGCCGGGAGGCCGCGGTCCGCGGCTGGCAGGCGCTGTGGCTGGGCTCGACCGACCCCGCCGGCGCCGCCGCCGACGGCATCGCCTGGGTCGGCGTCGCCGCCTCCGCGGTCACCCCGGCGCTGTGCCGGGCGGCGCGCGAGGCCGGCGTCCGGGTCGCCTGCTACACGGTGGACCGGCGCGCGGCGTGGCACCGGCTCCGCTCGTGGGGCGTCGACGCCTGCTTCTCCGACGACCCCGCCCACCTGCACGGGCCCGCGCTGCGCCGCAGCCGCGACGCGTTCGCGGAGCAGCGCTGGGCGCCGGGGATGCAGGCCGACGGCGACGGGCGCGGACGCCGCGGCCGCTTCTTCCCCGACGGGTCCTTCGGCTTCGACGAGGACAGCGCCCCGGCGTCCTCGGTGCTGCTCGGCGGGCTCGGCCCGCCGGACCCGGGCGACGTCGCCCTGGACGTCTCGGTGCGGGTCGACGGGGACGGCGCGGCGCTGCTCCTGCTGTCCACCACGGACGACCCGCCGGAGCTCGCCGACGGCCACCTCCTCCTCGTCCACCGCTCCGGCCGGCTGGTCGTGCAGCAGGTCCGCGGCGGGGTCGCGACGACGCTCGCGGAGGGGGCCGTGGCCGCCCCGAAGGACGGGGCCTACCTCCCGCTGGCCGTCGAGGCGTCGGCGGCCGGCGTCTCCGTCGGCGCCGCCGGGGCCGCCGGCCGGGTGGTGGCAGCCGGCGCGGAGGCCGCGGACGGCACGGACGGCGCGGGCCTGCGGTACCTGCACGTGGGCCAGCGCGGGGCGTCCGTCCGCTTCAAGGACGTGGTGTTCCGGTGAGGGACCCCGCCGACGTCCCGGGGCACGGCCCGGCCGACCCCCGCGGGTACTCCGTCACCGCCGCCCCGGGCGGCGGCTTCGTGTGGACCCGCCGCGCGGACGACGCCACCTCCGTCGTCCACCCCACGCGCGAGGAGGCCGTCGCCGCTGCCGAGGCGGACCTGCGCTCCCGGGGGGCGGGCTGAGCGTCCCTGAGAGGGACGCGCCGAGAGCGCGCCCGGTCAGCCGGCCGGGGACGCCCCGGCGCCTCTGGCCGGCTCCGTGCGCTGCGTCTCCTGGATCGCGGTCAGCGTGGCCTGCAGGTGGTGGAGCGTCAGGTCCACCGCCCTGTCGACGTCGCGGGCGCGGTAGAGCGCCAGGAGCTCCGTGTGCTCGGCGTTGGCCTGCGGGACCTGCTGCGGCTTGGCCCCCAGGGAGATCCGGACGTACGGCGTGGCGCTGTCCCGCAGGCCCGACAGCAGGCCCGCCAGGCGGCTGCCGGCGTCGACCTCGTTGAAGACGGCGTGGAAGCGGCGGTTGAGCTCGGCCCACTCTGCCATGTCGTCCGAGGCGTCCATCTGGCGCCGCAGCGCGTCGGCGCGGTCCAGCTGGTCCTCCGTGACCCTGCTGATCACGCGACGGACCATGATCGGCTCCAGGGCCATGCGGAGCTCGTAGAGCTCTTCGACCTCGGCGATGTCGAGGCTGCGCACGAGGGCGCCCCGGTTCGGGTCGAAGACCACGAGGCCCTCGGTCGCCAGGTCCCGGAGGGCCTCGCGGACCGGCGTGGTGCTCACGCCCAGCTGCTGGGCGAGGTCCGTCTGCAGCAGCCGGGAGCCGCTGGCGAGCGTGCCGTCGAGGATGGCCGCGCGTAGCGCCTCGCGGGCGTACTCGTGGGCGGTGCGGTTGCGCCCCGGTGTCCCGAGCCTGCTGAGCGTCATCACTGCCTCCCGAGCCAGGCCTCCGTCCGGCCAGTTGAGGCTACCCATGGTGGTCCATGGACGAGCCGCCCCGTCGTCGGAACTCCGTCTCGACCTCCTCCGCGCTCGCCCCGGAGATGAGGAGGGACCACAGGAGCAACCGGGCCTTGCGCGGGTCCAGCCAGCCGGCCGGGACCGCTCCGCGAGCGATCAGGTCGCTCTCGGACCCGACGAACCCGTAGGTGGCGGTCGCGGTCGGGCCCGAGCCCGTGCGCGTCGCGAGCACCACGGGACAGGTCCTCGTCGCGGCGTCCACGCGGTGCGCCAGGGCAGCGGACACGTGCCCGACGCCGAACCCCGCGAGGACCACGCCGTCGAACTCCGCGCTGACGACGAGGTCCAGCAGCTCCCCCTGATCGCCCAGGCAGGTCTCGAGGAGGGCGACGCGCGCACCGGACCCGTCTGGAGTCCCCGTCAGCGGCGGCCAGCGGGGAGGGCGGTTCCCGTAGGCCAGGCGGCGCTCCTGGACGTGGGCCAGCGGGCCGAAGGGCAGCGACTGGAAGGCCCCCACGGCCGTGGAGGCGGTCTTGCGCACGCGCGCGGCGGCGTGCACCTCGTCGTTGAGGACCACCAGGACGCCGAGGTCGCGCGAGCGGTCGTCGCGGGCGGTGAGCACGGCGGCGAGGAGGTTGGCCGGACCGTCCGACCCGGGCACCTGCGGGGAGCGCATGGCCCCGGTGACGACCAGCGGCTCGGGGCGCTCCCAGTGGAGGTCGAGGAGGAACGCCGTCTCCTCGATCGTGTCCGTGCCCTGCACCAGCACCACGCCGCGGGCCCCTCGGTCCACGGCCCTGCGGGCCCACGCGAGCGCGTCCATGACGTCGGCCGGGGCGAGCGAGGCGCCCGGCAGGGTGGCCAGCGTCTCGGTCTCCAGGCGCGCGACCTCCGCCAGCGCGGGCACCGCGGCCACGAGGTCGTGCGCGCTCAGGGTGGGCCGGACTCCGTCGCCGTCCCGGCTGGCGGTCATGGTGATCGTGCCGCCGAGTGACGCGACCGCCACGTGGTGCTGGGCCATCTGGGACCTCCGTTACATCCAGGTTTCCAGTCGCTGACTGCTTGACCCTGTGCAGGCTACAACCTATAAAGTCGGTGATCGCAAGGAACCGAGGCGGTGCAGTCCGGGCCAGCACCGTGCCCCGGGGAACGATTCGAGAACCAGCGAGAGGCGGTAGCCGTGAGCAGCAGTGTCACGCCGACGGACGAGGCGGCCAGTTCGAGGTCAGGGCCGGCGCGACTGACGAAGGCGGTAGCCCTGACGACCCTGGTCGTCCTCGGCCTGTCCTACGTCCTCAACGCGATGGACCGCCAGGTCTTCCCCGTGCTGCTCCCCGACATCCGGGACGAGTTCGGGTTCTCCCTGGGTCAGGGCGGCCTGCTCGCCACGATCTTCACCCTCGGCATCGGCCTCGCCGGTGTGCCCACCGGGTACCTGCTCGACCGGCTTTCCCGCCGGAGCGTCATGCTCCTGGGGATCGTGATCTTCTCGGTCTTCACCGTGCTGACCGCTCTCGCCGTCGGCTACTGGGACATGTTCGCCTACCGGGCGCTGTCCGGCGTCGGTGAGGCGATGCAGAACGCAGCGCTCTTCTCCGCGGTCGGGGCCTACTTCTTCGCCAACCGCGCCCTCGCGCTCGGCAGCCTCAACTTCGCCTACGGGATCGGCAGCTTCCTGGGCCCGCTGCTCGGCGCGCACTTCGCCACCTCGTTCGGCGACTGGCGTGCTCCGTTCTACATCTACGGCGCCATCGGCCTGGTGCTGGTGGTCGTCATCGGCTCCGCGGTCAGCAAGCGGTTCACCGAGCAGGTGGAGAGCCACGCAGCGGCCCGAGGCAGCTTCGACCACGTGCCCCAGAACCTCTACAACAAGAACCTGCTCCTCCTGGCGCTGACCGCCGTGGTCGTCGGTGTCGCGATGTACGGGTACATCGGCCTCTACCCCACCTACCTCCAGGAGGAGCTGGGGTTCAGTCGGGGCGATGCCGGGTTCGCGGCGAGCATGTTCGGCATCGGTGCGCTCGTGGGGCTGCCCGCGGGCTGGCTGGGTGACCGGTTCAACCAGCGCAACATCATGATCGGCGCGCTCGTCGTCGGCGCCGCCGTCGGCTACCTGCTGTTCAACGGCCCCACGACGCTCGGGCCGCAGGTCGCTCTGTCGTTCGCCGAGGGAGCGGTGGCCAGCGGGTTCATGTTCGTCAACATCTACTCCTCGATGCAGCGCGCGGTGCGCCCGGCGATGGTCGGGAGGGCATCGGGCCTGTACGTGGCGAGCTTCTACGTCCCCGCCGCGATCGCCGGGTACCTGTTCTCCGCTCTGGTCGGGGGCGTCGGCTGGGGAGGCGCCGCGGTCTGGCAGCTGTCCGTCCTGCCGCTGCTCGGCGTCGTCGCCCTGCTGTTCGTCGACGTCACGAAGTTCTCCAACGCCCGCGTCGCCGCCCACCACTGAGCTCCAGGAGGACCCCATGACCCCTCACCCCTCTGGCAAGCCGGGGCCGCGGCGCTGGCACGAGCAGCGCTGGATCATCGACTCGGTGCTGCGCACCGACGGCCTGGAGTGGGACCAGCCGCGCGTGGCCTACACGCTGCGCCCGATGGGCGTCGACGCGATCGCGGACTTCCGCCTCGCCGAGTCCCGCATCCACAAGTTCGCCGACATGGTGCCGGTCTTCACCGAGCTCGCCGAGCGCCGGCAGCGGCTCGCCGAGGTGGCCGAGGCGGCGGGGCACCAGGTGGCCGCCCGCGAGAACTACTTCTACGCGGCCGCCCTCTTCGGCACCGCGGAGTGGACGATCTGGGAGGACACGGCGCAGCTGGTCGCCCTCGACGACCGCAAGAACGCCTGCTACGCCGCTTACGGGCGCCTGGCCGACCACCACGTGGAGCGCGTGGAGATCCCGTTCGGGAATTCCTTCATCCCCGCCTGGTTTCACCTGCCCGCGGGCTACGCGGGCGGGCAGGTGCACACCGTCCTGTCGTGCGGCGGCATGGACCAGGCCAAGGAGCTCAACGTCAACCTCTACGGCGACAAGTTCCTGCAGCGGGGGTTCGCCGTCCTGGCCTTCGACGGACCCGGACAGGGGGAGTCGCCGATCCGCGGCGTGAAGTTCACCCCCACCGCCTGGATCGAGGCCGGCGAAGCGATCATGGAGTGGTGCCACGCGCGCCCGGAGGTCGACGACGAGCGGATCGTCGGCTTCGGCCTGTCCTTCGGCTCCTACTGGATGTCGCAGATCGCGGCGACGCAGCCGAGCCTGCGCGGCGCCGCGGTCGCGCTCGTGTGCCACGAGCCGGGTGCACACATGATCTTCGAGATGGCCTCGCCGAGCTTCAAGGCGCGGTTCATGTGGATGTCCGGCCTGGAGCACGACGAGGCCGCCTTCGACGCCATGACTCCGCAGATCGACCTGCGGCCGCTGATGCCGCGGATGCAGGTGCCGTGGCTCGTCGTGGCCGGTGACGAGGACGAGGTCTCTCCCGTGGAGCACAGCTACGACCTGGCGGCGATGTGCCCGTCGCCGGCGCCCATGCTCGTCTACCAGCAGGGCCGGCACGCCCTGTCGCTGCCCACGCCCTCCGTGGCGCTCGGCCCGCTGTGGCTGACCTACGCGGCCGACTGGCTCCTCGACCGGGTCCACGGCGTCCCGGCCGAGGACCACCTGGACTACGTGCTGTCGACCGGAGCGGTCGAGCGGCGCCCCCACCCGAAGGAGACCCGCGCATGAGTCCCGCCCTGCCCGACCTCACCGGGCGCCGCCCGGCCGTGGTCACCATCGACATGCACCGCGGCCACCTCGACCCCGCTGTGGCGACCATGCCGCTCTCCGCCGAGGTCGCCCAGCGGGTGACGAGGGCGAACGCCGTCCTGCTCACTCGGGCGCGCGAGCGGGGCCTGCCGGTGGTCCACGTCGTCACCTCCTACCGCTCGGTGGAGGAGATCGCCTCCAACCCGTGGTGGGCCGCGGTGGCCGGGACGAGCGCCACCCGCGCCAACGTCCTCGCCCACCAGCTGCCGGGCAGCCCGGGCCTGGAGCTCGTCCCCGAGGTGCACGACCCCGACTACGACCTCGTGGTGACGACCAAGAAGCGCTACGACTGCTTCGCCGCCACCGACCTGGACCACGCGCTCAAGGCCATCGGCGTCGACACCCTCTTGCTGACCGGTGTCAACACCAACAGCTGCGTGCTGGCCACCACGGTGTCCGGCAACGCCCGGGACTACGCCGTCGTCGTCGTGGAGGACTGCGTCGACACCATGGACCCCGCCCTGCACGACGCTGCGCTCGCGGTGATCCGGCAGGCCTTCGGGTGGGTGGCGTCGACCGACGAGGTGGTGGCCGCGCTGTGAGGGTCATCGACGTCCACGCCCACGTCATCCCGCCGGTGCTCGTCGAGGCCATGCGCGCTGGGGGCGCCCCGGACGGCATCCGGATCGAGGAGGCCGGTGGCGCCCCCTGGGTGGTCCACCGCCAGGGCTACCGCTACCCCCTGCTCGAGGCCTTCCACGACGTCCCGGCCCGCCTGACCGCCATGGACGCGGCGGGGGTCGACGCAGCCGTCCTCTCCGTGGCGCCACCGCTGTTCCTGTACTGGATCGAGGCGGCGGCGGCGCGCGAGGCTGCGGTCGCCATCAACGACGCGCTCGCCGCGATGGTCGCCCAGGCCCCGGACCGGTTCGTCGCGATCGCGACGCTGCCCCTGCAGGACCCGGCCGCCGCGGTGGCCGAGCTGCGCCGCTGCGTCGGGGAGCTGGGGATGCGCGGCGCCCAGGTCGGCCCTCACGTGGAGGGCACCGGGCTCGACGATCCCTCGCTGCGGCCGGTGCTCGCCGCGGCGCAGGAGCTCGGCGTCCCCCTGGTCGTGCACCCCTACTACGTGGGGACCGCGCCCGGCCTGCTGGACGACTTTTACCTGACCAACCTGCAGGGCAACCCCGAGCAGACCGCGGTCTGCGCCTCCCGGCTCATCTTGTCGGGGACCCTCGACGCGCTGCCCGGTCTGGACGTCGTGCTGGTCCACGGAGGCGGGCACCTGCCGTACCAGATCGGCAGGCTCGACCACGGCCACCGGGTCCGCCCCGAGGCGGCGCTGCCGGCGTCCCCGCCCAGCGAGTACCTGCGCCGCTTCCACTACGACACCCTCACGCACCGCCCGGCCTCGACCCGGTGGCTGCTGGAGCAGGTCGGCGCCGACCGGGTGCTCTACGGCACCGACATGCCCTTCGACATGGGCGCAGGCCCGCTGCTGGAGCAGCTCGGCGGCCCCGACGGGCTCGACGACCTGCACGCCGTGGCGCACGGCAACGCCGAGCGCCTCTTCACCCTCGCCCCTGGACGGAGCCCCGAGCATGGCTGAGACCCTCCTCCTGCACATCGACGGTCGAGAGGTGCCGGCCAGCGACGGCGGGACCTTCGAGGTCCGCAACCCGGCGACGGGCGAGCTGGTGCACACCGTCGCCCACGCGACGGCGGACGACGTGGACGCGGCCGTCCGCGCTGCCCGCGCTGCCTTCGACGACGCCCGGTGGCGAGGCGTGCCGGCTCGCGACCGGGCGCGGGTCCTCAACCGCGCCGCGGCGCTGCTCGCCGACCGCATCGACGAGTACGCCCGGATGGAGACCGTCCAGATCGGTCGCACGCTCCGCGAGATGCGGGCGCAGCTGCGGCGGCTGCCCGAGTGGCTGGAGTACTTCGGCGCCGTGGCCCAGACGGAGCAGGGGTCGGTCCCCGACTTCGGGCCCGGCCACCTCAACGTGGTCCGCCGCGTGCCGCTGGGGGTGGCGGGGCTGATCACGCCCTGGAACCACCCCTTGCTGATCACCATGAAGAAGGTGTCTGCGGCCCTGGCCGCCGGGAACTCCCTGGTGGTCAAGCCCAGCGAGCTGGGGCCCGCCGTGCCGCGGGAGCTGGCGCTGCTCCTCGAGGAGGCGGGCGTGCCCGCCGGAGTGGTCAACGTCGTCCCCGGCCTGGGCCGCACGACGGGTGCGGCGCTGTCGACGCACCCGGGCCTGGCGAAGCTGGACGTGACCGGGGGCACCGAGACCGGGCGGGTCATCGCCGCCAGCGCGGGCCGCGCCCTGATCCCGATCACCGCCGAGCTCGGCGGCAAGGCCCCCGTCCTCGTCTTCGACGACGTGGACGTCGACCGCGCTGCCGCCGGGGCGCTCTTCGCCTCCTTCATCGCCACCGGCCAGACGTGCGTGCAGGGCGCGCGCATCCTCGTGCACGAGGACGTCTACGAGCCCGTCGTGGCCGCCCTGGTCGAGCGGACCCGGCAGCTGCGGCTCGGGGACCCGCTTGACCTCCAGACGCAGGTGGGGCCCCTGGTCTCGCGAGCCCAGCGGGACAAGGCCGCCGACGCCGTGGACCGGGCGCGCCAGCAGGGGGCGACGGTGCTCTGCGGCGGCCGCGTGCCGCAGGACCCCGCACTGGCCCACGGCTGGTTCTACGAACCCACCGTGGTCGCGGGCGTCACCCCGGACCACGACCTCTGGTACGAGGAGGTATTCGGGCCCGTCACCCTCGTGCGGCCGTTCCGCGACGAGGAGGACGCCGTCCGCCAGGCCAACGACTCCCCGTTCGGTCTCGCCGCCTCGGTGTGGACGCGCGACGTCGGACGCGCGGTCCGGGTGGGCGAGCAGCTGGACATCGGCATCGTCTGGGTCAACGACCACCACCGCATCGACCCGGCTTCCCCCTGGGGCGGGACCAAGGACAGCGGCATCGGCTCGGAGAACGGCGTGGAGGCCTTCCGCGCCTACACCAGTCCTCGGAGCCTGGTGATCAACACCACCGACACCCCCTTCGACTGGTTCGCCACCGTCGACGACCTGCGCTACTCCTGAGGAGACCTCGTGCCCGACCTCGACCTGCTGATCGCCGGCGGAACCGTCGTCACCCCCCTGGGGCGCCGCCGCGCCCACGTCGGCGTGGCGGCGGGACGCATCGTCCACCTGGGGCCGGCGCGGCCCAGCGCGCGCCGGACGGTCGACGCCTCGGGCCTGCTCGTCATGCCCGGGGGAGTGGACACCCACGTCCACCTCATGGACCCCGGCAGTCCGGAGCGCGAGGACTTCCCGGCCGGGACGAGCGCGGCCGCCGCCTCGGGAGTGACCACGATCATCGAGCACTCCCACGGCCGGCCAGTGCGCACGGTGTACGACCTCGAGGCCAAGCGGCGGCACCTCGACGGCCGCTCGAACGTGGACTACGGGCTCGCCGCGCACGCGTGGCCGGGGACGACCGGGGAGGTCGCAGAGCTGTGGACCGCCGGGGTGAGCTTCTTCAAGGTCTTCACCTGCACCACGCACGGGGTGCCGGGACACGACGCGGCGGCCCTCAAGGCCCACCTCGAGGCCACCGCGCTGGCAGGGGCGGTCAGCCTGCTGCACTGCGAGGACGAGTCCCTGACGGAGTCGGCGGAGGCGCTGCTCCGCGAGGAGGGCCGCGACGACCCGGGCCTCCTCCCGGAGTGGCGGAACCGGGACGCCGAGCTGGTCGCCGCCGTGGTCGCGGCCCTGCTCGTGCGACGCACGGGTGCGCAGGCGACCGTGGCGCACGTCAGCAACCCCGAGGTCGCCCGCTACGTCGCCGCGGAGCGCTCCGGCGGGGCGCGCCTGATGGCCGAGGTGTGCCCCCAGTACATGCTCCTGCGCGAGGACGAGGTCCACGAGCACGGCGCGCTGCGCAAGTTCACGCCACCGGCACGAGCGCGCACGCAGGACGACGAGGCCCAGATGTGGCGCCTGCTGCGCGAGGGCGTCCTCACGCACATGTCGTCCGACCACGCGCCCTCGACGCTGGAGCAGAAGCGCGCCGGCGACATCTGGGACGTGCACTTCGGGCTCCCCGGGCTCGACAGCACCATGTCGCTGCTGCTCGACGCCGCCGCCCGAGGGCACCTGTCCTACGAGGACGTCGCACGGGTCTACAGCGAGACCCCGGCCAGGGCGTACGGGCTGTGGCCGACCAAGGGTCGGCTGGCTGCGGGCGCCGACGCGGACGTCGTGCTCGTGGACCCCTCTGCGCGACGGGTGCTCCGGAACGAGGACGTCCGCTCGCGCGCGGGCTGGACGCCGTTCGCCGGGCGCGAGGTGATCGGCTCGGTCGCGCAGACGTACCTGCGCGGTGCGCTGGTCGCGGAGGCCTCGACGCCGGTGGGCGCCCGCTCCGGGCGCTTCCTGCCCGGTGCGGGCGCCAGGGTCGCGGGGTGAGCGCACTCCTCGGCGCAGACATCGCCCGCTCGTGGCTGCTCGTCAACGCCGCCCGGCCCGAGTCGTTCGACCCGGCGCGCCGCTCGCGCGCGGACCAGGTGGTGCTCGACCTGGAGGACGCCGTCGACCCCTCGCACAAGGGTC
>Ga0210040_10000215_pt1 | contig 101998 bp, 87 predicted proteins | sample CryGeyCG12114_NA_FD_185462 | JGI IMG/M metagenome (GOLD analysis project Ga0210040, IMG submission 185462) | Groundwater microbial communities from aquifer - Crystal Geyser CG19_WC_8/21/14_NA (SPAdes) (version 2) | ecosystem: Environmental > Aquatic > Deep subsurface > Groundwater | place... | reverse complement strand
TTTTACAAAATAAAATACGGTGCCGTAGTCGGGAGTTACTTCGCCTGTCACGCTGTGGGTTGGGGGTTCGAGTCCCTCCATCCGCAAGGATGTAGCTCAATTGGTTAGAGCAACATATAGTCTCCTGGCGCTTGTTGCCCGTATTTTAAATTATGATAAGCAGTGCCGTAGATAAGAGTTACTTCGTGTGCCGCCGGTTCGATTCCGGCCGGCCCTACTACAGTTAACAAGGTTAGTTAAAAGTAAATAAAAGTTTAATTATTGATAACTGTAAACTGCTAACTGAATAAGGGCCGTAGCTCAGCTGGTAGAGCAACGCACCTGCGGGTGTTTAACGCTTTTATCGTTTTTTGCCTGCTATAATTCAAGCTTTTTAGTAAGCATTTTATGGCGCGAGCCTCCAGGCTCGTGACCTATTATGGCTGGCCGTCGACCATTAAAAACAAAATAAGTATATACTCTTGGCAGAGGCCAGTAGATAATAGCCACGAGCCTGGAGGCTCGCGGCAGGTAAATTACATTAATATAACGGTGCCGTAAATGAGCGTTACTTCGGATTCAGGTTCAGGAATTGCCGGTTCGATTCCGGCTTTCTATAAATAAAGCATAAATTACAGTAATGGCCGGAGTCTAGTAATAAAGAATTTCGCTCAAGGTGTGCCCGCGATAATTGATCTTTCTAAAAGCAAATAAATAATTGAACAATTATAAATATACATTTGGTATCATTAAAAATGAATTGAAAAGTACCCCTCCTGTTTTAGAAGGGGTGGTATAATTGCACCTAATCAAAATACTATATAGACAGCGACAAAACTTCTAGGAAAAGCGGTTGAGAAAACATTGGCCTAGCTCCCCTCCTTATTTTCCAGAAAGCTGGCTTTCCAGAAAGCTTGCTTTCCGGGAGGGGTTTGGGGTGGTTTTTTATTTTTTATTTCCGACAAGTTAAGACGTGGTCTATATTTATTTTTGTCCTAGCACTTGACTGATTTAATTTGGATATTAACTCTCATCACGATCAATATCCCCAAAAAGCCTCGCAGCATAATCTGCGAGGCTTTTTCTTGGTAAAGCTTTCAAGGCTTAATGGTAGATATCTGGCGTGAAAAAAACCAGCCGCCCGCATTAATAAGCAACCGTAAAACGTTGGCGAATATGCTGGGGATTTTCCAGTTCATCCACAATGGCCATAGCCATATCTTCCACCGAAATAATGCTCCGGCCATTCTCATCAAAAACCGGATTTTCTAGTCCTACCCGGTAAGTTCCCCGGCGAACCCCGGCAGTGCCCCGGTGCATTTCTATTGCCGGACTTAAGAAAGTCCATTCCAGTTCCTGTTCATTTTTAAGTATATTCAGGTAATCGCGGGCGGCCAAAGCACCGGCTTTCCAATCTCCCGGAAACTCCGGCGAATCTACTAATTGGGTATCCGGCGCTACGTATAAACTACCGGCACCACCTACCACAAACAAACGTTTAACGCCGGCTTTTTTTACCCCGTTCTGAATGGCTTGCTCGCCTTGCAAAGATTCTTCGTAAATATTTGGATTGTTCCAGCCCGGATTATACGTATTTACTACTACATCATGGCCGTTTACGGCATTAGCTACTTCGTTTTCATCCAGCGCATTGGCCTTTACCGCCGTTACGTTTTCCGCTTCTTTTACTCTTTCGGGGTTACGCACAATGGCGGTTACCTGATGCCCTCTCTGAACCAGTTCATTTAATACAGCCGTTCCTACAAAACCGGATGCTCCAATTAATGCTACTTTCATTTCTCTATTTTTTAGGAGTGAATTATTGTTCTTTTAAATTTTACTTTGAATAAACTACCTAAAGTTACCGGCAATATGAAAGATAAGTTGTAAAATAAAGGATAGTGCAGGTTATCTATAATTATAAAATTGCTTTAAAAAGAAGATACAAACCTAGAAGCTAGCTATTTATATTTAAGTTTATTTTTAGCATTTGGTATAAAAAAAGCCTGATTGGTGAATCAGGCTTTTTTTAAAATATATCCGAAGAATAATTAAATAAGACGATGAGATTTAACAGTACTTAATAACTCATTTCTTTTATTAAGAATATTCTGTAATGCCTCGAAATTTGCTTGCGTAAAAGGTACTGCCTCATTATAAGTCCGTCCATAAAAGTTCTGTACTTCTCCTTCTTTCGAAACATTATTCTGAACTTTTTGATTTTCATCCAAAGAATTTAAACTGTCTAAGTTTTTCATACCTTTTATCAATATTTATTATTAAGCCCTTTAGTTTTTCTAGGACAACATAAATGTACTGAATTATACTTAATTAAGTTATATAAAAGATAAATATTTTTCAAAAATTCATTAAAAGTAAAATATAAAATCAATTAAAATCCAATTCTCATTAGAAAATTAAAAAATCAAAATAGAATAAATTCAAGATAAAAATTTTCAAAAGATTATCTTAGGTCAGCTTCTCTATTTCATCATCAACGAACAAACTGTTTCCGCTTAAACTAAGAAGCCGTTACTTTTTTTATCATAATAACAAATTAGTTAGTAGCCCGTGTCGTGTGTTTTTAACAAAACCGTCTTGGTAAAAATTTCCATTTTTTTAATTTAAATTTTCACCAGATTAAACATTGAAATAGTCCTCCAGAGGCTTGCCCATAAAAGTACCAGCTAGTTCCTTATACAAGCTCAGGAGGACTTTTTCGTTATACTTACCTTTGTAGTGATGGTGTTTTCACCGGTAAGCTGTTTAGTATTGGCTGTATAATTAGCGGTAATATGATCACCAATGCCGACTAATTTTGCTTATATCCGAAATGAAATACGAAACAGCTTCTTATAAAACTTAGTAAGATGCTTCTAAATAATAGTGGCTTTTTACTTTTATGGCGGCCAGTTCGGTTTCAATTCTGGGAACCAACGCGTTTAATAAAGCCTCCACAAATCCTCCCCGCTCAATTATGCAGCTATGTAATAGTACAATAATGCCCAGCGGTTCATCTTCCGCATTTAAAATAGGCTTACCAATATAACTTTCAAAGTTTTTTTGTTTTATCACTTCGTAGTCCGGGTACATGGTACTTAAGCCAAAAGGCAAATACATAAAGTCTTCTTTAAAAACCTGGCTTAATGGTGATTTATGTAAGCGGAAACACTTATTGGCGATAATCTGACCCCGGTATAACTGGACGATTGTATTAATTTGAGGTTTGGAATTGACTTCTTGGGCTAAACCAATTTGGATATAATCAATGCTTAAAATCTGATAAAGGTATAAACAGGCTTCAGTTAAAAAATTTTTACCATTAAATCTTTCAACAAAGTCAATAATTTTATCTAACTGCAATTTCTCTTCTTCTGTCCAGGCAGTATGTAACAAAGAGGCAGTAATATTTTTCATAGATGGCAAGTTAAGAACTACAACATAATTAGTATAAAACTAACTTGCTTTTAAACGAGATTAGTAACTAAAGGAATATTACTTTACTAATATAATTTTACATAATGTAATAAAAATATCAAAGCACTCAAATAAACATAAGTTATTAATTATCAATTAAGTAATATTAAAATACTAGTGGCTTAATATAAAAAATTTATAAATCCGAATTTCTTTCCAGCTGATTTATAATCTTTTTAACCTCAGTATCAGTGGCATTTAACCTGGATTGGCAATATTGGATAAGATCTGAAGCCCGTTTTACTTTTTCTGCGAGTTCATCAATCGGAATGCTTTCATTTTCCAATTGGCCCACAATATCAGTAAGTTCGTCTAAAGCTTGCTGATAAGTTAAATTATGATCCATATATTTTAAATGGCGCGTGTATTATATAGGTAAAACCCATAATAAGCTGATATATTATATTGGTCAGCTTAGAAAAATTTGGTATTAAACTTTAAACGTAAGCAATTATTTTCAGATGATTTTACTTTCAACATCACCGGTGTAAAAGCGGGTTTGTATAATATCGTTCTTTTCTAAAGCCTGGCCATCAGTTACAACTTTGCCGTTTTTATAAACCATGGCAAAGCCGCGTTTTAAAACATTTTTAGGGTCCAGGTGCTGCAGAGAACTAGCCAGGTGCTGCAATTTGAATTTATCGTTTTTCAGCCGATTATCGGTGTTGCATTGTAAATTAAACTGTACCCGTAAAAGATGTACTTTTTCGTGCTGAATATGTTGGTTGGCCGCGTGAATGGCAGAGTTTATTTTTTCCTTCAGGTTCTTTTGCTCCTGGTTTAATAAATCTTTGGTTTGCGATACAAATACGTTTTGAATAGCATTTAAAACCAATTCCTGCGAAATAATAATTTCGTTGGTTTTTAAAACTATTTGTTTTTGCAATTGCTGTAAGCGTGTGGCAAATTGATGGTTATGGGCCACAATGCTTGCTGCCGCTTTGGTGGGAGTTTTGGTTTTTAAACGCGCCATTAAATCGCAGACCGATTCGTTTTTTTCGTGGCCGATACCCGTAATGATGGGGAGGGGAAAACGCGCCACCGCCCGCGAAAGCAGGTAAGAATCATACGCCTGGAAATCTAACTGGCTGCCGCCGCCTCTTACCAGTACCACGGCGTCGTATTTTTTACCCGATTCAAAAATTCGCACCAGCTGCTTATAAATTTCTTTATGCGCATCCTGTCCCTGCACCGGAGCCAGGTATTCATCTACATCAAAACCGTAGTTGTATTGATTATGGTACAGCTCGTGCAGAAAATCGGCGTAGCCATCGGCCTGCGCGGAAGAGATTAAAGCAATTTTCTGAATAACCGGCGGAAAACTTAGTTTTTTATTATAGGTCAAGTATTCGCCGGCCACTTCTTTTATGTGTTCAGGATTCTCGTCCAGTAATTTCTGAATAACCGCCTGCCGGCTTAAGGCCAGTTTACCAATGGTGAAATTACAATCGATGTCTTCAATATCCAATGACAGCCCGTACTGTACATGGTAATGCACCCGCACACTTAACAGCACCTGAATATTATCTTTAAATTCCTGCCCGGTTGTTTTCTCGAAATATTCGATACAAGCAAAACGCGGCCCCCAGATGCGGGCCTTAATAGCCGCTTTTACCTGATTGGTAATATCACATTTCTCAATGAGCGTGAGGTAACACTGGTTTTTGGCCGGGTAATGCGATATCCCGGTTGTTTCGGCAATAACCTGGTACCGTTGCTCCCGGAAAGTACCTTCGATTGTATCTTGAATGAGCTGGTTTAATTCGGATAATTGAAGTGGATTGGCGGCAAGCGACATAACATACAAAAATAACTAATTTATCCGGTATATCTTTATTTTTAGCCCTTACTGCCAGATATTATTCTTACCCTTTCTGATTAAAAGTTAATTTAAACAAATCTAAAAGTTATACTAATTACTGATGTTACGCCAAACAAGGTAGCCGTAAGTTATATGAGCTCATTTCTGTTATTCCGAAGGGATTTAATTGGTTTACTGCCAAATAGATCCCCCTGGAATTTTTCGAATTCTGCAGGATGACAAATGTGGGCTCAAGAAAGTTAAAATTAATATGGTTCTTTTTCTTGCGGAACATCAGCTAATTAGAAGTAGCTTTAGTAAACCGGTTTTAAAACAAAAAGCAACCCGATGGTTGCTTTTTGTTTTATTTACCAGGCAAATATTTTTAAGAATCCTGGGCTCTTTCGGCGTACTCTTCGCGGTTAGCCCGCTTATGGGCAGCATCTTCATCCGGATCGGTGGAAGGAATGGAACCGCAAGCTTGTACAAATAAGGAACTACCTAAAAGCAGCATGAAAAAAAATTTCCTTTTCATAGAACAGAATCTTTATAAATTTTATTACCTATTTTTTAATTACTTTATTTTCCGTTGTTCTGCTTTTGGAATGGTTCTCATCGCCCATGGTATTAGAATTACCTACCTCGGCCTGCGTTTTTTCTGTAGCACTGGCCGCCTGGTCTTCTCCTACCCGGTCCGGCGTGTGCATGGTATCGGTAGAACTGGTCGTGTTATTCATGGTACCACCGCTGCTGCTACCGCTCATATCAGTTCCGGATTCGCCTATTTGCCCGGCACCGGTTTGATTATCATCCTGGTACTGGCCGTTTTCCGCTCCGTAACCTTCGCCCGTCGATTTATTTTGCTGACACCCGTAGCCCAAAAGCGAGAGCGAAAGTACAAGAAATAATGCTATCTTTTTCATAGTTTTTCGGTTTTAATTTTGTTTTTCGGTTTTACAAATGTTTTCAGCGAGTGTCCGGAATACTAATGCTTACGCAATACAGCCAGAACTTACTGTTAATTACTAGCAAAATATTCTTTTTCCAGCACCTTATCATGTCCGTAAATATCATCGCGGAAATGAATGGCCCCATTATCGTCTACCCAACTGGTAAAGTATACGATATAAACCGGAACAGTGGCTTTTAGGTTTTGATATTTTTCCTCTCCAGCATGCATGGCCTCCAGAATATGCATTTCATCCCATTGGGGCTGGTCCTGTAAAAGAAATTCTGCCAGATCTACAGGTTTTTCTACCCGTATACAACCGTGGCTGAAACCCCGCTGGGTTTGATCGAATAAAGCTTCAGAAGCAGTATGATGCAGGTAAACCTCATATTCATTCGGGAAAATAAACTTAACGTCGCCCAACGGATTTTCCGGTCCCGGACGCTGGCGAATCCGGTATTTCAGGTTTTTCTCCGTTATCGAAGCCCAGTCAACGTTATGAGGCGAAATTGGTTGGGCATTTTTACCAAATCCATCCAGTACTTCCATGTCCATGCGGTCTAACCAACCCGGATCGTTCATTAACTTCGGTTTAAATTCGTTTACTACAATACTGGCGGGTACATTCCAGTAAGGCGAAAAAACTATGTACTCCAGCTTATCGCTGAAAATCGGGGTCGAATTCATGGTTTTACCTACTATCACCCGCATCGATAATACGGTTTTGCCTTTATCTCGGGCATACAACATATATTCCGGAATATTCACAAAAATGTGTTTCTCCTCAAATTTTTTGGGTTTAGGTATCCAGCGCCAGCGTTCCATATTTATAATAATCTGGTCTATTCGGTCATCAATGCTCACGTTCATGGGTTTTAAAGTAGATGGGCCAATGGCGCCGTCCGCTTTAAGTCCGTGCCGCCACTGAAAATCTTTAACGGCATTAACCAATTCTTCATCGTATTGGTTAGCCACCGGCCGGGCCACATTCCAGCGGTTCTGCGGCAATAATCGTTGCCGGAGTAAAGGCACCACCCGCGAGGTATCGCCTAATTTTAACTTGCTGATGCCATCTATTTTAGGCCAGCCGCCCTGCTGCTTTATATTCCGATATTGCTGCAAAGCCGTGCGCAAACGGTTATATTCGGGGTGCAGCGGCTCAAACTGGTAATACGGATAACGGCTGTCGCGCTCTTGTAAAATGGTTTCTAAAGCTTTATTGAGCTTTATTTTGTTTTTGCGGACACTCCAGTCTACCTGATCTACTTCGCGCGGATTTACCGTTCCCCGGTAAAAATCGGAGGCATAATTCATATAAGAAGCCGTTAAGGCTACATCTATCTCTTGTTTAAGTTTATAATGCAGCGAATCGTTTTTCTTATTTTCCTCCAAGCTTTTAAACAAAGCATTAAAATCTTTTATTTTGTAATCCTTCGGATTTAAACCTTCTTTGTTCGCCCGGTTTACAACATCAATAAATGTATTGGCCTGCGGCACCAGTTTATCGTTTTTAAACCAGCCTAACCGGAAATTCCGGTCACGGTAAAATTTCATAATAACGTTCCGGTATTCTTTAAACTCCGGCTCTTTTTTTACATATTTTTCCACGAACACACTGTCTGTCTGCACAGCAGCTTTCATTCTTTCTTCGACGGTATTTGCTTCTTTCTTTTGGTTTTTAGAACAACCCACCCAGGAAAAAACCAGGGCGAAGAGTAAAAGATTATATTTTATTAAATGATAACTTTTTGACATTTTTTACTTTTGTTATTTAGATGAATGCACCAGGAATCAGAAACCTTATAAATAAATTTACTTATTTGGTATCCGTATTTTCCCTTAATCTTTATTACTAAATTGAGATCAAAAATGTTATGATCACTTTTTCTGTTTTAGGTTTTTTGCAAAAATCTAGCCAGTCTGAAATAAAATTATTCCTGACCTGATCATTTCTGCCGTATAACTGAGAACTGGTTTATACCATCTAAAATTAGATTTTACTTATACATGCCTTCTTTTTGATAATATGAAAATACCCGATAATACCTCTTTGTCTAATGACCATCATTCCTTTTCCCGGCCCGAATCGGCGGTAGTGCAGCACCTAAATTTAAATTTACAGGTTGATTTTAGGAACAAAACGCTGCGGGGTACCGCTACTTACAATTTAATTAAACAACCGGAAGCCACCCAAATAATACTGGATACCCGCGACCTGGTAATAGAAAGCGTACTGCTGGAGGAAGCAGCACCAACCACCTTTTATTTAACTGATCCAGAGCCTTTCTTAGGCCAGGCGCTCCATATTGATATAAAACCCGACACCAAAAGCATAACGGTACATTATCAAACCAAGCCCGAAGCCGCTGCTTTGCAATGGCTGGAACCGGCTCAGACAGCCGGGAAACAATACCCGTTTTTGTTTACCCAATCGCAGGCTATTCTGGCGCGCACCTGGCTGCCGGTACAAGACAGCCCCGGCATTCGGTTTACCTACCAGGCGCAAGTGCAGGTGCCCGCCAATTTTATAGCTCTGATGAGCGCCGAAAATCCGCAGCAGAAAAATAATACCGGTCTCTACCACTTTGCCATGCGCCAGCCCGTGCCGGCTTACCTCATGGCTTTGGCGGTTGGCGATCTGGCTTTCCAGGAAATTAGTTTTACTACCGGTATTTACGCGGAACCCGTGATGCTGGCCGCTGCTTATTACGAATTTGAAGAATTGCCCCAAATGTTGCGTGCGGCCGAAAACCTGTACGGGAAATATTTATGGGAACGGTACGATTTATTATTGCTGCCACCCAGTTTTCCTTTTGGCGGCATGGAAAATCCGCGCCTTACTTTTGTTACGCCCACCATTATTACCGGCGACCGGTCGCTCACCAGTTTGGTGGCGCACGAACTAGCGCATTCGTGGTCGGGCAATTTGGTAACCAATGCCACCTGGAACGACTTCTGGCTGAACGAAGGCTTTACCGTGTATTTTGAGCGCCGGATTATGGAAGCTTTGTACGGGAAAGATGATGCCGATATGTTAAAAGTGCTGGGTTACCAGGATTTGCAGCATACGCTTCAGGAAATTGGCCCCAAAAGCCCGGATACCCATTTAAAATTAAATTTAGCAGGCCGCGACCCCGACGAAGGTTTAACCGAAATAGCTTACGAAAAGGGTAATCTTTTCTTGTTGAAAATTGAGGAAGTGGTGGGCAGAAGTAAGTTCGATGCTTTTATCCGGGATTACTTTCAAAAATTCGCTTTCCAATCGATGAATACCGAAAATTTTCTGCTTTTCTTAAAAGAAAATTTATTGGCCGCTAATCCAACCTGGCTGAACAAGGTAAATCCGGAAGCCTGGATTTATGCGCCCGGTATACCGGCCCACGCGCCGGTTCTGGTTTCGGGAAAATTTAAGCAGGTAAATACACAAATCGAAAACTTTTGCCACGGATCGCCGGCAGTTGCTTTAGCTACCCAGTCCTGGACGACGCAGGAATGGCTTTATTTTTTAAATTGTATGGCTGCCGGTATAAACTTAGCCCAAGCCGAAGAATTGGATGCGGCTTTCCGTTTTACCCAAACCCCTAACGCCGAAATTGCCGCTATCTGGTTTAAAATAAGTCTGCCGCTTGGTTATTCAGCAATCAATCCTAACCTCGAAGAGTTTTTATTAAGGGTGGGCCGGCGAAAATTTGTTTTACCTTTATACCAGGCTTTAATAAAGCAAGATCAGGAAAAAGCTGTTGCTATTTATAAAAAAGCCCGCGCTAATTACCACGCAGTTACCACCAGCAGCTTAAACGAATTACTTAAATAAAAAACAAGAGCTGGTTTAAATTTTTGTTTAAACCAGCTCTTGTTAAGTTAAATAACGAGAAATCTTTTAATGATTTTCAGCTTTCATATTTACGGAGCCTTCCGCAATTGTGGTTAGCTTCTCGTCAGTTTGTTTTTCTTCGCTTAAAGTTTCTTTCAGTAATTCGTAAGCTTGGGTGTGGCCCAGGAATTTGGCATAAGTACAGGCCGTACCGTAACCAGCAATTTCATAATGTTCTACGCGTTGCGCGCTGGCTATTAAACCGGCATCCATTACTTCTTTGTCGGCATCTTGCGATATAAAATCTTCGGCTTCTTTCAGCAAACCTTCCATGGCTTTGCATTTTTCTGCTTCCGGTTCTAAACCTAAAGATTGAAATACTTTTTCTAAGCGGGTTACCTGATTTTGGGTTTCGTTCATGTGCTGCGTAAAAGCGGCTTTCAATTGCTCAGAAGTAGCTTCTTTCTGCATTTTAGGCATTGCTTTTAATAATTGCTGTTCAGCACCGTATAAATCTTTTAATTGATGAATCAATAAATCATTCAGCGTTTTCAGTTCCATAGTTTTAATGTTTAATTGAATGGTGGTTTATATAGTTACGCCATCTTATCTTTTTTTGTTGAAAAAAGATGCTTTTAAATCTGAAAGCGGCGGATTGGCTGGGCTAAAGCAAGATTTAAATATTTAAATTACATTAAGTATAATGACAGAATTGATGAATGGGTGAATGTTGGAATATTTAGTAATTTTCAGCTTTTTATAAGCTTATTTAACTTAAGCTAATTTTGTTCCCTTACTTATAAAATTTAAACATACTCAAATCCATTACCGTCATCCAATATATTTATTGAAAAGAAAGCTCTTTTACCTACATTCACTATATCCAAAAGAGCTTATTACTATCTGCGTCGGAACTGAAATTATAATAAAATTATTGCCGGTAAATTCTAATATAAGCTGGTTCATCGTTTCGGCAGGAGGCCAGGTATATGCCTTACTTTAATCTTTACTAGCTTTTCCTGTACAACTATCCTACTGGCCTTCCTGCAAATGAAAACCCTTTATATTCCATCAAACACGAAACATCGTGAGCCGCTACGGTCCGGATAAAATACTCTCCGTTGCAAGTACAGGATACCGCAAAAATATGATTATTGGCGTAAGTTCCGGCGCCGATTAAAGGATATCGCCAATGCGGTTGTATTTTTATTGTTAATCCTCCGGTAAAAGTAACAGCGGCCAGGTTACTGTTATGATCCAGCGCGACAGCACCTATGGTACCAAATTCATAATCCTGGTAGCTGCTGCGGGAAAGATATAAAGCAGCTTTCTTGTTTTTTAGGCTTCTTCCCATTGCTGATAACGGTAAGCATCGTAAAAATAGGCATCATCTTCTAAAGGCAATCCTCTTTCGCGGGCAAACTGCAAAGCACCCTCTCCCATTAGTAATCCTGATCAGAATTTGAGCAGATCTGATTGGCCAAAGAAATTTTCCAGCGCGCTTACCGGTATTGCTGTTCTTTTTCGGCAGGCATGTCGGCTCTTAATATGGTACCGGCGCCACCATGAATAACGATTACTATATTGGTACTAAGGTGTAGAGTGGCTTTTAGGTGCGCAAATTTAGAGTAAAATGAGTTTTGCTTTACGAATTAATTATGCCTGCGAAACCAAATTTTACTTAAAATAATAGCTTTAAAAATGAATTAAAACTAGCCTGATTGCGTATATTTGTAGATAATAAATTAAGTAAATTTTAAAATAAATACGATATGTCTTTTGATGTTCAAGGTAAATTGCACGAAATATTCGACGAGCAACAGGTAAGCGATAAATTTCGGAAGAGAGAGTTTGTATTGGAGATTCCGGATGGATCTTACACCCAATTTGTTAAATTCCAGCTTACACAAGATAAGTGCAACGTACTTGACCAGTACAAAATCGGGGATGATGTGAAAGTAGCTTTTAACTTATCCGGCAAGCCTTTCACCAAAAACGGCACTACCATGTACTTCACCAACTTAAGCGCCTGGCGCGTTGAAGGTGCTGATGCTGCTTCTGCTGCGGGCAATAACAACGGTGGCAGCTCCCGGGCAGCTTCTCCCCAACAACCAGCCATGACCAGCTCTTTTATATCGGATGAAGCCGATAACGACCTGCCATTCTAAATATAGTTTTGCGTAAAAAATTGATGCGGGCCTCCTAGCCCGCATTTTTTTTGCCCGGCGGGCTACCGGCTAAAGCCGGCGCTGGTATAATGTTTGTACCTTTTCCGGGTAAAATGGGGTAAAATAAATTGCAGCATCGTAGTTGCAATTATCTTATCCGATATTTATTTATGAAAGATAAAATTGTGCTGATCACGGGCGGAAGTTCGGGTATTGGCAAAGCCACGGCCATTGCTTTAGCGAAGCAAGGCGCTACTATTTTGTTTGTCAGCCGCCACGAGCAACGCGGCCAACAAGCCCTGCAAGATATAAAAACCCATAGTCAAAGTTCAGCCGTTTATTTTTTCTGCTATGATTTATCTTTAATGGCTAACGTGCGGCGCCTGGCGCAGGAAATTAAAAGTAAATACGATAGAATAGATGTTTTAATTAACAATGCCGGTATTTTGCCCGGAAAACATACCTTAACGCCGGAAGGACTGGAACTATGCTGGGCAACAAATTACCTGGCCGGGTTTTTAATAACCCAGTTGCTAATGGATTTACTCCTCCAATCGGCAAATGGCCGGATTATTAATGTTTCTTCCGAAGCGCACCGCTTAGGCCAGCTAGATTTAGATAAAGCAGCTTCGCCCGAAAACTATGCTTCTTTCACGGCTTACTGCGATTCTAAATTTGCCAATATTTTGTTTACTTACGAGCTAAGCCGCCGCCTGGAGCTAACCAACCTCACTGTTAATTGTCTGCATCCGGGCGTAATCGCGAGCAATTTTGGTAGTACCGCTTTTGGTATGTTAAAGTGGTTATTCCGGCTGGGCCGCCCCTTTATGAAAAGTGCCAAACAGGGCGCTCTTACGGTTGTTTATTTAGCAGCTTCGGCGGAAGTAGCCGGTGTTACCGGCAAATATTTTAAAAACCGCAAAGCCGTAAAATCCGGTAAACAAACTTATAGTACGCACCTGGCCCGCCAATTGTGGAAGTTGAGCGAAGAACAAACCGGTTTAGAGAGCGAAGTAGAAGAAGGGAAATAAAATGAGTGAACTGGAAGAACTAATTGCGAAAGGAGAAGGCGACCGCCTCGATTTTAAGAAAACCATTACCCACCTGGATAAGATAGCCCGCACCCTGGTATCTTTTGCGAATACCCGCGGTGGCATTATTCTGGTGGGTGTAATGGATAACGGTAAAATAAACGGCATCGACCCGGAAGAAGAAAAATACTCTTTGCAGCAGGCCGCTCAGTTCTACTGCGATCCGCCGGTAAAATTAATCTTTAAAGAAGAAGAACACGAAGACCGGACGGTATTAAAAGTAATTATTCCGGAAAGCAAACAAAAACCCCACTTGGCTAAACTCAAAGAGAACGACTGGCGGGGTTATGTCCGGGTAAAAGACGAATCGGTGCAAACGAGTAAAATGGTAATGCAGGCTTTGGAAACAGCGCCTAATTATCCGGCCTACGTACCCGCCACCAAGCTAGAAGCAGATTTATTAGCTTATTTTCAGAAGCAACCCCGCATTACCATTAACCAGTTTATGCACCTGGCCAATATTTCTAAACGGCGGGCGCAACGCTTACTGGTACATTTGGTTTTACACGGCATTATCCGCTTGCACGATAAGGAGAAAGAACCTTATTATACCTTAAGTTAATTATAAAAGGATGATAGGCTAACTTATAAATAAAAGCAACATTTATAATATCTGCGCCCAAACTTGTCATTCCGTAAGAATCTAATTAATTATTACCTAGTCAGATCCTAAAGAGATGTTAGTTAAAAGTAAGTGGACAAAATTAACTAAAACTAAACAATAAAATAAGTGGTTCTTTTTTATTCACTAAATCACTTATTCATTAATTCTTAATTGTACTTAGATGGCAATAAATCAGTTTTTACCTGCTTAAGAAATAATTATTACTGATGAATCGGAATAGTAACTTCGCGGTGCGGTAATTTGGTTTGTTCTATTTCTACCCGCCCGTTGGCATAAGTAGATTTTATGGGTTGACCATTGTTGTAAGTTACAGTTTTAATAAATGTACCATCTTCTTCAAAATAATTCCAATCGCCTTCCCAGTAATAATGCGTTTTGCCTTCGTTACTATCTACCATGGCAATACCTTTATTCGAAACATGACCGTTTTCGTGGAAATAAATAACATTTACCACGCGCATATCCCCTACCCAGGAATAATTTTCTACAAAGCGCAGCTTACCATCCGGATAGTAATATTTCCATTCTTTTACCTGCTTGCCATGATCAAACCAACCCACACAGATCAGGTGTCGCTTGTTCGATAAATCCCGGTATTTCCATTTGCCGTGGTGCATGTTGTGCCGGTCGTAGCGATTTATAAATATACTTTTTAAAAATTGGGCTTGTACGGGTGCTTGTAAAAGTAAAAGCAGACCCATTGCGGCTAAAACTTTTTTCATCTTATTTAAAATTTTATTGGTGGATTTCTAAGAACATAATAAGTCCTTTTAAGATACTTCAGCAGAACACTTTTCATAAAGCCGGCGAGAAATAAAAAGTCCCATTAGTACCTAAATTTAATGCACAAACGGGACTTTGAAATAAAAGAGTAATCCTGCTTAATCGTAAGATTTCTTTTTATCCTGTTTTTCCGTTTTTTTCTCTTTTGCCGTTTTTAAAGGTTTCTTTTTAACTTCTTTTTTGGCATCCTGTGACTTACCCATAATGTTATTTGTTTTGTTTGGCTAAAATAATAAACGTTTAATTCAAAGAAAGAATATAGCACTACGAATTTTTATTTAAGAAGATAAATAAAGTTATCATGCTTAAAGAAATATAAATAATTTATTTAAAATAATAGCTAGTATTAAAAGAATTTATTTAAACTACTGCGTGGTTGAGAGGCGTGCGGAAGAACAAAGAGAAATTTTTTTTCCGAAGTATTAATCCGGAATGCAGGCTTATCTTTCAGCGGCTTTCTTCCCGTATAACCTGAATATTCAATACCATAGCAGATTAGGTTTGGGTGGATGTGTAGTTGAATATGCAAGAATATGCATTTTTTTGCTCTTATTTAGCCTGAACCAATTTTGTTTGCTAATTTAATTCTTTAAAAAAACCTCTTTTTACACCATTACAGCAGTATTTATTTTTTATATTATAATATGGCAGAACCCAAAAAAACCAGGGCTACTTCTAAAAAAGCCCAAGCAGATGCTCAAAAACAAAAAAAGATATTTGTTCTGGATACTTCCGTTATTCTCTACGACCATAGCGCCATCGAACATTTCCAGGAACACGATGTAGCCATCCCCATCACCGTACTGGAAGAACTGGATAATTTTAAAAAAGGAAATGATATAAAAAACTTTGAAGCCCGCGAATTTATCCGGTTTATTGATTCCCGCTCCCAGGATTTAATGTTGCAGAACTGGTTGCCCATCAACGGAAAAGATAAAGGTAATTTCAAAGTCCTCATGATTCAGGCTTCGCCTTTAGATGCCGACAAAATATTCGGAGAGAAAAAAGCAGATCATAAAATCCTGAATTCGGCGCTGCAATTGCAACACGAAAACCCCGAAAGGCCGGTTATATTGGTTACCAAAGATATTAACCTGCGGATAAAAGCCCGGGCTTTAAACCTGGTAGCGGAAGATTACGAAACCGGTAAAATACAGGATGTAAATGCTTTATATACGGGCAGCGATGTGTTAAATAATGTTCCGCCGGAGGCTATCGACCAGCTGTACGACCTGGGATATTGTGAAAGCGAAAAAATTTTAAAAGCTCCTCCTACCGATAACCATTACTTTATCTTAAAAAGCTTTCAGAATTCTATTCTGGCTTATTATAATCCTTCTGAGAAGAAAGTGCAACGCGTGGATAAATTATCGGCTTACGGAATTAAACCCCGCAATGCCGAACAAACCTTTGCTTTACACGCTATTTTAAACCCCAACGTGCGTTTGGTTACCATTCAAGGCGTAGCCGGAACCGGAAAAACCTTACTTACTTTAGCCGGCGCTCTGGAACAACGTCGGGAATTTAAACAAATATACCTGGCCCGCCCCATTGTGCCTTTAAGCAACAAAGACATTGGCTATTTACCCGGCGATATAAAATCAAAGTTAAACCCGTATATGGAGCCGCTCTGGGATAACCTGAAATTTATTCAGAACCAGTTTTTAGAAACCAGCAAGGAACACCAGAAGCTAAAGGAATTGGTAGAGCAGGAAAAACTCATGATTTCGCCTTTGGCTTATATCCGGGGCCGGAGCTTATCCAACATATTCTTTATTGTAGACGAAGCCCAGAACCTGACGCCGCACGAAATTAAAACCGTTATTTCGCGGGCCGGAGAAAACACCAAAATTATCTTTACCGGTGATATTTACCAGATCGATACGCCTTACCTGGACGCCCAAAGTAATGGCCTTTCTTATTTAATTGACCGGGCCAAAAACCACCCGCTGTACACGCACATAACGTTGCAAAAAGGCGAGCGCTCCGAATTGGCTAATCTGGCTAATGAATTATTGTAAATTATTCCCGTGCCGGTTTCTTTAAAACCGGCACTTCTTTATTCTTTAAACCGGCTTTATTGTTAAATTTAATAATTCAGTATCGTTGAAAATATTAGCTAGCCTGAGATAAGTGCAGTAAACATAGTAGAATTAAAATACTATCTTATAAAAGAGTTTAGCGTATAGAGACAAAATTTAAACTCTAACCTTATAAAATATGTCTAGTTTAGCAGATAAAGGATTAAAGATATCACAAAACGTTTTCTTTAAAGTATTAACCCAAAGGGCTACTAAATTAATAGGTAAGCCTGCCAAAATCGTTTTTTTATTACGCGATGCGTACCAGAAATTAATAGACGAAAAAAGTGATAAAACGGGGTTTGTACAAGTAAGAGATATAATGTTTTCTTTTATCCGGCTGGTCCGCTCTTATTTCCGGGGCGAATACCGGGCTATTTCTACCAAATCTATTGTAATTGGAATAGCTACTTTGTTGTACGTGGTTTCTCCTATCGATTTAGTGCCCGATTTTATACCCATAATAGGTTTTGCCGATGATATTAGTTTAATGGCCTGGTTTATAAAAGCTTTTCAAACTGAGCTTTTAAAATTCCGGGAATGGGAACAAGCCCAAGGTATTATGCCTACCTAAGTAATTCTGTTGGAGTACATTAAGTAAGCGCGTGAAAGGGTAATTTTGTGAATGCGTGAATAAACATTTACTTATAAGCTTTTTTCGCTTACTCATTAATAATAAAACATAAACCCGGACTATCGCTTATTTTTGCCTCAACATGCAAACAAATAGCACCATCAGTATTCTGGGCTGCGGTTGGCTTGGTTTGCCTTTGGCCCGAAAGCTTATAGAACAAGGCTTTCGGGTTAAAGGCTCTACTACCTCCCCGGAGAAATTACAAGTACTTTCTAAAGCCGGTATTGCGCCTTACCACATTTATTTAATGGAGGCTAACATTGCCAATTTAGTTGATTTTCTGAAAACTGATCTTTTGCTAATTAGTTTTCCCCCAAAAATCAGAAGCGGTAAGGGTGCCGAATACCTGGCGCAAATACAAACCCTGCAGCAAGCAATTCCATCATCAGCGGTCAAATATGTCCTGTTTATCAGTTCTACTGCGGTATATCCTAATTTAAATACTATTCTATCCGAGACTACCGATCTATCGGCTACTTATCCGGAAAACTATTTATTACAAGCCGAAGCAGAAATTCAAAGTACCCCAATTCCTTCTACCATTATTCGCTTTTCTGGTTTAATTGGGCCGGACCGGCATCCCGGCCGTTTTTTCGCGGGCAAAGAAAATATATCCCATCCGCAAAGTCCGGTTAATTTAATCCACTTAGAGGATTGTATTAGTATATTAATAGAAATTATAAAGCAGGATAAATGGGGTCGGGTTTACAATGCCTGTGCCGATGAACATCCCAGCCGCCAGGAGTTTTATACTGCCGCCACAGCGGCCCTGAATTTACCTCTCCCCCATTTTGCTCCGCCTAGCCCGACCGATACTTTTAAAATCATCAGCAGCGAAAAGTTAAAAAAAGATTTATCCTACCGATTTATTTATTCCAATCCGATGTTATTTAAAGAAATACAGTTAAGTAAAGAAGAATTTTAATGCCGGATAAAAAGAAAAAAGTTGCTATTGTGGGCGGCGGGGCGGCCGGCTTTTTTGCGGCTATAAGTTGTGCCCAAACTAATCCGGGCTTAGAGGTTTATTTATTCGAAAAAACGCCCAAATTACTGGCCAAGGTCCGGATTTCCGGCGGTGGGCGCTGCAACGTTACCCATCATTGTTTTAACCCGAATCAGTTTATACAGTATTACCCCCGGGGCGGAAAATTCCTGAAAACCGGATTTAAGTTATTCGGCGCCGCCGAAACTATTAAATGGTTCGAAGAACGAGGCGTGCAACTAAAAACTGAAGCGGACGGCCGCATGTTCCCCGTAACCGATAATTCGGCTACTATTGTAAATTGCTTGCTTAACGAAGCCCGAAAAGTCCACATTAATATTAAAACCAGCGTAGGCGTAGAAACTATTGCTAAACCGGAAAATACGGCCGAAAAGTTTAAAATGAGTTTATCTGATGGGCTAGTGTTTGAGGCGGATGGTTTGCTAATCTGCACCGGGGGCTATCCCAAAGCAGAAAGTTATAATTGGCTGCAGCGCTTAGGTCATACCATTATACCACCCGTACCTTCGCTTTTTACTTTTAATGTACCAAAGTCGCCGCTAAAAGAATTGCAGGGCGTAGCCGTAAAACACGCTAAAGTAAAAATAGCCGGACAAGCTTTAGAAAACGATGGCCCTTTACTGATTACCCACTGGGGATACAGTGGCCCGGCCATACTAAAATTATCAGCGTGGGCGGCCCGTCATTTACACGATCTAAAGTATAATTTTACTTCGTTGATAAACTGGGTACCGGAATTTTCGGAAGAACAGCTCCGGGTTTATTTGGCCGATTACCGCCGGCAATTTCCGAAGCGAATAGTCTTAGGCCATCCTTTATTTGGTTTGCCGCAGCGCTTATGGAAAGCTTTGGTGGCCATTGCCGATATCTCCGAAAAAACAGTTTGGGCCGAGTTACCCGCTAAAAACAAGAATAGACTAATAGAACAACTTTTGCGCGGCCCTTTTAACGTGCAGGGTAAAACTACTTTTAAAGAAGAATTTGTAACCTGCGGCGGCATTGATTTAAAAGAGATAAACCCCGCAACCATGGAAAGCAAAATAGTACCTAAGCTGTTTTTTGCCGGTGAAATTCTGGATATAGACGGCGTTACGGGTGGCTTCAATTTTCAGGCGGCCTGGACAACCGGTTACCTGGCCGGCAAAGCTTTAGCAAATATTTAACAATATCTATTTTATTATCTTTTAATCAACTTAAACTAAAAAATTTTCAGCATCAGGTTACAGATATTTAATTCCTTTAAAACAAAATTTTCCTTTCCTAAGTAAAATAGGCTGATAGAAATAATCAAGATCATTAGTCAATATAAAACTATGGAAAATAAAACAGATAATAAAGCAGAAAATGAAGTGTTATCAGTGGTACACCACCTGATAGAGCGTTGCAAAGATGGCCAGAGAGGTTATGCCCACGCTGCCAAAGATATCGAAGATCAGGATTTGAAAACTTTGTTCCATGAATATTCGGTGCAACGCGATTCTATGATTACCGAACTGCAGAATGAACTGCACAATTTTGGTAAACTGGATGATGAAAGCACCTCCCTGGAAGGTAAAGTACACCGTACCTGGATGGATTTATCTTCGGCTTTATTAGCCAAAGACCGGCAACAAGTTTTAAACGAATGCGAACGCGGTGAAGATTATGCGGTAGCTGCTTATGATAAAGCGCTAAAAGCAGATTTACCCGGTAATCTGAAACAAATTGTGCAGAATCAATACGAGCAGGTTAAAAAAGCCCACGATACAATCCGGGACTTACGCGATCAGGGTAAGAAATAAATATTTATAATCTGAATGAATAAAAAAGGAGCATTTAGCTCCTTTTTTTATGTTTTTATCTCTTATTCTATTTAAATATAAAAAGCCCAACCTTGTTCAAGCTGAGCCTTCTTATTTAAAATAATATTTTAATTTTTATTTAATTACAATCGCTATTAAGTAAGAATCCGCAATAATTTACCACCGGCGTGAGTTTTCTTTTCTCCGAAATCCTCCCCCGTTACGTTCAGCGCCCCGGTCGCGATCGCCGCCAAAACGACTTTTAGCCCGGCTATCAAAACGTCTGGAGGAACCATCTCTGTCTTCTCTTGCACCACCGTCTCTTGATCCACCTTCTCTACTGCCGCCATCACCATCTCCACGTGGTTCTTTACCTTTTGCCTTCTCAAAGCTTACCGGTTTGCCCAATAAAGTAGTACGGCCTAAACGGTCTACAATTTCAGAGGTGTACTCTTTGGCAACTTCTACAAAACTAAATTTATCGTATAAGTCAATATCGCCGATTTTGCTGCTCGGAATGCTGGTATTTTCGGTTAAAGCCTCAATTATATCTCTGGGGTTAACCCGGTCTTTTTTACCTACTGTTACAAACAAGCGGTTATAACCTTCGCGAGGGCCTTTCATTTCTTCGGAGGCTGCCTGCGCTTTGGCTTCTTTCATGCTCATTTTTAGTAAGGCGGCAGCAATTTCTAAAGAAGTAAAATCTTCGGATAACAAGCGTTCGATGCGGGCAACTTGCTTGTCCAGTTTACCTTTCTGAATTACCTCTTTAATCTGATCCAGGAAAAGATTGGTTTTAATTTCGGCTACATCTTCGAAGCTTGGTACCGCGGCCAGTTTTATTTTAGCATTGGTATACCGCATAATATCTTTCAGCTTGTAAATATCGCGGCCCGAAACAAATGAAAACGCCCGGCCCGATTTACCAGCCCGGCCAGTCCGGCCAATGCGGTGTACATAAGCTTCTTCGTCCTGCGGTAAATCATAGTTAAATACGGCTTCCAGGTCTTCAACGTCAATACCACGGGCGGCTACGTCGGTAGCTACCAATACTTCTAAAGTGCCGGCTTTAAATTTAGCCATTACGTTAGAGCGTTGGGTCTGGTTCATATCGCCGTGTAAGCCATCGGCAAAATAACCGCGGGCCTGCAGGTTGGCCACCAGCTCATCTACCATGCGCTTGGTATTACAAAACACAATCAATGATTTCAGGTTGTACATGTCGATGATGCGCGACAAGACTTCCATTTTCATGTTGTTACGGACTTCGTAATATACCTGCTCAATGTTGGTAACCGTAAGCGTTTGGTGTACTACTTTAACAATTTGCGGGTTTTGCTGGTATTTCTTCGTCAGCTCCATAATCGGTTTCGACATGGTAGCCGAGAAGAAAATGGTTTGTCTATCGGCCGGAATTTTGGTCAGCACAAATTCAATATCTTCGCGGAAGCCCATATCCAGCATTTCATCGGCTTCATCCAGGATAATTTTTTTAACCGCATCCAATTGCAAGGTGCCTCTTTCAATGTGGTCCATTACCCGCCCGGGGGTACCAATCACAATTTGCACGCCTTGTTTCAAGGCTTTTAGCTGCCGGTCATAAGACTGTCCGCCGTAAATCGGCACAACATTAATATCTCTTTTATATTTAATTAATTTACTGATTTCTTCCGAAACCTGAATGGCTAACTCCCGGGTGGGGCAAAGAATAAGCGCCTGTACCCGGCGGTCGCTGCCATTAATGCTTTCGATGGTAGGAATACCAAAAGCAGCCGTTTTACCAGTACCTGTTTGCGCCTGACCGATTACATCGCGGCCTTCCATAATAAACGGAATAGCTTCCGTTTGAATAGGTGAAGCTTCTTCGAATCCCATGTCAACGATCGCACGTTGCATTTCTGCGGATAAAGGAAGCTCATCAAATCTTAATTTGTTCATTTAAATTTCTTGTTAAAATATCCTATACGCTTTTGAAATGAGCAGATACTAAATTTTAACGCTGTTTAGTAAGAATAATATCGGCGAGAAAAATTGAAGCTGACGCAAACGCGGCTGTTTTATAAGCCTAACTAAAAGAATAATCGACTGCTAATTTCAAAATAATGCACAAAGGTAATGTTTTTGTCCATTATAAAGCTATATAGTTAAGTAACTATTAAATATTGCATTTAGTTCAAGCAAATTCAGATAAACTTAAGTGGCTTTTACCAGATATTTATGAGTGATTGAGTGATTGAGTGAATGGGTCAATGATAGACTAAACATTTATTTATAAGTTTTTTTTGTTCTTAAAAACTGAAATCTGGCCTTTAGTTCTAAATATGGATACATACTTTAATGTATCGTATTTCTTTGAATTATTTTTGAGAATAATTGTGGATTACAAATCCACTTTCTTAATAAAACGGGATTACAAATCCCATTCAGCAAAGAATATTAGGAATAGCAGTAGTAATTTAAATCTGTATCTAGTACTGGGAAGAGGGCCTGCTGGTAGAAGTATCTGCTAAGGTTCCGGTGCTACAGGCATTCGGAGGCGGAGCCGGAGAAAGGAAGCTTACCCCAACTCCCCCCGAGACGGGGCTCCGCGGCCGTGAGCGTACTTAGGCAGATAGAGCCAGTTAGCATCAAAAAATTGAAAGATGCAATCTTTCAAAAGATAAGCGGCTCCAAATTATTATAAGTATCAACCTGTATTTAAATTTTCCTCTACCCTCAAAACAAAAATACCTGATTGTATCCTACAGGCCTAACTTGAAAAACTCTTAAAAAATCATTAATTTTAATATCCGGAATGCAGCCGCAAGCAGCGGTAAAACTTTCTAAATATCTTTTTAAAACCAAGCAAAAGTGCCGCAAACTTTTAAAATCTATTCTTCTTCCGCCGGTTCCGGCAAAACTTATCACCTCACCAAAGAATACCTGAAACTAGCTTTACAAAGCAACAACCCGGCTTATTACCGGTCGGTTTTGGCTATTACCTTTACCAACGATGCGGCCAACGAAATGAAAGAGCGGATTTTATCGGCATTGCGGCAGTTTAATGATGATACCATAGATCCGAAAGCAAAAGCCAGCAGTGAAGCGCTATTAAAAGATATTACGGAGGAAATAAAGGCAGAATACGATCAGCCCGGAACCGACACAGAGGTAATCCGGCAAAGAGCCCGCCATACTTTTGAGCAGATATTATATAATTACTCCGAATTTTCAGTTAGTACCATTGATGCTTTTGTAAACAAAGTAGTAACAGCTTTTACCCGGGAACTGAATATTCCTTACAACTTTGAAGTGGACCTGGACACGACTACCCTCCTGAACACCGCCGTTTCGTTGTTGTTAGATAAAGTAAACAATAGTCCGGACAACAGCTTGCTGGCCCAAACCCTGGAAAACTATGCCCTGGAAAAAGCCGAAGAAGGCCGCAGTTGGAATAACCTGCCGGTGGAGCTTGCCGGTTTTGCGGCTAATTTGCTGAATGAACAGGTGTACGAAGCGGTTTCGGAATTGCAGCAGTTGACGCTGGAAGATTTTAAAAAAATTAGAAAAGATTTATACCGTCAGAAAAACGAAATAGAAAAATCGGTGCTGGATGCAGCCCAGGCCGCTATAGATTTATTGCAGGCAAACCAAATTGATCCGGCGTATTTGCACCAGAAAGAACGCGGCATTTACGGTTTTTTCCAGAAGTATTTAAAAGCGTTTGCGTTTAATCTGCCTAATACTTATGCGCTGCAAACCATTAATGATGATAAATGGTGCGGCGCCAAAGTGCCCAGTGATGTAGTTGCCCGGCTGGAGGGTATTAAAAGTTCTATTATCCGGTATTTTCAGTTGATTGAAAATATCCGGATTGAGAAAGCCGCTGAATACATTTTAATCAATGAAATCACCAAGCACCTGTACCAGGTTTCGGTTTTAAACGAATTGGAAAAATGTATTCAGGATATAAAACGTGATACCAATCTGGTGCATATTTCGGAGTTTAACAAGCGCATAACAGATATTGTGCTGAAGGAACCGGTGCCTTTTATTTACGAACGCCTAGGCGAAAAATATAATCATATTCTCATTGATGAGTTTCAGGATACGTCGGCTTTGCAGTGGAATAATTTGTTGCCTTTAATCGAAAACTCTTTGGCTTCCGGGTACTTTAATATGGCCGTTGGCGACGCTAAGCAAGCTATTTACCGCTGGCGCGGCGGCGACATGGACCAGATTCTGCATTTGTATAAACGCAACACCCGGGCGCTTTACCAAAACCGGAAACACGAAGATTTATTGGCCGCCCGCTACGATACGTTAGACCTGAGTTTGACGCCCGCCGATTTAAATACCAACTTCCGCAGTACCGCCGAAATCATCCAGTTCAACAATGCTTTTTTTCAATTCGTCAGCGAAACCAATCCGGAATACCCGATGCTACAAAGCATTTACGATGAGAATTTCAAACAAGACTTACCAAGTAACGCCACCCGCACCGGCGGGCACATCCAGGTATTGTTTGCCCAAGCCGAAGACCAGAATTACCGCTACGATTTAGATACCTGCCAGCGTACCGAACAACTTTTTGCCGGCTACGAAAAACCCGAAATACTTTCGTTCCAGGAAAGTACCCTGCAGCTTATTATGCAACTCATCCAAAGCGCATTGCAGGAAGGTTACGATTGGAAAGACATTGCCGTTTTGTGCCGGACCAACCGCAACAGCCGTTTAGTAGCTGGTTTCCTGAAAGAGCAAAAATTTGATATTATTTCCCAGGATTCTTTATCACTGCAATTAGCCGAAGTAATAAACCTGATTATCGCTTTGTTCCGGGTATTTAATCGCCCCAATGATACGCTGGCCCGCTCCGAAGCCATGTACCTGGTGTGCAAAGTGGTACTAAACCGCCAGCCGGATAATGAACTAACGCAGCAAATTGCTACGCTGGCTAACTGTGCTGATAACCAGCTTTTCTTTGATCAGTTGCGGGCGTTTGGTTACGATTTGCAAGAAAAAGAAACCGGTAACCTTTCTATTTACGAGCTCACTGAAAAGATAATCCGGGTGTTTGGCTTATTAGGCAAAAACAACGAAAGTGAATATATATTCCGGTTTTTGGATGTGGTACTGGAATACAGCCTGAACCAAAGCAATAACCTGAACAATTTCCTGGAATACTGGGAAACCCACAAGGAAAAGCTCAGTAGTAATTCGCCTAAAAACCGCAACGCCATTACCATTACCAGTTTGCACAAAGCCAAAGGCCTGGCCTATCCGGTGGTAATTATCCCGTTTGCCGATTGGTCGGTGGAGCCGCAGCGGAATTCTTTGCTCTGGGGAAAATTGCCGGCCGATATACCTTTTGCCGCCGCTATTCCGACGGCTGTGGTAAACATGAGCAAGCGCCTGGAAGAAACGCCTTTGCAGGAGCAATACCGACACGAAATGGAAAAAACGTTTATCGAAAACCTGAATATGCTGTACGTGGGCTTTACCCGTCCGCAAGACCGGCTGTATATCATTGCCCAGGTAAAAGATTTTAAATCTGTTACGAACCAGAAAAACATCAGTTTCCTGCTGCACCGCTATTTACAGCACTTAGATCTTTGGCAGGATGACCAATATTGTTACCAACTGGCCAAGGGCACTCCTACCGTTAAATCAGCTACGCCCCTAACCGATAATTTATTTGCGGTAGAGGAATTTGCCTCTTACAACTGGACCCAGCGTTTAAAACTGAAACAACACGCGAACAACGTGTTTGATTTTGCTACCCAGCAGGAACACCAGCGCATCAACCGCAAATTACACTATGCGCTTTCCCGGATAACCACCGCCAAAGAGCTGGGCTTTGCCCTGAAACAACTGGTAAACGAAGGCATTATCAGCAGCAAAGAAACGGCCGAACTCCGCAGTATGCTCAACCGAATTATCCAGCATCCGCACCTTTCCCGCTATTTCAGCAAGGATATTTTAATTGAAAAAGAAAAGGAAATCTTGAACGTGCGGGCCAGCCGCTACAAACCCGACCGCATTGTATTTGATGGCACCAAAGTAGTGCTGCTGGACTTTAAAGCCCCGCCGTTTACCCAGGAACACGCCGATAATTTAAATTTCTATGCCGGTCTTTTCCGGGAACTGCTCTTTACCGAAATTGAATGCGTGCTGTATTATTTTGATGTGGAAGAAGTGGAGCAGTGGGTTTACAAAGAGGAATCAAAGATTGGCGTTTAAATTGATTTATTATGAGCGAACTTAAACCATATAACGGGCTGATTGAACGAATCGGCGAACTGCTTAAAACCGGGCGTGAGCAAGTTGGGCGGGCCATAAATACCATTCTGGTGCAAACCTATTGGCAAATAGGCAAGCACATTGTAGAATTTGAGCAGGAAGGAAAAGCGAAAGCGGAATACGGCGCAGAATTGTTAGACCGCTTATCAAAAGACCTGACGCTGGAATTCGGTAAGGGATTTAGCCGGTCTAACCTGGTTTACATGCGTAAATTTTATCTGGCTTTTTCAAAAAGTGAGACACTGTCTCACCAATTGAGCTGGAGCCACTACTTTGAAATATTAAAAGCTGACAATGAGATGGAAATCGGCTTTTATGCCAAACAATGCGAAAAAGAAAACTGGAGCGTGCGCGAACTAAAGCGCCAGATGAAAAGCATGCTGTTTCACCGCCTGGCTTTAAGCAAAGACAAGGCAGGAGTTTTGGATATAGCAGAACAGGGAGTCGAAGTTCAAAAGGCAGAGGATATAATAAAAGATCCTTATGTATTTGAGTTTTTAGGCATTCCGCAGCAATACCGCTACAAAGAAGGTGAACTGAAAGAAAAGCTGATTCAGAATTTAGAACAATTCTTGTTAGAATTGGGAAAAGGCTTTGCTCTTATTGGCCGACAATACAAGATCAGTTTAGCTAACCGGCATTTCTTTGTCGATCTGGTTTTTTACCACCGCATTCTAAAATGTTTTGTATTAATAGACCTGAAACGCGGAGAAATAGAACATAACGATATTGGGCAGATGAACCTGTACTTGAATTACTTTGCCAAAGAAGAAAATATGGAGGGCGATAATCCGCCTATTGGCATTGTTTTGGGCGCTTACAAAGACCAGATTTTAGTAGAATACGCCACCGAAAACATCAGTAACCATCTTTTTGTAAGCAAATACCAGCTTTACCTGCCCGATAAAGCGTTGCTTTCGGCGGAGCTTGAAAAGTTGTTAGAAGAAGATTAAAAATTAGAAAGAAGGAAATGAGCAAAGAGCTGAAAACCTGAACGTGCGGAATGCGTGCTGTATTACTTTGATGTGGAACAAGTGGAAAAGTAGGTGTATGCTGGAGAGGTAAAATTAAATAATTTCATTTCACTTGCATAAAGCTCCTTTTTTCTATCGATCGAAAGACATATATTATGTAATCTAACTCAATAAGTATTTGCTATGAAAGCTGTGGACAAGCGTCAATTACTTTTTAATCTGTATTCAAATAATTTGAAAACCTTTTTAGAGCTTACTAAATTAAAAATAAAGATCAAAAATGAGCTAGGTGAATTTGTTGAACTGAATGAATCAGCTATCTTTTGTCCTTTATGCAAGTCCCTATTCACAGAAGAACTTTTACAAAACACTAATTCAAACCAATTAACAATTGAACATATTCCTCCTGAATCAGTTGGCGGAAAAGGAAAAATTCTTACTTGTAAAAGCTGTAATGAGAAGTTTGGTCATGACCTTGATCATTATATTAATAAGGCATTAAACGTTGAACCATTTTTAAAAGGTTTACCGAACTCAATTGTAGAAGGTAGACTTAGGATTAATGATAGTATCCCTTTTAAAACTAAATTCTTGTACGAGGATGGTAAATTTACTCTTGTACCATCTTATGATAAAAATATTAAAAAACATTATCATAATATGATTGACAAAATACAAGAGAAATGGGATGGTGTTCAACTTAAAGTCCATTTTCAAGGTAGTAATACAAAAAAAACTAACTTGGCTTTAGTGAAGTCCGCTTACCTTGAAATGTTCAATATTTTTGGACATACCTTTCTGTTTAATCAGAATACAGAAAAGGTTCGGGAACAAATAAATCATCCAGAAAGAATCATATTACCTCACAGTTCAATAATTGAGCAAAACTTCGATGATAAAGTAACAGGAATCAATGTAATTAAAGAACCTATAAATAAGATTTGCTTTTTAATTATTATGAAATTGAAAGTTAAACAGAATAACTATAGCAAGAAAGTTGGAGTCTTGATTCCTGGACCTGATGAAAAAGGCTGGGAGACTTATTCCAGTTTTAAGTACAATGAAGAGTTTGCACCTAAATTAACGCATTTTTCTAATTTGAATTGTATTAAAGAAAGGCGTTTAACACTAGCTTATAATGAAATATGGGAAAATGTTAAAGATGGTTTACTTTGAACTAAGCGTTTTAAAACATGTGCTACCAAAAAGCTATTCCTTAGCCTATGCCCTCACAGGCCTGAAGTTCAAATATAGTTTAAGAGCTAGTGGCAAATAAAAAAAACTACCATCCAAACTGTTGGGCTACACTAAATCATGATGAGACTTTTACTTCAGCTTTTATTGTTAAAACCAGTTCTTCGCACTGCTTTTTCCGTTGTACGTAAGTTATAACAGTTGCTCACTTATGGATTATTAGTTGATCAAACCATCAATAACTGTTAATAGTAATTTTAACATTCTAAAAGGTCACAGACTATTAATTTGATATATAATTAAATTTGTATGCAGAAACAATTAACATTAAATATGATTACGAAAGGAAGCTTTAATTATTTAGTTATTTTGTTCCTACTACTTTCCAGTAGTGTTTTTGCACAAACCAGTAGTGTTTCTGCACAAAAAAAGATTAATCCATCAACGCTTAAAGAATCCTTAAATTATGGAAAGTCGGTAGCTGTTTTTGGTGGTTCTGTTTCGGTAATACCGGCAAGTGATAGCGCCAAAAGTATGTGGAAGGAACAGTTGGGAATGACCATTACTAATTATGGGGTTGGTGGTGCCGGTTTTTCTTCCTTACAAGGCAAATCGCTTCAGCAACAAGTTAATGAAGCGGGTGTGTTTGACATCTATATTCTTTGGGCTTCCACGAACGATTATACCAATCATCGGGAGGTGGGAAATTATACCGATTATACAGAATTTGATGGTTATGATAAGAAAAAATTAACTACCCAGGCCGGGGGAATCAACTACTGTATTAAAAAGATTTATGAGCTAAATCCCCGGGCAGTTATATACTTTTTCACCTCCAGCAAAGCTTTTAATGATAGAGGCGGATATGATCCGTTTTATGCCCCAGGCATGATCCGATACGTAGAAATGCAGAAAAAAATATGTGCGCTGCACGGCATACCGGTTCTTGATCAGTTCTCTCTGGGCGGCTATAATAAATTTAATGAGCATTTGTATTATCATGATCCTATCCACATGAATGCCTTGGGCTACAAAAAATTAGGTGAACTACAGGTGTCGTTTCTTGCCTTTCCGTAGTTGATTGAAGACTTAACCTAAACTGTTGTGCATTATTGTTAAATTCTTTGCTATGCGAAAACTCATTCTGCAATTAGCCGTTAGTTTAGACGGTTTTATTGAAGGCCCCAATGGTGAGTACGACTGGTGCTTCACTGACCAGGATTACGGCATGAAAGACTTCTTTAAACGGATAGACTGCGTGTTCTATGGCCGCAAATCCTATGAACTTGCCTTGTCGATGGCAGAATCCATGGACGGTACAGGTACGCCTGATTTCCCAAAATTGAAAGAATACGTTTTCTCTACCAAATTAAACGAAGTAAAACCGGGCGCAATTCTTATAAATAAAAACATAGAAACAGAAGTGAGGCGCATAAAAAGTGAACCCGGAAAAGATATCTGGCTTTTTGGTGGAGCAAGCCTAACTGCTTCCCTGATGAATATGGGTCTTGTCGACGAAATTGCATTGGCTGTCCACCCCATTATATTAGGTAACGGCAAACCGCTGTTCGGTCAAATAGCAGAAAAAGTACCGTTAACCCTTATCGACACAAAAACTTATTCATCCGGACTGGTTTCTTTGATCTATGCCCTTGCATAAGATACAACGCACAACCGTGGCATTCGGCTATGCTGACTGACGAAGTAAATATCAGCAGTGAGATCAAAAAAACTAGGATTAGTATAATTGTCTCCCCGACAAGAATAGGCTTGATTTTAACATCAATCATACAGAAGAGCAGGCCCCAACTTAGTTAAACAATTACCTCATCCCCAACCCTTCTCCTCTAGGAGAAGAAAGTAAAATCAGGAGTAACAAATATCCTTCTCTTTTAGGAGAGGGATTTAAGGTGAGGTTTTGCCTCCATAAAACTGCTTTTTTAATTTCTGCATAAGCAATCATAATTTAACCAGATTTAGCAAGCTAGCGGCAAAAGCGTTAAATTTGGAGAGCATTAAAGCATGATAATAGTTGTTGCGCAGAAACTAACTCCTATCTATTCATAACGAAGTACCCGAAATTCATGAAATCATTCCTGCACCAGGTAGCCGAATATATTTACGCCAAATACGCCGAAAACATCAGCCAGATTTGTGTGGTGTTGCCTACCCGCCGAGCCAGCGTTTACTTTAAAAATGCGTTGGCGCAGGTAGCCACCGAAGGCATCTGGTCGCCGGAAGTATCTTCGATGGAAGATTTTATTACCCGCCTGGCCACAGTAGAAGTATTAGAGCCCATTCACCTGCAACTAGATTTATTTGATATTATGCAGGAGCTGGACCCGCACATCGAATTTGATCAGTTTGTAACCTGGGCCGGTACGTTGCTGGATGATTTTAGCCGCATGGACCAGGAAATGGTAGATACCGGAAAGCTGTTTGAGTACGTGAGCCAGGCCAAAGCCCTGGAGCGTTGGGACCCTAAAAGTGCCGGTTTCGAAATTTCGCCTTTGATTCAGAAATATTTCAAGCTCTGGGACAACCTGCAGCAAACGTATACGCGGTTGCGGCACAAGTTAAAACTAGAAAAGCAGGCGTATACCGGTATGGCTTTCCGGCAGGTAGCCGAAAACATAGAAGCTATCCCGAAACAAACTTCTTGTCACCAATTTATATTTATCGGCCTCAATGCCCTGAGCCGTTCCGAAGAAGTTATTATCCGGACCTTAGTAAAGCTACACAAAGCCGAAGTATTGTTCGATGCCGATGATTTTTATATGGAAGAAAACGCCCAGAACCGGGCGGGACATTTCTTGCGGCAATACAAAAACAAATGGCAACTGAATTGGCAATGGCAAGGAAATTATCTGCGCACCACGGCTAAGGAAATCAACGTTATTGCCGTGGCCAATGCCAGCATGCAGGGCAAAATTGCGGGTCAGTTGCTGCAGCAAATCCGGCACGAAAATCCGCAGGCTCAGGTAGCCATTGTACTGCCCGACGAATCGATGCTGTTGCCGGTGCTACACTCCATCAGCGAAGATATTCCGGATTATAACGTTACTATGGGGCTTACTTTTAAAGGTACGCCCTTGTACAACCTTATCGACCTGTTATTTGAACTGCATCTTACCGGCGTTTTGCAGGCCACCGATTCGGGCTATAAAGTAAATATGTACCACCACCTCACGGTACAGAAAATCTTGAGTCATCCGTTCATCCGGCGCTACGAACAATATTATAATACGTTAACCGAAACAGCCGGCCAGGAGAATATTATTAGCCAAGCTTTAACCGAAATTATTTCTAAAAACAAGGTTATGCTGTCGGCCCGCGAACTTATTGAATTAGGCCAGGAGCATCCGTTGTTTAAAGCTTTATTTAAAACCTGGCGCAACTGCGACGATATTCTGGCTTCTTTTTACGACCTGATTGATTTGCTCAAACAAGTTTACCAGTTTCAGCCCGAAAACCCCATCGAAACCGAATACCTGTACATATTCTATACTTTGGTAAAAAAGCTGGATTCTATTTTCGATTGCCGGGAACACCGCATATCGGTGCGGAGCTTTAAAAAATTTCTGTACGAAAACATTGCCCAAACCCGGCTGCCTTTCAGCGGCGAACCCATTTCGGATATTCAGGTAATGGGATTTCTGGAAACGCGGGCGCTTGATTTTGAAAACCTGATTATTTTATCGGTAAACGAAAATGTATTGCCGCAGCCCAAAAAGTATAAATCGTTGCTGCCGTACGATGTACTAAAGACCTTTGGCTTGCCCACTTATGCCGAGCAGGAAAGCATTACGTCTTATTATTTTTACCGCTTGCTGCAACGGGCCAAAAAAATTAATCTGCTCTACGTTTTACCTTCCGATACTTACGGCTCCGGCGAAAAAAGCCGCTTTATTTTGCAACTGCAGCACCATTTGGTGCCGGCCAACCCCCAAATAATTTTCCGCGATTTAACGGCCGTGGTGGAGCAACAAAAAAGCAAAACCTACGAACCCGACATTATTATTCAGAAAGACGAACAGGTTTTAAACAGCCTAAAGCAAGCCTTGCAAAAAGGTTTGTACCCGTCGCACCTGAATATGTATTTGAATTGTTCGCTGCAGTATTATTTTTACCACATTGCCGGCATTAAAGAAACCGACGAAATAGAAGAACAAATCGGCGCCGATCAGTTCGGGAATATTGTGCACAAAGTACTGGAAGATTATTACCGTCCGTTTCAGGAAAACCAGACTTTACTCACCAAAACCGATATAAATAAAATGCTGGCGCTTTTGCCGCAACGGGTAAAAGAAGCGTTTAAGGCCGGTACCTTGGGCAACGTACCGGAACAAGGCATGAATTACCTGCTCTTTAAAGTAGCCACGCAGGTGCTGGAAACTTACCTGAAACAAGAGGCCGAATCGAAGGCTTTGCCTTTGCGTATTTTAAGTCTGGAACAAAAGCTGGAAACTATTTTGCCGGTACCAGTTGGCGATGAAACCATAGAAGTTAAAATTGCCGGCAAAGCCGACCGCATCGACCAAACCGAAAAAGCGGTGCGGGTAATCGACTACAAAACCGGCCTGGTAAACGCCGCCGATTTAAAAATAAAACCTGAGCACGTAGCCGAACATTTACTTACCGACCGGAAATACGAAAAAGTGCGGCAGCTTTGGTTGTACCGTTATTTAATGACGAAAAAGCTAGAGGCCGAAGGTAAATTAAGTTTAATTCCTGGTTTAGAAACCAGCATCGAAGCCGGCATAATATCTTTCCGGAATTTGTCGGCAGGTTTAATGACGTCGGATATTGGTTTTTCGGACGGGCAAACCGATACGCCAGATGGTTACATTCAACACACCGAAGCTTACCTGGGCAACCTGGTTAGAGATATTCTGAACCCCGCTATCCCGATAAAGAAAACCCACGATCTGGAAGTTTGCCAGTATTGCATTTACCGCGGCATTTGTGCCCGCTAAAACAAAAAAGGAGCTTCACGGAGCTCCTTTTTTGTTTTGAAAACAGGTTAAAATTATATCAACGTTATAGCTCTTTACTTAGCGCGGAATAACTAACTTCTGGCCCGGATGAATCAGATTTGGATCTTTAATCAGATTCAGATTCGCCTGATGTATCTTATGCCAGGAATTAGCATCGCCGTATAACTGTTTGGCTATTTTGGATAAAGAATCGCCACTTTTAACGGTATAATATTCGGTTTGCGGCGCGGCGGGCTGAGCGGCCTGTGGTTGCGTTACCGGAGTTTGTAACGGATTTTGGTTTAATCCGGTATTAGGACGGGCTTGCGGCTGAGCCGGCTTTTCCTGACCTTTTTGAAAAAAATCGAATAATCCCATAGTTTTATATCAATTATGTATCTTATTAAAGGACAGCCATTCTGGCCGTCGGGCAATAATAAGCATACGCCTACTCTCTTTATTTAGTTATAATTCCGGCCTACTATTTTAATTTAAAACTATGTATTAATTAAGGATAAAAATTAACTGAAACCCGCTAGATCAGGTATTTAATTTATCGCTAATTAACCAAATTTGCTACTCTCCGTAACATTCAAAAAACATAATGTATTTATACGCGGTATAAGCTTAGCTTTACATTAGAAAAATTTAAGAGCAACCATAAACCTAAAACTATGAAAATGTCAATGTTCAAAAATTATGTTACTTATTTAAGTGTAGTGCTGTTATTATTGGCGGCCAGTTGTAAGAGTAAAAATGAAGTAGCCACCGCCGCTACTTTTTCCGGAAATGAAAGCAAAACCTGGAAAGCAACCAAAGAAACCACTGCCACCGGCGATAAAGATAAAATTACCGGTGCGGAAAAAAACCAGGAGATACAATTTTTTGCCAACGGGTCTTTTAGCATGCGTTCATCCACCGAAAATGTATCCGGTAAATGGACCTACGATGCCATGGCTAAAAACTTATCGCTGCAGTTTGTAGGCTCCACGATGACCGAAAATTTCCAGGTCTTAAACATTTCGGATGATGAAATGAAATTACAAGCCGGCGATGGCTCACAAATGAATCTGGAAGCACAATAAACATCTATCTTTTTTGTTAAAATAATAAAGCCGGCCCTAAATTGCCGGCTTTATTATTTTAACGGTATGTACTTTTGTTATTTAGTTATAAATATTCTTTTGCTTTTAGGTAAACGCAACTTTTGCTTTCCAAAAAAACTGGAGCACGAATACTTTTAACTATTTAATTTATGCTTTACGAAATTCTTTTTCTTTGCTGATAATATGACTTCTGATCCTGCCCTTTTGATCCAACTGGAAAATGTTTTTTTCGCCAAATTAAATTTTTCCGGCTTCAATAATCCTGATAACCAAAATTCTGGCTTTGAAAATATCAATTGGGAAGTAAAGCCAGGCGAAACTTGGGTAATAACCGGTCCGGTGGGGGCCGGTAAGACAACTTTGGCCGAAGCCATTATGGGTAAACACCGTCTGCAGAAAGGTAAAATTTCAATTTACGATCCCTCCGATCCGGAAAATAAACGTTTTTTGCCACGTCATAAAATAGCCTTCCTGTCTTTTCAGCCGCATTCTGCCCAACTTAATTACAATAATTTTTATCTGCAGCAACGCTATAACAGCAGTGAATCGGAGGATGCCATCACCATGCAGGAATTTTTAGCGGCGGCTCTGCCCGCTGCAGCTGATCCGGAAAAAATAACCGAAACCGCCAGGCTTTTAGGTATATTGGATTTGCTTCACCTGCAAGTTATAAAATTATCGAATGGGCAAACCCGGAAAATGCTGCTGGCGCGGGCCTTACTCCAGGAGCCTTTATTGCTTATTTTAGATAACCCGTACGCGGGCTTGGATGTGCAAACCCGGCAGGATTTAAATAAGCTTTTGCAAAACCTGATAGACCAACACATCCATATTATCCTGCTCACCAATCAAAACGAAGTCCCGGAATTTGCTACGCACGTACTTTTACTGGATAATTCTCGCGTAAAAGGCCATTATACCAGAGAAGCATATATTGCCCAGGAAAAAACTAATTGGCCGGAACAAAATGCTAACGAACTACAGCCGATTTTAGACTACTTTCAAAAAAATCACCAGCCGGCGGCTTTCGATATCTGTGTGCGTTTTGAAAATACCAATATTAACTACGACAGCAAACAAGTGCTGCAAAATATTAACTGGACGGTAAAAAGAGGCGAAAAATGGGCTTTATCGGGGCCGAATGGTTCCGGGAAAACCACATTACTAAGCCTTATTAACGGCGATAATCCGCAGGCTTTTGCGAATAAAATTACTTTGTTTGATAAACGCAAAGGCTCCGGCGAAAGTATCTGGGACCTTAAAAAACGGATTGGTTTTATGTCGCCCGAATTGCATCTTTATTTCCGCCGCAATATTACCAGCGAAGCTGTTGCGGCCACCGGTTTTGCAGATACCTTGTATCTGAACCGAAACTTAAGTGCGTCGGAAGAAAACCTGGTTGCGCTTTTCTTTTCTTATTACAATTTAGAGTCTTTGCGCCAGAAAAGCTTTTTAGAATTATCTACGGGCCAGCAACGCCTGGTACTGTTAATCCGTTCGCTGCTCAAAAATCCGGATTTATTAATCTGGGATGAACCTTTCCAGGGCTTAAGCAATACCCTGATGGCGCAATCGCTGGAACTGCTAAAAACTTACGCTACACCAAATAAAACTATCATATTCGTGAGCCACTACAACACCGAAATACCCGCCTGGATAGATAAAAAAATGCAATTGGAAAACGGTAAGATTAAAAGCATTGTTTGTTAACTAAAGCGGTTCTTTTTAAATTGGCTAAATGGAAATACTTTTTGCTTTTTCCGGGTTAACCGCCGGCATGATAATTACTTTTTTGCTTTTCCGGAATAAGTTAGCGGGGTTACAGGAAAAACTAAACCTAGCGGAAGTTACAGCTGCTTCGTTGCAATTACAGGTACAGGATAAATCTACGGAAGCAACCCAATTAAAAAACCAGTTGCAAACCGAAAGAAATATGGTTTTGAATTTACAAACGGAGCTTACTAAAACCGAAACCGATCTGTATTATCTAAAACAAAAACTTGCCGACCAGAAAGTTGAATTAGAAACTTTACGGGAATCTTTTCTGCAGCAATTTGCCCAGGTTTCGAACCAGGTGCTGGTAAACAACGCCGAACATTTTAAAAAAGCTTCCGCCGAAAACCTGGAAAGTATTTTAACGCCCCTAAAAGAACGCATCCGTGAATTTGAAACCAAGGTGGATACAACTTACGAAAAGAGTTTGCGGGAAAACGTAGCTTTAAAAGAACAAATTACCATGCTGGCCCACCTGAACCAGCAAATGAGCCAGGATGCCGTTAACCTGACCAAAGCTTTAAAAGGAGAACGCAAAACCCAAGGTAACTGGGGTGAATATTTACTGGAAGTTTTACTGGAAAAATCGGGTTTGCGCCAGGGCGAACATTACCAACGCGAAGTAGTCCTTAAAAATAACGATTTAAAAACCTACCGGCCCGATGTAATTGTAAACTTACCTGGTGCTAAACACCTGATTATCGATTCGAAAGTTTCTTTGCTGGCCTACGATGCTTTTTGTAATTGCGAAGACGAAACTTTGCAGCAAGCTCATTTAATTAGTCATATTCAATCTATCCGGACGCATTACAAAGAACTCAGTAAAAAAGAATATCACCATTTACCGGGCGTGCAATCGCCGGCTTTTGTCTTGATGTATATTCCCATCGAGCCGGCTTTTAATCTGGCCGTGCAGCACGATCCGGAATTATTTATAGATGCCCTCAACCATAACATTGTATTTGTAACCACTTCTACCCTTTTGGCTACTTTGCGCACCGTAGAAGCTGTTTGGAAACAGGAAAACCAGAAGAATAACGTATTGCAAATAGCCAAAGAAAGCGGTTTGTTGTACGATAAGTTTGTGGGCTTTGTAGAGGATTTAAAGATGATTGGTAAACACCTGGAAAACAGTAACACCAGCTACCAGGCAGCCATGAACAAGTTAACCGAAGGCAAAGGCAACCTGATTAAAAAGGTTGAGCACCTGAAAAACCTGGGCGCCCGCACTTCCAAATCCATAGATAGTACATTGGTAAAAGAAGCCGCCGAACAAGCAGCCCCTTCTGAATTGCTGAAAGAATAAATTCTTCTACTATCAAATGTTGCTTGAAACTATATTTAAATATCATCAAATTAGATTTAATATACACCACTACTAGATGTAGTTTGTAACTACACATAAATATTTCCAAGTACGATGAGTAAGCATCAGTTGAGTTTCAGCTTAATGATATAATAAGGTGTAGTTACAAACTACACCAAGCATGAGAGGGACTTAATTTTAACTGGCTTTACTATACTTTATGGTAGTTAGACAATACTTTTAAAACAGAAATGAAAAGAACTGCATACTTCTTGGCTTTGGCATTAATAATATTTAGTTGTTCTAAAACGTCCAATATTGAGGATAAAGATTCAGAAAGTTTAACTAATAATAAAGACCTTACTCCTACAGTTAAAGCATAACAAACTGATTCATTAGCCTTTGCTTTTCCTGATTTACGAAAGTTTTTAGTATCCTCTGCTCCAACTGATGATTTCACTCTTATAAGTGAGAAAGCAGGCATATTCATTGGACCTAATAGCCTTCAAATAGAACAGATGAAGAACGAAGTCGGAGAAAAAGATTTCTATACAGTAGCTGACGATAACAACTTTTACCAATCAGAAGCAAGTGATTTCCTAAAGCAGAAGAATATAAAGGTAGTTCATCCCAAAACCCGGTACTTGAAATTTAAAACCGCCACAGGCAATGAGTTCAACTTCGATACCAAATCCAAAGCTAATAAGGGATGGCTCACTATTTTCTTTGATCCTAAAAAAGAAGCGCCAGTTATTATGAGTCCTGTTGATATTGATCTGGAGTATGAAAGCTTTTTTATATATAAATAAAAGCAGATGCCTAACACGGCACATAAGCTAAGCTTCGATCGCGCCTCATTCCTCTTATGTTTGAGACCATAAAACGAAAGTTCTGATATAATAAGGTGTAGTTATAAATTACACCTGTCATTTTTCTAAATATATAAATATAAAAAGATATGGAAAATATAACCTTAAAAATTGGCGGCGTTCCGGAGCATTTCAATATTCCGTGGTACCTGGCTATGGAGAATGGCTTATTTAAGCAGGAAGGCCTTAACCTGAACTGGATCGATTATCCTGGCGGTACCGGCGCCATGACCAAAGATTTACGAAACGGCACCTTAGATGTGGCGGTGCTTTTAACCGAAGGCATTGTAGCCGATATTGTAAATGGCAATCTGAGTAAAATTATACAAGTGTACGTCGACTCACCTTTGCTTTGGGGCATTCATGTACCGGCGCAGAGTTCTTTTCAATCGGTAGACGAATTAGCCGGCAAACGTTACGCCATCAGCCGGATGGGTTCCGGTTCGCACCTCATGGCTTTTGTAGATGCTACCCAGCGCGGCTGGGACCCAACGGCTTTAGAACTGGTTTTGATTGGCGATTTAAATGGTGCCCGCACCGCTTTCCGTGAAAATAAAGCCGATGTATTTATGTGGGAAAAATTTATGACCAAACCGTTGGTAGATAATGGCGAATTCCGGCGGGTAGGTGAAACCCCAACGCCCTGGCCTTGTTTTGTTATTGCCGCCCGTCAGGAAATAATAAAGCAGCAGACACCGGCTCTACAAAAATTATTAAAAATAATAAACCAGTCTGCCAGTAATTTCATGGCGAATAAAGCAGAATCGCTGGCCGCCATTGCGGAGCGCTTTCATTTAAAACCCGAAGATGCCGCCACCTGGTTTGCCGCTACGCGCTGGAGTACCGGCGGAGAAGTTTCTACCAATATGCTGCAGGAAGTAATCGATACTTTATTTAATCTCCGCATCATACAAGATCAACCGGACCCAGCCAGCATTAAGGCCGATATTTCCGCCTGATTTCCGGAGGAATAACTATTCGTCCAACTCCAATACAGACGTATACAACATATTATAACATGAAAAAACTCTTTTTATCCGGCTTGATTTTAGCTGCGCTGTGGTCCTGCGAAAGCCGTAAAAATTACCAGGCGCAAGCCGATACTTTTATTGTTGAATATTCAAATAAATACCAACAGCTTTATACTGCTTCATCCGAAGCTGAATGGGCTTCGAACACCCATATTGTAGAAGGTGATTCTACCAATGCCATTCGTACGCGCCAGGCCAACGAAACCATGGCGGCTTTTACCGGCAGTGCCGAAAACATAAAGCAAACGCGGGAGCTGCTGGATCATCAAGATAACCTTACCCCCATTCAGGTAAAGCAATTAGAAGGCATTTTGTACCGGGCGGCGAACAACCCCCAAACAGTTGCCGATGTAGTGAAGCAGCGCATTAAAGCCGAAACCGAGCAAACCGAAAAATTATACGGCTTCGATTATAAGATTAATGGCAAATCGGTTAGCACGAACCAGATTGATTCAGTATTAAAAGTTGAAACCGATGTAAACAAGCGCTTGCAGGCTTGGGAAAGCAGCAAAGAAGTAGGCAAGGTTTTGAAAAATGGTTTGGTTAATCTTCGTCGTCTGCGCAACGAAACCGTTAAAGCGCTGGGGTACGATGATTATTTTACTTACCAGGCATCGGAATACGGTATGAAAACCAGTGAGATGATGGACCTGATGCGCAAAATTAACCGGGAACTCATGCCGCTTTACCGCGAGTTGCATACGTATGCCCGCTACGAATTAGCTAAGAAATACGGCCAAACGCAAGTGCCCGATATGTTGCCGGCGCATTGGCTGCCGAACCGCTGGGGCCAGGATTGGAGCAGCATGGTAGAAGTTAAAGGTCTGGACTTGGAAGAAGTACTGCGGCCTAAAGGAGCAACCTGGCAAGTGCAGCAAGCCGAGCGTTTTTACCGCAGTTTGGGCATGTCGGCTTTACCACCGAGCTTCTACGAAAAATCAAGTTTATATCCTTTGCCCGCTGCGGCAAATTATAAAAAGAACAATCACGCATCAGCCTGGCACATGGACTTGGAAAAAGATGTGCGTAGCCTGATGAGTGTAGAACCCAATGCCGAATGGTACGAAACCACGCACCACGAACTGGGACATATCTATTATTACCTGGCCTACACCAATCCGGAGGTGCCGGTTTTGTTGCGGGGCGGCGCTAACCGGGGTTTCCATGAAGCCATGGGTAGCTTAATGGGCCTAGCCGCCACCCAGAAACCTTTTCTGGCGCAACTGGGGTTAATAGATAAAAATACCCAAACCGACGAGGTGCGAACCTTGCTGAAAGAAGCGTTGAATTATGTGGTTTTTATTCCGTTTGCTTCGGGGGTAATGAGCGAATTTGAGCACGACTTATACGCCAAAAATTTATCGCCGGAAAACTTTAACCAGCGGTGGTGGGAACTGGCAAAACAATATCAGGGCATTGAACCACCGGGCAATCGCGGCAGCGAGTACGCCGATGCTACCTCTAAAACCCATATCAATGATGATCCGGCCCAGTATTACGATTATGCTCTATCGTACGTAATCTTGTTTCAGTTGCACGATTATATTGCCAAAAACATTTTGAAACAAGACCCGCACGCCACCAATTATTACGGCAATAAAGAAGTAGGCCAGTTCCTGACCAGCATCATGCATCCGGGAGCCAGCGTGGACTGGCGAAAAATGTTGAAAGAAAAGACCGGCGAAGATTTAAGTGCCCGGGCCATGGTGGCTTATTTTCAGCCTTTGCTAAACTACCTGAAAGAACAAAACAAAGGCCGCAAGTATACCATGTGATTTCTAGTAACAAGTATCAGATATCAGGATTAAAATGTAATTTAATCCTGATACCTAATATTAGGCAAGAAATAGAAGCATATTAATTTTAACTTTCTTGAGCTCATTTCTGTCATCCCGGAGGGACCTATTTGGCAGTAAATCAAATAGGTCCCTCCGGGATGACAGAAATGAGCTCCAATTATTTATAGCTACCTGGTTTTGCGTAACAGGAGTTAATTATAAAAGGTGAGCCGATTCACCCGGCTCAATAAATTTTATAAATCTTGATACCTGCTACTTGCTACCTTTTAAAACTAATAATTAGCTTCAACTGCCGGCACATCAATAAGAATAAACCGGGCATCCTGGGCCGCTTTTATTTCTATTAATTTGGTATTATCAATGCGTAACTGGTCATTTTTTTCTGCCTGAACTCCATTCACCAGCAACTCTCCTTCGGTTATATAAATAAAGGTTTTACGGATATCGAAAGTTTGAAAATTAATTTCTTTATCGGCTTTTAGGTTGCCGTAGTAAACAGTTGAGTTAGAATTCATAAATACCACATCTTCTAAAACTTTCTGGCCCGAAACCAAAGGTATTAATTCATTTTTAGTATCCAGAAAATCCACTCTTTGTTGCTCGTACGATGGTTGTAGGCTTTGCTTATTGGGTATAAACCAAAGCTGGTACATGTGTACTTCCTCCTCGGTGTTGTTTCGTTCGGAATGTACAATACCAGTACCAGCCGTCATGCGCTGCACTTCTCCCGCGCTAATGGTTGTTTTATTACCCAGACTATCTTCGTGCGCAATTTCTCCGGCCAACACAATGGTAATAATTTCCATATCCGAATGCGGATGCTGCGGAAAACCTGATTTAGCCGCAATGGTATCGTCGTTAAAGACCCGGAGCGGACCGAAATGCATGTTTTGCGGATCATAATAATCGGCGAAAGAAAAAAGAAAATAAGAATTAAGCCAACCCGCGGAAGTAGAATGTCGGTCGGCAGCATTTATAAGTTTAGTCATAGCGCAGAAGATTTTAGATCTGAGGTATATTCTTATGGATATATTATAGTTTCTGCAAGTAATGTACGGTGATAAAAAGCTTAAGTTAATTTTGGTTTAAGCCAGACCTCTGGTAAATAAAAAAATCCTTTTACCCGGCGGTTAAAAGGATTTTTTATAAAAGATTGATTTACGACTAAGCTTTTTTGAGTTTGATAACTTCCTGCTGTAAATCCAATACCATAGAAGTAAGTTTGTTCAGCGAAAAATCGGCAATCGGAAAAGTGCTGCTTATATACGCTTTGGCCTCCCAGATTTCACTTACATCATCTACCGACACTTCATAAGGATCGTAAACCGGGTTATCAGAATGTAAACGTAAAACAGCAGTGTTTTTCATTTTGTTAAATACGCGCTTAAATACCACCCCTTCGTTCTGGCTTACCACAATACAAGGCGTTCCGTCTTTTATTTCCGACCAATCGTCGATGTATTTACCTATAATTACCGTTCCGGAAGCAATGGGCAACATGGAATCACCTTTAATTTCGAAAGCCCGGTGGGTGCCTAAAGTACTGAGCATAGGTAAACGGAACCGCGGCAGTTCTTCTATAAATTCCGGATCGGCGTAACCGTTCAAATATCCGGCACTGGCTTTGTGCGGTACCAACTCAATATACTCGTTATCTTCTTTGTCTACGGTAATGGCTAAAACCCGCATTTTATCGGTAGTAGTCAGTTTATCAGTTTGTTTATCGCCAAACTTAGTCTGACTTAAATCCTGGGTGATAAACTGATCCAGGGAAACATCAAACAAACGGGAAATATTAACCAACGTGCTCAGCTTAGGTTCGGCTCGGCCTTCTTCGTAGGCGCCAATCAGCGATCTTTTTATATTTAGTTTTTCTGCCAGTTGCGCTTGCGTATAACCTAACTTTTTGCGGAGAAACTTTAAATTATTATCAACCATATTATTACCTTTTTACAGGTCAGATTTATTTCTTAGTAAATATACTAAAAACATTTTAGTTATACTAATACATTTAGTTAAAACTAATCTTTTGTAAAAAAGTTTTACTTTTATTATTGTTACTCCGTCGTGGCAATTTATTGCTGTTTTTTCTTTCAGAATTATAATGGTAAAAAGGAATGATCTGATATGGTTTACGCCGTGGCCTGGTGCTTTCTTTTATAAACCGCTAAAGCCAGGCGAATTTTATAATAATCCATTTGACCATTCAGGAAATCAAATATATTTTTCAGCTCTGCCTCGGCTCCGTATTTTTCAATGCCCTTCCGGATTACTTCATATTCTTGCTTGGTTAAGAAATCTCCTATCCTAATTGCGTATCCTTGTTCGTACAAAGTTGCCAGGTGCGAAAAAATGGTCACCAGGTTCAAGTTTCGTTCGGCCGCAATGGCTTTCGGCAATAATCCTTTTTTATAAGCTTCGAAGGTTAGCAGGTGCGTGGCGCCTTTTACTTTGTTGCCCTGCTCTTGCTGACCCGTAACAAACTGAATAATTTCGTTAATGAAAAGATGGCCATAGTTTTCGTATTTTACCATACCTACCCCGGTGATGGCCAGCATCGCTAAACGGTTGGTCGGTTTTTCTTCGGCCATTTCCAGTAAAGTACTGTCGGAAAATACCACGTAAGGCGGCACTTGCTTATCATCGGCAATAGATTTGCGCAGTACCCGCAAACGCTCAAATAACTCATCTTTAATAACTTCTTTTTTCGAACGGCGGTCTTCTTTTACCTCTTCTTTCTCGGCAAAAGGTTCAAATTTCACCAATTCTACTTTTTCATCCTCAAATAAAACTGCCCGGCTCCGGTTATTTAATTTTAGGGCGTAATTTTCTTCGTAAGCCATTTCGAGTAAACCGGCATTTAAAAGCTGGTGCAGGTAATTTTGCCAGTCCAGAAAAGGTATGTCACGGCCGGCGCCGTAGGTTTTTATCTTGTCGTAACCTTTGGCCAGAACCGCCTGGTTCCGGGAGCCCCGCAGTACATCTACCACCATGGTTATATTGGCTTTTTCCTGCATGCGGGCAATGGCCGAAAAAGCTTTTTGGGCCAGTTCGGTGCCGTTAAAGGTTGCGGGCGGGTTCCGGCAGATATCACAATTGCCGCAGTTCTTTTCCAGCGTTTCGCCAAAATACTGTAGTAAAATTTTGCGGCGGCACATGGTAGCTTCAGCGTATTGCTGCATGCGCTCCAGTTTAGCCAGCTGCAAGGCATTTTGCTCTTTGTTGCCTTCGTTCAGCATGCTCCGCAGCTGCATTACATCGGAGTAAGAATAAAAGAGTAAAGCATTGGCCCGGGTGCCATCGCGGCCACCGCGGCCTATTTCCTGGTAATAACCTTCTATATTTTTAGGCAGATTATAATGGATAACCCAACGCACATTAGATTTATCGATACCCATACCAAAAGCAATGGTGGCGCAAATAATCGGCACATTGTCTTTCAGGAAATCGTCCTGCACCCGCGACCGTACCTGCGCCGACAAACCGGCGTGATAAGCGGCCGCATTATAACCTTCATTTTTTAATTTCTGGGTTAATTGTTCGGTTGAATTGCGGCTTAAACAATAAATAATACCAGGTTGGGCTTTATGGGCATCTAGGAAATCCTTAATGGTTTTCAGGCGGTTTTTACCGGGCCGTACGGTTAAGTTTATATTGGGCCGGTCGAAAGACGAAATAAAAATTTCCGGATCAGGTAAGCTTAACTGCCTGGTAATATCCTGGCGGGTAAGCCGATCGGCGGTAGCGGTTAAAGCAATGACCGGCACGGTTGCAAACTGTTCTTTTAAAAATTTAAGCTGGGTATATTCGGGCCGGAAATCGTGGCCCCAGGCCGAAATACAATGCGCTTCGTCGATGGCAAATAAATTAATTTCGAGTCTTTTCAGAAACGAAAAAAAACCAGGTGATAAAAGTTTTTCCGGCGATACGTACAAGAGTTTCAGATTACCGGTTAGGCATTCGTTTTCGAGTTTATATTGGGTTTCGGCGGTTTGGGTACTATTTAAATAGCCGGCGCTTACGCCATTGGCCAGCAAAGCTTCTACCTGGTCTTTCATTAAAGCAATAAGCGGCGAAACCACTACGCAAATACCCGGCATGGTAAGAGCCGGCACCTGGTAACAAATCGATTTTCCGCCGCCGGTAGGCATCAGTACCAAACAATCTTTACGGGCCAGAACCGTCTCTACCACCTGCTGCTGCAGAGGCCGGAAATTATCGTAACCAAAATATTTCTTTAAAACTTCCTGTGGATTTGCCATGCTGTACTCCCGCTCTTTCGATTACAAAAATACAAAATTCTGCCCTTCTTTCTAAGGCGGAGTTTTCGTATAAGCCTTAGTAAACGAACCAAATAGCGTAAGCTGCCGTATTTTAATGTATAACGAAGCAGAAACACGAACTAATAAACCATAAAACTATGAAATCTGAAATCACTAATAACCTGGAGCATGTACTGATAAAATGTATTACGGCTTGTGAAACCTGTGCCACCATGTGTTTGCAGGAAGAGAATGTGAAAATGATGGTGAAATGCATTCAGCTGGACCGGGATTGTGCCGATATATGTGCCTTGACAGCGCGCTTTGTGGCCCGGAATTCTATGCATGCCCCTCATGTAATGCGCGAATGTATTGAAATTTGCCAGGCCTGCTACGATGAATGTGCGCAACACGAACATGATCATTGCCAAAAATGCGCGGAAGCTTGCCAGGAATGTGTCAATGCCTGTCAGGAATGGTTACAAACCAAATCAGTAGCAATGTAATTCAAAAATCAAGCAACATAAAAAAGGCCCGGTAAATGTACCGGGCCTTTTTTATGTTGCTTGATTTAAGATGTTTTACTTTCGGGCAAAATCAATAATGGCCGTAATTACCGACATGATTAAGCTAAAAATAAGGGCCGCGATGATGCCATTTACATTAAAACCATCCAGAAGAGCATCGGCTAAGTAAATAATAATAATGTTGATTACTAACAGAAATAAACCTAAGGTTAAGATAGTAATAGGTATGGTAAGAAAAACCAAAATTGGCCGCACAATGGCGTTTAAGATGGCCAATACCAAAGCCAGTAAAATACCGTCGGTAAGGCTGTCCACCGTTATGCCGGGAATAACCCGCGAAACAAAAACGGCCGCTATACCGGTTAAAATAAGTTTAAGAATAAATCCCAGCATTTTATTAAATTAATATAGTAAATAAATATATTCTCTATACGGAGATATTGGAAGGAAGGCTGTTATTCTTCGGTTTTGTAACCCTGGGCCTTTAATTTATTTTGCGAGACGGCCATCCAATTACATAACTTATATAGCAAGCGCGCGCCCACATTGCCGTTCCATTCGTCTTGCCCCGGGGCAACTTCGCATAAATCAAAACCAATAATTTCCCGGCCCGATCTGACCAGGGCTTTAATAAGATAAATGGCTTCTTCCAACTCTAAACCGCCAGCTACCGGCGTACCGGTTCCGGGACATAATTTTGGGTCCAGTCCGTCGATATCGAAACTGATGTATACTTTTTGCGGGAGCTGGGCAATTATTTTTTTGCATTGCTTTTTCCAGGTAGCACCTTCGTACAAGGCTTCCTTTAAAGCAGCATCGTAAAAAGTTGTAACCCGTCCGTTCGATAAACTAATTAGCTCAGCTTCCGATTCGGCTATATCCCGGATGCCCACCTGCACCAGCTTTTTAACTTGCTTTATTTTTAGGGCGTTGTACATAATAGAAGCATGCGAAAATTCAAATCCTTCGTAGGCTTCCCGTAAATCAGCGTGGGCATCAAATTGCAGAATGCCGAATTCTTCGTATTGTTCTGCCAGCGCCTGCATTAAACCCAGCGGCGTACTGTGGTCGCCGCCAATTAAGCCGACGTTTTTACCGGCTTTTAAATACCGCAAAGCTTTTTCTTTTATTTGTTGTTGCAATTGCAAGCTTTGCTCCTGCACCACATTAATTATTTCGGAAGTAGTGGCAGGTGATAATACTTCTCCCCCGCCGTCGAGCCAGGAAATATAAGATTTAGTTTTTTGCCGGAGTTCGTGGCTGCGCTGCATCCATTCTTCCGGTATATCTTCCATAACAATACCCAATTGCCAGGCATTTTCAATGACAGGATCAAAAAGATCTAATTGATAAGATGCTTGCCGAATAATTTCCGGACCGCCAGCTGTACCCGCGTTATAAGATACGGTAACTTCCCAGGGTACAGGTATTAAAACAATTGCTGCTTCTTCGGTGCTAAAAGGTAATCCGAATACGCCCCCACCTACATTACTAACCCCACTGGGATCAAACGCATCTATTTTCTCCTGTTTACTTCGAGTAAACTGTGAATTTGGTTCCATATAATAAATGTAAGCCCGCGCTTTTAATTTCTTTTATTTATATATTATGTTTTATAGGAATAGATAAGATACGATCAGAAGAGATAAAGTTTACAGAAATTTTCTGGCAGCAAGTATATTGGTCCTGATTTCTGGTATACTTTTTTGATTTAGGATATTTGCCGAGTAAAAGATAATCCACAAAAATTATCTGAAAATAAAATTTAAGGAACTGATAAAAGCAGCTTTATCCTGCTCTTAAAGTTTATAACGGAAAGGCTAAGCTACTAAAAAAGATAAGAGATCTAATTGCAATTAAAAAAACTATAATCGTGAGATATACCATTTATAATCCCAATTACTGGTTTATCGCAGCTAATTTTAATAAAGGTAGGTATATAGATTTAAATACTGGATCCTTAAATTTTAGATAAATCATCTAAACTCATTATTCTGTTGAATTCGAAGAATTCCAAAGGCATCTTCTGATTAGATCCCTCAGAAGATGCCTTAGGAATGACAGGTTTGAGTAGAATTCTCACTATTAAATGGAAGCATCTTATTACTTGTTAATATTAAACATGCTCTTTTAAAAATTATATTGAATACCAAACAGCAATAACTCCATACCTAAATCTATACGCTTATTATTGTCATCTTGCAAAGATCTATTGATTAGAATGACTTACAGGTAACAATTAGTAAAACTTGTATCACCTCTTTTCCTTTCTACACAAAAGATACTTCCAGCATGACCGGAAAAGCTTTTTCCAGAACAGGAACGGGGTTAATACAATCTGGTATTAATTATTTGGCATAAAAAAAGGAGGTAAAATTTACCTCCTTTTTTTATTGTGATTCAACGATTTAGATTATTGTCTGGCAGCGTCTGATTTTTTGTTCATCGCTTCGGCGTCTTTGGTTCTGCCCAGAGCTAAGTAAACTTTGGCCAGGGTATCCATAGTGCCGGTATCTTTCGGATTGGCTTTTAAAGCGGTTTCAAAGTAAGGCAGGGCAGCATTAAAATGCTTTTTGATTTGCGGCTCGGTAGTGGCAGCTGCTTTTCTTTGGCTGGCGGCATCCATATTGTTGTATTTTTTAGATAACTCAGCCCCGCGGTTAAAATGGATAACTCCCAGGTTGTAATTAGCATTATAATCGTTTGGATTGATAGCAATAGCCTTTTTAAAGTTTTGCTCTGCTAAGTCGGTTTTCTTCGACTGGTTGTAAACCTCGCCTAATACATTATATAAATTGGCATTATTCGGATCTACTTTAATGGCGTTCTCTAATTTAGAAATAGCTTCGGTGCCCCGACCGGAAGAAATATAAGTATTTAATTCTTCCAGCATCAGGTCTTTATCGTTGGGATTAGCTTTTAAACCGGCTTCCAGTACTTTTAAAGCTTCGGCGTTGTTTTTATCAATGTCTTTATTAATAAAATATAAGCGCTTATAAACATTTGGCTTGGTGTAGTTAATAGCTAACAAACGGTTGTAGTTAGTTTTAGCAACATCATATTTCTCGGCTTGTTCCGCTATTAAAGCTAAGTTTTGTAAAGCAAGGGTATCAGTCGGGTTAGCCTGATGGGCTTTTTCTAACTGTTGCAGCGCACCATTTAAATCTTTATCATTATAAAGTTTTACGCCTTCGTTAATAGCGCTTACATAAATTACTTCCGATAAAGCTTTTTTCTTTTCCTGAGCTTGTTTGGCAAAATCTCCGCCATTATCCAGCGCAATAGCTTTGTCGTAAGCGGCAATAGATTCTTCTAAGGCATTATTGGCAAGTGACTTATAAGCCGGCAAGGGGCTGTTTACAAGGGCACTGTATACTTCGCCTTTGGTAAACCAAGCCTTAGCGCTATTGGCAGTTTTTTCGTGCACTACGGCTTTGTCTATTTCGGTTTTTGCTTTATCTAAAGTGCCGCTTTTCAGGTATAAATTGGCGTTGTTTACGGCTCCGTTCTGAGCAAATGCAATTTGCATACTAAAACCCGCCACGGCTGTTAAGATTAACTTTTTCATAACTTGGTTTAACGTTACTATTGTTTGTGGTTAATATATAAAATTTAAAAATGATTAGTTTTCGTTAATCAGGTCCGGATCGGTTAAGTCCGGGTTTAAAGATTCGTCGGCCGGTAATTCCGATTGGTTCAGTACGATCTCCTCGGCTAGTTCTTCCGCTTTTTCTTCGTTTTCAATTTTAGCAACCGAAGAAATCTCGTCACCTTCGTTTATTTTAATTAATCGCACGCCCTGGGTAGCCCGGCCAATTACCCGCAGATCTGCTACCCGCAATCTAATTGTAATACCCGATCTATTTATAATCATCAGGTCATCCGTATCAATAACCCCGTGAATACCCACTAAATTACCGGTTTTTTCAGTGATTTTCAAGGTAGTAACTCCTTTACCGCCCCGGTTGGTTATACGATATTCTTCAATAGATGATTTTTTACCGTAACCCTTTTCCGATACCACCAGCAAGTTCATGTTTTCATCTTTAACACAAACCATACCAATTACTTTATCGTCGTCGTTGGCTAAGGTTACGCCTCTTACCCCGGCAGCATTGCGGCCCATAGCCCGCACTTTGTCTTCGTTGAAACGCACAGCCCTACCGGATTTTAACGCCAGTACAATGTCGTTGGTGCCATTGGTAAGCTGCACATCCAGCAAAGAGTCGCCTTCGTTTATGGAAATGGCATTTATACCATTTAAACGCGGACGGGAATAAGACTCTAAAGGTGTTTTTTTGATGATACCTTTCTCCGTACAGAATATTAAATGGTTGTTCAGCACATAATCCGGATTTTTCAGATCGTATACATTAATAACGGCTTTTACCTTATCTTCTTTCGGAATCTGGATCAGGTTTTGAATAGCCCGGCCTTTGGCGGTTTTGCTGCCTTCCGGTATTTCGTATACTTTCAGCCAGAAAACTCGTCCGGCTTCGGTGAAGAACAACATATAATTATGGGTATTGGCGATAAACAAGTGCTCCGTAAAATCATCTTGCTTAGATGCCGCTACGCCGCGCGAACCAACTCCTCCCCGGCCCTGGCTCCGGTACTCCGAAAGGGCGGTACGTTTAATATAACCTTCGTGCGAAATCGTAATCACCATGCTTTCGTCCGGAATCATATCTTCCATCGAAAAATCACTGGCAGCCATTTCTACCGTGGTGCGGCGCTCATCGCCGTACCGGTCCCGGATTTCGGTTAATTCGTCTTTTATGATTTGCATCCGCAGCGATTCGTTGGCCAGAATTTCCTGTAAATGCGTAATTAAAGCTTTTATTTCTTCGTATTCTTTTACAATCTTATCGCGCTCCAGGCCGGTTAAACGTTGCAAACGCATGTCCAGAATAGCTCGCGCCTGAATATCACTTAATTGAAAACGTTCGATTAATCCGGTCCGGGCAATTTCCGGATCGCGGGAAGAACGAATCAGATTGATTACTTCGTCCAGGTTATCCAGAGCAATGAGCAAACCTTCGAGAATATGGGCCCGCTTCTGGGCTTCCGCCAATTCATATTCGGTCCGCCGGATTACAACTTCGTGCCGGTGATCAACAAAGTGTTTAATCTGGTCTTTTAAGTTCAGGGTCATAGGCCGGCCATGCACCAAGGCCACATTATTTACCCCGAAAGAAGATTGCAGTTGGGTATATTTAAACAGGTTGTTTAACACCACATTGGGCATAGCATCCCTTTTCAGGTCGTAAACAATCCGTAAACCTTCCCGGTCCGATTCGTCGCGTAAATCCGAAATACCTTCTATTTTCTTTTCGTTTATTAAAGCCGCCGTTTTTTCGATCATGGCCGCTTTGTTTACCATATAAGGAATTTCGGTAACTATAATTTGTTCTTTACCGCTGGGCAAGGTTTCAAAAGAAGCTTTTGCCCGCACAATAACCCGGCCCCGGCCCGTTTCAAAAGCCGATTGTACGCCCTGGAAACCGTAAATAATACCGCCGGTCGGAAAATCCGGAGCGGTAATATGTTTCATGAGTTCGGCAATGGTAATTTCGTTATTGTCGATGTAGGCAGTGATGCCATTTACCACTTCGGTTAAGTTATGGGGCGCCATGTTGGTGGCCATGCCCACCGCAATACCCGAAGTACCATTAATCAGCAAGTTAGGAATCTTGGCCGGCAACACACTTGGTTCGTTTAAAGAGTCGTCGAAGTTGGGTACAAAATCAACGGTATTTTTTTCCAGATCGGCGAGTAATTCGTCGGCAATTCTTTTCAGACGGGCTTCGGTATACCGCATAGCCGCCGGCGAGTCGCCGTCGATGGAACCAAAATTCCCTTGTCCGTCTACTAAGGGGTAACGTAGAGACCAGTCCTGCGCCATCCGCACCATGGTGTCATACACTGAGGCATCGCCGTGCGGGTGATATTTACCCAGTACTTCGCCCACAATCCGGGCCGATTTTTTATGTGCTTTATTATAAGAAACGCCCAGTTCCGACATGCCATACAGCACCCGGCGGTGTACCGGTTTTAAGCCGTCGCGCACATCGGGTAAAGCCCGGGAAATGATAACCGACATTGAATAATCGATGTAGGCACCACGCATTTCATCTTCAATATTAATAGGAATTATTTTTTCGCCATCAGCCATATTGGGTCACTAAAAACAAATATTAGGGTTCACTATAAAAATCGCAAGTTATATATATTTTACAATTTTCCCTAGGATTATTTCTTCTTCTGAGCCTTCTTTTGCGTTTCCTGGTTATCTTGCTGTGGTTTACGTGGTAAGCCCTGGCCTATTTTAGGGTTTTGTCTTTTCCAGAGTGGCTGCCCGCGGTACACTTTTTTACCGTGCAAATGCTGCTTGCGGATATGGCAGGAATTGATAGGACAAGCCGGTTTGCAGGATAGAAGCAGTATGAAAGATAAGATAAATAATGAGCGTAAAAATCTAATAACCATATTACAAAAATAAATATATAGCTTAAACTCTTTACAACAAGTATTATTATGCCCAAAGAACTTATTCCGCTAAAATTTTGCCTCTTTTAAAGCTACTAAAGAAACAAAATCAATAAAAATTTAGTCATAAAAAGTAGAAATAATGCTAAAGCCGGTACAAGTAAGTCAGTAGACAATATAAATTTCAGGCCTGATAAGAAATTAAAAATCTATTTGTTCACTCATTCATTCTTTCACTATATCTGTCATTGTACTTAATATGAATCAGCTTATATTACTTTATTCCGTTTAAAATCCGGCGGATATCGTTGGTTTTTTGCATCAGGTCATAGCTGGCGGCTTCGTCCTGGTTATCGATGAAGCTTTTAAATTGCTGTAGTTTGTTGATGTAACTGCCCAAGGCTTCGGAGATATTACGGCTATTTTGGCTGAAGATGGGGGCCCACATATCCGGGGAGCTTTTTGCTAAGCGAACGGTAGAAGAAAAACCGCTGCCCGCCATATTAAAAATGTTTTGTTCATCTTTTTCTTTTTCCAACACGGTTGCTCCCAACACAAACGAAGTAATATGGCTTAAATGCGAAACATAAGCCAGGTGCAAATCGTGGGCTTCCGCATCCATATAGCTCAGGCGCATTTTCAGCTTTGTAAACAATGCTTCTACTAATTGCAGGCTTTCGGGCCGGCTTTTCTCCCGATCACAGATAATCATAATTTTACCATGCAGCAATTCCGGGAAAGCAGCTTCGGGGCCGGAGTTTTCGGTACCCGCTATCGGGTGTACCGGCACAAACTGCGATCGTTTCGGGTGATTCTCCGCTATCCGGCAAATAACTTCTTTTGTAGAACCGAAATCTATTAAAGAGGCATTTGCCGGCAACATATCCAATACAGGATTTAATAACTGCGTAATAGCATTTACCGGTACTGCTAATACCGTTAAGTCGGCTTTATTTATGCCTTCCTCCAGAGGCGCCACCTCGTTTACAATTCCTAATTCCAGGGCTTTTCGGGCGTGTTCGGGATTATTATCTACGCCGATAAAATAAGCGTTTTCGCCTGACTGCTGCAAACCCAAAGCAAAAGAACCGCCCAGTAAACCTAAACCTACAATACATATATTCATGCAGCTAAAAGAAAGAGTTATCGCCAAAATTCCAAATTGATAACCAGTATATTTAAATTGGAATGGTTATTGAATGAGTTTAGAAGCAGTTATTGAACTAATATTCAACAAATATTATTTAGATAATAGCGAGTTGTACTGCAAAATTTTTAATTTAAAGCGATAAAAAAAGTTTTAATTATTTTTTTTCTAAATCTTAAAACCTGGCATTCTAAATTAAGTAAGAATACTATCTTTGCCGCGTTTAAAATGGTAAACAAATTTACATATCGCCATCTTTTAGCCTTACTGCAAAACTTAATTGCAGTTGCTACCCCCTTATACAGTCCTGTATATAGACAGGTGTACCCCTTGCGGGCATAGCTTGTCCTGATTACCTACGGGGTAATCTTATTTCTCCAACTTTATTTTTAATTTTTACAGGATTTTTTCATTTTTAATTCTTTTTAATCAGATGATTGAAAATAATAAATCTGTTAATAGCGGAGTAAGTGTTGCTCCCCAGATTGATGCAGATTTTATCATACAGGTAGCAACTGCCGACCATCTCTATTTTGCCCAGATAATTGTGGATGAGATGGAATCATCAGCTAAATTACGGGGTACTGGTATTGCGAAACGGTCGCCGGAATATATTAAACAAAAAATGCTGGAAGGCAAAGCCGTTATTGCCTTATCGCACGAGCAGGTTTGGGCCGGTTTCTGTTACATCGAAACCTGGGGTCACGGCGAATACGTCGCTAACTCCGGCTTGATTGTATCGCCTAATTTCCGGCAAAGCGGTTTGGCCAAGCGGATAAAGGAAAAAGTATTTGAATTATCGCGCAAGAAATACCCGGAAGCTAAAATATTTGGCTTAACTACCGGGCTGGCCGTGATGAAGATTAATTCCGATTTGGGCTATAAACCGGTAACGTATTCCGAATTAACCGACGATGATGCTTTCTGGCAAGGCTGCCGTAGTTGCGTTAACTTCGAAATTCTAAGCATGAAGGAACGCAAAAACTGCTTGTGCACGGCCATGCTGTACGATCCGGTGGAAGAAGACAAAAAAAAGGCAGAAGCGCTTAAAAAGAAGGCAACTGAAAAAGAAGAGCCAGGTTTGCTTGAATTTTTGAAGCATACCAAAGTGTACGATTTGCTGCTGCAATTTAAGTCACTTACGCTGGCCCATAATAGCAATAATGGCTTCAAGCACGCTTTCAAATCTATACTGGCTTCTTTTTTCTAATACAGCAGAAAGTCACCCTTTATTTATATTCGGCTTTCTTCTCCTTATTTTTATGCAGCTTACCAACGGTTACTACGAAGAACAAAATAGCCGTAGATAATATGAGCTCACTCATGTAATCCTGGAAGGATCTAGTTTGCAGAAAACCAAATAGCTTTTTCCAGGATTACATGAGTGAGCTCAAGAAATTAAAATTAATTAGTTATATAATTTTTACTTAACATGAGTTAATAATCATATATAACAACCAAACCTAAAATTTAAGCTGCCTAAAAATCTTTAGCTAAAAACTAATTACTAACAACTAAATACTTACAACTTATAAACCCGAAACTTAATGAAAAAAGTAGTTCTTGCCTTTAGTGGCGGCCTGGATACTTCTTATTGCGTTAAATATTTAACCGAGGAATTACACCTGGAAGTACATTCTGCTATTGTGAATACCGGTGGTTTTACCCCGGAAGAATTACAGGAAATTGAGCGCAGGGCTTATAATTTAGGCGTAACCAAACACCTTACTTTAGACGAAACCGATGATTATTATACCAGTTGTATCCGGTATTTAATATTCGGCAACGTGTTAAAAAATAATACTTATCCATTATCGGTAAGTGCGGAGCGCGTTTACCAGGCTTTAGCCATAGCCCATTACGCCAAAGAAATACAAGCCGATTATGTGGCCCACGGCAGCACCGGCGCGGGCAACGACCAAGTCCGGTTCGATATGATATTTAACATCATGATTCCGGAAGTAGAAATTCTGACGCCCATCCGGGATTTGAAATTATCGCGCCAGGAAGAAATTGATTTTCTGAAAAAGCACGGCGTGGAAATGAACTTCGAAAAAGCTGCTTATTCTATAAACAAAGGGTTATGGGGCACTTCCGTGGGCGGCAAAGAAACACTAACCTCTTACGGCTACTTACCCGAAGAAGCCTTCCCAACGCAATTAACCAAGCAAGAACCGGAAGAAATAAAACTGGTTTTTGAAAAAGGCGAGTTAAAAGGCATTAATGAGCAACAATTTGAAAATCCGGTAGTCGCCATTCAGAAATTAAGCGAAATAGCAGCACCTTTTGCTATTGGCCGGGATATTCACGTGGGCGATACGATTATTGGTATTAAAGGCCGCGTTGGTTTCGAAGCCGCCGCACCTTTGGTAATTATTAAAAGTCACCATGCTTTAGAAAAGCACGTGCTTACCAAGTGGCAGCTTTACTGGAAAGATCAGTTAGCGGTTTGGTACGGTAATTTATTACACGAAGGCCAATATTTAGATCCGGTGATGCGCAACATCGAAAAGTTCCTGGCTGATACCCAGGAAACTGTGAGCGGCACCGTAACGGTAGCGCTAGCACCTTACCGCTTCCACGTGGTAGGTATAGAATCGCCGCACGATTTAATGTCATCTAAATTCGGTTCTTACGGCGAAATGAATAACACCTGGAGTGGTGAAGACGTGAAAGGCTTTTCTAAAATTTTCGGTAACCAAACCATGATCCATCATAAAGTAAATGGCCAGTAATTTGGAAGCAGATACAAAAATACGGGTTGGCATTGTTGGTGGTGCCGGTTATACCGGCGGCGAACTATTAAGAATTTTAATCTATCATCCGCACGTACAAATTACATTTGTACACAGCACCAGCAATGGTGACCGACTGGTATCGGAGGTGCACAATGATTTACTGGGCGAAACAGATCTAGTTTTCAGTACGGATTATACCGGAGATATTGACGTGCTCTTTTTATGTGTGGGTCACGGCGCAGCAAAAAAGTTTCTGTCCCAATATACTTTTGCCGATACGGTTAAGATAATTGATTTGAGCCAGGATTTTCGCTTAACGGCGGATGCTAGTTTTAATGGCCGTGATTTTGTGTACGGCTTGCCGGAGCTGCAAAAAGAAAAAATTAAAGAGGCTCGCAATATTGCTAATCCGGGTTGTTTTGCGACGGCTATTCAGTTGGCCTTGTTGCCGCTTGCCAGCCGACAAGCGCTTACTGCTCCGGTGCATATCAGTGGCATTACGGGTTCTACCGGTGCCGGCCAAAGCTTATCCGAAACCAGCCATTTTAGCTGGCGCGAAGGGAACATATCTACGTATAAGCTCTTTAATCATCAGCACTTAAAAGAAATAAAGCAAAGTTTAGGGCAGTTACAACCGCAAGATTTATCGAACCTGCATTTTGTGCCTTACCGGGGCAACTTTACGCGCGGTATATTTATTACCAGCTACCTGCAAAGCAGTCTAAGTTTGGAAGCTGCTCAACAATTATACGCTGATTTTTACGCGTCGCATCCCTTTGTTTCTATATCACCCGTTAATCCGGCCTTAAAGCAAGTGGTAAACACGAATAAATGTATCCTACACTTAGATAAAGTGGATGATCAACTGGTTATTATCAGTATGATTGACAATCTTTTAAAAGGTGCTTCCGGACAAGCCGTACAGAACATGAATCTAGTGTTCGGTTTAGAAGAGACTAGCGGTTTGCATTTAAAAGCAACTGCGTTTTGAGGAAGTAATAAGTCTTAAGTTGTAAGTTGTAAGTTGTAAGTCTTAAGTTATAGGTAATAAGTTTTGAGAAGTTTCCGTGCAGAATTATAAAGATTTAAAAGTTTGGGAGAAAGCTCACTTTGTTACTTTAGAGATTTACAAAATAACCAAGGACTTTCCTAAAGAAGAAGTTTACGGATTAACTTCTCAAATGAGAAGATCTGCTATTTCTGTTCCGGCCAATATTGCCGAAGGGTGCGGAAAATTTACTAAACCTGATTTTGCCAACTTTCTACAGATAGCATTAGGTTCGGCAAACGAAACAGAGTATTACCTGCTTTTAGCAAAAGATTTAAAGTATTTGGATAATCAAGCTTTTACAAATCTTTTGGCAGAGATAAATCAATTCAAAGCCATGCTGATTGGCTTAATTAATAAAGTCCGAAATAAAGAGTAGTCTTATAACTTACTACTTATTACTTATAACTTAAAGAACTATGAAATTATTTGATGTATATCCGCTTTTCGATATCACGCCGGTAGAAGCGCATGGCTCTTACGTTTGGGATGATAAAGGTATCAAATACCTGGATTTATACGGCGGACACGCGGTTATCTCCATTGGCCATTCGCATCCGCATTACGTGCAGAAATTAACGGAGCAACTAAACCAGATAGGTTTTTATTCCAACTCTGTAAAAATTCCGCAACAGGAAGAATTAGCCCAGCATTTGAGCCAGTTATGCGGTTACCCCGATTACAATTTGTTCCTGATTAACTCTGGTGCAGAAGCCAACGAAAATGCTCTGAAAGCTGCTTCTTTTTACAATAACCGGAAAAAAGTTATTGCCTTCAGCAAAGCTTTTCACGGCCGTACTTCTGGCGCGGTAGCAGTTACGCCCGATAAATCTATACAGGCGCCCATCAACCAAGGGCACGAAGTGGAATTTCTGCCTTTCAACGATATAGAAGCACTAAAAAACCTGGAACAGCCCGAAGAAGTTTGCGCCATTATTATTGAAGGTATGCAGGGCGTGGGTGGCGTGCAAATTCCTACTCCAGCTCTCTTAAAGCAAATCCGGGAATTCTGTGATCAGCACAATGCCGTTATGATTCTGGATGAGATACAATCGGGTTACGGCCGGTCGGGTAAATTCTTTGCGCATCAGTACGCCGGCGTGCAGGCCGATATTATTACCATGGCCAAAGGTATGGGCAACGGCTTCCCGATTGGGGGTATTTTGCTGCACCCGAAATTCCAGGCCAAACACGGGATGTTGGGCACCACTTTTGGCGGAAATTACCTGGCTTGTGCCGCGGCTATAGCTGTGCTGGAAGTAATAGCAGCAGAAAACTTAATTCAGAAAGCCGCCGAAACCGGATCGTACCTAATGGATAAGCTAAAAAACATGGAAGGCGTAAAAGAAGTACGGGGCTACGGGCTAATGATTGGCGTGGAAATGTTTTCTCCGGCAGCTGATCTGCGGAAACAACTCCTCAACGATTACCATATCTTTACGGGTTCATCATCCGATAAAAATACCCTGCGGATATTACCCGCTTTAAATTTATCCCTGGAAGAAGCCGATATATTCCTGGCGGCTTTTGCGGATATTACCTCTAAAATCCTGGTTTCATGAAACAATTTACTTCTGTAAAAGATGTAGCGGATATTTCGGCTTTGGTTACCGAAGCCTTAGTTTTGAAGCGCAACCCCTATGCTTATAAAAACTTAGGCCGGAATAAAACTTTAGGTCTGATATTTTTAAATCCCAGTCTCCGGACCCGTTTAAGTACGCAAAAAGCAGCTACTAACTTAGGTATGGAGGTAATGGTGATGAACATCGACAAAGAAGGCTGGGCTCTGGAAACGCAGGACGGCGTAATCATGAACGGGACTACCGTAGAACACATCCGGGAAGCCGCCGGGGTTATGGGCCGTTACTTTGATATTCTGGGTATCCGATCTTTCCCTAGCCTGAAAAACCGCGATGAAGATTACAGCGAAGATATCCTGAATAAGTTTATTCATTATTCCGGCATCCCGGTGGTGAGTTTAGAATCGGGCACTTTACACCCTTTGCAAAGCTTCGCTGATTTAATTACCATAACCGAACAATTTAACTTTACCGAACGCCGCCCGAAAGTAGTTTTAACCTGGGCGCCCCACGTGAAAGCTTTGCCGCAGGCCGTACCCAACTCTTTTGCCGAATGGATGACCCACGCGCCCGTTGATTTTGTTATTACGCATCCTAAAGGCTACGAACTAAACGAAACATTTACCCAGGGCGCTACCATTACTTATAATCAGGAAGAAGCGCTACAGGGAGCCGATTTTATTTATGTTAAGAATTGGTCGTCGTACCACGATTACGGCAAAATTTTAACTACGGATGAGAGCTGGCTGCTTACCCAGGATCGTTTAGGCATAACGAATAATGCCAAAGTAATGCATTGCTTGCCGGTGCGCCGCGGTTTGGAACTAAGTCACGATGTTCTGGACGGTCCTAATTCCCTGGTTTTGGAAGAGGCTAATAACCGGATTTATGCGGCCCAGGCAGTTTTAAAAAGAATGCTGGAAACTAATTTTGCGCCGGACAATGATTAACAATATTAACATTGTAAAAATTGGCGGCAATATTATTGATGATGAAATTAAACTAAATCAATTTTTACAGGATTTTGCGCAGCTATCCGGCCCCAAAATATTAATTCACGGCGGGGGCAAAATAGCCACGGAAGTTGCCAAAGGCTTAGGTATTGAAGCCCAACTGGTAGATGGCCGGCGCATTACCGATGCCGAAATGCTGAAAGTAGTAACCATGGTATACGGCGGTTTGGTGAACAAAAATATCGTTGCCAAACTACAGGCTTATAACTGTAATGCCATTGGTTTAACCGGGGCCGATGCCAATATTATTCCGGCCCAAAAACGCCCGGTAAAAACCATCGACTATGGCTTTGTGGGAGATATTACCGCCGAAAATGTACAGGCACAAAATATAAAATTATTCCTGGATAATGGTTTCGTACCCGTTATCGCCCCGCTTACCCACGACGGCAATGGCCACTTATTAAATACCAATGCCGATACCATTGCTTCTACCGTGGCCGTAGCTTTGGCGCAATTTTTTGCTACAAATTTAACTTATTGCTTTGAGAAAAAAGGGGTTTTGGCTAGTATCGAAGATGAAAACTCCGTTATTCCTCAGATTACCCAGGAAAGTTATCAGACCTTAAAACAAGACGGTATTATTGTGCAAGGCATGATTCCTAAATTAGATAATGCTTTTGAAGCCATAAAGGCCGGCGTAAAATCAGTATTTATTTGCCATGCCGATGATATTTTATCAGTTTTGGAAAAGAAAGAAAAAGCCGGAACTGAATTGGTTCACAAATAAAAAGTCAGGAAAAATTAGCAATTCCATTAATAAGGATCATTTCTAATTCGTAATTTTTAATTTCTAATTAAAACAAAACATGAACGCTACTTCCGAAACAATTGCCATTCTGGGCGGCGGAAATATGGGACTGTCCCTGGCCAAAGGATTAGTAAAATCCGGCAAATATCAGCCGCAGCAAATAACCATCACCCGCCGTAATATACGGGCGTTGGCTACTTTAGCAGAGGAAGGTTATAAAGTAACGGACGATAATGCGGCCGCCGTTAGTCAAGCCCAGGTGGTGGTGGTAGCGGTTTTGCCGCAGCAACTGAATACCTTACTGGATACGATTAAGCCGGAAGTTAAAGCAAATCAACATTTACTTATTTCAATTGCTTCGGGGGTGATGGTGCAGGATATTATCGACCGGCTAGGTATAGAAGTACCCGTGGTGCGGGCCATGCCCAATACGGCTATTGCTATTCAGGAATCCATGACTTGTATTGCCTCTGATAAAGCTTCTGCGGAGCACCTGCATAAAGTAAAAGAACTTTTCGATACCGTGGGCGAAACCATCGAAATACACGAAGAACTAATGACCTCGGCCACCGCCCTTTGTGCCTGCGGTATTGCATTCTTTTTACGCGCCATCCGGGCCGCTTCGCAGGGTGGCATTGAAATTGGTTTTCATGCGGCGGAAGCGCTGCACATGGCCGCGCAAACGGCTAAAGGAGCCGCCGCGCTGTTGCTAGCCAATAACAGCCATCCCGAAAATGAAATAGATAAAGTAACTTCGCCAAAAGGTTGTACCATTGCGGGCTTAAACGAAATGGAACATTCCGGTTTCAGTTCGGCCCTCATCAAAGGCATCCGGTTGTCGTCGGTAAAAGCCGGTAATTTATACGTGAAAGAGTAAGCAATACCAGTGCGTTTTTACATGAATAAAATTACCTTGTTTAAAGAAAAGTTAGAAATAGAACCGGCAGTATTGGCGCATCATTACGAAGAAGCACTGAATTTATTAAAAGATTTAATTGCGCTGCCTTCTTTTAGCAAAGAAGAAGATAAAACAGCAGCACGTATCCAAACTTTTTTTGCTAAGCACGATATTTTGGCCGAACGCCAAGGAAACAATGTTTGGGTACTTAACCAATATTACAATCCGGCCCTGCCCACTATCCTGTTAAATTCTCACCACGATACGGTTAAACCTAATCCGGGCTGGACCAAAGATCCGTTTGCGCCGGAAATAGCAGCCGATAAATTATATGGTTTAGGCAGCAATGATGCCAGCGGCTGTTTGGTTTCGCTAATGGCTACTTTCCTGTATTTTTATCCGCAGCAAAACCTGGCTTATAATATCATCATGGCGGCCACCGCCGAAGAAGAAATCTCCGGCTTAAACGGTTTAGAACAAATCTTACCGCAATTAGGCCCGCTGGAATTTGCCGTAGTAGGTGAGCCAACCAATATGCATCTAGCAGTGGCTGAAAAAGGCCTAATGGTGCTGGATTGTGAAGCGCGCGGCCTTGCCGGACATGCGGCCCGCGAAGAAGGCGTTAATGCTATTTATAAAGCCATCCGGGATATAGAATGGTTTCAAACTTTCCAATTTCCGAAGGTATCGGAATACTTAGGGCCGGTTAAAATGAGTGTAACCATTATAAATGCCGGTAGCCAGCACAACGTGGTACCGGAAACTTGCCGCTTTACCGTAGATGTGCGCGTTACCGATGTTTATACCCACGAAGAAGTTCTGGAAATTGTAAAACAGCACATTTCGTCTGCAGTAAAGCCCCGTTCAATGCGACTACGCTCTTCCCGTATAAATATCGAAAGCCCTATTGTGCAGGCCGGTTTGGCCTTGGGCCGGCAGCCGTACGGCTCTCCTACCAGTTCCGATCAGGCTTTACTACAGATACCATCTTTAAAAATAGGCCCCGGTGATTCGGCCCGTTCGCATACCGCGGATGAATTTATTTACCTGTCGGAATTAAAAGAAGGCATATCCATCTATATTCAAATGCTTGCTCAAGTGGTCTATAAAAACACCAATTTGCAGGCTTAAACAAGCAGCAGCATTTCTTCAAGAACAACATCAAACTAATTTAAACAGTAGCATGAAACTTTGGCAAAAAGATATACCGGTAAAACAGGAAGTAGAACAATTTACAGTGGGCAAAGACCGCGAATTAGATCTGTTACTGGCGCCTTTTGATGTTTTAGGTTCTTTGGCCCATACCCGCATGCTGCAGTCCATCAACTTACTTTCAACAGAAGATTTAGAGGTTATTCAGCGTGAATTAAAAAACATCTACCGCGAAATAGAAAAAGGCGAATTTTCGATTCAGCCCGCTGTGGAAGATGTGCATTCGCAGGTAGAGTTGCTGTTAACGCAACGCATTGGCGATGCCGGTAAAAAAATACATAGCGGCCGCTCCCGCAACGATCAGGTTTTGCTGGATCTGAAGTTATTTATTCGGAGCGAAATAAAAGAAATCGTAAACAGCGTCAATCAACTCTTTCAACAACTGATTACCTTAAGTGAGGCGCATAAAGATAAATTATTACCGGGTTATACGCATTTACAAATTGCCATGCCTTCGTCTTTTGGTTTATGGTTTGGCGCTTACGCCGAAAGCCTGGTAGATGACTTGTTAATGTTGCAGGCGGCCTATAAAATTGCCAATAAAAATCCCTTGGGTTCGGCCGCGGGTTACGGTTCTTCTTTCCCGCTAAACCGGCAAATGACTACTGATTTATTAGGATTTGAAGCACTAAATTATAATGTAGTTTATGCCCAAATGGGCCGCGGCAAAACCGAACGGAATGTGAGCAGTGCTTTGGCTTCTGTAGCGGCTACGGTTGGTAAACTGGCCATGGATGCTACCTTGTACATGAACCAGAATTTTGGTTTTATATCGCTGCCCGATGAATTAACCACCGGTTCCAGCATTATGCCCCATAAAAAGAACCCGGATGTCTTTGAAATTATTCGGGCCAAATGCAACAAACTACAGGCACTGCCCACCGAAATAGCTTTCATTATCGGCAATCTGCCGTCGGGTTATCACCGCGATTTGCAACTGGTTAAAGAAAGTTTTTTACCGGCTTTTGAAGAATTACAAAGTTGCCTCTACATGATGACCTACATGCTGCAAAATGTGCAAGTAAAAGATAACATCTTACAAGACGAAAAGTATTTGTATTTATTTAGTGTAGATGCCGTCAACAACCAGGTTTTAGCCGGGGTACCCTTCCGGGAAGCCTACAAAAATGTGGGTAGTACCATAGCCAACGGCACCTTTACCGCACCGGAAAAAGTAACCCACACCCACGAAGGCAGCATCGGCAACTTAGGTAATGATCAGATAAAAAGTATGATGGAGCAGGTAATTGCCGGCTTTCAATTTGAAGCAGTAGATCAGGCAATAGCTAATCTACTGACCTAATATAGATCAGAGCGTTTACGCAAGCATGATATATTCTAAAACTGCATTTTAGCTCTTTGTTTAAAGCACTTTATCTTGATATGCATTGCGGTGGGTTTAAACCCACCGCAATGCATATCAAGATAAAGTGCTGTCATTTTCGGCCATCAGCCATTCATTATAAAACTGGTCTAAGAAAGATAACATGTATTCGTGCCGTTCTTCTGCCAGCTTACGGCCCGTAGCAGTTTGCATGCGATCTCTCAGCAAAAGCAATTTTTCGTAAAAATGATTGATGGTGTGGCTAGTGTTTTTTTTGTAGGAAGCAAAGCTTTCGTGTCGTATAGGTGGTTCTTCCGGATTAAACATTTCCCGGTTTTTAAAGCCGCCGTAAGCAAAAGCGCGCGCAATACCAATTGCTCCCATAGCATCCAGGCGATCGGCATCCTGCACTACTTTCCCTTCTAAGCTGGAAACCGCTGTCGCCACGCCAGCCCCCTTAAAAGTTACCTCGTTTATAATATGACCAACCTGGTTTATTACATTCTCAGAAGCGCCCTGACTTTGCAGCCAATTGCGGGCCGCTACTTCTCCGGCTTTTTCGTCGCCATCATTAAATTTCCAATCGGCAATATCGTGCAATAAAGCGCCTAACTGCACAATTTGTAAATCTACCGGTTCGTGTTGGGCCAGGTACAAGGCGTTTTGCCAGACCCGGTAAATATGCCACCAATCGTGCCCCGATCCTTCACCGGCAAATTTTTCTTTTATATAGGCGGCCGTTTTTATTACCAGCACATCTTGCTCCATAGCTTTACATTTAGATCCGGGTGGCCCGTTTAAATTCTTTGGTTTCGTCAAACAGTTTGCGGTAAGTATGATGCGTTTTAAAAATGCGGGCCCCGATTTGTTCGCACACGTTCATCATCTTCGGATTAAAATCCCCGATCCAGTTCATCATAAAATCCTGGTAAGGCAGTTTACCGGTAAAGTAAATTGCCTCGCCCGAACTTAATATCATTGCTGCTTCCACGCCTTTCCGTTGGTGATCAGGCGTTATACCAAAAGCAATGCCGGTAGCCCGCGTACAGGCGCCCCGCCAACGATGAAAAACAAATTTCAGTTTGCCCAGCCAATCCATTTTGCCATTTACGTAACGAAACAGTTGGTTTAATTCCGGGATAGCAATAAAAAAGCCCACCGGTTCATCTTTATAATAGGTAAACCATACAATGCGTTCGTCCACCACCTGCTTCATGCTCAAAAAGGTTCTTTGGGCCTGTGCCACCGACATTTCCTTTACACCTTCATGTTTTACCCAAGCTTTATTATAAACCGTCCGGAAATCTTCGGCGTATTTTTCCATGTGCTTTTTTTCCAAATGGCGGAAAGTATAATCCGAATTGTCTAATACTTGTTGCGCTTTGGCCGCATATCGCTCTTGCAGCGGCTCCACAATTTTTCGGATATATGTAAATTGTTTGAAGAAAACCTGAAAACCGTAAGCTTCAAAAAATTGCTGATAGTAAGGGAAATTATAATTGGTGCCATAAGAAGCCGGCGAAAACTCTTCTACCAACAAGCCCCACCACTTTTCCCGGTCGCCTAAATTAATCGGGCCATCCATGGCCTCCATCCCGTTTTGCTGTAACCAGGTTTTACATGCATCAAACAATCTAAAAGCAACTTCCTGGTTATCGATACATTCAAAAAAACCCATGCCCCCGGTTGGTTGATCAAAGGTATGAGCGGTTTGGGCATTTATAAATGCTGCTACCCGGCCAATGGTTTTGTCTTGATTATCTTGTAACAGCCAGCGGATGCATTTACCTTTTCGGAGTAATTTATTCTTCTGCGGATCAAAAACTTCTTCTACGTCCTTATCCAGCGGCCTTATGTAATTCGGATCGTTTTTGTACAAACGAACCGGAAACAGCAGAAATTCTTTCGCCAGGTCAGCATTGTTTACTTCCAGTAATTGCATATAAAAAGGGCTAATACCAATAAAGCTTTCGTTTTCTTGAGAACGAAAATTAAAACACAAAATTAATGGGCTTTGCCTGAATACCTAATTACTTGCAGCGCTCAGCACAAACCTTATCTGTTTTTATTTCTTCTGATTACCCGGTCTAAATTAAAATCTATTTTTATTTTTAAATTTGTTCCGGCCAAAAACCACGGGCATTTTATGTAATGTTTAAAAGCACTTAATAAGGAGCGCGTTAGATTGGAGTTTACGTATAATTAGATTACCAATTTAATAGTTGGCATGTACCATTTACGTTTTGCTCCGTAACAATTATTATGAACCCATCTATTATTAATTTACCTACCGAAGCCTTACAACTACGTTACCAACAAATCAGGAAACAGACCGAGAAAATATGTAGTCCATTAGAGCCGGAGGATACTGTCGTGCAGCCCATGGTAGATGTTAGTCCACCCAAATGGCACCTGGCCCATACCAGTTGGTTTTTCGAGAATTTTTTTTTATTAAGTGCTTACTTGCCCAATTACCAACCTTTCCACCCGGATTATAGTTATCTGTTTAATTCTTATTACAACAGCGTAGGCAACCGGGTACAACGCAACCAGCGCAGCACCCTCACGCGGCCACCTTTGCGGGAAATATACACTTACCGGCAGCACGTAGATACGCATCTGAACCAACTCCTGCAAAATTTGGATAAGGATGATGTATCCGAACTAATGCCACTTTTGGAACTAGGCCTGCAGCACGAACAGCAACATCAGGAACTACTCCTCACTGATATTAAATATATTCTGAGCACCAATCCGCTAATGCCGGCTTACCAAACCAAACCGATAAAAAATGCAGAGGAAAGTGCTGCTAAAGCTACTTTTCTGTCGGTGCCCGGCGGCATTTACCGTATTGGTTATACCGGAGAAGAGTTTTGTTTTGATAATGAATTAGGCGTTCACGAGGTACTGCTCCCGGAATTCAAGATCATGAACCGCCTGGTAACCAACGGCGAATACCTGGCTTTTATGCAGGACGGTGGTTATACCGATTTCCGGCACTGGCTGGACGAAGGTTGGGCAATGGTACAGCAACAACACCTGGAAGCACCGCTTTATTGGGTAAAACAGGATAATCAGTGGTTCCGGTATACGCTTCATGGTTTAGAAGAAATAAACCCGCACGAACCGGTTTGCCACGTTAGCTTTTACGAAGCCGATGCTTACGCCAACTGGGCCGGTAAACGCCTTTTAACCGAATTTGAATGGGAAGCAGCTTCCCAGGTTTATTTGCCTGGAGGCGGAAATTTTGTCGATAGTAATATGCTGGAGCCGCAACCAGCTCTTGCTTCTGAAACAGGTTTGCAGCAGCTTTTCGGCGATACCTGGGAATGGACATATAGCGCCTATCATCCTTATCCGGGCTTTTCGAAAGCTCCTGGCGCCATTGGCGAATATAACGGCAAGTTTATGGTAAACCAGATGGTGCTGCGGGGCGGTTCCTGCGCCACGCCTGCTAATCATATTAGGCCCACTTATCGTAATTTCTTCCACCCGGATAAACGCTGGCAATTTAGCGGTATTCGTTTAGCTTCTAAATAATTATTCATGTCTTTAGCAACGCCTTCACCTGTCATTATAGATTTAACGCAACAAAATGACGGCACCGATAATCGTACCTTATTTGCCCAAGATGTGCGCCGCGGTTTAAGCAAAAAGCAGAAAACGCTTTCTTCGCGCTACTTTTACGACGGCCAGGGCAGCCAGCTTTTTCAGCAGATTATGAACCTGCCGGAGTATTATTTAACCCGCTGCGAACACGAAATATTTAGCACCCACCAAGCAGCAATTTGCCGGGCACTGGCGCAAAAAGATTTTTTCCATTTAATAGATTTAGGTGCCGGCGATGCTTTAAAAACCAAGATATTACTAAAAGAACTAGCGCGCCAGGAAATTTCTTTTGCCTATATTCCGGTGGATATTTCGGGTGATGCCATGCAGTCCCTGACGGAAAATTTCCGGACAGAAATGCCGGAGATTAACTTACAAGCTGTAGTGGGAGAATATTTTGCCTCTTTGGCCTGGCTGCACGAAAATAAACCCGGCCCTAAGGTAATTATGTTTTTAGGTTCTAATATCGGCAATTTCTCTTTAACCGACAGCATTGCTTTTTTGCAGGGCGTACGTCGGTATTTGCAACCCGGCGACCAATTATTTCTGGGTGCAGATTTGCGAAAAGATCCGCAGACTATATTAAGTGCTTACGATGATGCAGCCGGCGTAACCGCCGAATTTAACCTGAATCTGCTGCGCCGCATCAACAGTGAGTTAGGCGGCAATTTTGCGGTGGAGCAATTTAAACATTATGCGCTCTACAATCCGCTAAATGGTGCTATGCAAAGCTTTCTCATCAGCCAGGTAAAACAAGAGGTTTATATTCAGGAAACTGGAGAAACCTTTTATTTTGAGGCTTGGGAAGCAGTTCATACCGAAAATTCGCATAAATATACTGTTAGCGGTATAGAAGAAATGGCTACCCAAAGCAACTTCCGGCTAGAAATGGTATTTTACGACCAACATCAATATTTTGCGGATTTACTGCTGATTGCAGATTAACTATTCTTTTATTTTGGCGAAGGTTTGCTCCTGCTTATACCAATATAAAATAAATTATACACCTTTCATGTAGCGTCGTGGCACTGCCACGACGTTAAGGAACCCGATTTCTCCTCTTGAGGCAGGATAACGTAGTTCCGGGTAAGCGCATTAATCAGGTGATACGGGTAAAATTTACGTGCTTTTACTATTTATTCCCCTTAAACTTATACCGGGGAGGAAACTTGTTTATATAAACGGAACAAACTTTCTCTTCAATGACCCTAAAAGGTATTTATTCCGGGCAGAATTAAGACTTTCCAATTTGTTGTTCTTGCTTAAACTAATTCTGAACAGCCGTCATGAAGCTTAGCCGCATTTAACTTCATTCGGTAAAATGCCTTGTTTCTGATAATCTGAAATATTTTTCAAGGTTACATCGGCAATTTTTTGTAAGGCATTATTGGTAAAGAAAGCCTGATGGCCCGTTATCAAAACATTGTTAAACGACAACAAGCGCATGAAAACATCGTCCTGAATAACGTTATTCGATAAATCTTCAAAAAATAAATCACCTTCTTCTTCGTATACATCCAGACCTAAGTAACTGATTTGGGCATCTTTCAGGCCTTCAATAACTGCTTTGGTGTCAATTAAAGCGCCCCGGCTGGTGTTAATCAGCATCATTCCTTTTTTCATTTTCGCAATGGAATCCTCATTTATTAAATGATAAGTTTCGGGGGTAAGCGGGCAATGCAGCGAAATTATATCGGACTGAGCATATAAATCGTCTATCGAAGTAAATTCAATGCCAATTTCGTCGGCTTCGGCGGGTTTAAACATATCGTAACCTAAAACCCGGCAACCAAAACCTTTTAGTATGCGGGCGGTAACCAAACCAATTTTGCCTAAACCAATCAGTCCCGCCGTTTTACCGTGCAGGTCGAAACCCATTAAACCACTCAAAGCAAAGTTGCCTTCTTTTACGCGGTTATAGGCCCGGTGAGTTTTGCGGTTCAGGGTCAGAATAAGTGCCAGGGTATGTTCGGCTACGGAATAAGGTGAGTAAGCGGGCACCCGCACTATTTTTATACCCAGCGCAGCTGCTACATTTAAATCTACATTATTATAACCGGCACAACGTAAAGCCAGTAATTTTATGCCTTGTTCGGCTAAAACCCGCAACACTTCGGCATTTACCGTATCGTTCACAAACACACAAACCACATCGTATCCTTTTGCCAGCACAGCAGTTTTGCTGTTTAAGTGTACTTCCAGAAAATTTAATTCAAAACCGTATTCCTGATTTGATTGGGTAAAAAATTGCTGATCGTACGGCTTCGCACTAAAAAAAATAATCTTCATTGCATCTCAATAAAAGGTTAGCTCAGCCAAAAATATAGAAAACATCTTTTCTTACTTACCTTTTAATAAAAAAAGACTAACGAAAATTGAATTTATGGCTTGAAACAGAACAAAAGGCTTTCTGCTAAATCAATGGTAATACGAAAGAATAATAGCAGGCAATTTCAATTTTGCTTTAACTGATTATGCCATTTAATAATAAAAAACATCAGAAACAGCCGTTTTTAAGTTAGCTATCTCTGATGTTTATTATTTATTACTGTTTTTATACCTAAAGCAATTTATCCAGAGTTATGGGTAAATCCCGGACACGTTTACCGGTTGCATGATAAACCGCATTGGCAATGGCCGCCGCTGTACCCACAATACCAATTTCCCCTAAACCTTTAACACCTAAAGAGTTAACAATATCGTCGTGTTCTTCCACAAAAATCACCTCAATATCCTGCACATCGGCGTTTACCGGTACGTGATATTCGGCCAGGTCGTGGTTGATAAAGCGGCCGTACGGTTGATCCAGCACCGATTCTTCTTCCAGCGCCATGCCAATGCCCCAAACCACGCCGCCTAAAATCTGGCTGCGGGCCGTTTTGGGGTTTAGTATTTTTCCGCCGGCAATCGCGCTTACTACCCGCGTAACTTTTACCGTACCAAAATCCACATCTACTGCTACTTCAGCAAAAACTGCCGAATGGGAAAACATGGAATATAATTTTTGTTTTAATTCTGGCGAAGTGGTAACCGTTGCTTCCAGGTAATTTTCTCCTCTTTGGCGCATCACGTCGGCAATGGAAATTGCTTGATTGGGATTGCTATTTAAAGATATTTTACCTTCGGCAAAAGTAACTTCCTCTAATTTCTGGGCACCAGCCAAGGGAGAGTTTTCCAGTTTTCGGACGTGCGCCATTAGTTTATCTTTGATTTCTTCGCAGGCGGCTTTAACCGCCGACCCCACCGAAGCGGCCGTCCAGGAGCCACCTTCCAAGGGTGCTTCCGGTAAAGAAGAATCTCCCAGTTTAAAATTTACAGCTTCCAGGGGCAAACCCAGGGTATCGGCAGCAATTTGGGTCATAATCGTATAGGTTCCCGTGCCAATATCGGCGGTGGCACTGCTGACCTGCAATTTTCCATCCGCCGATAAAAAGGCTTTGGCACTGCTTTTTTGCTGCTTTACTTCCCAGGCACCAGTAGCTACCCCATAACCAATAAGGGTATTGCCCTCGCGCATCGAACGGGGTTCCGGATTACGCTTATACCAGCCAAACTTATCAGCTCCCTGTTGGTAACATTCCCGCAACTGTTTACTTGAATAAGGATGATCTTTGCTTAAATCTTTTTCGGAATAGTTAATCAACCGCAATTCCAAGGGGTCTACTCCTACTTTATAAGCTAATTCGTCCATAGCGCTTTCCAGGGCATACATACCCGAAACGCCGCCGGGAGCCCGCATGTCCAAGGGGGTATACACATCTAAGCCCACCAGTTTATACGACAACTGAATATTGTCGCATTTATAAACCATGGCCGACCAGTTTACCAAGTTCTCGGAATAATCTTCAAACTTAGAGGTTTCGGCAAAAGCATCGTGAACCACGGCCTGTAAAGCACCATCTGCCGCTGCTCCCAATGTAAGGCGCTGCACCGTATTGGGCCGGTGCCCGAAAGAAAACATTTGCGGCCGGGTTAATACCACGCGTACTGATCGTTTTAACTCCAGGGCAGCCATTACGGCTAAAAACAACTGATACTGCGGCCGTAAACCGGAACCAAAAGCACCGCCCACAAACGGCGATATTACCCGGGCTTGCTTTTTAGATAAACCAAATACATTAGCAATGTATTTCTGGCTGTTTTGCACGCCCTGGGTTTTATCGTAAACGGTTAAGCTACCATCTTCTTCCACCATTACCGTGGAGGCATGCATTTCCATGGGGTTGTGATGTTCGCTGGCATGGCTATACTCCGCTTCCATGATAACCGAAGACTGTGACAAACCTTGCGGGGCATCTCCCCGGGAAGAAGGCTTTTCGGATTTGTATTTGCTGGGCACGTAAGCTTCCGGGCGCTGACGGGCAAAATCAGTAACGTGGGGTTCTTGTTCGTAGGTTACCTGCACCAGCGTAGCGGCATAACGGGCCAGTTCAAATGTTTCAGCTACCACCAAAGCAATCGGCTGCAAACTATAATGTATTTTTTCGTCGTAGAGCGGGCGAAACGGTGTGCCGGGCGGCGCATCTTCATCTTCGTAGCTTTTATCGAACCAGGCCAAAGCGGGACGGTTTTCGTGGGTAAAAACCTGCAGCACGCCGGGCAATTGCAAAGCCGCGGCAGTATCTATTTTGGTTATTTTACCTTTGGCAATGTCGCTGGTAACTACTACGCCGTGCGTAAGTCCTTCTTTATGAAATTCGGCAGCATACTGGGCTTCGCCGGTTACTTTTGCCCGGCCGTCAACGCGGCTGGTGGGTTTTCCTATGTAGGTGCTAGGTTTTGTCATGATTGCTCCTCTTTGTTTGCGGCTTGCAGCAACGCCCGCACAATAGCGCGTTTAGCCAGTTCTATTTTAAAATCATTATGGCCATAACCTTGAGCGCCGGCTATCAAGGCTTCGGCTACCGGCTGAAAGTTTGCGGCGTTAGCTTCTTTTCCGTTCAGTAAAGCTTCCGCTTCGGGTTTGCGCCAAGGTTTATGGGCAACGCCTCCCAAGGCAATACGTGCATTTTTAATTATATTACCTTCCATTTCTAAAGCTGCCGCCACCGACACCAAAGCAAAGGCGTAAGATTCCCGGTCGCGGATTTTGAGATAAGTAGCATGTTCGGCAAAACCCTGGGTTGGTAAATCAATGGAAGTAATTATCTCGTCGGCTTGTAGATTAGTATCAATATGGGGCGTATCGCCCGGTAAGCGGTGGAAATCCACAAAAGGAATAACGCGTTCGCCATTTTGGCTGCGCACGTTTACTTTTGCCTCCAGAGCCGTAAGGGCTACCGCCATATCGGAAGGATGCACCGCAATGCAACTTTCGCTGGTGCCCAGAATGGCATGGATACGGTTAAACCCGTTTATAGCCGAACAACCCGAACCAGGTTCTCTTTTGTTGCAGGCCGTGGCCGTATCGTAAAAATAATAACAGCGGGTGCGTTGCAAAGGATTACCGCCATTGGTAGCCATGTTGCGCAGCTGCGCCGAAGCGCCAGCTAAAATAGCTTGCGACAGCAAAGGGTAGCGGTTTTCTATTTCCGGGTGATACGCCGTTTGGGCATTGGTAACCAGCGCTCCCAAGCGCAGGCCGCCTTCCGGGTTTTCAGTTATTTCTTTTAAAGGCAAGCGCCGGATGTCAATTAGTTGTTGCGGCTGCTCCACTTTGGCCTTCATTAAATCGGTGAGGTTGGTACCGCCGGCAATAAATTTGGCTTCTACTCCGGCCGATTTTTCCTGTACGGCCGTTTCTACCTCTAAAACGCGGGTATAAGAAAAACTACGCATGCTGTCCTCCTTTCTGTTCCATAACCGACTGTACCGCCGTTAAAATATTGGTATAAGCGCCGCAACGACAAATATTACCACTCATCAATTCCCGGATATCATCGGCGGTTTTGGCTTTGCCTTCTGCTAATAAACCCACTGCCGAACAAATCTGACCCGGTGTGCAGTAACCGCATTGGTAAGCATCGTGTTCAATAAAAGCAGTTTGCATGGGGTGCAGCTCTTCGCCTTTGGCCAAACCTTCGATGGTGGTAATTTCGTTGCCATCTTCCATCACGGCTAAAGTCATACAGGAATTAATGCGAATGCCGTTTACCAGCACCGTACAGGCACCACATTGCCCGTGGTCGCAACCTTTTTTAGTACCGGTTAAGTGCAGGTATTCGCGTAAGGCATCCAGCAAAGAAACCCAGGGTGCTAATTCCAGTTTAGTTTCCACGCCGTTTATCTGCAGGGTTAAAGGAATTTTTTCCGGGGGCGGAACGGATGGCTTTACCGCGGAAATTTTTTCTGTTTGGTTTTGCATAGTAAGAGTTTATAGCTGTCGAATAAAATTTAATTTTGAAAATCAGTTTAAAAGATAACCAACCTGCACCGGTGAATACCAGCCTATATATCATGCCTTACCCACAATCACCGGTTTATTAAGTATAAAGAATACGGTATTTCGTTTTCTGGAATATTAACTTAAACTAATCCCTTCTAAAAAAGTTTACCGTAACAAGAGGCGGGTTAAAGGAAGAAAGATAACCGGCAGAAACTATTTTATATAAATTTAGACATGCACGTGAGTTCCGGAAGCCTAACTTGAAAACCTGATTTGATGCTGCTGGTTATACCTTAACTCTTGGTTTTAAACTTGCTATAGATTTGCCGAATAAAAAGCCTTCATTTATTACTTTTTGCTTCTTAAAAGCGTATTAATTGCTTTAAGTGAAGTAATTTTAAAAAACAGTTATGCCCAGAGGAGATAAATCGGTCTATACCGATAAGCAAAAGCGGCAGGCCGAGCACATAGAAGAAAATTATGAAAAGCGCGGCTTAAGCATAGAAGAAGCCGAAAAACCGGCCTGGGCAACCATAAGCAAACAAGAACACGGTGGTAAGAAAAGTAACTCCGGCCGCGGAGCCCAAGAAGATACTGCTACTGCAAAAAACAATCATCCTCAAGACGCGGAGTAAATCTAGCTAATTAATATTTGCCCGTATGTCGGTTAAGTTGAATTCTACCAGATATCGGGTTAAGAAAAAAATACATGCGTAAATTTTACATTATAACTGCTCTTTTATTTTCCGGTAAATTAGCCCTGGCGCAAGTTGCCGATACTACACAATCTGATGCCCAACTGAATGAAGTAACTGTAAAGGGTTATATTTCGAAACAGCCTTTGTTAACTACGCCTGCTTCGGTAGGAATTTTAAACGCCCGGCAATTGCGCAACCAGGCCCAAGAATCGTTGTTACCGGCCATTAATGCTTTACCGGGCGTACGCATGGAAGAACGTTCGCCGGGCAGTTACCGATTGTCGTTGCGGGGCAGTTTATTACGGTCGCCTTTTGGGGTGCGCAATGTAAAAATATACATCGATGAATTTCCGTTAACTGATGCCGGCGGCAATACTTACTTAAATCTGATCGATCCGCGCAGTATTAATCGCATCGAAATATTAAAAGGGCCGGACGGCAGTTTGTTTGGAGCCAATTCGGGCGGTGTGGTTTTACTGGATGTTAGCGGAGAACCAGTAGAAGATACCAAAGCCGCTATCAGCTTAAATAGTGGTTCTTACGGCTTAGTACACGAAAATATAGCTTTCCAAAAGCGCAACCAACATTCTCAATTTAACCTGCACCAGGCTTTTCAACGTTCGGATGGTTACCGGGAAAATGCTGCTTTGCGCCGCCACTACGGGCAGGTATCGGAACAATGGCACTATAACGCTAAAAATACCTTAAAAGCTTTTGCTTTTTATGCTGATCTTAGATACGAAACACCGGGCGGATTAAACCAAGCGCAATTCGATCAAAATCCCCGGCAAGCTCGCCCGGTCGCCGGACCTAATCCGGGAGCCGTAGCCCAACACGCGCGCATTGAGAATAAAACTATTTTTGGCGGCGTGGCGCACGAAGCCCAGTTGCGGAATAACTTACGCCACGTAATTGCTGTTTTTGGTTCGCACACTGATTACCGCAATCCTTTTATTTCTAATTACGAAATCCGGGACGAAGCTAATTACGGCACCCGTACTTACCTGGAACTAAACGGAGATCCGGCAGCAGCTTTGAACTGGAAATGGAACCTGGGACTAGAGTATCAGCAAGCGCAACAGCAAATTAGTAATTACGATAATAACGGCGGCGAAAAAGGTAATCCGCAGGCTAGTGACCGGATAAACGCACGGCAACATTTTTATTTTACCCGTTTTACCACTACTTTATTGCAGCATTTAACCGCCGAAGCGGCTGTTAGTTTAAACTTTTACGGCTTAGATTATAACGGTTATAATTATGCTAACTCCTTAACTGCTCCCGATACTTTAGCCGGTAAAAAAACTTTTGCCCCGGCCTGGATGCCCCGTTTAGGTTTAGCTTATGCCATTAACCCCAACCTGGCCTGGCGGGCTTCGGTGAGCCGGGGTTATTCGCCGCCCACCATTGCCGAAATTCGTCCTTCCAATACCATTATCAATCCGGATTTGGCGGCCGAAAACGGGTGGAACTACGAAACCGGATTCAGGTTTAGCCACCCAACTAATCGTTTTCAGGCCGATGTTTCGGTATTTAATTTCCAGTTGCAGGATGCTATTTCCCGGCGCGTAGACGCCGCGGACGCCGAATATTTTGTTAATGCCGGCGGCACGAACCAGTTGGGCGTAGAAGCATTATTAAATTCCTGGCTCCTGCAACCTAAGGCAAGCGGCTTTTTGAGAGGTTTACAATGGAGCAATAGTTATACCTACAGTTATTTCCGGTTTAGAGATTACAACAATGCCGAAAATAATTTTTCGGGCAACCAACTTACCGGCGTGCCCCAACACGTAGCCGTGTCCGGTTTGGTGCTGCAGTTTCCCCGGGCGCTGCAATTATCTACACAATATACTTTTACCGACCGGGTACCTTTAAACGATGCCAACACCGCTTTTGCGAAACAGTATCATTTACTCCAGGCAAAAATCAGGTGGATTAATTCTTTAAATGATAAATTTCAGCTGGAACTATTTACCGGGGCCGATAATATTTTAAACCAGCGTTATAGTTTAGGTAATGATATAAATGCTTTTGGCAGCCGTTTTTATAATGCCGCCCCCTTACGCAATTACTACGGTGGATTAACCCTTACTTTTTTGTAAGCAGATGCGTTTGCTTAAATTAATGCAAATGTAAATAACTGGTTAAGAGCTCTAAACAAATTGAATCCTTAATAAAGCAAGATCAAAAATTAAACAATTTAAAGATACTATATCTTAATACAGATATAATGTAATGCAAAATAGTTTAGTTAATTTGAAAAAAGAATAATTTCTTTCGATAAAACCTTAGCTTAATTTATTCTGTAAATATAAGTATATCGTTAAGGTAAAATTTGAATCATGTTCGAAAGCACAGCGGAAATAAATACAGTTTTAGTAATAGAAGACGAAGAAGTAGGCCGGTATTTAGCTAATTCCTTGCTTAAAAAGATGGGCATAGGTAAACAAATTGTGGAAGCTAATAATGGGCAGGAAGCATTAAATTTGTTACGAAAACTTTGTTCGGATGAAAATTGCCCGGAATTGATTTTGTTAGATATTAAAATGCCGGTGATGGATGGCTTTGAATTTCTGACGGAACTAGATAAATCTACCGATATAGATATCAGTGGCTCTAAAGTTATTATACTGAGTAGTTCCGCCAGTCCGAAGGATTTGGAAAAAGCCAGAAATTTTGCTTATACTACCTATATGCATAAACCCTTAACCCGCGAAAAGCTGCAACAAGCGCTTAGTATTTAGTTCTCGGGTAGTTTGGGAACTTCAATATGAACAGTGGTTCCCTCACCTTCCTGACTATCTACCCAAACTTTACCCTGGTGTAACGCTACAATATTTTTGATAATACTCATACCTAAGCCTACACTTTTCTCCCCCCGTACTCCTTGGCGGCGGGCTTTGGTAAATTTATCAAAAATAAAAGGTTGCATTTCCTCCGGAATACCGATGCCATTATCCTGAATGCTGTAATAAGTGGATTCGCCGCGGTCTTCCAGGGTTATGGTGATATTACCATCATCGTAAGTAAACTTAATGGCATTGGAAATCAGATTATTTAAAACCTGCATAAATTTCAGCTGGTCCATATATACGTAAACCGGCTCGGGCGGCGCCTGAAAAATAAATTGTTTGGCTACCAACGTTTCGCCCCGTTTGTAGTCCTGCATCATGTCTTTAATTTTACTTTTTATATCAAACCGTTCTTTATAAAGCACGATCTCCGAAGACTCCAAAAACTCATTACCCACGAAATCCCGGATCAGATCCGAACCTCTTTTGGCATCTTGCTTAATATAATCTATCATTTTCCCGATATCCATGTTGCCTTCCTGTACCTGTTGTTCCATCATTTCCACTACGCCTTGTATATTGGTGAAAGGAGTTGCCAAGTCGTGCGACAATATCTCTAAAGTGGCATTTTTCTTAGCGTTGAAATTGAGGGTTGTTTCCAGGTATTCTTTGGTTTTAGAAATATCGCACATAAAACCGCCAATGCACATTTCATCAGTATTTTTTGCTTTGTAAACCGAGGCCGATACCATAATCCATCTGGTTTGGCGGGAAGCGTTTATAATGCGGAAATCTATTTTTTTGGGTACCTGATCCTGCAACAAGCGGTTATATTGCTCGTGCACAAATTTAGTATCGTCCGGATGCAAGTAAGTCAATACAGAAGCGGCACTTTGCAGCACCTCTGCTTCGCTTATGTCCCATATTTTACGGAAAGCAGGATGAATAAAGATGAACTGATCTTTTCCGGGATGATAAATAAAATATACTTGCGTAAAATCTTCTGCTATATTTTTTAAAATATCGGTATACTTAAACTGATCGCCGGAATGCATTTGGGGAAAATTAATTTTGATATTTTCTCTATGTATTTAAACGTACGTATATTTTCAGAAAAAAGGTAAATCAAATATGAATCAAAATAATTTGGAAGTTTGGCTGCGGGGACCTTTGCCCAATATGCCGGACTTGTTGCAACCGGTAGCCCATGCCTTGCTGCAAGCCCGGGAAGAGGTAAATGCTTTGCTGGTAGATTTTCCGGCGGAACTATTATGGGAAAAGCCGGCTCAGGTAGCTTCAGTGGGTTTTCATTTGCAGCATTTAACCGGCGTGCTGGACCGCTTATTTACTTATGCCCGCGCCGAAGCTTTAACGCCGGAGCAATTAGCTGCTTTAGCCAAAGAAGGAAAACCAGAAGCGCCGGTTCCGTCCACCATTAACCTGGTTGCAGCTTTTAACGAACAAGTAAACCGCGCTTTAGCAGAATTACAGCTTACCGATATAACGACGCTCACCCAATTCCGGTCGGTTGGCCGGGCTAAATTGCCCTCTACCCAATTAGGGCTTTATGTACACGCGGCCGAACATACGCAACGCCACGTAGGGCAAATGCTGGTAACCATCAGAATTCTTAAAGCTTTGCAGCAGGAAAAAAGCAAATTGCTTTAAACCTAATGTGCATACAGATAAAAAAATAGAGCCGAAGTTCTAAGCTTCGTGAATTGCTGAATTTGCGTTTGCATTAAACTTGCCAAAATGTTTTTCCAGGAACTGATACCGGAAATCGAAAATATCGTGTAATTGTTTTTTAACCATTATACGATGAACGATACTACCTAAAAAACCAAAAGGTAATTTATAATGCACCTGGTCGTGCATTTCTACGCCGCCGGGCACGGCTTTAAAAAAATGCGTGTGGTGCCAAAAAGCATAGGGGCCAAAACGTTGTTCGTCTACAAAATACTGTTGCTCGGCCACGTGCGTAATTTCCGTCATCCAGAAAAGCTTAATATTCAATATCGGCCTGACATAATAAGTAATGATCTGGCCCGCATACGCTTTTTGCGTATGCGAATCCGACAGAACCTGGAAGCCCATGCTGGGTGGGGTAATCTTCTCCAGGTTATGCGGCGAAGAAAAAAAGTCCCACGCTTCGGCTAAAGTGATAGGTAAATACTGTGTTCTTTGGAGTAAATAATAATTCATTTGTTTGGGCTGATTGGTAAACCGGCAGCTATGAAACAAAAGTATAATCCTAAAGTTTAACCAATTCAGCCCTTAACAAATAAATCAGGCCGAATTTCTTTCGGCGTTGATAATGCCAAAAGAGCAGCGCATTACCAGCTTTTCATAAATTTGCTTTTCCTGCCCATCGCTGTTGGCTTCTTCTAAATCCCGGATTTGGCTGAGCGCATATTGTTGTATGGTGATGAGAGGTAACACAATGCGCTGCCGCAATTGAATAGAAAGCTGATCGATGGGTTTATCGGCCATTAACTCGTTTCTGCCGGAAAGACGCAAAACATACTCCCGGGTGCGCTCAAATTCTTCGTGCATCAATTTCCAGAGGGCGCCGTACCGCGGATGAGCCGAAAGGTAACAGGTTATGGCAAAACTGGTTTTTATCATGGCCATTTCGCAATTATCCATCAGGGTTTTAAAGAACAAAGATTTTTCGTAAAGTTGTTTTACTTTATCCCAGTTTCCTCCGGCTTCCATTTTTTGCAAGGCAATGCCCACCCCAAAATAGCCCGGCACGTTTTGCTTGAGCTGGCTCCAGGCCCCTACGTAAGGCACCGCGCGTAAATCGTCCAGGTTTAGCTGCCCTGATTTTCTTTTGGAAGGCCGGCTGCCAATATTAGCTTCGGCATAATACCGCAACGGACTCACGTAATTTAAGTAATCCAGAAAATCCGGATGTTTCTTCAGGTTATTATAAGCCTCAAAACTTTCGCGCGCCAGGGTAAGCAGCAATTTATCTTCCGCGGGCGTTAAAGTAGTTTCGCGCTCAGAAAAGAGTGCATTGCTGATGCCGGCGTGAATAAGGTGCTCCATATTGTACCGGGCTGCATCGATGGTGCCAAAGTTGGAGCTGATGGTTTGCCCCTGGATGGTAAGTTGAATTTCTTTATTCGAAATATTTTTACCCATAGAGGCATAAAACTGGTGCGTTTTACCGCCGCCCCGCGCAGGTGGCCCGCCGCGGCCATCAAAAAATATCACTTCAATGCCGTATTCCTGCGACAGCTGGCTCAGCATTTCTTTCGCTTTGTAAATACTGTAATTGGCCATCAAATAACCGCCATCTTTGGTGCCGTCCGAAAAACCCAGCATAATGGTTTGGATATTGCGGCGGCGTTGCAAATGCCGGTGATATACCTCGTTCCGGTATAAATCGCGCATTACGGCCCGGGCATTCTGCAAATCTTCAATGGTTTCGAAAAGCGGCACAATATCCACAGTAATATCTTCGGGTCTGTAACCGCTCAGCAAAAACAAACTGTATACTTCGATTATATTTAAAGCACTGGTGCTATGGCTGATAATATACCTATGGCAACCTGGTTCACCGTTTATTCGCTGAATGTTTTTAATAACCGGAATGGTTTCCAGGATATCGCGGAACAGCTCGTTTTGGAAGAAAGCCGCATTTACGGTTTGCTTTACATCTAATAAAGTCTGAATCTTTTCGGCTTCGCTCAAATCTTTGTAATGGTCGGGCAAGGCCGGCGTATGTTCCGAAATAACTTCTATTAAGTGGCTGTGCACCGAACTGTCCTGCCGGATATCGAGCGAGGCAAAATAAAAACCAAACAAATCCAGTTTATGTAACAGATTTTCGAGCAGGTTAATAAATAAACTGTTGTGGTATTTGGTAATGGTTTCGTGTATCTGCAGCAAAATGTCCCTTATCTCGTTTATAGAAAGATCCATGCGGTAGCCCGGCACAAATAAGTTGTTATACAGGCGCTCTTCCAATATGGCCAGTTTATTTGCTACGCCTTTAAAGGTTAAGCGTTTTTTTAGCCGGCGCACATCTAAATAATACGATTTAATAATACTTTCCCGCAAAGCATCGGCTACTTTTTGCGTTATTTCAGCATTTACAAACGGGTTGCCATCGCGGTCGCCGCCGGGCCAGAACCCCATCCGGAGCAAAGGATTATGCAGCGGCAGAGCTTCCGGATAAAGATTTTTGATATAAGATAAAATCTGACCGGCCGATTGGTAAAATACATTTTCCAGAAACCAGATTAAGTTAATGGCTTCGTCGTACGGCGTTGGTTTTTCTTTTTTAAAGAAAGGCGTTTTGCCTAATTGTTGCAGATAAGAATTAGCCAGGGCTGTATTATCATTATTTAAGGCTTTGGCCAAATCGTTTATAATACCTAAAACTTCGCTCGGGTAAAATTGGGTTGGATGCGCCGTTAACACCAACCGAACGTTAAAGTCGTGTAGTTTCTGGCTTAGTTTTTCCTGGGCGTGGTGTTGTTCTACGTTGGTTTGTAAATGTTTCATGGTGCCCACACCCTGCATGTCGTTTATCTGGGTGAAAGCAGCATCTTCCAGGGCGTCAAACAAAACAACCTGGCGTTCGGCAAACTGCACAAACCGGAATAACAAATCAATTTGTTCCTGTTCGGTTTTGAATTCGGTATACTGCGAAAAAAAAGAATTTAAAATTTCCGTAGGGCTTTGCTCTTTTTTCAATCCTTCTTCACAATGCAGCAAAAATAAAGAGAGCAGAACGCCGGTTTTTTCTACCCGGTAAAAAGGCAGTGAAGAAAAAAGGCTGTTATACATTTCGTATTTAAAGCCGACCTGGGTCCGGAAAACCTGTAAACTATTCTGATGGAAGGGATTCATGCACGCTTTTGTTATTCCTGAACAAATCTATTCTTTTCCTGAGATATTTAAGAAGTAAATAGCTATAAAATAAAATAATTTCAAAATAAAAGCCTAATTAGCAGTCATAAAAGGGGCAGAAAAAAGAAATATGCATTTCGGATAAAAACCAGAAACTAAAGCAAATCTGGGAAAACTCTACATTGTGTGTGCTAGGTTTACTTTCTTATCAGCTCCTTATTTTATTTAATACCAACCCACCAGGGCTTAAATAGTTGTGAATCGTCTTTTAAGTACACGGGTTCACCTATCATCGGGGTTACTAAAGGCAAATTTACAGATTGGTTTAAGGCCGAAATGGTAATTAATGGTTCGTCCCACGCATGATTGGCCATGGCAAATTTGCCCGAATGAACCGGAAACAATCTTTTGGCTTTTAAATCTTGGGCCGCTTTTAAAACTTCATGGGGATGCATGTGAATATACTGCCAGGCTTTATTATACTGGCCATTTTCCAAGATTGCCAGGTCTATGGGGCCAAATTTATCGCCGATTTCGGCAAAGTGGGTATCATAACCACTATCACCACCCAGGTAAATTTTTAGGGTTGGGGTTTGTAAAAGAAAAGAAAGCCAAAGCGTATTGTTGCGGGATAAGCTGCGGCCCGAAAAATGCCGGGCTGGCGCGGTGTATAAAACAAAACCCGAATCTAAATCTATTTTTTCATTCCAATCTTTCTCAATAATATTATCGGCCGCAAAACCCCAGTGCTCTAAATGCGCGCCCACGCCCAGTCCGCAGACTACCTTTTTGGTTTTTGCTTTGAGTTGAACCAGGGTTTCATAATCTACATGATCATAATGGTCGTGCGAAATTAAGAGGTAATCAATTGCGGGAAGATCGTGAACGGTATACCGGTCGCTGCCTTTAAATGCTTTATTGCTTCCCGGTACGGGCGAAGCATTACCGCTAAACACCGGGTCAACTAAAAAGCGTTTGCCGTTTAGCTGCATAAAATAAGAAGAATGCCCAAACCAAACTAAAATATCTTGTTCCGCCGGCAAATTCCGTAAATCAGTTTTTATTGCCGGTATGCTGTCGGTTGGAACGTGGTTTTTAACTTTTTTGAATAGCATTTCATACATTACCCCTAACATGTGGTATCCTTCGGTAAAAGGCGGGGTATGATGAATATTCTGAAAGGCGCCGTTTTTATAATGGGGAGATCTTTTAATTATTTCCAGTCGCTTGCCAGCCGGACTTTTGCCAAATTTTGCTTGCCGCATATAAAAAAAAGCCACTATACTTAATATGGCAACTACTGCAACTATTACGAACATTACTTTCTTAAATATACTTACCAGTTTTTTATTCATTTGTTAAACTTACGCGATGGTTATGGCTAATGCATTTAACTTAGAATAATTTAAACCGGCCCTTGGTTTGCAAGGTTGAAGGTAGTAGGTTTAACTTATAAATGATTTCAGTTTTAATTAATCTTTGCGTCAGTCAGCTAAAAATTATGCCGGAGTTTGCCACCACAAAGAGAAAGCTGCGGAAAATATGCCGCTAAACACTCTTGAGGGAAACCTCTGGCCTATAAGAAATGCCGGTTTTTACCGCATTAACTTTTCAGGGCATTTATTATTTCGGGACATAAAGGCGATACCGCCGAACCAAAATAATGGGTTAAAGCCCCATTTTCGTTTACTAAAAATTTGCTGAAATTCCAGTCGGGTTGGTGGTCGTTCCAGCCATTTTGTTCGGGGTGGGTGAGCCATTTAAATACCGGGTTTTGCTCATTACCTTTCACTACCTGGCTTTTTTTAATCAGCGGAAAAGTAACGCCGTAGTTTACCTGGCAAAACTGAGCAATTTCGGCATCATTGCTTTTTTCCTGTTCCCGGAAATCATTAGCCGGAAAACCCAGAATAACCAGGTTGTTGTTATATTTTTCGTGCAACTGCTGTAATTCCTCGTACTGGCCGGTAAAGCCGCAGTTAGAAGCTGTATTTACCAGCAACACTTTTTTGTTTTTAAACTGGCTGAAATCCAGCACTTGACCGTTGTTTTGTGTGGCTTTTAACTGGTAAAAGGGCAGTTTAGGCGTAGCTCCTGCCGAACTGCTTAAAATCTGGCCTTTGTCGCTCGATTTACTCAGGCGCATAATAAGCGGGTAAAGTTTTTTTAAGATTACTTGTTTCAAATTCATGTTAATAAGAAAACTTAGCGGTGATATTAATAAGTAGCTGTTGTTATTCGTTGATCTAGAACTGATATACCCTACCGGATTTTCAAGATTTGCTGTTACTTCAACAAGACGTTTAATGATCTGATTAAATATATTTTTCAAATCTTCTCCCATCCTACCCTGATGGCCTAAACGGCAGCAGCGTTTATTAGAAATAGAAGTTTTTTTTGCGTGTTTAAACAGGTAAAAAGATTGGTTTGTTTTTAACTGATCATAAATAATTTAGATAAGTAATCTAAAAAGGTAAAAGCTATACCTAACGTGCTGGTAAACCCGGGTATCCTTAGGTATTGCCAACACCACCTTTCTTCTCCCGTATTAAGAATAATATAATACATTAATTGCAGTCTAATTATTTACTGATCTTAAGCAAGCAATAGAAGCATATTCATCTTAAAATTCTTGAGCTCATATAACTTACGGCTACCTTATTTTGCACAACATAAGTAATTGCCTGTTAATAATTATATAATATAGCAGTTACTCCGATTTGGTAATAATTCCGGCTATGGATTATATACCTTATTCATTTGCATTTATACAGATACTTTATACCTTTTTGCTTTTATTTAGTTTTTACCATCCATGTCCTATCTTAAAAAACGCTCTTTAAAAATTATACGGAATTACTTATTTGTAGGCAGCTTATTATTATGGATTGCAGTAAACGAAGCATCTGCCCAATTGCTACCCATTGATACTACCAGGCAAGCTGCTGCTCCTACCTGGCCCGCCGATTCGCTGGGCCGGCGCACTCCCCGGGGAACTGTAGAAGGTTTTATCCGGGCAGCGGCCGAAGAAAATTACACCAAAGCGGCGCAGTATTTTATGCTGGACTCCGCCTCCCAGAAAAAAGACGACGGCGCGGTACTGGCCCAGGCTTTGCAACGCTTACTGGACAAGAATGGCAATATTTTTCCTTCGTCGTGGTTAAGTGATAAGCCCACCGGCATTGAAGATGACAACCTGGGCCCAAACTTAGACCGGGTGGGGGCCGCTACTGTAAACCATGAATCTTTTGACCTGGTGCTTGAGAAAACCGAAGCGCCGGACGGCGGACCAATTTGGCTTTTCTCTTCCCAAACCATCCAAAGGGTACCGCTGCAGGAAGAAACCGAAACCGCTGCCCCGCTGGTAAATAAAGTATCGCCCAACATATTGGAAGACCATAAATGGGGAGGTGTGCCCATTGGCCATTGGCTATACATGGTAATGCTAATAGTTGTAGCTTACCTGGTGGCCTGGGGTATAACCAGAGCAATCCTTTTTTTAATTCCTTTATTCTGGCATAAAGCCCGCATCGAACCTACTGTCGGCATTATCCGGGCTTTTGCCTTACCCATACGGCTTTACCTCTCCGTTTGGCTTTTTGTGGAAGCCAGCCGGGAAGCCGGTATTTCCATTATTGTGCGCCAGCGTTTCGGCGAAGTAACCGTTATTGTAGGCTTGGTGGCATTGCTGCTTTTGCTTTGGCAGCTGCTAGACGTTATAACTAAATTTATCGAGAGGCGTTTGGCCCGCATTGGCAACCAGGCGGGTGTTTCGGCGGTACTTTTTCTGCGCCGTGCCGCCAAAGTAGCAGTAATGGTGTTTGGGGTGATTATTATATTAGACACCTTTGGTTTTGATGTAACCACCGGGCTGGCTGCTTTGGGAATTGGTGGTATTGCTTTGGCTTTAGGAGCTCAAAAAACTGTAGAGAACTTTGTAGGCAGTGTAACCCTTATTGCCGACCAGCCGGTAAGAGTGGGTGATTTCTGTAAAGTGGGCGATATTCTGGGCACCGTTGAACAGATTGGAATGCGCTCTACGCGTATCCGCACCCTCAACCGCACCATTGTCACAATCCCTAATGGTGAATTTTCGTCTCTTAAAATCGAAAATTTTGCACATCGGGACCGCTTTTGGTTTCATCCGACCTTTGGTTTACGCTTCGAAACAACCCCGGACCAAATCCGGTTTTTATTGGTTGAGCTGCGCACTTTGCTTTATGCCCATCCGCAAGTAGACCCGGCCCCGGCCCGTATACGCTTCATAGAAATTGGTACCGATGCCCTTAAATTAGAAATATTTGCTTACGTGCATGCCAAAGATTTCGACCAGTTTCTGGAGATACAGGAAGATTTGTATTTGCGGATGATGGATGTAGTAGCAGCCAGCGGCACCGGATTCGCCTTCCCTTCACAAACACTTTATATGGCAAAAGACCAGGGTTTATCGCCGGAAAAAACCACGGAGGCGGCAGAACAGGTACGAAAATGGCGGGAAGCCGGCGAAATGCAAATTCCTGGTTTTACCCCGCAACGCATTCAGGAATTAAAAGACACAATTACCTATCCACCCCAAGGTTCCAGTATGCAGACGAATGAAAAAGAAGCTTAAAACTTAAGCGCTAATATCTGGTATTGTAAAAGATTTAAAAACATATTCATTTAAATAAGAGTTTTTAAGATTAGAATGCTTTTGCGTAACTCCTGTATATGAATAAATACCAACCTATTGAAGATTATGGCATAATTGGCGACTTGAACTCAGTGGCCTTGGTAAGTAAGCGGGGCTCTATCGACTTTATGTGCTTTCCGGATTTTGATTCTCCGACGGTGTTTGCTGCCCTCCTGGACAAAGACAAAGGCGGTTATTTTAACCTTCATCCGCTCCAGGAAGATATCAACCACAAGCAACTTTACCTGCCCGAGACCAATGTACTGCTCACCCGCTTTTTGTCGGAAAAAGGCATAGCGGAGATAACAGATTTTATGCCCGAAGAAGAAACGTATGACGGCAAAGAAATTATCCGGAGGCTGGCCTGCATTAAAGGAGAAATGCAGTTTAAGCTGGAATGTTGTCCCCGGTTTAATTATGCCCGTTCAGCTCATACGCTCACGCGTGTAAACGAACACGAAGTTCTTTTTAGCAGCCAGGGCGATGATAAATTGGAGCTTCGACTGCAGAGTACCTTGCCTTTGCAACATAAGCAAGATGATGTTTACACGGAGTTTACTTTAAAGGCCGGGGACGTATTTTATTTTCTGCTGGAACAAGTAGAAAAAAAACCTGCTGCTTTTACGGATTTAAAAGAATTTGTAGAAAAAAGCCTGGTGGTAACCATTAACTACTGGAAAAACTGGTCGGCTAAATGTAATTACCGCGGCCGCTGGATGGAAATGGTAAACCGCTCGGCTTTGGTACTCAAGCTAATGACTTCTTACCGCTATGGCTCTTTGGTAGCCGCCCCAACTTTTGGGTTACCGGAAGAACTGGGAGGAGCCCGGAATTGGGATTACCGCTACACCTGGATCCGGGATGCGTCTTTTTCGGTTTATGCCCTTATCAATCTGGGTTATAAAAAAGAAGCTGCTGCTTTTATGCAGTGGGTAGAAAAACAATGCCATGATATTGGCGATGCCGGTTATTTGCGCCTTATGTACACCATAGATGGCTCCAAAGACCTGGAGGAAATAGAACTGAACCACCTGGAAGGTTATAAACAGTCTAAACCGGTACGCATTGGCAACGGCGCCTACGGCCAGATACAGTTGGATATTTACGGCGAACTGCTGGATTCGGTATACCTCTACGACAAGCACGTAGAGCCTATTTCTTATCGCTTCTGGCAAAATCTTTCGCGGCAGGTAGACTGGGTATGCAACAATTGGCACCTGGAAGATGAAGGTATCTGGGAAGTACGGGGTGGCAAGCGCCAGTTCTTATATTCGCGTCTTTTGTGCTGGGTAGCCATCGACCGGGGCATGCGCATTGCCCGTAACCATTCTTATCCGCTGCCGCCCCGCTGGGTGGAGGAACGGGACAAAATTTTTCTGACTATTCATAACGATTTTTGGGACGAAGAAATCCAGGCTTTTGTGCAGTACAAAGGCGCTAAAACGGTAGATGCCGCTACCCTGCTAATGCCTATGCTCCGCTTCATCAGCCCGATCGATCCACAATGGCTTTCCACCCTTAAGCGCATCGAAGAAAAGCTGGTCTCGGATTCACTGGTTTACCGGTACCGGCCCAACGAAGAGGTAGAAGGCTTGTCCGGGGGAGAAGGCACTTTTTCGATGTGTACTTTCTGGTATGTTGAGTGCCTGGCCCGGGCCGGTCAGCTCGACAAAGCCACCTTGTATTTTGAAAAAATGCTGGGTTTTGCGAACCACTTGGGTTTGTTTGCCGAGCAGTTGGGCGTAAAAGGAGAGCATCTCGGGAATTTCCCCCAGGCTTTTACCCATCTGGGCCTCATTAGTGCCGCCCTGAGCCTGAATAAAGAAATAAATAAATGGACTGATAAAGAGGATTTACAATAATGCATCCCTTTTAACTAAAAACAGCCGAGCTTCCAGCCAAAATTGCAACGTCCATTATTATTGGCAGAATAAGTAATTCGTGGGTTGGCATGGAGGGTAAAAGCAATTGTATTGATGTTGAAGTCCGGAGAACTGGCTATTATCTGGAAAGTAGCTTTTGCTGATGTAGTGTTAGCTTTTCTGGGTATCTTAAATGCTATCCAGGACTAAATGATTACGGATTTGATGACGTTATAATGGATTAGGCTCCAAATAATCCGGTGTTTGTCCTGTTGCCTGGCAACCAATATACTTTTGTTTAGTACCTGATTAACAGTTGCTACTGAAAACCAATTACCACTTAAAAATATACTATGGCAACAGACAATTCGACCTTACACCGGAACACCGGTTTTTCCATCGGCAAGACAGAATTAAAAACGGCCACCGCCTCCCGGCAGGAATTGCAGGATCTGCCCACTCCCGCCCGGCCGTTAATAGACGCGGCCGATGTGGTGGTACCGGATGGTTATACGGTTGAGCCCGTGCTGGTGGGCCTCTCCTTCCCTACGGATATTTCCTTTGCCGATGACGGCACCATCTTCGTAAGCGAGGGCGGCAGCTCCTGGCCTACCCGGCCCTACATGCCGGCCCGGGTAATTGTGCAACATCCTTCCGGCAAAACCGAGGCCATCACCATGAACGTGCAAGCGGGACCCAGAAGCGTAACCTGGCACAACGGAGAGCTTTACATGGCATTCAAGGGCGGCTACCACATGCAAATTGCCCGGTATAACCTGGATACGGGTGATTTGAAAATATTAATTGACCAGATACCCAGCGGCGGCTGGCACGAGCCGGGCGGGCCCATTTTCGGCCCGGACGGCCTGATGTATTTCGGGCACGGCTCCGTTTCGCAACAAGGCGTATGTTTGCCGGCGGGCTTTACCGTAGATTTGGCCAAGCACCCCAATGCGCACGATGTACCAGGACAGGATGTAACTTTAACCGGCAATAATGTCCGGAGCCGCGACCCCAGAATGCCTTACCCCTATATGGTAGAAACCGGTGCTTTTAAGCCTTTTGGTGCGCCGGCCAAAAAAGGTGAAGTAATAAAAGGAGAACTTTTTTGTAACTCTGCGGTCTGGCGCTCCCGCCCCGATGGCACCGATGTAGAACTCCTGGCCTGGGGCATCCGCAATCCGTTTGGCATGGCCATGAATGAAGCCGGTGAGCTGTATGTGACGGACAATGATTTTGAGGAAAAAGGTGAGCGGTCCATTGCCAACGATCCGGATCGCATCTGGCATATTAAAAATGCCCGCGAGCCTTTTGGCTCCGTAAAAACCCCGGCTTGGTATGGCTTCCCCGACCTTTGCGGTGACGGCCTGCCGGTAAATCATGAGTCGCACCTGCCCAGCCGCGGTACCCCCGCCGAACTGCTAATCGAAAATCCGCCCGCATGGGCCGGACCCGCTGCTTTTCTGGAACAACCCCACTCCTGTATGTGCAAAATGGATTTCTGCCGTTCGGAGGTATTTGGCTATTCAGGAGAGCTTTTCGTGGCCGAGTGGGGCTCACTTGCTCCCCTTAATTCTCCCCGACCAGAAGATTTAAACCACGGCTTCCGGGTAATTCGGGTGAATGTACAGAAAGGCACCGCCGAACCTTTTATGCACAACCGGAAAATGGGACCAGCCTCCGCGTTTAACAGCGGCGGCATCGAGCGACCCGTTTCCTGCAAGTTCAGTCCTGATGGTAAAAGCCTGTACGTGCTGGATTTTGGCGTAGCCAAAGTAACGCCCGGCAACATGCTGGCCTTTGCCCATACCGGGGTACTATGGAAAATAACCAGAAAGGAGGAGAACAATGGATAATACCAAACCAACCATATTAATAGAACTGGATCCGGAAACCAGGAGCAAGCACCTAAACCGCGCCAAAGCCTGGTTCGATAATGTGCTCCTGACCCAGGGCTCTTGCCGGCAACTGGTAGAAGACACTGTTGAGAAAATAGAGGAACCACACATAAAACAATACCTGGCCGAAATGGCCGAACAGGAGAAAAACCACGAAGCAAAAGCCCGGGAGTTATTTTCGGTTATAGGCCGCGAACCTTCTGATATCCGGCAACTTTTAGGAACGGTTACGGGTAAGGCCCGCCAGGCTTTAGGCGACTTTATTGCCGTAGCCGGCGGAGCCGAAGTACCCTGGCAGGATCTGCACCAGGTGTACCTGTCTAACTATAACTCTATGGGCGCTTTTGCCGTGGCCGAACAGTTGGGTCTTGCCTTGGGTTTCCCGGCTATTGTTGATGTTACTTTCCCGGTGATTGCCGAAAAATCTACGAGCCAGTTGCTGCTGCAGGAGTGTGTACTGGAAATGTGCTCTATGTCCATCCTTTATAAAGAAGACTTCTAAGTGTCACCCCTATTGGTATATTTATCAATAAAAAAGGCCACCAATATTTATTATGGTGGCCTTTGTAGCATTTTCAGGTAAGCCTAATCGTTCTGGCCGGTAATATCTTTAAATTTCTCTTTTACTTGATTTAGCATGTTATCCGCAATGGTCACCTGGTCAGTATCCCTGGTATTACCTTGCGAGACTTCGAATTGCAGTTTTTCGGCATAAGGTGCCGGGCGATTCATTACAAAAGCTGCGGTTTCTTCCGAATACTTTTCCCGGGCCTGCTCCGCCGTTAACCTCCCATTTACTATTTCGTGCATCAGATTTAGAGCTAGAATATTGGCTGCTTCCATATCGCAACGGGCTGATACTTCTCCTTTGGTACGCTCCACAATTACGCTGCCGTCGAACTTAGCTAATTCCGTAAATTTCTCTATCGGCACCTGGTAATCAATCACCTGCTCCAAGGTATCAGAGTGCGGCTGCGGAAAGTTATGGGGTATTTCATCGCGGTAAACAATGGTTCGTTTCCAGGACCCATTGTTGTACCAGATAAGGCGGCTAGGAATGGCTTCGTTGGGTGGGCCATATTTCTGCACCATCTGTTCAGCCGATTTCTTAGCCATGGCTGGCCATGCGGAGGTAATAGTCTTAAGGATAGTCATATCCACGTACGCTTCAGTAGGTTGTTCTCCGGCTTCGCCCACGGTTTGGGTTTTAATATTGCTTATCATGCCGGTGGCCGCCGATTTCAGCCTTTCTACCGGGTTATCAATCGGATCTTTCTCGTTCATATTATTGTGGTGATTATGTTTATAATTTCTTTCTATTTCCAAATATAAAGCGGTAGAATTTAGAAGTACTGACGGTATTGGTTATCAGAGATTCCGGAATGGGCAAGTCCTTAAATTTGGTTAATGGCAAGTGTTGGCAATAGGTAATCCATTTAAATAAAGTAAAATAATAAAGGTAAAATGAATGCTGTTAATTCTCAACAAACCACCTTCGGGTTAGGGTAAGCACCTATATTATCTTCCTCGGGGCTGTCCAGGCAAACAAAATCCTTTTCTACCAGCACCTCCATCATGCGCCCTTTTCCGGTATCTATCTTTCCATCAAAACCCACCAGGTCGGTGGTGGTCCATTCCTCGGCCAGGCGCTTTGGTACCCCAATAATTGTGGTATTCAGTTCGAAGCTTATGGTAAGTTCCGGTTCTGAAGAGATTTGCAGGCAAAAACGTAGCTGGTCGGCAGGTCCGGGCCCGAATTCAGTTATTTCAGTTACTTTACCATATTGCCGGAATTGCTGAACTTCTGGTTGTCTTAAACGGAAACGTAGGGTGTTGGCGAGAATTCTTATTTTCATATAAATAATATAGAATGGCAATTAAATAAAGAAGCAGGAGAATAAAATAAAAAGCAACCCAAATTATTTTTTACGAAAATATCTTTTTGTAGGCTAAACCTTGAAACTCCAATCTGCTTTTGAATTAAGAAAATTTATTAATTTTTAGCGTACAGAAACATTTCAACCTTAATCAAGTACCTATAGGTAAGTTGCCGCTGCTTATTATGCCAATTAATTAGTAAGCACACCTGCTTTAAGTAAATTGCTTCTTCTTATAGCCACCATAAAAATAGCCACCATAAAATATTAACTCCTACTATGAAAGAAACCCGCGACAGCATTGCCGATATTTGGGGGGAACGCCAACCTTATTTTGGAGAATGGTCCGTTAGAATAGATGAACGCATTTCAGAAGAACCGGACAAATGGGTGCACTCTGCGTGCGTGCTCTGCTCCAATGGCTGTGGTTTGGAGATTGGAGTAAAAGATAATAAAATAGTGGGCGTAAGGGGACGTGCAAATAGCCCGGTTAGCCAAGGCAGATTAGGCCCGAAGGGATTGCACAGCTGGGTAGCGAATAATAGTGATGACCGACTTACGAAACCATTAATCCGACGAAACGGAAAGCTGGAGGAGGCCACTTGGGACGAGGCCATGAACCTGATTGTGCAGAAATCAAAGGATATAGTTGAGCAGCATACCAGCAGCGCCATTGGCTTTTACACCACCGGGCAGCTTTTCCTGGAAGAATACTATGCGCTGGGTATTTTGGGAAAAGCTGGGCTGGGAACGCCTCACATGGACGGTAACACCCGCTTGTGCACTGCTACTGCCGCGGCCGCTTTAAAGTTATCTTTTGGTTCGGATGGCCAACCCGGCTCTTACACCGATTTAGATGTTACCGAAGCCATTCTACACGTAGGGCATAATATAGCTTCTCAACAAACGGTGCTTTGGATGCGCATTCTGGACCGGCTGGCAGGACCTAATCCACCTAAAATAGTAGTAATAGATCCACGGGAGACATTTACGGCTAAAAAGGCTACTGTGCACTTAGCGCCTCGGGCGGGCACCAACGTACCCGTGTTAAACGGCCTGCTGAACCTGATTATACAAGCCGGACAAATAGACAAAGAATTTATTCAGGCTCATACTAATGGGTTTGAAGAATTGAAAAAAATAGTGTCGAAGTGGACGCCGGAGAAAGTAGAAGAGCTAAGCGGCATACCAGCACAAAAACTTAGAGCTGCCGCAGAGATTCTTGGTTCCTGCAATACGCTTGTTACTACTGCCCTGCAGGGGGTTTACCAATCTATGCAAGCCACAGAGGCGGCGGTACAAATTAATAACTTACATTTAATCAGAGGCCTTATCGGGCGCGAGGGCTGCGGCATCTACCAAATGAACGGCCAGCCCAGTGCCCAGAACACCCGCGAATGTGGAGCCGATGGCGACCTGCCGGGTTTCCGGAACTGGGGAAACCCGGAACATATAAATGAACTGGCCCGCCTCTGGAATGTAGATCCGACCATTATCCCCCATTGGGCGCCCCCCACCCACGCCATGCAGATCTTCCGTTACTGCCACCAGGGTTCCATAAAAATGCTTTGGATTAGTTGTACAAACCCGGCAGTATCTATGCCCAATTTGTCTGCGACCCGGAAAATATTAGAGAAAGAAGACCTGTTTGTAGTGGTGCAGGATGCCTTTATGACCGAAACTGCCAAACGGGCGGATGTGGTATTACCGGCAGCTATCTGGGGCGAGAAGACCGGGTGCTTCACAAACGTAGATCGCACCGTGCACCTTTCTTTAAAAGCCGTTAACCCGCCCGGGGAGGCAAAATCAGATTTTGACATCTTTCTGGATTATTCTAACCGAATGGGTTTCCAAGATAAAGACGGGGCTCCGCTGATTAAATGGAAAACGCCGGAAGAGGCTTTTGAAGGCTGGAAAGAATGTAGCCGGGGACGCCCTTGCGATTACTCGGGTATGAGTTATCAAAAACTTCAGGAGAAAGGCGACATTCAATGGCCTTGTAATGAAAAGTACCCGGAAGGCACCCATCACCTCTATACCGATGGGGTATTTAACACCAGTGTTGATTACTGTGAAACTTACGGCCATGACATGGTAACTGGCGCCGCCATCACTCCGGAAGATTATAAAGCGCACGATCCGAAAGGCAAAGCGATTATCAGGGCCGCCGATTACAGGCCGCCGCACGAAGTGCCGGATGCACAATATCCGCTCTGGCTAACTACCGGGCGGGTGGTGTACCATTTTCATACCCGCACCAAAACCGGGCGATCAAAAGAATTGCAGGAGGCTGCCCCGGATGCTTTTGTACAGATAAATGAAGCTGATGCCGCTAAATATGGCATTACCGAAGGTGAAATGGTGCGGGTGGAGTCCCGGCGCGGGCACGTTGAGGCACCAGCCCAAATAGGTGATATAGAACCAGGTTTAATATTTATTCCATTTCACTACGGGTACTGGGATGATTCAGAACGGACTCGTGCTGCCAATGAACTGACCATTGCCGAATGGGATGCTGTGAGCAAGCAGCCGCATTTTAAATACGCAGCAGTCCGGATGCACAAAGCCGATAGCACGATGGGCAGAATAGGAGATGTTACCGCTAAAGTAGTAGAAAATATAAAAGAAAAACTAAGCCTTTAGACAAATGCACGTAGCAACTTACATAGGAATGGTACATAGCGCCGAAATGCAATTATCTAAGGCGCTGAAAATGGTAGCAGTAAAGCATATAGACGAGCCAGATACTGAACATGTCTGTAAACTATTGGCATCCTGGTCGGAACAGCACGAACAAGGATTGCTGCCTTTTATAGAAAAATACTCAGAAGACAGAAGCTCGCCCGAGCCGAAACGGTTACAATCCTTGTTTAAAGAAACCAGAACAGGAAGTATGGGCATGTTGCGCGACTTGCATGACCTTTGGTTGTTAACGCAGGAAGTATCTATTTGCTGGAAAGTGATCTTGCAGGCGGCAAGAGGCTTGCGGGATAAAGAACTTGAATCTGCCTGTCAGGAGTTTCAGGCCCAGACAGAACGACAAGCTTTGTGGATGTTAACCCGCATCAAACAGGCCGCTCCGCAAACCTTGCTGGTAGCTTAACTTTCAATGTTCAATCCGGAATAATGACCTAAATAGTTCTAATAAGTTAAAAGCAGTTTAATAAATTATATTATACTGCTTTTAACTTAAGGTACTTGTATCGTGAAAACTACCTAACGGCAGAAGGCCAATATTATTAAGACACTAACAATAAATAAAGGTGAGAAAACTTCTTGGAAAATCCTTATTTCAGAAGCTTGCTAGCAGAAAATCAATCTAAACCTTTAGTTTTTCTGGATGATAATGTTTTTATTATGCTTATAAGCATACCCAGCAGCACAAGTACCCACATGCTCAACGTAATATAAATAAATACTTGCGGTATGGTCTTCAAAAAGGGAACACCAATGGCTCCGGAAAGCTTTTGGGTTGCCACGGTATACATGCCCAGGCAGAACACGGTACTCCAAAATTTAGGGGTGTAGGAAAGAGCAGCTTTTTTTACCAAGTACTTCCAAAGCTCTAAAAAGATAAGGTAAGGCAGCCACCAGGAGGCAGTCGCCCAGGTTAATAGACTAATGCCCTGTACAAAAGGATTAAAACTACTTAAACCAGGAGTACTGCTTAGGTTTTGCATTAAGGTTGCTCCAGCCAGGGTGGTTATAGATGCAGCACCCAGGTTAATCCAGTAAGTTGGTGTCATTTCCTGGGGCGTAAACGGGACAAAAATGAGCCGGTAAAAAATAATGGTAATCAGCTGGATATATAAAAGCGTACCCACCAAGAATGCCGATAGCGTAAAGAAAAGTACCGGTTCCGGAGCTAAAGGCAAATGTCCACTAATGGTAGTTCCCAGAACAACAATAGATTGCGTAGATACTACCACAAGCAGCCAGATGCCATTTATCCCATTTTGTAAGGAGGGTTTATCAGATTTGGTGGTAATGGTTATAAAGAAGGCATAAGTTAAAAGTAACCACAGGCCTACTCCAAACCAGAATAAAATACTAGCGGGCAAATAATTATGCTTTAGTTGGGCATATTGGGTGCCCAGGATGCAGGTTGCCGCCACCACAGACAAAAAACCAGGCGATTTTTTAAAAGCTGTAAAATCATGGGCAAATTCTTTAGAATAAAATAAAAGGCGAGCTAGCAAAAAAATTATTAATATTCCATAAAAAGCATTATTGACCCAGAACAGCGCATTACTTACTGCAGAAAATTTAGACAAATTAGCACCAATAGATGTTATTCCGGTGGCCATTACCAAGGTAAAATAAGCAGGAAATAATTCTTTTACTCCATTTTTTACAGCTGTTACAAAACCCATTTTTACCTTGTTTTAAAACCTTTTCCCGATTTAAATCTTAACTTTTTTCGGATAAATTTTCTGTTTTTTCAGTTTACCCTCAGCAAGTATACGGCTGCAAAAAGCTACTGATAATAAACCTTATTCTATTTTCAGGTTTCTGTAAAATGTATATCAACTTATAAGTATTTTGTTTATACCGTCCAGGTAAACCCAAAGCTGGTAACCTGCGTTTTCTTTCATCAATCCAGGAAAACAAACCAGCTACTGGCATAAGAAAGTATTAAGTTCTTCTCACCTGTTTTGACAGTAGGTTTTAAGGACCAGATTTAAAACTACTGCTCCGCTGTTTAACTGTAAATTAGCGCTCATGTATATTGCCAAACTAAGGTATTCGATAAAAAAAGCCTATAAACAGGTTATTAACAGCATTTCTTTTTACCCTTTCATAATAGCATTTAGTCTTTTGGCTTTATCGTGGGGGGTGGTTTATTTAGATAATATTAAGGTTGGCAAGGCCATTATAAATAAAGTTTCTTTTCTCCGGATAGATAATCCGAACACGGCAAGAAGTTTACTCTCTTCCCTGTTAACTGGCCTGATTAGTCTGGTAACTTTTACTTTTTCCATGGTTATGATTGTCCTGACCCAGGTAATGTCCAGCTTCTCTCCCCGATTATTACCGAATTTAGTTAGTAAAAAAGGTAATCAGGTTGTCTTGGGCATTATAATGGGTACCATCTGTTTTACCACCATTGTGCTCAGTAATGTTCAAACCATGCCTACCGGGCAAAAAGTACCTGTTTTTTCGGTTGTAATAAGTATGTTCCTAGGGTTTGTCAGTCTTTTCTGTTTCATTTATTTTATTCATAAAATTTCCAATGAAATCCAGATTGGCAACATTCTAAACGACATATATCGTACTACCCGGGATGTTCTGAACCGAGAATCAGATAGTAACTGCTATGTAGAGAACTGGGCAGAAAATGAAACCTCGGTTCTGGTAAAAGCCTGGGATTCCGGCCATTTCGATACGATTACCGAAAAAGTTTTTATTAGGAAGTCCAAAAAGATGGGCCTGAAGCTAAGCATACTTAAAAACCAGGGAATGTACGTGTTAAAAGGAGATTCTTTCCTTAAAATTAACCAGCCTTTAACGGCAGCAATTAAGAATTTACTTGAAGAGAACGTTTTACTCCGGCATCAGGAATTAATTAGAGATAATTATTTTTACGGGTTTAAGCATTTAACCGAAATAGCCGTAAAAGCCCTGAGCCCAGGCATTAATGACCCCGGAACTGCCATTCAAGCCATTGATTACCTGATGGACCTGTTTTCCCGGCTGCAAACCTTGCGGGGGCAAAAAATCATCAGGCATAAAGACGGCACTCCCTGCATTATTTATGCGCCGGTTCCTTTCGAAGAAACTTTTTACCTGTGCCTGGCCAGCATTCGCCCTTACTCCTCTGAGGATGTAACGGTTCAGTCCCGCCTTATTACGCTAATAAGTAAAATAAGCGAACAGGATGAAGAAGATCTGCATAAATCCCTTTTCGAAAAAGAACTAAATTCAATTGAAGAAGCTTCAATGCAGGTTATGAAAAGTCAGGAAGATATGCAGTTTATAAAAGCTTTGTTACAGAAAGCCAGAGCAGAGAATCTTACTAAGCGCTAAAAGACATTATCAGCTCCAGCAAAATTGCAAATTTGTTTTTTTATGTTAAATAACCTTTATGCCACTGGCGGAAGTTTTTCTTCTACATAAATTTCAGCCTGCCTGGTTAAGCGCCATCCGCTTATATCTCCTTGCTTTATACGCTGAAACCAAACTCTTTCGTTTTTTAAATTGGTAATAACCTGGGTTAAGTGAATAGGTTTACCGGATAAGTTTAAAAGACGGAAAGCAAAATCGATGTGGCCTTCGGTAAAATAGTCTTGTCCATTAATTTTAGTAATGTAATAACCCATGGCCACAATACGGTTGGGCGTACTGCTACCGGGCTTTTTGCGGTTAAAAAAACTTTCCAGCGATTCTTTATAGGAATTTTTATAAGCATCAAATTCTTCCTGCATGATAGAGTTAGCTACTACTTTTCGGGTAAAAGCAGGCGCCGTGTTCCGGTAATTGGTAACCTGCACCTCCGGCGAAGCAGCTTTGCGTTTTTTTGCTTTTACCGCTCTTTTTTCCTGTTCCTGACCTTTTAATAATTGCTGAACTTTATCGAGGCCCAGGGGAGTAAATTTAAATTCGTTTTCCCGGACTGTACTAATGTATTTTTTGAAAAGGCTTTTCCAGTTTGTGCCCAGGTTTTTAAAGCGGGTTTCGGTTTTGCGTTTTTGTTTATAAATATCCCAAACGGTGTTTTTAAAAAAATACGATGTACCATAATCAGATTTATAAAATGCAAAAATCAGCAGCCATTCATTTTCGCGGCAATTTAAGTTAAACTCCAGATCATCCAGATGCGGGTATTCTTCACGCTCTTCTTCGGCAGTAACAATTACAGCATCCGATGGCTCTTGCGGTTGGTCAATTGTTTCGGAGAAACTAATTTGTTCTTCATTAAAATTCTGAATGGCAACAGTTTTTTTGGCCGCATTACCTAATTTGTCTTTTAACAAATCAGCTACTACCTCTTTAATTTCTTTTCCAACATCATTCGTGAATTCTATTTCATAGGTGCGTTCGTCTTTGTTTTCTTTTAACCGAATAGAATTCAATATTACCCGTGAGTTGGCCAATGCTTCATTAACGGGTTCGCCACAAGAAATACAATTATTAGCTCCTGCCACCAGCACTTCCTGGCAGGACTTACATCTTAACTGATATCCGCACTGATAACAGAAAATAGCATTTTCTACCGCCGGAGTTTTACAAAAAGAACAAGTTACTTCTGACATAGGCAACATCTTAGGTACACTCAAATATAAGAACTAGTTTTTAAAATATAAGATATAAAAACCAATTATCTTATATATGGATAACTTCACATTATTCACATTATGGATAACTTAAAGTTATTAACAGAATAAATATTAAATGATTTATCTTAAATTTTACTTGCGTATCTTAAAATTTTTAATTAGTCTTAAATTTGAAACACTTCATTATTTATAAGATTTTATCTTAAAATATTTTAACATCAATTATATTTATAAGACAAGATTCATTTACAGGTAGCCAAAGAATAATCATAAACACTATTTAATTTAAGCTTTAAATAATAAGCAAGCTCCTGCTTACAAAGTAGAAGTTAATTTGAATTATAATGGCAAAGTATAAATCGTTCATCAGAAACCGGGTATTTGATTCTTTGGTGCGCTACTGATTACTCTGACTATTCAGGTTAATAATTACCCTGACTATTTAGGAAGGTTTAAGGCAAGATAAACTGATATCACCAGCTGTTTTTATTTTGAATTTTAATGTATAGATGCAACAGCAGTCAGATAACGGCTAAAAAGTTTACTTTATGAAATCTGTATAATTGGTCTGCTTATATTGCGTCAGGCACTCCCCTCCCCTTCATCTTCTATTTAATTTTAATTTAACCACTAAAATAAACCTTCTAATATCAGCAACTTGCATGAAGCAAAAAAAAGCCTGTTCCTTTTACAGGAACAGGCTTCATGTCAGGTTTTAACTATCTAAGCAACTAGTAACTCTGTTTGCTTTACCTGGTGCAAAGTATTATAATCACCGGTAGTTTCATCAGCCCGGGTGCTGTCTACTAAAGTGCTGGCAATTGCCAAGGCAATTGCAATTATTAAAGCCGGCCAGAATCCACGCACTTCAAAACCTCTTACCAGCTTATCTACTATTTTAATAACAATAGCTGTTACTATCAGCCTGATAATAAAGCTTAATAAAAACAGGGTAAATAAGTTACCGACTGCTCTCAGTATCCAACCAATGGTAGCATTTAATAAACCAACAAGAATGGCTACCCATAAAGCAGTTAGAAAACTTCTAATGGTAACCTGGGGCAGAATGTAAGCCACTAAAATTAATACCCCGGCACTGACTAATAAGTTAATAATAAAATCCATAGTTTTATTTTGTTTAAGGTTTGAAATGATACCTTCTACGAAAGACAAACTTTTTGGATGAATTTGTTGCTTATAATCCGCTGGATTTTACCTAAACAATGCGGTTAAGATCGCATTATTGTACTTATTATTAATTGAGAAGTATTGTATTGTTTCGTGTAGAAAAGATAATGAACTGGAATGTTAGCTTTTAAGATAAACAATCTACTTTTTCTTACAGATACCTGCTTACAAAAGCCTTTTGGGAAATGTTATGAACCCAAAATTTTACATAAAAGTTGATTTAAAGCTAACTTAATATTCTAAAAACAAGAAGCTTATCAAAAAGTAATGGTTTTCTTCAGATTAGAAATATCAAAAAAAAGCAAAGACCTGGTAAATAAAAGAATTTATTAGAAATAACTTTATCTTCGAAAGTATAAAATGCTAAACAACACTGATTTGTAAGATGCCAGTTAAAAAAGCTTTCAGGCGTTTAATTTTTGTTTAAGATATTGATTTTAAATACAATAAGC
>Ga0210040_10000214_pt1 | contig 102328 bp, 73 predicted proteins | sample CryGeyCG12114_NA_FD_185462 | JGI IMG/M metagenome (GOLD analysis project Ga0210040, IMG submission 185462) | Groundwater microbial communities from aquifer - Crystal Geyser CG19_WC_8/21/14_NA (SPAdes) (version 2) | ecosystem: Environmental > Aquatic > Deep subsurface > Groundwater | place... | reverse complement strand
TATTATTTAAGTAAAGTATTCGTTTCTAATTTTGTTGTAAAAATAAACACTTCATGCGAAAACCAATAGTATTCCTGTTAACTCTGTTTGTAATTTTAAGTTGTAACCGGAACCAATGTGAGATAAACCCCGAGATAGCTAAAGTTAGCGTAGACGTAAAGTTAGAACGTATAGACCAATCTTTTTTCCAGGCCCGGAACGAAAATGATATACGTGCTTTTTTAGAATCGAACCAAACTTTTGCCCGGAAGTATTTACAGCCGGATCAATACTTAAACGAGGCCACCCTGGCCAATTCTTTATTTAAATTAACCCAGGAACCTAACCTACAAAAGTTTGCCCGCCAAACGCAAGACAGGTTTGGAGATATGGCTGATATTGAAACTGACCTGGAAAACGGGTTTAAACACCTGAAATATTATTACCCCCAGGCACCGGTACCAGCGGTAAAAACCTTTATTTCGGGTTTGCTGGGCCCCGATTTACTCGTGTCGGATAGCTTGGTGGTGTTGGGCATCGATTACTTTGTGGGCAAACAGGCTAGTTACCGGCCGCAACAACCCGATTATATTCTGCAACGCTACGACAAAGCTTATATGGTGCCGGCGGTGTTCTTGCAGTTATCGGCCAAATACAACAAAACCCAGCCGGAGCGTACCATGCTGGCGCAAATGATTGATTTTGGTAAGTCTTTTTACTTTACCCAACGGATGCTGCCCTGCGCGCCCGATTCTACTATAATCGGGTATACCGACCAGCAAATGGCTGATATTCATTACAACGAAGGCAAGATATGGGCGCATTTTATTGAGAAAAGCTTGCTGTATGAAACCAATCATTTTAAAATAATTAAATACACCGGCGAGCGGCCTAATATCCCGGAAATAGGGAAACAATGCCCCGGCCGGATTGCCACGTGGGTGGGCTGGCAAATAGTACGGAAATACATGGCCGAAAACCCGCAGGTAACGTTGCAACAGTTGATGCAGGAAACTGATGCTCAGAAAATATTTACCCAATCGCGTTACAAACCTAAACGGCGCTAAGCGGGCTGCCTGGCCGGAGCAGAAGCTGGAAATAAAGTCAGGAACCGGCGGGTTAATAGCTGCCGGGAAAACTCTTTTTCGGCCAGGTTACGGGCTTGCTGTTGCGCCTGCTGTAGCATCTCCGAGTTTTCCAGGTAAGGTTTTAGTTGTTGGATAAAATCTTTTGGTCCGTTGGGATCCGCGTGGAAACCACAGTTATGCTTTTGAACCAGTTCCTGCAGCCAACCGCGGGTATTCACAATCGTTAGTTTTCCGGCGGCTAAAGAATCGAAGAATTTATTCGGGCTGTTGGTTTGCAGAACGGGGTAGGTATGAAAAGAAGTATAAGTGGCATGTACCGAACTTAAACAGATGCGCGTTTCCTCCCGGTTTAGCGGCCCTAACCAGGTAATATTGCGTAACTGCAACTGTTTTGCTTGAGCCTGCAGGCGCTCCGCTTCGGCACCCTCGCCGGCCAGAATAAATTTTACCTGCGGCAAATTGTTCAGCTGGCAAGCCTGTGCCGCCGCTAACAAAAAATCCAGGTGATTGGCCACGCCCATAGCTCCGAAATAACCAATAAAGAACGGCTCACTGAATTTCCGGCGCGGCATAGCCGAAAACCGGTAGAAATCGCAATCTGCCATATTGGGTATCAGGGCAATATCTGCTGCGGTTTTATGAGGTTTTATGCCCTGGGCTATTCCGGGTGATAACGCAATAACTTTATCGGCTTGCCGGTATAAGAAGCATTCGAAGGAGTAAAGCAATTTTTTAACTAAGGAATTTTGAATGTAGCCCAACTGAATAGGCGCTTTGGGCCATAAATCGCGCACCTCAAAGAAATAAGGAATTTGCTTGAATTTTTTGAGGACCAACGGAACCAGCCCCACCGTGAGGGGAGTGGAAGTAGCATAACACAAGCTGATATTTTTTATGCGGAAGGCGAGCTGCAACGATTGCCAGGTAAATTTCAGGAAAGCTTTTATGCGGTGGGCAAAACTAAAGTTATTGGTGTAGGCAACTGGCAGGTAATGTACCAAAATGCCGTCTGTTTTTTCCTGGTAATAGCTGGGCCCGTTATAAGCCGTAATCAACTCCACCTCATAACCGGCCGCCACCAATGCCTGACTTAAGTAATAAGAACGCAAAGCGCCGCCTTGTTCGGGTTTCCGGAAATATTGATGGATGTATAATATCTTCATCAACCAAAGTTATGCTGCAGCCATTTTGCCAGTACAATCAAGGCCCAGATTTCGCTGCTGAAATCCTGGCGTTGGCGCCAATGGCTTTGCAGCAGGTTTTGGGTCTGGGCAAAATTAATATATTCAAATACCAGGTGATAGGGATTTTGCAGTTCGGTAAATAAAAAATGTGCTTGTGGGTTCCGCAGCCAGTTACCCAGCGGCAAACCAAAGCCTTCTTTAGACCGGCGTAAGAATTTCTGTCCGTTTTGTGCTCCCAATATTCTTTTTAAAATCCATTTCGGTCCGCCCCGGAATATTATTTTACTATCCAAACCCAACAGATAAGCCGAGATATTATTTTCGAGGTAAGGAGTTCTAACTTCGAGGCTGTGACGCATACTGGCCTGGTCGGTTATGGCTAAAACATCCGAAATAAGGTAATGTTGCTGGTCGTGCTGTAACATCCAGCGCAGCCAATCGGCAGGTTTGTCCGGCGTATTAGTTGCCGTGGAGATAGCTGCTTTTTCCTGCTGCCACAGTTCCGCTAATGCCTGATCCATGGCTGTAAAGTTCAGAAACGTTTCGCGCGGATTTTTCTGCAGTTTGTAAGCCAGCTTGCGCAAAAGCAGAAATTGTTTCCGGAGCGAATGATCGAAACCAGTAGGCAGCAAAGGGGTAAAGGCAGGCATCACCAACCGGAAAGCCGAAGCTAAATGCCGGCGTTTCGAGTATAAATAAAATGCCCGGTGCCGGTTATAACCGCCAAACAGTTCGTCGGCCCCCGCCCCCGATAACGCTACTTTAATATAAGGTCTTACTTTTTCCGAAAGATAGCTCGTGAGCAAACCGGCACTATCGGCAATGGGTTGGTCTAACGTTTGCGCCCAGGCATTGGTACCCTGTAAAATACTTTCCTTTATTTCAATACAGGTATGTTCTGCTCCGTATTGCCGGGCGGCGAGGGAAGCAAAATGCGCATCGGCCGTGCCGAAAGAACCGGCAGAAGCCGGATGAGTAATAGAAAAAGCGGGAAAATGACGGTGACCGGCTTTATGCAACAAGGCCAGCAACAAAGTAGAATCGATGCCGCCGCTCAGGAATAAACCAACCGGTACATCGGCTACTAAATGTTTCTGTACGCTGGCCATGAGTAAATCTTCTATTTCCCGCATAATAATTGTATCAGCTGCCGGATTATTTGGCAAAGCCGGAGATTCTACATAAGAACAGACCTGGATTTGATCTTTCTCCCAAGATAGAACACTGCCTTCCGGTAGTTCTAATACATGCTGGTAAAAAGTCTGGGGTTTGGCGGCGTGTTTATATTTTAAGTAATGATAAACCTGGCGCGGGTTTAATATTTTGGGTATTAGCCCCGATTGCAGAATACCTTGTATTTGCGAAGACACAATGAAGTAATCATCGGTATCGGCATAAAACAACGGTTTAATGCCAAAGCGGTCGCGGGCCAGAAAAAAGCGTTGCTCCTGGGTGTCGTAGAAAGCTAGCGCGAACATACCGTTTAATTGCGCCAGTCCGCGTTGACCGTCCCGAATGAGCAGGTACAAAATTACTTCCGTATCCGACTGCGTTCCAAAATAACAGCCCCGTTCCTGTAAAGTTTTTTTTAATTCACGGTAATTATATATTTCGCCATTATAAAGCAGTAAATACCGGCCATCCGCAGAGAAAAAAGGCTGGTTGGCATTGTCGGAAGGATCAATAATTTTCAGCCGGTTGTGCCCGAAGTAGATTTTGGCTTTACCGGCCGGACTTAGATGGAATGCTGTAGCATCCGGCCCCCGGTGGTGCGTAGCCGCAGTCATCCGCCGGATAGCCGTTTCCGGTAAATTCCCTTTTTTATCTACAATCAGGTTAATACCGCACACTTAATAATGAGTGAGTTTTGAATAGGTGAATTGTTGAATGTATAAATTTTGAATGAAAGATTTTTATAGCTAGTGAATATTTGATTCAGGTTTATTAAGCTAACTGTTTACAAAAGTAAGGATGCCATAGCAGTAACTCAAAAGAAGAAGTTACTTAAAATATGAACTAAAATGAGCTATCACCTGCTTGCTACTTCAAAGCTTGTTAATGATAACACGATATTCATTAATTCATTCACTCATTCGGAAATCACTCATGCGGAAATCATTCATTAATTAAATTTTATTCTCCGGGTCATCAGGTAAGTTGGGGTAGTATTTCTGGTAGAACGCGCAGAAAGAGGTGAGCGGACATATTTCGCATTTAGGTCGGCGGGCTATGCAAATATAGCGGCCGTGCAGAATAAGCCAGTGGTGGGCCTTGGGTACTAATTCCGTTGGGGTATGCTGTAGCAACTGGTTTTCTACTTCGCGGGGCGTATTGGCATTTTGCGTAGCCAGCCCAATGCGCTTCGATACCCGGAATACGTGCGTATCTACAGCCATAGCCGGCTGGTTGTAAATAACCGAGGCAATTACGTTGGCTGTTTTGCGACCTACGCCGGGTAGTTTCTGGAGGTCTTCTACGGTGCTGGGAACTTCAGAATTAAATTGCTCTGCAAGCATTTTGCCTAAACCGGCCAGGTGCTTGGCTTTGTTGTTGGGGTAAGAAATACTTTTGATGTACGGCAGAATTTCTTCGGGTGTAGCGGCACCCAGGTATTCCGGCGCAGGAAAGCGTTCCAGTAAGGCCGGTGTAACTAAGTTTACCCGTTTGTCGGTGCACTGGGCACTCAGTACTACTGCCACAATTAGCTCGTAGGGGTTGTGGTAATACAGCTCCGTTTTGGGCTCCGGGAAGTTAGAAGTGAAGTACTCGATTAAATGCTGAAAGCGTTCTGATTTGCGCATAAAAAAAGTTTGCAGCTTTACAGCTGCAAACTTAAGTTTCTGGAGTAATTTAAAATAGCGTTTACGGTTTTTTCTCCAGGCCCCATTTCTATTTGGTTCAGGCTAGCCTTGGCCAATAACAATTCGGCACATTCTTCGGCTAACTGCTGATCAAATATCAGGTTGGCTTCCAGCAGCGCTTGGGTATTACTTTCTAATTCGTTATACACATACTGCAGCAGTTCATTTTGAGTAAAGATTTTGGTCATACGCTATATTTGAGTTAGTGAGTTTCTTCCTCAAATTAATGAGCGCATAGCGCATTCTGCCCAGAGCGGTATTTATACTAACACCCGTTGTTTCGGCTATTTCCTGGAAGCTCATGTCGGCGTAATGCCGCATAATCAATACCTCTTTCTGAGCTTCCGGTAACTGCTGAATCAGCTCCCGCAGGCGCTCGTGCGTTTCCTCTTTAATTTGTAACGACTCGATCGACTCTTCAGAAAACGTAAGGTGATTGAATATATTGCTGCCATCCTCGATATTTATCATCGGGCTGCGTTTTTCTTTCCGGAAATAATCGATAGCCAGGTTGTGCGCAATCCGGCAAATCCACGACGAAAACTTGCCTTCTTCGTTGTACCGGCCGCTTTTCATGGTGTGAATGGCTTTGATAAAGGTATCCTGTACCAGATCTTCGGCAGTATCGGTGTTTTTAACGATAAGTAAAATGGTGGTGTAAACCTTGTTTTTGTGTCTGCTAACTAAAAGTTCAAAAGCTTGTTCGTTGCCTGCTATATATAGCGATACCAAGGCGGAATCGCTTAGTTGTATGATGTTCATTTGATTAAGCTACATAAGGATTAATGTAAAGCTTTAAATCATGCAGTTCGAGTTTAAGGTTTATGATTTTTAGGACTAAGGTTAATTTTGTCTTTATCAAATATATAGAAGTATATTTAGATATGCAATGTACTGATAAAAGTTTTTTTCAAAAAAAGATTAATTTTTTTTACCTTATTCAAAAGTGAACGTAAAAATAAGATTTTGTCATTTCTGAACCTATGTATTCGCCCAGAATTACATTCTTTTTAAGAAAAGACCCTTAAAGTTATAAATGGTTGCATCTGCTGCAAAAATAAAATAATTTTTGCGAATAAAGTTTCTGCGAAGAGAAATTGGCCCGATTTCCATATAAAACCTGCTGGTTGAAAAATTTAATTGTTGTTTTCCGTTTCTAAACATTATTCTTGGCTGCGCATTCTTTGGTCGAGGTTTTGTAGTTCCTGGTTTAATTGCGTAAGCTGGGCATCTACTTCTTTTATGGGCGTACTTTTCTGCTGGGCTTGGTTATCTTTTGCTTTATTAAGTAAATCAGCCTTTTTTTTAATTAAAATATTGCGCTCCCGAATGATAGTCTGGCGGCGTTGCAGCATTTCTTCGGTAGCAGCACGTTTATCGGGCATTTCAGTTACTGTAATCCCATTATCCGTAACAATTATTTCCGCATCGGTATTACCTAAAGTTTTTTGCGCATGTTCCTGAATGGCATCGTACCGCATCATATCGTATTGCAGCGACACAATTTTGCCGCTCATATTTACGGCGTAACCTTCCGGTAATTTTTGCTGCTTTTTTCCCGGTAAAGCTACCATACCGTTGGCGTAAACTTTAGTGTTGTTTTGCATAGTAACATCTTTATTTAAAGGCGTAATCTGACCATTCTGCATTTGAATCATGGCGCCCTGATAAAGAGCATAACCATCTTTTAAACGGGAAGCATCCAACGTATTGCTGGTATTTTGTGCAATAACTGGTTTTACAAACAATAGCAGCAACCCGGAACAAATTAGTACGAATAGGTTTTTCATGGAGAATAGTTTAAAGCTTATAATATTCTATAATTTATGAGAAAGATACAAATATTGTTTTGTTTTCTAAAGTTAACTATTCCGGCATAATATTCCGTTCTTAAATATTTTTCGTAGAAGCAGCGTATTTAAGTGATATATGGAAGCAGAACAAAAAAAAGCGATAAAGCAGGAGCTAAAAATAAAAGAAAAAGTTAACCTGGAAATTCGGGATAAGCTGGCTATGGATCGTACTAAATTTGCGAATGAGAGAACTTTTTTGGCTTACATCCGCACCGCCATGACTTTGGTGCTGGCCGGTTTTTCTTTAATACAATTTTTTGAAAATGATATTTACAAGCTGATTGGATTACTATTTATTCCGTTGGGCGTATTAGCCGGATTTTATGGCCTGCAGCGTTTTCTGCATCATAAAAAGAAAATTGAAGAAAACGAACAAACTTATACGCCTACCAGTCCGGTGCACGCTGCCGTCGCAAAAGCCGCAACCAGCAACAAATAGTCTTGGTTTATAGCCGGTGGCCAATAGCTTTCACAGCCAAAATTTAAACATAATTAACCTTAATGCAGCGCCGGAATATTTACGTTTTATCTGTTAATTAGAGAGATCAGAACAGGATAATAACAGATAAATTCTGGCAAGTAATCTTACTTACCTTTCTCCGATCCTGATTACGCAGCATAGCGGTGTACGATCAGGCACGAGAACAATCTTTCGCTTAGTTTGTAGTTTTACAAATTACATTACCGCAATGCTTAAAATAGCCTGGACCAATAAATATGCCCTGGCCTTGCCCGAAGGCCACCGTTTCCCGATGCTGAAGTACGATTTACTGCCGGAGCAATTATTGTACGAAGGCACCATTACGGAGGCCAATATCTTTCATCCGGAACCGCTGGCCGAAAAATATATTATCAACACCCACGATGTTACGTACTGGCACCGGCTGGTAAACCAGGAACTAACGCCTTCCGAAATCAGGAAAACCGGTTTTCCTTTATCGCCGGAGCTGGTGGAGCGGGAAATTATTATTATGCAGGGCACCGCACAAGCAGCTTTATTTGCCCTGGAGTTTGGCATTGGGATGAACGTGGCCGGCGGCACCCATCATGCTTTTACCGACCGCGGCGAAGGTTTTTGTTTGCTCAACGATATGGCTATTGCGGCCAATTACCTGCTGCAATATCAAAACATAAATAAAATTCTGGTTGTGGATTTAGACGTACACCAAGGCAACGGCACGGCGCAGATATTTACGAATGAGCCGCGGGTTTTTACGTTTAGCATGCACTCCGGGCATAATTATCCTTTTCATAAAGAAAAATCGGACCTGGATATTCCTTTGCCGGACGGCACCGAAGATGCGGCTTACCTGCAAATTTTAAAAGAAACTTTACCCAAGCTGCTGGATGCAGTACAACCGCAATTTGTTTTTTACCAGTCGGGCGTAGATATTCTGGCTACCGATAAACTGGGCCGCTTAAAAGTTAGTACGGCAGGTTGCAAAGCGCGCGACCGCTTGGTACTGGAAACGTGCCAGCGCCACGGCTTGCCGGTATGTGTAAGCATGGGCGGCGGCTATTCCCGCCGAATAGCAGATATTGTGGAAGCCCACGCCAATACTTTCCGGCTGGCGCAATTCCTGTATTTTTAGTTAAAAGCGGGTTTTAAGCTTATGCGAGCGATCGGTGTTTTTCCAGGCAGAAGTCAACGTTTTCAGGACGATAAAAATAAACGGCGTTGCCAGGAATATCAATAACAAGAAAAAAGCGGCCTGTATATTTTGTAAAGCAAGGGAAAGGAGCAGGACGGCCAGGAACAGGGAAATGAAAGATAAAAGCCCAAGATTTACCGACTTTTTTAACATGGCAAAAAGCATTGCTGCGGTTGTTACTATGCTAATATACAGAATTCCGGGAAAACTCTAAAGATTTTTGTAAATAATTAATCGCCAGCGAAAAGCCCATTGCCACTGCAGCGAAAAGTTAGTAATGCCGGCGGCCCCTAAAATATGTTGTATTTCTGATTTTCGAAAAGCCCGCAAAACCGATAAAGGCGCATCGTTTTTCACCAGATAAGACCCGGAAAATACCTGGGTAAGCCATTTGATAGAATAATAAGCCAGCGGGTGCCGGTGAATGTCGTTTATAATAACAGCCAGGTGGGCTTGCTGCTGCAGCTGGCTGAATAAGGAAATAAGCTCCTGGGTGGTGAAATGATGGCAAAACAAACTACAGATTATAATATCGAACTGTTTTTGTTTAAAAGCCGGAGCAAAAATATTTTCCTGCAATACTTTTATATTATTGTAAGCCGCGCATTGCTGCCGGGAGTATTGCACCATAAAGGCGTTCGCGTCTATGCCGGTCAGGCTTATTGGTTGTTGCTTTTTCCGGGCCCAGTTAGCTACTTGTCTTAAAATATCGCCGCCGCCGCAGCCCAGGTCCGCAATGTTTAAAGCCTGGTTTTTTGAAGGATATTTTTGGATGATTGTATGCAGAGCATCGGTTACGACGGCGTTGCCGCCCAGCCACTTGTTTATAAACGCCAGTTCTTCCAGGTTTTTACGCAAGGCCTCATTCGACAAATAGAGGTCATCCATTAACTCGGCTTCCTCCGATCGCTGCTCAAACATAATGCACTTTCAGTAACATAGATTCTAAAGTTAATCCCGGACCAAAGGCAAAACTCAAAACCGGGGCCTGGTCCTGCTCCGGGCTTAAAGATTCCAGTAACCCTTTTAAAACAAACAAAACCGTAGCCGACGACATGTTGCCGAAGTTGCGCAGGATTTCGTAAGAGAAACGGTTGTCGTTTTTGGTTAGACCCAATTCGTGTTCAATGCATTCCAGTATTTTACGGCCACCCGGATGAATAGCAAATAACCGGATGTCCTGAATAGAAACCGGCAGGTTGTGCAGCAGGTTATCCGTTAGTTTCCGGATGCCTTTTTTAATCATGTCGGGCACGTACGAAGAAAGCGTCATTTCAAAACCAAAATCTGCTATATGCCAGGCCATTTCTTTTTTACCCGACGGTACCAGATCGCAATGAAAAGATTCCAGGCGCAAACAAGTGCTTTCGGTTGGTTGCGCCTGTATTAATGCTGCCGCGGCTCCATCGCCAAATAAAGCGTTCGAAACCAGATGATCGGAATCGAGGTATTTTTGGAAATGAATGGTACATATTTCGGTGCAGACAACCAAAACCCGCGCCTGCGGGTTGGCCCGGCAAAAAGCATCGGCCGCTTTTATTCCGTTAAATGCGGCGTAACAACCCATAAAATTAATGGCGGTGCGCCGGATGGTTCCGGGCAAATGCAGCTCTTCCAGTATTTCTATATCCAGGCCCGGCGCGTACATACCGGTGCAGCTTACCGTTATTAAGTGGGTAATAGAATTTAAGGGTACTTCCGGTATTTGGGAAAGACAATCGTTAATAGCGGCTACCGATAAAGCCAGCGCATGTTCTTTATATAAAGCCATGCGGGGTTTTACCGTCGGGAAAGGCTCTAAGTCATGGGTATTGGGGTAAAAAGTATAATCGCCGTTGGCGCGGTTATAATCTTCCAGCACGGTATAACGGTGCTCAATGCCGGAAACGCGGTACAAAGCCTTTAGTTTACGGGTATCGGTCGCATCAAAACCCAGAGCATCGGCCATAAAGCCGGCAATCTGCATTTGTGGTATTCGCAAAGGCGGGTTGGCCGTGCCTATGGCGCAGATATAACTATTCATCGTGATATAATAAACAATTCAAAACGAAATTGTTTCGATTAATTCGGATTTGTTTAAATTGGTCTGTTCGGATTTTGGTCCTGGTTTGGGCGTTTCGCGCCTAAAAAGATTTTCCGTGCGTTTGCTTCATTAAAAAACGGACTCCTGCCGGCACCTGCTTTAACGTAGTAAGCACCATCTCGGTTAAGAAGGGGCGGCCAAAGAGTTTTTGTACCGTGCGGCCCACCCATAAGCGGCGGCTAAAAAGCTGTTGCCATTTTTGGGCGTAAGCCATTTCCAATTCGGTCCGGGTATAGCTGTTGTTTATATAACGGCGTATCTCGTCGGTCAGGATTTTGGCCGAATGAATAGCCATGGCCATGCCGTTGCCGCAAAGGGGTGTAATCATACCGGCGGCGTCGCCGCACAGCAGCACGTGGTTTTCCACGCAGGTTTTAGGGGCAAAAGATATCTCATTTATTACTTCGGGCTGGGGCCACAAAAATTCAGCTTCATTAAATATTTTCCGCAAAAACGGATTTTGCGATAGCACTTGCTTTTCCATGGCCGGAATAGAGCCGGCCGCTTTTAGGTTGGCTCGGGTAGTTAAATAACAAAAACAAAATTTATCGGCTTCAATTGCCGATATGCCGGCGTAGCCGTCTTTAAAATTGTGCAGTGCAATTAAGTCGCAGGCCATATCAGTTTTAACGTGGTATTTTACCCCAATGTACGGCGAACTTTGGGTAAAAAAAGCCCGGTTTAATTTCCGGTCGAGGTGGCTGCGTTTGCCGTAAGAACCCAGCACCAGATCGGCTTCAGCACGGGCACCGTTAGCGAGTTGCAGCATAAATTTATCTTCGGCAAAAACAACTTCCTGCACCTGGGTTTTCTCAATGATAGTAACGCCAGCCGCGCGGGCCATTTGGGCCAGGTAAGCATCTAAAGCGTAGCGGCTAATGCCAAAGCCGCCTAAATCTAAAGGCACGGTTAAAGTCTGGCCGGCGGGGGAGCTCAAAGAAAATTGTTGGATACGGGCCGGCCGCAGGCTAGCTATATCAACCTGCAGGCTTTCCAGGAAAGGTAGCACCTCGTTAGAAACGTATTCGCCGCAGACTTTATGGAAAGGATAAGCCTTTTTCTCGTAGAGCGTTACCGATAAGCCCGCCTGCGCCAGCCCGATACTGCTCACCAAACCGGCCAGACCACCCCCAATTATTGCTACTTGCTGTAAATTTTCGATAGTACAATATTTTTATAAATATAATACAATAAACATGGCTTATTCAAGCTTTTTTTATAAATATAAAAGTTATAATCTTAAAACATTAATAATTTTTTACCCGTTAAGATATTTTGTAACAATAATTTTTTGTTTTGAGATACATTATAGTAAAATATGAAAAGAACTATACTCCTGCTATATATGCTTTTAATGTGCCTGCCTGGGTGGCCGCAAGACAACCCGACAGTCGACGGTCTGAAAAGCAATCCTCCGGTAAATCAGCCGGTTGTACGGCCAAATGTTGCCGCCGAAAAATCAATTGTAGTTTATCCTAATCCCAGCAACGGTATTATTCAAATTACTTTATCAGGTTTTAAAGGCCAGCGCAGTGAATTACGTATTATGAACGTTATTGGTAATGTAGTACACCGCGAAATACTGAACGATCTGGATGACCGTAATACCAAAATCGTAGACCTAAGTAAGTTTTCCAGCGGCCTGTATTACGTAAAATTACAAACGGATAATTTTAGCCAGATACGAAAAGTAATTATAAACTAGCAAATACTAGCGGTGCTATACCAATATAACTAAGCCAACGGTAATCTGATTATATGTTTCAGAAATTTGCCGGCCGATAAAAAACAGAATAGAAGTGCCCCAACCAGGCACTTCTTTTTATTTCGTGCAAATTTAATATTAGATGTTAAGCAATTCTTGGATATAACTTTCTTGAGCCTGTTTATATCATCTTAGTAGGCTTCCGGGATGCAAGGGTTAGATAAGTTATACCTTTAATAACGGCTGTTAGGCACAAACCTCACCCTAAATCCCTCTCCCGGGTGGAAGCCACCAGAAAAAGGAGAGGGACTTTGATTACTCTTAACTAATAAATGATAGGACAATCAGCTACGTTTTATTAAAAGCCTTTTCTTAAAAAGAAGCATTACCGGAACTCCCCTTCGCCTTCAGGAGAAGGGCTTGGGGAATGAGGTGCTGCCAATTTGATCTATTATTTTGCGTAATATAAGTTGATATACCGTATACAAATTGCCGATGCTTTTGTGAAGGCGATTAGGTGGCTTGATTAAAGTGGTTTAGAGAAAATTTATATATTTGCGAACAGCTTATAAGTATATATTCGGTTATAATATAAACGTATTTAGAAACATGATTCCTGACCTGCAGAAATATATTGATAGTACCAGTCTTTACTTTAAAGAGAAGTATGGCGCCACTCCAAGCCTGGTGGCCTATGCGCCCGGCCGTATAAATATTATTGGCGAACATACCGATTATAACTTTGGGCTGTCTATGCCGACGGCTATTAACCGGTGGGTAGTAGTGTGTTTGCGGCCCCGGCCGGATAAAGTTATTTCGGTTACGAGCCAGAACTACCACGATACCATGGAATTTACGTTGGGTACGGATTTTGAACCAACCAAAAGCTGGCAAAAATACACGTACGGCAGTATTTCTATATTTGCGGGCCAGTTTCCGGTAGAAAAAGGTTTTGATGCCGTGGTTTGGGGCAATGTGCCTATTGGTTCCGGTGTTTCGTCGTCGGCGGCCATGGAGGTAGCCCTGATGAATGCGTTGCGGGCAGCGTACCAGGCCGACATGGACGATTTGGCGCTGGTAAAGTTATGCCAGCGCGTAGAACACGAATATTTAAAGGTAAACAGTGGCTTGCTCGATCAGTATGCGTCGCAGTTTTCGCGTGTGGGCAAACTCATGATCTTGGACTTTAATGAACTTAGCTCCGAATACGTGGATGCCGATATGAAAGACTGGACCTGGATTTTGGCTGATTCGAAAGTAAAAAGAGAGCTGGCCGGCAGCAAGTATTCGGAAAGGGTACAGGAAACGGCTAATGCCTTAAAAGAAATTCAGCAAAAGAACCCGGCCGTAAAAAGATTTCGGGACATTACCCCTGCCGATATTAATTTAGTATCAGATGCAATTCAGCAAAAACGGATTAAACATTTCATTTCGGAAAACCAGCGGGTACTACAGGCGGCGGCCGCTTTACAAGCCCAGGATTTTGTTGCTTTGGGTAAGCTCTTAACGGCTTCGCACGCTTCGTTGCGCGATGATTACGAAGTAAGCTGCCCCGAACTGGATTTCCTGGTAGATACGGCCTTGCAATTGCCTTACTGTGCCGGCAGCCGCATGATGGGTGGGGGCTTTGGCGGTTGTACTATTAGTTTGGTGCGCAAAGATTCGGTAATGAAATTTAATAGCTTCTTAACCGATGAATATGTCCGAGAATACGACATTATTACTGAAATTAATAACTACCAGTTAGTAGATGGGGCAGGTAGTTATACCGCTTAAATAATTATGCTCCTGCTTTTATTTACAAATATTTGCTATTCCGGGAAGCGACTGATGCGTTGGTTTAACTTGCAGAATAGCAGTCCTGGCCGGTAATATACCTTTACAGCCAGCATAACTTACAAATTAATTGGTGCTACGCGAAAGTGAAAAAAAATAAGTTTAAATTTAAATAACCCAATCCTGTCATTCTGGAGGAAACTATTTAACAATTAGCTAAATAGTTTTCTCCTGAATGATGCAATTAAGCTCAGGTTGTAAATATTACTGCTCTATATCGGCCCTGCGCAATATTAGTAATTAAGCAATAAGTTAAATTTATTCTGGGTATTTAACGCTATAAAATAGTTTACCTTTAGACTAATAACTAAGAAACTAAAAACTAATCACTAACAACTACTTATTATAGATGGTATCTAAGACTAACCCGTATTTTGCTTTTACTTTTCTTCTGATAAGTTATTTTTCCCTGAACCAGGCCCAAGCCCAAAATTTCGACCAGTGGGAAAAAGAAATAAGTGCTTTTGAGCAAACCGATAAAACAAGTCCGGCCGGGAAAAAAAGCATTGTCTTTACGGGTTCTTCTTCTATTCGGTTGTGGGAAGGTTTACCGCAGTATTTTCCGGGTAAAAATATCCTGAACCGGGGCTTCGGCGGGTCACAAACCGATGAGGTAGTACATTTTGCCGATCGCTTAATTACACCGTATAAACCCAAACAAGTAGTTATTTACGTGGGCGATAATGATTTAGCCGCCGGTAAATCGCCCAAAAAAGTGTTCGCCGATTTTAAAGATCTTTTTAATAAAATCCGGCAAAGCACGCCCAAAGCTAACGTAACGTATATTGCTATAAAACCCAGTCCGTCGCGCAAACAATATTACGGAGCAGTGCAGGAAACTAATAATTTAATTAAGAACTTTTTAGAAAGCCAGAAGAAAACCGCCTTTGTAGATGTTTATACGCCCATGTTGGGCAGCAACGGCAAGCCAAAACCCGAGTTGTTCCGGCCCGATAGCCTGCACATGACCAAAGCAGGTTACGATATTTGGGCCCAGGTACTGAAACCGTATTTAAAATAAAAGTATTCTATTTCTGATCGCTATTTTGCAACAGTTTATGATGGGTTCGGAAACTGCGAATAATGCGGAGCAATACTTTAAGAATAAGAGCGGATAAAAGTAAGAAGTGCTCAATTTAACTTATACTTACTGATAAAACCTTTGCTAACACGAAGCAATTTTAGGAAAAGTGAAATCAGGTAAAAAGCTGCTTTAAGTCATACATTTCTATTTGGACGTAATAAGAAGCTTCCTTATTTTTGCCCAGTTGAAAAATCTGATAACCATATTGCTGCTAACATTAATGCTGACCCAGGCATTCAGTAGGTTTATATATGTGTTAGATTACCAGGTAAACAAAGATTTTATTTCGGAGTTTCTTTGTGTAAACAAAAGCAAGCCCCAACTGCAATGTAACGGCCATTGCTATCTTAAAAAGAACCTGAAAAAAGCCGAAGAAACCGAAAAAAAGTCAGTCGGTCAAAATCAAAAGCTGGATTTAATCTTGTTTTGCCAGGCATTTTTCCGGATAGCCCCGATTGCTTTTTCCGGTTCGGTTCATTACCAGGCGGTCAAACCAAGTTTTTACCAGTTTACTACCTGCCGCAATCTCTTTCATCCGCCCCAGGTTATCGTTTAATATTTTAGAAATCCGGTAATTTATAATTGCCTTTGTAAAGGTGCGCTTTCTTTGAGCTTGCTTAAAGATGCTGGCGTTTACATGTGCTTATCTATTTATTAAACTATAATCTTTATTATGAAATTTTTATTCTCAAAATATATTGCATTCCTTTTTATTAGCTTTATTTCTTTATTTACCTTCTCCTGTAAAGAAGATCCTGATACGGAAGCCAATTTACCCGGCGTCATTAAACTGGAATTTGACCATCTGGTAGATAATACAGAACTAACCCTGAATAATGAGGCGTATAGCAATGCCCATGGCGATCAATTTACGGTCTCCGATTTTAAATACTACCTCAGTAATATTACTCTTGAAAAAGCCGATGGTACCGAATACGTACAGCCGGAAAGTTATTACCTGATTGATGAAAGCGTGCCGGCTTCTAAACTGATAACCCTTTCGGACATACCCGCCGGCGAATATACCAATCTCTCTTTTACCATTGGCGTAGACAGTGCCCGCAATGTTTCCGGCGCCCAAACCGGGGCTTTAGACCCGGCCAACAACATGTTCTGGTCTAGGGATAAAGGGTACATATTTGTCTTGCTGGAAGGTACCTCACCGCAATCTCCAAACAATAACCTAGCGTTTCGTATTGGCGGCTTTAAAAAACCATACAATGCCATCCGTACTATTTCGCCAACGCTTAACGGGCAAGTACTCCGGGTAGAGGCCGGTAAAGCCCCCCAGCTACACTTAAAGGTTAATGTACTAGATATGTTTCAGGGAGCTAACCTCATTAATTTTGCGGAGTTAAGTTCTGCTGAAACTGGTGCCAATTCGGTTAAAATAGCGGATAATTATACTAATATGTTCCGGGTAGATCATATCCACCAATAATATGGTTAGCCGCAAAGCTCGCCGGTAGTGCGGGAGCCTTTAATACTAAATAGTAAATAGTAGTTACCCCAACAGCAAACCAAATGGCTTTGCGTATCTAAGTCCGTCATTCTGGAAGAATCTTCTGATTAGATCACTCAGAAGATTCTTCCAAAATGACGGGTTTGGGCATGAATAAAGTTTATTTTCACCTATGGAAGGCTCTTTATACTAGTTGGTATAACTCCTGCTTTTATTTTAAGTAAGCTGGTTGAAGCTGCATTTTAGGCAAGCTTTAACCGGCCTGAGATTTAATTCAGAACAAACAGTTTGCAGCACCTCAACCATGAAAAATATATTCTCTTCTATACTTTTATTTATGGCCCTGCTAATGGGCACAACCGCCCATGCCTGCGATATATGCGGGTGCTTTATGGGTATTACCCCCTACGATAATCAAAGCAGCTTTGGTATTATGCACCGCTACCGCAGCTTTAGTGGTTATAAATACCTGGGGCAGCAGTCCCAATTCTTCCCGGCCGGGGCAGGAGTTTTTTCGCCGGCTGCCGATAAAACAATTGATAACAACTTTAGCCACAAAGGCAACCCCACCGATTATGAAGCTTACCGCGTTACAGAATTACGGGGTAAATATTTTATTCATAAAAGAATAGAACTAAATGCCTTAATACCTTTTTTGCAAAACACCACGCAGTATAACCAGAACCGCGTTACGCTTTCGGGGGTGGGCGATATTAATATTTTTGCGGGCGTGCATGTGTTACGCCAGATTGAGGTAGCCGGGGTGCAGCAACGTTTAATTGTAGGCGGTGGCGTTAAATTGCCCACCGGTCATTATTACCGTCAGAATGCCGAAGGCATCCGGTACCCTTTGCTGTACCAAACCGGCACCGGCAGCATTGATTACTTTGGTTATCTGAATTATATTGCCAGTTATAAAAAACTGGGCTTTAGCCTGAACACCAGTTATAAACTAAACGGCGAAAACTTTTATCACGAAGGCTTGGCTAATAGTACCGCTACTTTTGCCAATTTATTTTATCGCGTGCACCTGAACGATAACTGGAACATAAACCCCTCGGCCCAACTCTTCTACGAATACACCAAAGGCGAAACTTATAAAACCGAACTTACCGGTGAACACCAAATGAACAATGCCTTATTAGGTCCCGGCTTAGATATATATTACAAGAACCTGGGTTTGAATATGAGCGCCCAGTTCCCGGTCTACGAAGCCGCTACCGACCACCCGGTGAGTGCCGGCCGTTTGGTGCTGGGGTTAAGCTACAGCTTTAACCAAACCAAGTATGTAATAGGTAGCAAAAAACAATAAATCACTTATCAGGATTATTGCTACCGGAAGGAAAAGATTGATGCCTCTATAATTTTTTATCCGGATGGATGTGACTTTTTACCATTGCAGTATTATTCTTTATGGCACCTGTTGCAAATGCCGGCAGCAGTAAAGGTCATAAAATCAGATGTAAAACCGGTCGGCAATTTTATTTCCGGAAACTGTATATCATTCAGGCAATAAACCTGGTTGCATACCGTGCAATTAAAATGTAGATGTTCGTCGTGGTGCTGGTGTTCGGTGCAACTGTCGGAGCAAAGCGCATACGTAGCCGTTCCGTGCGTATCGAAAACTTTATGAATAATTCCTTTATCGGTAAAAGTTTTTAAAGCTCGGTATAAAGTAACCCGGTCCACTTCCGGCTTTAATATATTCTCTAAATCGGGCTGCGATGTGCCAATATCGCGGGCGGCAAGAATATTTAAAATGCTTAAACGCGGACCCGTTACTTTAAGGTTATGCTGTTGCAGTAACTGGGTTAGGTCTTTATCTCTGTTTGTATCATTCATACTTGTTTTAACCGAAAGTTTTATACTAACTCAACTCCCGGCTATTGCTTAAAGATTTAAATTCCGGAGGTAGTTCCTTGCTAAAAGAATAGTTAAGATAGATGAACAAAGGTAGCGCAATTATTTTTGTTTTAAATGCAACATGGTTGCATTTAAAAAATCAATGCTTATATTTGCAATAAAAAGCTTCATCATGATAAATAAAAAAGATTTTGACGTGATAATAATTGGCGGTAGTTATGCCGGACTTTCGGCTGCTATGGCCTTAGGCCGTTCGCTACGACAAGTTTTAATCATCGACAGCGGCAAACCTTGCAACCGCCAAACACCCCATTCACACAACTTTCTTACGCAGGATGGTGAAACCCCAATAGCCATTCGTAACAAAGCAAAAGCGCAATTATTAAATTACCCTACAGTTCATATACTGGAAGCAAAAGCTATTAAAGCCAGTAAAGAACCCGCAAGCTTTACCGTTGAGACGGAACAAGGCGATGTGTTTGCGGCGAAAAAAATACTTTTTACCACGGGACTTAAAGATATAATGCCCGCTATAGAAGGGTTTGCGGCTTGCTGGGGCATTTCGGTTTTGCATTGCCCGTATTGCCATGGCTACGAAGTGCGCGATAAAAAAATAGGTTTGCTGGGCAATGGCGATGTCGGTTACGAATTTTGCAAATTAATCAGCAACTGGAGTAAAGATTTAGTCCTGTTCACCAATGGAAAATCTACTTTAACGGCTGAGCAGACGCAAAAAATTAAGAGTAAAAACATAGAGGTGGTCCAAAAAGGAATCAAAATGATAGAACATCAGCAAGGCCAGATTCAAAATTTGGTTTTCACCGACCAGAGCACCTATGCTATAGCGGCTATGTTTGCCCGGCCTGCTTTGGAGCAGCACTGCGGACTTCTAGAAGCATTGGGTTGTGCCTTAACCGAACAAGGGTTTATTCAGGTTGATGATTTCCAAAGAACTACTGTGCCGGGAATTTATGCTGCCGGCGATAATACTACCATGTTTAGAACCGTATCCATGGCCACGGCTGCCGGAACCAAGGCCGGAGCAGTTTTAAATAAGGAACTAATTGACGAACAGTTTTAAAACTATTGATTCTAGCTTGAGAATATTTTACCTAACTTATCTTTTCCAATGAAAGTAATAGGAGTAACAACGTTTTTTGAAAAGTATTATTTAAGTTGTTTTTGTACATAACAATCTTTTATTTGCCTTCGTTTAGCAAAGCAAGTGCACCATTTTAAAAATTATATCGCCTTTTTTCTGTTGCTGTTGTTTGTAAGGGTATTAGTTCCTGAAACAACTGTGCTGGCCCTGCATGCCCACGAACACACGCTGGATGTGCAAAAAAAGGAAACCGGCTTTAAACTGGATAAAAAACACACCCACTGCCACACCGACGACTTCTTAAATACCCCTTATTCACCGGCACCAGCCACGCAAATTTTTGCGCCAATTATTACTTTTACCGATAACTATTCGGCCAATCATTCTTTTATCTGGAAATTTACTTTTCCGAACAATACCGAATTACGCGGTCCGCCGGTAGCCTAACCATTCTTCTTTCTTGTCCTACGCTATTATTACTGCTATAATGGCGGCAGTTTACGGCTATATACCTCATAGCTTAGGTAAGTCATTTCGGGACAGGCCCTTATTTTCTTCTTAATTCATTTTTAATGCCCTGACTTACTCTTCTAAAGAGAAAGAAAGAGGCTGTTTACCCATTTTTTATTTTGTGATAAAGCAAATTTTTATAGGGCTGCTCTTGCTGTTCTGCTTGCCCGCGCATGGGCAGGAAAATAAGCCGAAAAGCGCTCTTTGTGGGCTCACGCTTTCCGGTAAAATAACCGACCAGCACCAGGATACGCCTTTGCCGGCTGCTACTATTATCCTGGAAGAACTAAACCAAGTTGTACAAACCGATATGGCCGGTAATTATCATTTTCATGATTTATGCCCGGGTATTTACCATGTTAAAACAACCTACGTTGGGTTTGATTTTATCCGACAGGAAATACGCTTAACTGCTTCAGTTATCCGGAATTTTAAATTACACCCGGCCGCTACGGAGTTAGGTGCCGTGCGAATTTCCGGCCATCGGGTACCGCCGCCACCTACGCAAGCTACCGGAAAGCTGGCCGGGCAGGCTCTGGAACAAACCCGCGGCGAATCGTTGGGCCGCGCCTTAGAGCAAATCTCCGGCGTTACAACCCTTAATACCGGCCCCAGTATCTCCAAGCCGGTTATTCATGGCTTGCACAGCAACCGAGTATTGCTGCTTAATAATGGCGTGCGCCAGGAAGGTCAGCAGTGGGGAACCGAACATGCGCCGGAAATAGACGCCAATGTAGCTTCTACCTTAACGGTGGTGAAAGGTGCCGCCGGAGTGCGGTACGGCTCCGATGCCATTGGGGGGGTGGTGTTGGTAGAACCGGCGCCGCTGCGCGATTCGGTTGGCACCGATGCCGCTATTAACCTGGTAGGTATGAGCAATAACCGCATGGGAAATATGAACGTTATCGTAAATCACAATTTTGTCCGCTGGCCGGCGCTGCGTTTACGGCTACAAGGTTCTCTAAAAAAAGGCGGCAATGCCCAAACGCCGGATTATTACCTGAAGAACACGGGCTTTACCGAGCAAAACTTTTCCGCTACCCTGGGCTTTCAACAAGAAAAATACGGATTGGAAGTATATTATAGCCAGTTCAACACCAAATTAGGCATTTTATCGGCTTCGCACATTGGTAATTTAACCGATTTAAAACGCGCCATCGAAAGCCCGGTACCTTTAGATATCGCCAACTTTAGTTACCAAATAAACCGGCCATACCAGCAGGTAAGCCACGATTTACTCAAGCTTTCGGGTTTTTTCCGGACCGGCGATGCGGGTAGATTTACCTGGGTTTCATCTTTCCAGGATAATAACCGGGCCGAATACGACAAGCATTTGCCGCGTAATAACGAACGGGCTGCCTTGAACCTGCCGGAAATCGATTTAAAATTAAGCACCTTTTACAACGAATTAGTCTGGGAGCACCGGCCCTATAAAAATATGACCGGCACCATTGGGGTTACCGGTATGGTGCAGCGCAACCAGTACAGCGGCCGTTTTTTTATACCGAATTACTGGAACTATACCGGCGGCATTTTCTGGATAGAACGTTGGCGGAAAGATAAATGGCAACTGGAAGTCGGCACCCGTTACGATTACCGTTTCCTGGATGTGGTATTTTACGAGAACCATGTTCGTACGGAGCCGCAGTTTACCTATCATAATTTTTCCGGTACGCTGGGCAGTATTTACGAGTTAAACCACCACGTATCTTTCAGTCTGAACGGCGGCACTGCTTTCCGTTCGCCGAATGTAAACGAACTTTTTAGTAACGGGCTGCACCACGGTACAGCTTCTATCGAAATTGGCGACCGGAATTTAAAAGCCGAGAATGCTTATAATGTGGTAGCCACGGCTACTTACCGTAGCGTGAAAAAACTAAACGGCGAATTAAGTTTGTATTACAACTATATCCAGAATTACATTTTTCTGGCGCCGGTTTTCCCGGCCACGCTTACGGTGCGGGGCGCATTCCCAACTTTCCGGTATACCCAAACTAATGCTACTTTTAAAGGCCTGGATGTAAGCCTGTCGTACCAATTAACGGAGCCTTTATCGGTAAATGCAAAAGCTTCTTTGGTGCGGGCTTTTAACTTAAATACCAACGATTATTTAATCTTAACACCCGCCGACCGTTTTGATGCGCACCTCCGTTACGAACCTACTCAGGCAAAAGGTACTTTTTTCCAGATAGGTGGTATGCTGGTCCGGCGGCAAAACCGGGTTCCGGACAGTCCGGTTGCTAATCCGGAACCAGGTGAGGAGACTACGGTAACTTTTATGCCGGTTAACGGCGATTACAAAGCCCCGCCGCCAGGTTACTTTTTGCTGCAAGCCAGCTTAGGAAAAACCTTTATAGCGGGTAAACAACCCATTGAAATCAGCTTATCCGGAGATAATTTATTGAATATTTCTTACCGCGATTACCTGAACCGCTTCCGGTACTTTGCCGATGAAATGGGCGGCAATATTGTTTTGCGCGTGCGCCTGCCTTTAAACTTTAATTCAATTTAATTTTTTACTAACCCTTAACCTTTAAAATTATGTTTAACAATCAAATTAAAATGCCGAAGAAAAAATTTTTAAAGCCTGCCTTCATGTTGTTTTTAGCCGCTGGTTTATTAAGCAGTTGCGATAAAAATGACGATGAACAAGAACCGGAAAACGAATCGGAACTAATTACGACCGTGATGCTAATGATGCAGGAAGTCGGTACAGCCAATACTGTAACGGCTACTTTCCGGGACCCCGATGGCGATGGTGGAAATGCCCCGGTTCAATTCGATGAAATTGTATTAAAACCAAATACTGTGTACAATACTACCATTACCTTAATGGATGAATCGAAGACGCCAGCCGAAAATATAACCGAAGAAATTGAAGAAGAATCCGCTGACCATCAGTTCTTTTATACTCCCACGGCCGGTTTAAATGTAAGCGTTGCTTATCAGGATAAAGATGCTAACAACTTGCCCATTGGCCTGGAAACTACGGTAACTACGGGCGCGGCTAGTACCGGCAAGTTAAATGTAACTTTAAAACACCAACCCGGCATTAAAAACAACAATATTGCCATCGGTGAAACCGATGTAGAATTAGATTTTACTACTACAGTGCAATAACTTACTCTGAAACCTAGAAAATACCCCGGGCTGTGGGTGTTCCTTAGCTATAAAATTTATGGAATAATCAGCCAAAAGCAATATTCTCATGCACTCAGGATGGCAGTTTAACGGCCATCCAGTTTTAAATATTCAGTTACCGATTCCCTTATATCGTAATCTTATTTTATTAAACAACGGAAGTCAACAAAAAAACAGGATTAAAGATAATTTGATTGTCCAACTGCTAAACTCTGCTTTCAAAACCGGCTGACCTGGAAAGTCTCAAAAAAGTAATTACAGATAGATAGCAGTTAAATTTTGCGGAGTTCTTCGGCGGTAAATTGTTTTTCCAGTATTTTTTTGCCTTGCCGCAGCCGGAAATAAGGTTTATCTTCGGCGAAATTCCAGAATATATGCGCAATAACGCCCCATTGGCGTAACTGGCCGGGCGTGCGGTTTACTTCTTCCACGGTATCGCCAAACGAAAAAGGTAGGTTACGCACCGGGGAGTACAATTCCGGTGATACTTTAAATTGTTTTTCGCCATATTGCAACAGCATCCATTTTTCATTTTCGTCTAATTTTTCGAACACTTTGTCGTTAGGTGATAAAGCTTCAAAATCGCGGCGGTTAGCCGGATGAATATAAGAATAACCATGGGCCGGGAACCACGGGTATAAACCAAATTCTATTGCTTTGCGGAGCATGGAGCGTAATTTAAATTAAGAAAGTATTTTACGGGCAAAATTAAGGCAGGTAACGGTGCGCGTCAATAAAAAGATAAAACAATGTTTATGGATAATCGGACTGGTCTGGATTTTATTTCTGCTGGGCTGCCTGCCGGTAAACCAATCGCCTTACCAGCAAAAAAGATATTACCGCCAAACCAAAGCTGCCATAGCGCAATTGCCCGCTCCGGTTTACCAACGCGATACCATTAAGGTAGGTTGGGCGAAAGAGAATATTACACCTACTACACAGGCACCTTTGGCTGGTTACGGCCAACGCAAAGGGAAAAACTTTACCGATATTCACGACTCTATTTATGTGCGGGCTTTTGTGTTTAAAAATAAATCCCGGAAAGTAGCTTTTGTTTCGCTGGATCTGCTTATTACGCCCATGTCGGTATCGGCAGCTTTAGAGAAAGCGCTGCCCCAGATTGGTTTTACACGCAACCAAACGTACTTAACGGCTACGCATGCCCACAGCAGCCTGGGCGGCTGGGCTAAAAAGCCGGCCGGTTATTTAATGGCCGGCAAATATTCATCCCATATCGTTAAAAATATAACTACCGCTATTCTCCGGGCTATTAAAAGAGCCGAGGCTGAAGCCAGTCCGGCGCAGATAGGATTTACCGCGGTTCCGGCCGATGCGTTTGTTTCTAACCGCCTGGTTGGCGCTGCCGGAGTGCGCGATACCCTGCTGCGGTTGGTGAAAATACAAAAAGAGACCGGTGAAGTAGGTTTGCTGTTTACTTATGCCGCCCACGCCACCTGCTTACCAGCAAGTGAACTAACCTTATCCGGCGATTACCCGGCGGCTTTGGTGCGGCATCTGGAAAAAAGCAACGTAGTAAATTTCGCGGCTTTTAGTGCGGGTGGCGTGGCTAGTCACAGCCCGGCCGCGGCCGGCAACGGCTACGAAAAAATAAACAATATGGTAGCCGGGCTTTCCTTAATTATTCAGCAACATATAAACCAAATTCCGTTGGCTTACCAATTTAAGTTACAGGCGCTCACGGTGCCTTTGTACCTGCGTAAGCCGCACTGGCGCCTGGCGCAAAACTGGCGTTTGCACCCGGCGCTTTTTTACCTGGTTTTTGGTAAGTATCCGGCTAATCTAACGGCTTTGCGGCTAGGCAATATTTTATTCTTAGGCACGCCCTGCGATTTCTCCGGCGAATTAGCGCTGGAAATCCAGAAGCAAATGCCACCGGGTCCGGATAAACTCATTGTTACCAGTTTTAACGGGGGTTATATCGGGTACATTACGCCGGATAAATATTATGACCTAAAAAAATACGAAACCCGAGATATGAATTTATTTGGTCCGTACAATGGCGCTTATCTTTCCGAAATGATGCAGTTGCTTCTGCAAAAATTGTAGGCTCCTGAAAACTGTTTGGGAAAAATTTTCTCCCCATTTGCCAGCAACTTATTTAAGCTATTTTATTCTTATTCTGATATTACAGTATTTTCTATAAACTATTATAATTAAAGATAAATACTTAGTTTTGTACCCAAATTTAAAAGGAGATAAGTGCAAGCGAGAACGAGCTTCCTTAACTGCCACAGCGATTCATAAACGAATGGGATTATTTAGTTTTTTAACCAGCGATATAGCCATTGATTTGGGTACGGCCAATACCTTAATCATTCATAACGATAAAATTGTGGTGGACGAGCCTTCTATTATTGCCGTTGACCGCACGAGCAATAAAGTACTGGCCGTAGGCCGGAGTGCCATGCAAATGCACGAAAAAACCCACGATAACATTAAAACCATCCGGCCTTTAAAAGACGGCGTTATTGCCGATTTCTACGCGGCCGAGCAAATGATCCGGGGATTGATCAAAATGATTGATACCGGCAGCCGTTTGTTTCAGCCTTCGCACCGCATGGTTATCTGTATTCCGTCGGGAATTACCGAAGTGGAGAAACGGGCCGTACGCGACTCAGCGGAACACGCCGGGGCCAAAGAAGTCTGGATGATTCAGGAACCCATGGCGGCCGCTATTGGTATAGGCATTGATGTAGAGCAGCCCATTGGCTCCATGATTGTGGATATTGGCGGCGGTACTACCGAAATTGCGGTTATTGCTTTGTCCGGTATTGTCTGCGACCAATCTATTAAAGTAGCCGGCGATGTGTTTAACCAGGATATCCTGGATTACATGCGCCGCCAGCACAACTTATTAATCGGGGAGCGCTCCGCCGAACGCATTAAAATTGAAGTTGGCGCCGCTTTATCGGAGTTGGAAAATCCGCCGGCCGATTACGAAATTCGGGGACGGGATTTAATGACCGGTATTCCGAAAGTTATAAAAGTAACCTACACCGAAATTGCCGCCGCTATTGATAAGTCGGTATCAAAAATAGAAGAAGCCGTTTTAAAAGCCCTGGAAATTTCACCGCCCGAATTATCCGCTGATATTTACGTAAACGGTATTCACTTAACCGGCGGTGGCGCATTGCTGCGGGGGTTAGATAAGCGCCTGGGCGTTAAAACCAAATTACCCATTCATATTGCCGAAGATCCGTTACGTGCGGTGGTAAGAGGTACGGGAGCCGCTATTAAAAATATAGATGGCTTTAAAAATGTACTTTTGAGCTAACAGCGTGCAATGCGCAATTTATTTGCTTTTATTTACCGGTTCCGGGGTTTCCTGGTGTTTTTGCTGCTCGAAATAGTATGCGGATTCCTGATTGTGCAAAATAACAATTACCAGGGCGCTGCATTTTATAATTCGGCCAATGCGTACGCCGGCCGGGTTTTAGAATTTCAGAAAGAAGTTTCCGATTATTTCCGGTTGGTGGAGGTAAACCGGGCGCTGGTAAACGAAAATCGCCGGTTAAAAGAATCACTCACCAATATTATGGTTTCGGACCGGTTGGATAGTATTCCGCCGATGCCCGATTCTGCTTACCGCGTAAAACCCGATAGTTTGACTCTGGCACAGCAGCGGCTGGATACCACCGGCATTGTCCGGGAATTCCGGTTTATTCCGGGTAAAGTGATTAAGAGCGATGTGCGGCGGGTAGATAACCACTTATTGTTAAATGTAGGCAGCACTCAAGGGGTGGCGCCCGGAATGGGTGTGGTGTCCAGCAATGGCGTAATTGGCCGGGTTAAATCTACTTCCCGCAACTATGCCACCGTATATTCATTGCTGCATTCCAAAATGGCAGTAGCAGCAAAAATAAAACGCAACAACACCAACGGCACTATCAGATGGGACGGTGAAAATTATTTAGTAGCCAACCTGGATTATATACCCCGGCATATTCAGGTTCAAAAGGGCGATACGGTGGTAACGTCGGGCTACAACGCTATTTTTCCGGAAGGCGTTATGATCGGGCGTATTATCTCGGTAGCTACCGAATCCGATAAAAGTTTTTACAATATCCGGGTACGCCTGTCCGTCGATTTTAATAACCTGACTTACGTATACGTTATAAAAGACCTCAATAAGCCGGAACTGGATTCGTTGCAAATAAAAAGCGGCATAGCCAAAGATGAGTAAACGTACCTTTGTTCATATTTTTCAGTTCTTTATTTTGCTAGCGGTGCAGGTATTGCTGATGCGTAACATGGTATTGTTTAATACAGCATTTTGCTTTATCTACGTGGCTTTTTTGCTGTTCCTGCCCATCCAGATGCCCAAAGTATTTTTGTTGGTACTAGCCTTTATTACGGGTATTACCATCGATGTTTTTTACGATACCGTAGGCATTAATGCGGCGGCCTGCGTTTTACTGGCTTACCTGCGGCCTTACGTGCTGGCTTTATTAACGCCCCGCGACGATTACGAAAAAAACGATAGCGTAAATGTGCACAAAATGGGGTGGCGTTGGTTTACGGTATATTCGATGTTCCTGATTTTTATGCACCACCTGGCCTTGTTTTTTTTGGAACTTGGCAGTTTCCGGGCGCTGGGGTTTACGCTGGCTAAAATATTTCTGAGTAGCCTGTTTACTTTCCTGGTGGTTATTATTATTCAGCTACTATTCTTTTCTGCCCGCCGGACCAACCGTTAATCTTGTTTTTATTAAGATATAAAATCTTAAATTGAATTAATTGGAATATTCCTTTCTGATATAATTTGCGGTATCTTTGCAAAACAGAACAGAAAGCTGCAGTTGAACCAAACGGAGCTTGGGGAAGTTAGTTTGTTAAAGCCTGTTTTTATTCCAAGATTTGAAATATTTAGAAAGCCGTAAGTACATTATTCAGGCTATATTTTTTATAGTTGGGGCCGTATTTGCAGTAAAGTTATTTTTCATCCAGGTTCTTAATTCCGAGTACAAGCATGCTGCCGAAGCAAATGCTATTAAACGCATTGTAGAATATCCTTCGCGCGGATTAATTTACGACCGCAAAGGCAAACTACTGGTGCAGAATACCCCGGTTTACGACCTGATGGTGGTGCCCAAAGAAATAAAAGGCATTGATACCTTGCGGTTTTGCCAATTGTTCCGGATACCGTTAGAAGAATTTCGCCTGAAAATAGCGGCTGCCAAAGTCTTTTCGTACGTAAAACCTTCGCCGTTTTTACAAAAACTTACTACCGAAGAATTTGCTTCTATTCAGGATAACCTGGTGGAGTTCCCCGGTTTTTACATTAATGCCCGTACCGTGCGGGGCTACCCGCACCAAAGCCTGTCGCACGCGCTGGGTTATATTGGCGAAATCAGTGCGCGGCAATTAGAAGATACTGCTTACTCAGAATATGAGCAAGGCGATTACTTAGGCATAAGCGGTATTGAGCGGCAATACGAAAAGCATTTGATGGGTCGGAAAGGCGTAAAGTACCGTATGGTAAACGTGCGGGGCATTGATAAAGGCCCTTTTAAGCAAGGTCTGTACGATACCGCCTCCGTAGCCGGCCAGAACTTATCGTCTACTATTGATTTGGATTTGCAGCAATACGCCGAAAAGCTGATGCAGGGAAAAAAAGGTGGTATTGTGGCCATTGAACCCAGCACCGGTGAAATCCTGGCTTTTGTTTCGGCGCCCTTTTACGATCCTAATTTACTGACGGGTAAAGAATTGGGCAATAATTACATGGCTTTATCAAAGGACCCCAACAAGCCTTTGTTTAACCGGCCTATAAAATCAACCAATCCGCCCGGCTCGGTATTTAAATTAGTACAAGCCCTGATTGGTTTAGAGGAAGGCGTGCTTACGCCGCAAACGGGTTATCCTTGCAACCAGTCTTTGGTTAAATGTGCGCACGGCCACCCGCATCCGTCCAACCTATATCTGGGCATCGAAAATTCTTGTAACCCTTATTTCTACCGGGTGTTTCAGTCTATTGTTAACCGTGGGCAATCTAAAAATATATACCGCGATACGCATTTAGGCCTGGACCAATGGCGGGAAAAAGTGCTGAGTTTTGGTTTTGCGAATAAACTAGGCATCGACTTGCCTTTCGAAAATTCCGGTATTATTGCTTCGTCTAATTATTACGATAAACATTACGGTAAAACCGGCTGGAAATACGCCACTATATATTCTTTAAGTATTGGCCAGGGCGAAACCGGCGCTACGCCGCTGCATTTGGCTAACCTAATGGCGATTATTGCGAACCGCGGTCATTACTATACGCCGCATTTAATTAAAGGGATTGGCAATACTAATTCACCGCTTCCGCAATTTCAGCAGCAGAAAAACGTAATGGTGCATCCTAAATATTTCGAACCGGTTATTCAGGGTATGTCGCAGGTAATGTCGTCGCGCTGGGGAACTGGGTGGCACGCCAATATTAGTCATTTAGGTATTGAGGTTTGTGGCAAAACCGGTACGGTACAAAATCCGCACGGCGCCGACCACGCCGTTTTTGCTGCCTTTGCCCCCCGGCAAAATCCGAAAATCGCTATTGCAGTTTATATCGAAAATGCGGGTTTCGGGGCAACATCAGCGGCTCCCCTGGCTACGCTCATGATGGAGAAATATATTAATGGCTCTATTGCCAAAAATGCGAAGCGCCAATGGTGGGAAGAATATATTATATCAGGCGGGTTTTATAAAAACACCTCTCACTAAATGAACAGATCACCCCGGATTACGCGCAGCATCGACTGGATAACTGTTGGGTTATACGCCCTCATGCTTTTGTTGGGTTGGATTAACGTGTACGCTGCCGTTTACAGCCCCGATAATATCATTAACATTTTTAGCTGGAATATTAATTCGGGTAAGCAATTAGCCTGGATCGGCACCGCCATTGTTATCATTATTGTTCTGCTGGTTATTGATTACAAGGCCTACGAGTCGCTGGCTTACCCAATTTATGCTTTCATGATTTTGCTGCTTATTGGCACCTTGCTTTTTGCCCGGCCCATTGCGGGGTCGCGTTCCTGGCTGGAGTTGGGCAGTATCCGGATTCAGCCGGCAGAGTTTGCCAAGTTTGCCACGGCGCTGGCGGTTTCGCGGTTTATGAGTACCATTAACTTACGCCACCAGAACTGGAAAGAACACGCGGTATTAGCTGGCATTACGCTGCTGCCGCCTTTGCTTATTTTACTTTCGAACGAGACCGGCTCTGCCTTGGTGTTTGGCGCTTTCTTACTTGCTTTTTTCCGGGAAGGCATGTCGCCGCTGATTTTGATTGTAGGAACAATGGCCGTGGCTATCTTTATTATTACCTTGTTGGTGCCCAAACTATACTTTATCGGGGTGATAACAGTATTGCTGGGTTTGTTTATCTGGCTCAACCAGCGGCTCCTGCGTAAGCTCCGGATTATTATTCCGATTTACCTGGCGGTAGTAGGTATGATTTTCAGCGTCGATTTTTTTGTGAATAATGTTTTGCAGGAGCACCAGCAGAACCGGATTAAAGCCCTGATCAACCCGGAAGCCGATCCGCTGGGCTACGGCTGGAACGTAACGCAATCTAAAATTGCCATTGGCTCCGGCGGCATTCTGGGCAAAGGTTTCCTGGAAGGTACCCAAACCAAGTTCGACTTTGTGCCGGAACAAAGCACTGATTTTATATTTTGCACCATTGGCGAAGAACACGGCTGGATTGGCTCCCTGCTGCTGATTGGTTTGTTTATGGCTTTGCTATCGCGGATTATTTTTGTTGCGGAGCGCCAGAAAACTGTATTTGGCCGGTCCTATGGTTATTGTGTAGCGTCTATCATTTTCTTTCACTTTCTGGTAAACGTAGGTATGACCATTGGCCTGGCGCCGGTGGTAGGTATTCCTCTGCCTTTCTTCAGCTATGGCGGCTCGTCACTCTGGTCGTTTACTATTCTGTTATTTATTCTGCTGGCTATCGATACCAATCGGAAACAGGACTTGACCAGGTAAATCCGCTATTCATGTGGGTTAGTAAATGTTTGCGAGACTAAAAAGGCGAAGTAGTCATTACTTCGCCTTTTTTATGTCTTATAAGCTACTCTTTCAATCAGGCAAACTTCCGTTCTATCAGCCGGAGCAATTTGTTTACGTGTTCTTCTTTTTTACTCCAGTTATAGCGGCTGGCTAAATCCTGGGTAACGTAATTCCGGGCACTTTCCGCGTCCTGAAATTCGTCTAAAGTTTTTATGGCCGTATGATATTCCATATTTTCGCCGTTAAAAAGTTCATTAATAAAGCCAAAACGCTGGTTAATAGAAATAGACTCTTTTAAAGACTCGATTTTAGCTCCCATCTGGCTTTCGGCCAGGTTAGTGGCAGCAGGTTTGGCCAAACGGTCGTTCAGGCTGGGTGCTTGCTCTACCCGGTACCTTTCGTTGAGTTTTGGCTCCGGCATAACCGGTTCGCGTACCGATTGCGGGTGAGGCAATATTGCCGGCGGTGTGGGCGTATTTACCGGTGGTACATACGTTGGTTCGGGCGCTTTCGGAAAAATAATTTCCGGGGCCGGCGCGGCTCTTTCCCGTTCCGAAAAAAATGCCGGAGCTGGCGGTACTGCTTCTTTGTCGGGGGCAGCCGGCATTACCGGTGTATTTTCAATATCCGATCTTTGCAGCGGCAATAAAGCATTAAACTCACCTATCAGGTTGTTCAGGGCATTAGGATCGGAGGTGTTGCGCAGCAAATAAGTCCGGAACTGGTTTAAAACGTTGCCGTGCGGAAGATTACCCAGGGCCAGTCCTTCTAAAAACTGCCTTACATATTCCCGGTTAATCTGGATATATTTCAGGTGCGTTTGCAGTTTTACTCCCGATATTTCGTCCTGGCCCTGTAGAAATTTTTCGTCGAATATTTTGGCCGGGTCCAGCACCCAAAGAAACGTATCGGTTATTGCTTTTACCAGCAAGGGCTCGAAATGCGGTCTTTTAATAGATATTTTCCGGGACAAAATATTCATAAACTGAACCAGCGCTTCTTTCACTTCTTCGTTCTCAAAATCGAAGTACGGACTTCTCAAATTCGCCATTTCCTGGTTCCAACGCCGCAGTAATTCCTGAATAATAAAAAGGTTTACCTGCTTCACCGGAGAAAAAGAAACCAGCTGTTGTCCGCTAATAGTTTGATTTGAAACGAAATAGCGATCACACAGAAGTTTAGCCAGGTTATTGCTGTACTGCTCTATGCTTAATTGATTATATTTGTGTTCCATTACCAAATGATTGCCATGTAAAGGTAGTAAAATATGCCGAAACTAATGGTGCAAAACCTGTTTCAAAAAGAGGTATTTGTATTGCCGGGGCAAAATGTTTTAGCGGCTATTCAGGAACTTGGTCTCGATTGGATGCACGCCTGCGGTAAAAAAGGCCGCTGCACTACCTGCCGGATAATTGTATTGCAAGGAATGGAAGCCTTTGGCGATTTAAGCCCGGCCGAACAAAGATTCCGGCAATTAGGCCGCTTGCGCGAAAACGAGCGCTTAACCTGCCAATGCGCCTTAACCGGCGATGCGGTGGTTAAAATTCCGGAAGGAACCAAGTTTCCGCACCTCGAATATTCGGGCTAGAGGTTACAGGTTAAAGGTTGAATTGGTTGTACAATAATTTAACCAGTAGTTTAAAGATTAAAACTATTATTAAAATTTTTCCGTGGGCTATGAACCATGGGCTCCGGACTAAATAGTATTGTCCGTGGACTATGGACTGTAGATCGTGGACTAACCAAAATTTGTCTGTGGCCTTTAGACCACAGACGGTGGACTAAAAGATGTTTATAGAGCCAAGGGTCGGGAATAAAAACTACAACACCAGAAGAGGTTGGATAGAAGTAGTGTGCGGCTCCATGTTTTCCGGGAAAACCGAAGAATTAATCCGGCGTTTGAACCGGGCCAAAATTGCGAAACAACGGGTAGAAATATTCAAACCCGCCATTGATACCCGTTACCACGAATCAGATGTGGTATCGCACAATGCCAATGCCATCCGGTCTACGCCGGTGCAGTTTGCCAACGATATGCTGTTGCTGGCCAGTGGCTGCGATGTAGTGGGCATCGACGAAGCCCAGTTTTTTGACGAAGGGCTGGTAGATGTTTGCCTGAGTTTGGCCAACAGCGGCTCGCGGGTAATTGTGGCGGGCTTGGATATGGATTACCTGGGCAAACCTTTCGGGCCGATGCCGGCTTTACTGGCGGTAGCCGAATACGTAACAAAAGTACACGCGGTTTGTATGAATTGCGGCGATATTGCTTCTTATTCTTTCCGGAAAGCTGCCTCGGCCCAAAAAGTATTGTTAGGTGAAACTGATACCTACGAAGCCCGGTGCCGGCATTGCTTTCTGGAAGGCCTGAAAGAAAATAAAAATGCCTGATCCGGTAATTTTAAACTTTCGGCAGGGGCGATAAATCATTCTGAGCCATGCGCATCGTTGCTTTTCTTCTTTTTATTTTACCGTTCCTGGTGCCGCCCAAAGCAGCCGCGCAATCCAGTTCCCTGGCATTGGGCGAGTGGCAGGTGCATGTGCCCCTTAACCGGGCCAAGGCTATTGCCGAAGCCGAGGGTAAAATATATTGCGCCACCGAAGACGGCTTTTTTCTTTACGATAAAGCATATAACCAGCTGCAAACCTTATCTAAAGTAAATGGTTTTCATGATACTGGTATTAGTACGCTGGGCTACGAACCGGAAACCAAAACTTTGCTGATTGCTTACGAAAACACCAATATCGACCTGATTCAGGACGGCGAAATTATCAACCTAAATGATATTTTACGAAAAGATATACCGGGCGAAAAGCAAATTTATCATGTTAATTTCCATGACCGGGTAGCTTACCTGGCGTGTAGTTTTGGCGTGGTGCTGCTGGATTTAGTTAAGCTGGAAATTAAAGATACTTACAGCAATTTAGGTACGGGTGGGCAAGCGCTACCCATATATGCCAGCACCCTCTTAAACGATAGCTTGTATTTAGCCACGGCTAACGGTATTTTAGCGGCCCGTATTACCGGCAATAACCTACTCGATTATCGCAACTGGCGCACTTTTACCGCGGCTGATGGTTTGCCGGCAGTTACCGGCCATAACAGCACCATTGCTACTTTTAATAACCAAATATATGCCGGTATCAATACAAAAGCCTTGTACCGGTACAACGGGCAGCGTTGGGCGGCAACCACTATATCCTTAGAAAATAAAGTTTGCTACGCCTTAAAAACTTCTCCGGATTATTTATGGGTGATAGATAGCTTGCAATTGCAATTACTAGATAAAAATAACACCGCTACGGTTAAAAATGCGCCTGACTTGGTGCAACCGCGCGATGCTTTACCTGAAACTGAAAATATATACTGGGTAGCCGATTATCAGAGAGGTTTAGTTAAAGTTACGGGAACGCAAGCGGAGAATTTTGTGCCTAACGGTCCGGCGTTTAATAATACTTTCGGGTTATATGCCGCCGGCAGAGAAGTAATTGCGTTGAGCGGTGGTTATAACGAGCGTTATGAGGCCTATAACCTGGAAACCGGCTTTGCAGTGCATCAGAACGGCCAGTGGGAAAACTATAATGCGCAGCAATTTCCCGGGTCCGGTCAGTTTCCGGCGGTGCAGGACCTGGTAGGTGCAGTTCGGAATCCGGTAAATCAGAAGTTGTATTTTGCCTCTTACGGTTCGGGTTTGATCGAGTGGGAGGGCGTAAGTAAATTTAAAATATACGATGGCAGCAATAGTCCCTTGTTAAGTGCTTTACCAAACAGCAAAGGTTATGCCCGTGTACCCGGCGTAGCCGCGGATGTAGCTGGTAATATCTGGGTAACAAACCGAAGCTATCCCGAAAATGGTTCTGGCTTGCACCTGTTGCGCCCCGATGGTACCTGGCAGTCTTTCGGGTTAGCAGGGTTTGCAGAAAGTAATAACCTGGAAAAAATAATAATAGATGCGAACGGGTATAAATGGATGACCGTAGCCCGAATTGGAACCGGCAGCCGCGGCTTGGTGGTATTCGATGAGCAGCAAAATCAATACCGCCACTTAACCACCAGTTCCCAAATGGGCAATTTGCCCGGTAGTAGCGTGTATGCTTTAGCCCTGGATAAAGATGGTTTGGTTTGGGCCGGTACAGATAAAGGTATTGCCGTATTTGATGAGCCGGAACAAATATTTGCAAACCCAAACGTAGCCGCAGTTATTCCTATTATTAATGGCCGGCCTTTACTCGAAAATCAAATAGTTACAGCCATTGCGGTGGACGGCGCCAACCAGAAATGGGTAGGTACCGAAACCGGTGTCTGGCTTTTTTCTCCGGACGGGGATGCCGTTATCGCTCATTTTACTTCTCAGAACAGCCCTTTATTAGCCGATAAAATCATGGCTATTGCGGTAAATAATAGTACGGGCGAAGTTTTTATCTCTACTGCCGCCGGGTTAAATTCTTACCGGGGCACAGCCACCGAAACGGCTGGTAAACCTGAATGTGCCCTGGTTTATCCTAATCCGGTGCGGCCGGGTTATACGGGTTTGGTAGGTATTTCGGGGTTGCCCAACAATGCCCAGGTAAAAATAACCGATATTACCGGAACCTTGGTTTTCCAGACCCAAGCCACGGGCGGAACGGTAGCCTGGGATTTAAAAGATTTAAAAGGCAAGCGGGTAAAAACCGGCGTTTACCTGGCGTTTAGTGCCAACCAAGACGGTAGCCAGGCTTGCATCAGTAAAATAGCGGTGGTGGAGTAGTTTTATTATTTAGCAATTAGCAATTAGCAATTAGCAATTAGCAATTAGCAATTAGCAATTTCTTCTATTTATCTTTTTATATATGTTCTGGTGATAACAACCGGATGTGAACAAAAGAAGTATTGGTTATAGAACTTTTATCTTAGATGAAAAACCAATTTCTAATTCATAATTTTTAATTTCTAATTTAAAAAGAAGTGCTAGTTAAAACCCGGGGTATTGTTCTGAATTTTATTAAATACCGAGAAACTTCTATTATTGCCCGGGTATATACCGAAGAGCTGGGCTTGCAAACCTATATTGTAAATAGTGTTCGCCAGAAAACGGGCCGGATAGCTTTGTTTCAGCCTTTTACTTTGTTAGATATGGTGGTTTATACTTCGGCCAAAGGCGGTATTACCCGGATATCCGAATACAAATGCAATTATCCTTTTTCGTCTATTCCGTACGATATCCGCAAGAGCAGCATGTTGTTGTTTTTAGCGGAAGTGGTATCGTATACAATAAAAGAAGAGGAAGAAAACCGAAACCTGTTTTATTTTCTTAATAACGCCATTATTGCCTTCGATCAGGAGGCAGCAGGATTTGAGAATTTTCACCTGCTATTTTTATTGCAACTTTCTTTTTACCTGGGTTTCGGGCCGGCATCGGGTGCCGAAATAACGTCGCAGGTGGCTTTTAGTTCCGGCTACCAGTTTGTCGGTGGCCGACCGGCCATACTACATTTTCAGGCTTTTGAAGAACATTTGGATAATTTACTCCATCATCCCGAAAAAACAAATATTCCGAACGGTAAAGTGCGGCGGGAACTGCTGCATATTCTTATTAAATATTACCAGTTGCACGTAGAAAAGCTGGGAGAAATCCGGTCTTTAAACGTACTATCCGAAGTATTATCCGAATAAAAAAGCCCTGTTGCGTACAACAGGGCTTTAGCTAAATTTTAGCTGGGTTTATCTTTACCAGTTTTCTTGCACAAATAAGAGAAACGCAGACCAAAGCAGTCTCCTCAGCACTACCTCTCTTATTTTACCTCCAGCACATTAATATCGAATATCCGGATTAGCCGATCGCTATAACCCAGGTAAGAAGGAACGATCAGGGTAGCGGTTTCATTTAATTGCATTAGTTGCAGACCTTCGTCCCAGCCTTTTATCACTTCTCCCGAACCTACTTTATTTATTAGCAAGGGCTGGCCGGTATCGTAGCTGGAATCGAATTTGACGCCATTATAATATTTGCCGATATAATGAATGCGGACGGTATTCCCTTTTTGGATTTTATTGCCGGTACCGGCGGTTTTAGGTACATAATATAAACCGGAAGCCTGACGCTGCGCATTGGTGATATTATTCTCGGTTAGGTAAGCCTGAATTTCTGCTTCGTCTAATGCTTTTTGCTCGTCTATACTCTTCTGAATATCATCTTGGCAGGAAGTGAATACAATAACGCCCAATAAGAGCAGGAAAAAATAGGCAAACTTAGATTTTAACACGTGCAGCATTTTACACCAATTAAATTATAACGCTTCCAGCAATTCTATATCAAAAACAAGTACGGTATTGGGCTCAATAGACCCACTGCCCGTATCCGCATAAGCTAATATCGAAGGAATATAAAAGCGGCTTTTACCCCCCACTTTCATTGTTCTTATTGCTAAATCAAATCCGTCGATAACTGAGCCGGTACCAAGGGTAAAAGGCCCTAAAGGTCCGTCTTCTATTGCCGTGCTGTCTAATAAACTCAAGGCATAATTAACTTTAACCCGGCTGCCGGCTTGGGGCTGTATTCCGGTGCCAACTGTCTGTTCTGTATACCAGATTAAACCGGCCGTTTTTTTAGCATCGGTAATATTGTTATCAGCTAAGTATTGCTTTATCAGCAGGGTATCAACGCCTAACTGTTTTTGAAGGGCTAAATCCCGTTCCTGAACTGTTGCATCGATGTTATCGTCAAAACAACCGGTGAGCAGAAAGGAAAAAACGGTTAGCAGCAAGCCTGTAATCAGGATGCTGCTACCGTTGATAGATTTTAAAAAGCTGTTTCTTACCATGTTGTTACAATATTATCTTTGCGGTGGTAACTGCATTTGCGGTTGTTGTGTAGGCGGTGTGTTCTTGATATCAACTAACTCCACATCGAAACGCAATACCGAGTTGGCCGGAATTTTGTCCATAGCTTGCGGGCCGTAGGCCATTGTAGACGGTATAATAAGCGTTGCTTTGCTGCCTTTGTTTAACATGGCAATACCTTCGTCCCAGCCCCGGATAACGGCTCCCTGCCCAATAGGAAACTCAATGGGTTTGCCGCCTGACGTCGGGTTTTTATAAGATGAATCAAACTCTTTGCCGTCTAAAGTAGTGCCGGTATAACCTACTGATACCATATTGCCCGGAGTTGGGGTGGCGCCTGTACCTGGTTTAGTTATTACGTAATAAATACCCGAATTAGTCTTTTGGGCCGTTAATCCTTTTTCTTTTACATATTTCTGAATAATAGCTTCGTCGGTTTTGTTTTGTTTTTCCATGAAAGCCATCATTTGGGTTTGCTGATCCATCATGGCCTCTTGCTCGGTCATGGCTTTTTCAGTCTTTAAGTAAAAGGTAAGATCTGATCCTTTTTTAATAAATTTAGGTAACGGCTGCTTAAAAGTGTTACCGTACAAAGAATCAGCATTAATCTTAAACACGCCACTATCGCCGGGCGTTACCATGGCAAAAGCTTCTTCTATGCCACCTTTAAAAGTAGGTTTGGTTACCGGTACGTATATGGCCATGCCGCTTTTGTAAGAATCCATAATAGTAGAATCCTTATCGTTGGCAAACCGCATGTGTAGGCGAAGTATCTGGCCGGTTTTGTTTAGTTTAGCCGAATCGCTGGGGGCTGGGGCTTCTTTTGTATCGTATTTGCCGTTTTTATTTTTAGCGTAAAGTTGGTATTCCAGGCCGGTAGCCGTTTTCTTGTAACCGCCGCCGCCTAATTTATCACAAGCCTGAAAAGCCAGTAAGCCAGCCAGCGCCGGTAATAATAATTTTGATTTTTTTAACATTAGATTAATTTGATTTATGATATGTTGGTTGATGGTTTTGCACTAATTGTTCCTGGTATTGCGGTATAAGGCTGATGAATTTGCGCACGGTTTCATTTAGCGAAGCATGAGAAATACCGCCGGCCGCATTTCGGTGACCGCCGCCTTCAAAATGCTTGCGGGCAAAATCGTTTACCGAAAAATCTCCTACTGACCGGAACGATATTTTAACCGAAGGGCTGCGCTCGATCAGGACGGCTGCAAATACCACGCCTTCGATAGACAAGGCAAAATTAACCAAACCTTCGGTATCGCCGGTCTTAGATTCATACTCTTTTAATTCCGCCGCGCTGATAGCAATATAAGCGGTATTAAATTCCCGCAGTACCGTTAACTTATCTTTCAGCACATAACCCAAAAAGCGTAGCCGCATTTCGGTATGGCTGTCGTAAATAAGCCGGTGAATATGCGAGGTATTTACGCCAATATGCAGGAGTTCCGCAATAATCAGGTGCACGTTGCGCGACGTGCTCGGGTGCCGGAAAGAACCGGTATCAGTCATAATGCCGGCGTACAAACATTCGCCTATTTTAACATCAATCAGATCCTGGTCGCCTAAATCCCGTATTACCTCAAATACCAATTCGGCCGTAGCGGCCGCCGATGTATTGGAAAAAGATATCTGGGCAAAATTTTCGGGTTCCAGGTGATGGTCGATGAGAACTTTAGTTGCAGGAGCCTGCCGGATGTACTCGCCCATTTCGTTGATGCGGCATAAAGCCGAGAAATCGAGGCAGAAGATTACTTCTACCTGCTGGATTATCTTTTGCACCAATGCATCATTTTCGGGCGTATAAACCAATACATCCTCATTCCCTTGCATCCAGTTCAGAAAACCAGGATAGTCGGAGGGCGTAATAACAGTAACCTGGTGGCCTTTCTTCTTGAGATAACCCGCCAGGCCCAGCGATGATCCCAGGGCATCAGCATCAGGTTTATGATGCGTTGTAATCAGGATCTGCTTTGGATATTTAAGTAGCTCTGCTAGAGCAGCAATATTATGCATTCTTAAGAATAAAAGCACCCCTTTTTATCAGGTGCAAGACACAAAATTCAGTATTTATAACTTCTAAAACAAAAAAATAATTCATTTACCTATTTACCCGTAAAAGTGCCGCCCTTACATTTTGCCAAAACCAAGAATATTGCGAAAAGTATGTTACTTTTGCGGCGGAAAAATTAATAAGCAACTGACAGATATATTTTATCTGCTTATCTTGTAATCAGGTGTTACGCAGGGTTGTTATAAATAATTTCTAATTCATAATTCATAAATAAACAATAAACTATGGCATCAAACAGAACTTTTACCATGATTAAGCCGGATGCGGTGCAGGATAATCACATTGGGGGTATTACCCAAATGATGGAGGCCGGCGGCTTTAGAATAGTAGCCCTGAAAAAAACACGCCTGACGCCAGAACGGGCAGGGAAATTTTACGAAGTACACAAAGAGCGTCCGTTTTACAACGACCTGGTAAAATACATGAGTTCCGGACCGATTGTGGCCATGATTCTGGAAAAAGAAAATGCCGTAGTTGATTTCCGTAAGTTAATTGGGGCTACTAACCCGGCCCAGGCCGAAGAAGGCACCATCCGGAAAAAATATGCCAAATCGATGGAAGCCAACGCCGTGCACGGTTCCGATTCGGACGAGAATGCACAAATCGAAGGTGATTTCTTTTTTACCGCCGACGAGCAATTCTAAAGCTTTATTTTAATTTGTTATTATAAAAGAGCCGGTTTATGCCGGTTTTTTTGTTTTATATCAGAGACGTTACGCCAGATTAGCAGAAGCACAGATATTAAAAGATTAAGAGCCCAGTTCCGTCATCCTGGAAGGATCTAACCGTTTTACTGCTGGTTAGATCCTTCCAGGATGACAAATGTGAGCTCTTTCAATCTAATTACTTTATTGTTTTGCGTAACGTAAGTTATATCAATTTACATTTCACTCCGGCAGGAAATATCTCTAAGTGGCTATTAAACTTCAATTTTTTCTGGCAAGCAGAGTTAATATTTTTATAATGCGCTATAAAATACCTGAGGCCCTAAATATTTCTGGATAATGGTATAAAATAGGGGAATTAATTACCGGATGGTGAGGGGAAAAGTTACCGTAGTGGTATCAGTATCTTTTACCAGGGTAATGCTGAGCGTGCCGCTACCGGCCGTCCGGGTGGTTATAGCAGGAGTGGAGCCGGCTGCACTGATGGTGGCATCTGTTCCGGTTAGGAGGTAAGAAATGGTATAAGCACTGGTTACGTTGGCTGTAGGCGAGTTAGTGGCATCTTCCAGCACCATGGTGCCCGCATAAGAACCATTCGCATCCAAGATAATAGCATTACCGATCATACCATCAATGCCGTCGGCATTCTGCAGCGATGCGGAAGCATCCTGGTGCCCTTTCAGCGTAGTATCTAAGGTCAGGTTTAAACTGGTTACTTTGCTGGTATCTTCGGGCTGCGGATTATCTTTTTCATCTTTGCAGGAAATTGTTATTAAGGCTAAAAAAATAAAAACAAGCGTGTAATAAGCTTTTAAAGGTTTTTTCATTAGGGTTATTCTTTGTACAGTAGTGCTAATATAATGCTTTTATAAACTTGGATTTCCTATTGATTAACTTGCTCTAACCTGGCGTATAGCTGTTCCTTTAGGAAAACAGTTGTTATTTAATAATTTTATTCGAAATCAGGAAATTTTAGGAGCTGGAAATCTTATTTTAAATTACCCGGCTTAAAATAAGATCTGATGTAACACATCATGGACTGAAATTGCAACATTTTTCTAAACTTATATCTCAAAGATTTAAGTTTATACAGATTGAATATCAACTGCAATCAGGAAAATAGTTTAGCTATATGCATAAAGGAAAGCAGTAGCATAAAGAAGTGATGCTAGTCTCTGGGAAGAGGGCTTCTTGGCAGAAGTATCTGCTGGATTTTTGGCACCGACGCAGGAGGCATTCCGACGATAGGAGGAAAAGAAATACCAGCAGCCCGAAACTCCCTCTCCTGTGAGGAGAGGGCGGGGGGTGAGACGGGGCCCGCCGGCCTTGAGGCAACTTAGACAGTAGGAGCCAGTTAGCACCAATAAATTAAAAGATGTAATCTTGCAAAAGATAAGCCTTTATCGGCTGCACTCATCTATTAAGAAGATTTTTCCTTGCTTAATATAAATTAGATATTGGCATAAGGGTAAGGCGTAGCTGAAAAATACATCAATAATATAGCCATTCACCTGCTTGCGTTATATTAAAGTACTTACCTCTTTTAATTCCGTTTCTTTTTTGTTCCCGAAAACCCGGGCTACCCAACGCGGCAGGAAGACAGACCCCAGCACCAGGTAGAGATAATAAGTAGCCACGCGGTAAAAAAGCAAAATCAGGACGAGTAAAGAGGGCGTTATAAAATCCTGGAAAAAGACGTTGAACGTGCCTTCTACAATACCGGCGCCACCGGGCGTAACGGCCACCAGCAAAACTACCTTCCAGACAAAATTGCGGGCAAAAACCAACAGGTGTTCCGGCAAAGACAAGTGAATAAAAGCGGCTATTATACAGCTTACCACGTAATAACGGGCTGTCCAGACAAAGGCCGTAGAAATGCCGGCGTGCCACCAGTATTTCCAGCCCTTTCCTTTTATCTGCTCCGAAGCCACCACCAGTTCGTTGCCGTGTTTATAAGCGGCTTGCCGCCAGCGTCGCAAGAATTTGAAAGAAGTAAGGCGTACCAACAACCGTTTAACCGAGGTAGGTTTAAAAAACAGGGCATACACCATTAATAAGGCGTAAAAAGCCATCAAACAATAAGAAATAATAAAAGCAATATTCAGGCTGGAAGCAACGGAAAAACTCAGCCCCGTTACTTCCGGAAAAACATTGCCCCGGGTAGCCAGCAACACAATGGGCGCAACTATCACAAAATACAGGTTATCCAGCATGGCGGTTACCATTACATACGCTAGCGATTTACCCAGCGGAATACCTTCTTTATTGACGATAAAAGTAGCTACCGTAGAACCGCCCACCACCGAAGGCATTACGCACGAAGCAAATTCCCAGAGCATAATAACGTCTACACTTTGGCGCCAGCTCAAAGCTTTTTCCGTGATGTGCCGGATGCGGTACATGTAGCCGGCATCCCGCACAATTAAAACCAAAACCGTAATAATCAGCCAGTGTATGCGGGCATCTTTCAGGGCACTTAAATTGCGGGCTGCCGGGTCACGGTACAACATATAACCCACTACGCCTAAGCCAATAAAAACCGGTATCAGAATGCGGCGGGTAGAAAAATTTTCGAGTAAGGTCTTGCGATTCTGTTCCATTTATGCCGCCTGGTTCTCCTGGTATGCTGTTATCCGGAAGTTGTTAAAGCCTTCGCTGATCAGGATACTAATAGTGTTTAACTGCAATAACTCTAAAATGGCCAGAAAGTTGAAAATAATGCCGATTTTATCGGGATAGGCTTCTATAAGCTCGGTAAAATCAACGATAGCATCCCGGGTAACACGTTCCACAATAAAGCTTTTTTGGTCTTCTATGGTATACGGGTAGGTATATACCGTGTGTTTTGGCCGGTTTTGTTCTTCTTCAAACCGGTTCATAACTTTTTCAAACACCCGCATTAGTTTGTACAGGTTTAAATCCTGCAATTCATAATCCAGGTTGCTCTGAGAAGCAATATGTTGCAGTTCGGCCGGAATATTGCCGCGGGTTTCCATCTGCAGGCGCCGGTCTTCCAGGCCGGCTAAATCGTCCAGAATATTTTTATATTTTTTGTATTCCAGCAAATGCTGCACCAGTTCCTGCCGCGGGTCTATTTCGTTGCCTTGTTCGTCTTTTTCGGTGCGGGGCAGCAGCAGCTTGGCCTTAATGCGCATTAGCGTAGCGGCCGTTAATATAAATTCGCTGGCTACTTCTATGTTCAGGCTTTCCAGCTCCGAAACGTAAGCCATAAAATCGTTCGTGATCTTGAAAATCGGAATATCGTGAATGTCCAGTTCGTCGCGTTCAATAAAAAAAAGTAACAGGTCAAACGGACCTTCAAACAAGGGTAATTTAATTTCAAAACTCACCGTATTCGCAGCTAAATAGCTTTAAAAGAAAAATTTAAACTCAAAAATAGAAAAAAGAGCCGGATTGTACTTTAAATTTTTGTAAAGATGTGGACACCGGCGGAGCCTGGATTCTTTATTCTGAACGAAGTATAACTTTACAGATTTTAATTTTCATAAAATAAATAGCCCATTTCCCAAAACCTTGCGTATGATATTTCTCGGGAGGATAGGTGGGGACATAATAAAAAACAGTTATTTTTGCCGGTTATTTATAAGTGCTGTTCAGATTGTACGCAAAAATACCTGCATAATTTGTTCAGCTAACAAAAACATCCGTTCATGATTATACAACCCGGAGAGTTACTTGCCCAGATAAATTCGCCTGCCGATTTGCGTGGGTTAGACCAGGAGCAATTATTGCAGGTTAGCCAGGAGTTACGGCAGTTTATTATCGATAATGTTTCTATTTATGGCGGGCATTTCGGCGCAAGCTTAGGGGTGGTAGAGTTAACGGTAGCGCTGCATTATGCTTTTAATACCCCTTACGATCAGCTCATCTGGGACGTAGGCCACCAGGCTTACGGGCATAAAATATTAACCGGCCGTCGCGGCCTGTTTCATACTAACCGCAAATACCAGGGTTTATCGGGTTTCCCGAAAAGAAAAGAAAGCCCTTTTGATGCTTTTGGCGTAGGCCATTCTTCTACTTCTATTTCGGCGGCTTTGGGCATGGCGGTGGCTTCGCAATATAAAGGCGAAAACGACCGGCACCACATTGCGGTAATTGGCGATGGTGCCATGACGGGCGGTATGGCTTTTGAAGCGCTCAACCACGCCGGCGTGGCCAATGCCAACCTGCTGGTGGTGCTCAACGATAATTGCATGAGTATCGACCCGAACGTAGGCGCACTGAAAGAATATTTAACCGATATTACCACTTCCCGCACCTATAATAAATTACGCGACGAAGTCTGGAACGTGCTAGGCAAGATCAGTAAGTTTGGGCCCAATGCGCAATACATTGCTTCTAAAGTAGAAAGTGCCATTAAAGCATCGCTGCTGAAACAAAGTAATTTGTTCGAATCGCTTAAGTTCCGGTATTTCGGTCCGGTAGATGGCCACGATATTCACCACCTCACGGCGGTTTTAAAAGACTTAAAAAATATTCCGGGCCCCAAAATATTACATTGCCTCACGGTAAAAGGTAAAGGTTTTGCCCTGGCCGAAAAAGACCAGACCAAATGGCACGCGCCCGGCACTTTTGATAAAATAACCGGCGAAATATACCGCGTACAATACGATACGCCGCAGCCGCCCAAGTATCAGGATGTTTTTGGGCATACCATGTTGGAACTGGCCGAGCAAAACAGTAAAATAATGGGCGTAACGCCGGCTATGCCGTCGGGCAGTTCGCTTAATATTATGATGGCCGCCATGCCCAACCGGGCTTTCGACGTAGGTATTGCCGAACAACATGCCGTTACGTTTTCGGCGGGTTTAGCTACGCAAGGTCTGATTCCGTTCTGTAATATCTATTCCACGTTTATGCAGCGCGGCTACGACCAGGTAGTACACGATGTTTGTCTGCAAAACCTGAACGTAGTTTTCTGTTTAGACCGGGCCGGTTTTGCCGGCGACGATGGCCCTACGCACCACGGTAACTACGATATTGCCTATATGCGTTGTATTCCGAATATGGTAGTATCGGCGCCCATGAACGAATCGGAATTGCGCAATTTAATGTATACCGCCAGTCAGCCCGATATGGGGCCTTTTACTATTCGGTACCCGCGGGGCCAGGGCGTAATGCCCGAATGGCGTACGCCGCTAAAGAAAATAGAAGTTGGAACCGGCCGGACAATACAGGAAGGTGAAGAACTGGCTATTTTAACGTTTGGCCACATTGGTAATTATGCCGTGCAAGTTTTCAAAAGCCTGCAGAAAGAAGGTATTAACGTTGGCCACTACGATATGCGTTTTGCCAAGCCGCTGGATGAACAATTGCTGCACCAGATTTTCAGACAATACGATAAAGTAGTAACTGTAGAAGATGGCTGTTTGCAGGGTGGTTTTGGCAGCGCCGTATTGGAGTTTATGGTCGATCATCAGTACCACGTGCAGGTAAAACGCCTGGGTATTCCGGATGCGGTAATTGAACACGGTAACCAGCTACAACTGCACCACGACTGTGGCTATGATGCCGAAGGCATTGAAAAAACCGTGCGGGAAATGATTTTGCAATCCGTTAAGGTTTAATTATTGCCCGCTCAACATATATAAACTAAAGCAGAGCCTGTAAGAATTGTTTTCTTACAGGCTTCTATTTTATAGCCTTTTTATATCAGTTATGATTGATCTTTCTAAAACCGTACTGGATAGCGGTGGAAACAAACCAGCCTTGGTTTTTCTGCACGGCTTCTGCGAAAGCAAACAAGTTTGGGAGCGTTTTACCCAGCCTTTACAGGTTAATTACCGCGTTGTTTTATTAGATCTGCCGGGTTTTGGGGCTAATACGGAACGCCGATCCGATTATACTATGGAAAGCGGCGCCACTTATGTTAAGGACGTACTGGATAATTTGGGTATTCAGAAATGTGCCCTAATCGGCCATTCTATGGGTGGCTACATGGGTTTGGTTTTCGCCGAAAAATATGCCGGAATGCTCCGGGGTTTATGCCTGTTTCATTCCAGTGCCTTGCCCGATTCTGCCGAAAAAAAGCAAAATCGCAACCGAACCATCGAATTTATTCAGAAACACGGCTTAGATAAGTTTATGGATACCTTTGTTGCCCCGCTGTTTTACGAAGGTAACCGGGCGAAAAACCAGCCGGATATTCAGTTTCTGGCTCAAATTGGTAAACAGGGAGATTTAGAAGGAATAATCGGCACGGTGGCCGGCATGCGCGACCGCCCCGACCGTACGGCCGTGCTGGAAAATATTTCCTGTCCGGTATTGTTTATCGTGGGCAAGCAAGATCCGGCCATACCTTTAGAGCAAAGCTTGCAGCAATGTGCCCTCCCCAAAAGAGCACACGCTTTTTTCCTAAACCAGACCGGCCACGTGGGTATGTTTGAATGGCCGGAAGAAACTTTAAAAGCTTTGGCCGGATTTGCCGGTACCTTATTTTAAATAGTAGATTTAATCTTAAATTCGTGTATTTAAGGGTTTTAATCTTTATTATATTCCGCTTAAAAGCTTTTAACCACCGCAGATACATGCAAGTATTATTAAATCTTAAGTACTTAAAACTTACCGTAATTTTTATATTGATGTTGCTCTGTAGCAACATGGTGCTGGCACAGGGATATCTGGGAATAGTAAACGAGCACGAACTTACCCAGAATGATTTCGAGGTTGTTAGTACTAAAAAGAGCCGGGCACAGCCCGATATAATCGTTACTACTAAAGTTTTACGCCATCGGCAACTTGCCCTCCATATTACGCAGCAACATATAATTTACGGCAGAACCAAAGTAATTGGGAAAAAGATCAAGCTCCAGAATACCGGTGAGCAGCCGCTGCAAATTACAAAAATGCCTTCCCTGGCTTTAAATATACCTTTAGGTGATTACGAGTATTCGGTACTGGAAAACGGTTGGTCGCATGAATTAAAACTAAACACCCGAAAATTTAATAGTTCCACCTGGGAGATGATTTCGGATAACGGCAGGTCTTCGGAAGTAATGAGCCCTTGGTTTGCTTTTCGGGAAAAGAACAAAGGCAAAACCTACCTGGGACAACTGGCCTGGTCGGGTAACTGGCAAATGCGGTTTCGACCTTTAAATAAGTATATTAGCCTGGAGTTGGGCGAATATTTTGATAACGGGCAATTAAACCTATTACCCGGCGCTAGCATAGAACTTCCCGAAGCCGTTTACGCCATTGTTGCTGGTGATCTGGACGATGCAGCCAATGCTTTGCACCGGTACCAGCGCGAATATGTAATTCCGGTAAATGCCCGTAATAACCCGCCGCTGGTGCAGTTTAACAGTTGGTTTCCTTACCAGAACAAATTAACCCTAAATCAGGCAAAAGATTTAATAAATGATGCGGCCGATCTGGGTTGCGAGGCTTTTGTATTAGATGCAGGTTGGTATAATCAGCATAACTGGCAGCGGGAAGTAGGCAACTGGCATTCGTCGCGCACATTATTCCCGAACGGCTTAGGCGAATTAGCGGCCTACAGCCGGGAAAAAGGATTGAAATTCGGAATCTGGTTTGAGATTGAAAGCTTAGGCGATTCTTCGGCCTTGTACCACGAGCATCTGGAATGGTGTTTACAACGTAAAGGCCAGCCCGCCACGTCTGGTAATCGTTACCACTTAGATTTTAGTAATCCGGAAGCCTTTAATTGGGCACTGCAAAGTATCGAAAATATCATGCAGGAATGTAATGGCCTGGACTGGGTGAAACTGGATTACAATATCGCTATTGGTTCGGAATTTGAAACCCTGGCGGGCGACCGGCCGGGTAACTTATTGCACAACCACGTGCAGGCTTATTACCGTTTCCTGGATACCTTGCGCCAGCGCCATCCTGATTTAATAATTGAAAACTGTGCCAGCGGCGCTTTGCGTTACGATTTAGGCATTGTAGCGCATACCCATACTTCCTGGATTTCCGATGAAACCACTCCGGCGCCTTCCCTGGCGCTGGCCTGGGGATCGACGCTGCAATTTTTGCCCCGAATTAATAATCATTGGGTAGTGGGTAAGGGCAATCATAATCCCAACATCGACCAAACTTTACCTCCAGGCTACTGGGATTACATGTTCCGTATTCCCATGAACGGGCAGTTTGGTATTTCCAGCCGGGTTTTTGACTGGCAACAACCGTTGTTAAACACCGCCAAAGAAAATGTAAAACTGTACAAAAAAATTAGAACCGTAATTGCCGATGCCGATACCTATCATTTAACGCCCCAACCAGATTACAAACAACCCCAAGGTTGGATGGCCCTGCAATACGTAGCGCCGGGAGCGGCAAAAAGTGTTATTATGGTATACCGAATGGAGAATGGCGCGCCAGCTTACCAGGCTTTTCCGCGGGGACTACAAGCCCGCCGGAAATACGAAATAAGCATAGATGGAGAAAGCCGGGGAAAATTCCAGGGCAGAGTGCTGGCTAAAAAAGGAATAAACGTGCACCTGCCTACCGACTTCCGGGCGGCTATAGTAGAAATTAAAGCCTTAAAATAACAATAACCACCCAAGACCCGGCTGTAAAATTACTTATTAACAGCCGGGTAGCTTTTCTATAATAATGCGCTTTTTTGCCGGAGTTCATAACAAAACAGCAGATAGTTTTACTAAATCAACATTAAATATGCTAATTCAAGCTGTTCTGGGCTTTGTATTAGAATTAACTGCATTTTCCTGAAGGATTTGGCTGATGTAATTTGAAATTATTTTATACCGGGTAGTAGCTGATAGCAAAAAAGAGCAAGGACAAATTGTAACGGTACAAACATCAGTAGAGGCCTTACTTATTTCCCGTTTACTGTTTTGGGCAACCCAGATCTGAAAGGTAAATATACTTTTTTTACTCCGGTCGGTATAAAAGATATGAGTGAAACCCCTTTGCATCAAAATCAGGTTTGTTAAGGCTTAGATTTAAGAAAATTTGATACTATTCAGTTGCGGCAAAGCCGGCAGCTTAACCTGGGCTGGCTTCTAGAAATGTACCAGGCTTATCCCAACAAAGAAAATTTTTTCGACTATAAACAAAGTAAGCAAATCGGTAATTTCGATAAGCTGGCCGGTACTACCCCTTTAAAAGAACAGATTATTGCGGGTAAAACCGCAAAAGAAATTCGGCAAAGCTGGGAACCCTGCTTAAGTAGGTTTAAGCAAATTCGCAGCAAATACTTGCTTGATTCCTAAACCGAAAAATCGTCTATTATTCTTTAAAAAGTCAGTAATATAAGTAGTAGCTAAATTAGTCGGAGTTTGCTTATGGGATATAATACTTAATGCTGAGGGATGAAATGTTATACCTTATTTGGTAAATCCGTTTAAAAGTTTGCGGGTTTTTCTTTTTTTTATATAAAACCTGCATAAATCTGTTGAATTTTCATGATGCGTCTATATATTTACACGTGCCTTTTGTAAGCGCTTTTAGTTGTTGTGAGAATAATAACAGTTTAGAAACTCTTCACCAGTAAAACTAAATATTTAGTTTAATAAGCTAATTTTAAGTGTTCCTGACAGCTAACATTATAAGCCAGGTAAGTTTTAAATTGTTAAGTATGCAATGCAATCAGTTTCGGGTGATGGTTGTAAGCATTAAATACTGCTTGGTTAAGGTATGTTCATGATGCAGGTTTTTCATTGAATTCAAGAATTTAAATTTCCTTCTTACTAAATTTTATGAATGCGGGATTTGATCTATTGTATAAGATAATTCATAAAGAAACCAGAACCATAATTGGTTTAATGTCGGGTACTTCGCTGGATGGATTAGATATCGCCCTTTGTGAATTTACGGGAAATGGAACCGGAACCCGGATGGTGCTGCGGGAATTCACAACTATGCCTTACAGTAAAGAATTTAAGAAAGAAATAAAAGCTATTTTTTCGAAACGGGAAGTAGACCTGGAAAAAGTATGCCTGATGAATGCGTCTATCGGGAGCTTTCATGCCGAGTTAATAAACACCTGCCTGCTTAACTGGAATATAAAACCCGACCAGGTGGATATTATTGCGAGTCACGGCCAAACTATCTACCACGCTCCGGCCTCTAATCATTTAATCCCCAGTATGCCCAATGCCACGCTACAAATAGGCGACGGCGATCATATTGCGGTTAAAACCGGTATTATTACGCTCAGCGATTTCCGGCAAAAACATATTGCTGCCGGCGGCGAAGGTGCTCCCTTGGCCGTGTACGGCGATTACCTGCTTTTTTCAAAAAAAAACCAGAACCGGGTAATGTTGAACATTGGCGGTATTGCCAACTTTACTTTTCTGCCCGGCAGCTTAGATACAACCAAGATTTTCTCCACGGATGTAGGCCCGGGCAATACCATCATGGATGCCTATATACAAGCTAAGTTCCCCGGAAAATATTACGATGCTGATGCGAAAGTTGCGTTGCAAGGAGAATATCATCCGGGTTTAGTAAATGCCCTGCTGGATCACACTTTTTTTGCTTATGATTTCCCGAAAACAACCGGTCCGGAATTATTTAACCTGGATTATTTAGAACAGGCACAGATTAAATCCAACACTAAGCATCTTTCCCCGGAAGATGTGATGGCTTCCCTCAACCGGTTTACGGCCCAGGGTATTTGCGATGCATTAAACAGGACCATGAAAGGCGAAAAGTTTGAGATATTCTTGAGCGGCGGCGGCATGCACAATCCATTACTCATCCGTAATATCACAGAATTACTAACAAATGTAATTATCCAGGACACAGCCGAATTAGGCGTTTCGCCGGATGCCAAAGAAGCGGTGTTGTTTGCTACCCTGGCAAACGAGTGCCTCGTAGGGCAACCTATTGATTTTGGTCCCGGGCAAACCCGCATTCCTTATGTACACATGGGCAAAATCAGCCTGCCTGATTAACTAAAAAGCTTTAGATCAATTTTTATGTTTCAATTTTAACTTTTAAGTATGAGAGAAAATTACCCAAAAGGATGGCTTAAAGTAAAAGCCACCATCTTGTGGACGCTCCTGCTGACAATAGTAAGTCAGGCGGGCTTCGCGCAGAATACACGGTACACCATAGCGGGAACGGTGACGGATGCCCGTACCAAGAACCCGCTGCCGGGTGTTATAGTTAGAATTCAGAACAGCAATAATGGTACCTCTACCAATGCAGATGGTACGTATAGCTTAGCCGCCGATTTAGCAGCCGGTACCTACCAGTTAACTATTTCTTTCATTGGTTATAAACCCGAAACCAGGCCGCTGGTGCTGGGTTCTGCTACTAATGTTACGGTAAATGTCCAGCTTAGCGAAGACATTGTTGGCCTGGAAGAAGTAGTAGTAACCGGTACGTCGGTAGCAACCAGTAAAAAACAGTTAGGAAATGCTATTTCTACTGTTTCGGCAGCCTCGCTCCAAAACAGTGTTGCAACTTCCGTAGACCAGGCTTTGGCGGGTAAAGTGTCGGGTGCCCAAATTACGCAAAACTCCGGTAACCCGGCGGGTGGTATTAGCGTGCGCTTAAGAGGTACCAGCACCGTAGTAGGGTCCGGCGATCCCTTGTATATTGTAGATGGCGTTATTATTAATAACAGCTCGCCGGAATTAATTGACTTAGGAGGTTATGCCCAAAACCGGTTGGTAGATATCAACCCGAACGATATTGACCGCATTGAGATTATAAAAGGAGCAGCGGCAGCGGCTATTTACGGTTCAAGGGCTAGTAATGGCGTGGTTCAGATTTTTACCAAGCGCGGTGTAGCCGGTAAACCAAAAGTAACTGTTTCTACGCAGTTCAGAGTAAGCGAATTGCGGAAGAAGCTGGAATACAATGATTATCCATTCCGGTTTGTGAACACTACAGCCACCGATTTAACCCAGGAATCGGTACAACGCTACGATTACCAGGATCAGATATTCCGTACTGCTTTGGGAACGGAGAACAACGTTTCTGTATCGGGGGGGAGTACCAATACGCAATATGTTTTAAGCAGCAATTTCCTGAGCAACCAGGGTATAGTTGATAATACCAATTTCAGAAGAGGCGGCGCCCGCTTACGTATCGACCAAACCCTGAATGATTGGATATCGGTTTCGTTGGGTGCTAATTATGTGCTTAGTACCAGTGCGGAAGTTCCCAATGGCGGGTTAAACGAGGCCTATGGTGCCTTAACTGGTTTTATCTTTAGCAATAATTTTATTAATCCGGAACCGGTAAACGGCGTGTATCCTTCAACTGCCCCTGTATCGGTATTGAGAAGAACAAACCCGCTCGAAGCCATTAATCGTTTTGATTTCCGCCAACGGACTAACCGGTTTATCGGCGACTTCCAGCTAATGCTGAATCCTGTCAATAATCTGAATATTAATTATACTTTAGGATACGATAATGCCACCCAGATAGCAACCGGTTTTATACCCGTACAGAATACTACGCCTTCGTATGATGCAGGGTACTCCCGTTTAGCTAACCGCACTTCTTACTTTTTAAATAACGACCTGAATATATCTTATAAAGCTACTTTAGGCGATTGGTTAGAATCAACAACGGGAGTAGGGGCAACTGCTCAACTCGAAAAAAACTATACTACCAGCATTACGGCTACTCAACTAGGCCCAATAGCAGAGATAACCACCAACGGTGCCACCATTGTTACCGGCGAAACCAGAAATGATATTAATATACTTGGTTTCTTTGCCCAACAAACCTTTGGCATTGGTGACCGCTTTTTCCTGACTGGTGCCGGACGTTACGATGTTTCTTCTGTTTTTGGCGAAGCTAACCGGTGGCAGTTTTATCCGAAAGTAAGTGGTAGCTACCTCATATCGAATGAAAAATTCTGGGAGAAACTGAGCAGTATCATTCCTATTTTAAAATTAAGGGCGTCTTATGGCCAGGCCGGTAACTTAACCGCTATTGGCGCTTTTGACCGTTATACCAATTACAGCCCTGTTTCTTTGCCCGGTTTACCCGGCGTTATTTCCTCTACCCAGTTAGGCAATGCGGGTATTAAGCCCGAAAGACAAACCGAAACGGAAGTGGGTACTGATATGAGTTTCTTGGGCGGAAGATTAGGACTTGAATTCTCTTATTACCACAAAGATGTGAAAGACCTGCTTTTGTTTGTCGGGCTTACACCATCTTCCGGGTTCCTGAACCAATATGCTAACATTGGTACCATGACAAATAAAGGTATTGAGTTAATGATAACCGGTGCTCCTGTTCAAAAAGAGAACTTTAAATGGACATCAACGGTGATTTACTCCCGCAACCGAAACGAAGTTAATAATATACCGGGTGGCTTGTTAACTTTTGCCGGTGGGTTCGGCCAGGTTGCTGCCGTAAACGGCTACCCTATTGGTACTTTTTACAGTACTTATTTTGCCCGTAACCCCGATGGATCATTATTGCTAACGCCTGCCGGGTTGCCCCAACCCGAAAGAGTAGGCCGTAATACAGAAACTGGTCAGCCCACCGGAGCCACCCGCAGCAAAGTGATCGGCGATCCTAATCCGGATTGGACCGGATCATGGATGAATGAGTTTTCGGTTGGAAAAGGCTTGTCTTTCCGGATGTTGTTTGATGCGGCTTATGGCTTTGATGTATTTAATTTTACCCGGCGGGTTGGGGAACGTGATTTATACGGCGGTTTAGCTGGTTACGAACCCGAATTAAGTGGCGAAGTGCCCAAAGGTACCTCGGCGGCTTTATTCAGTATTTTCGAAAACTACATCGAAGATGGTTCTTATATTAAGCTGAGAGAGCTATCAGTTGTCTATGACTTTAAACCAGCATTTTTAGGTGGAAACAATGTGCGGTTGAGTTTAGCCGGCCGCAATCTTTTCTCGATAGATGATTATAGTGGCTACGATCCGGAAGTTAACGCCGCCGGGCAATCAACCGCCGTGCGGGGTTTTGACTTTGTGGAGGTGCCCATACCAAGAATATATTCTGTTGGGGTTAATGTGTCATTCTAATCTTCTTTACTTAAAATTGAAAATTTCATGAAAAATATAATTTCTTATTTAAAATTAGCGGTACTATCGGGCAGCCTGCTACTAACCAGCAGTTGCGAGCTGGATATAGCTAATCCCAATGCTGCCAGTGACCTGGAGGTGCTTTCTTCCCGCGATGGCATTATTGCGCTGAGTGTAGGATTACGGCAATTTTACGCTACATCGGGCGTAGAGGCAGCTTATTTATACCCGGGTGTAACGGGGCGGGAATTAAAAGGCGTAGCTACCTTTACCAACGTGCTGGAATTGGAAGCCGGCGGAACGGCCCTGCCCACTTTTAATGGCAACGTGTTGGGTTTATGGTCCAGAATGCAACGGACCATGAGCATGAGTGAGCAGATTTTAGCCAATGCCCCAAATATTAGTACTCTAACCGATGGCACCCTGAGTGGTATCCTGGCCCATGCGCACTTATTTAAAGCCATGGCGCTGGCTAACTTAGTTACTGCGTTTGAGCAGGCCAATACCGAAACCAGCACTACCGAAAAAGTAACCTTTAAACCAAGAGCAGAAGTACTGGCAGCCGCCAGTAGTCACCTCGACCAGGCCATTGCTTTACTTAATACCACGCCCGTTTCGCAGGAGTTTACTTCGTTGGTGTCCGGAACGGCTTTTAATTTAAAGAATACCTTATACGCCTATAATGCCCGGTATAACCTATATGCCGGTAATTATGAGGCAGCAATAGCCAATGCTAACCTCGTAGATTTATCGGTTAAGTCGGAGTTTGTATATAGTACCTTAAGTGTTAATCCCATTTACAATACAATATTCATTCTTAAATATTTCAGCCCCCGCGATAAGTTTGGCTTACCGGCAGCTTTGTTTGAGGAAGGTGATGCGCGCTATGATTTTTATATGAGTACCCCGGATGCTATGGTAAACGGTGATTCGGTAAAAACGCTGCAAGGGTTCTTCAGTACGCAAACTTCCAGCATACCCGTATATTTAACCGACGAGATAAAACTTATTAAAGCCGAAGCCATACTGCGTAGTAACGGTCCGGTAGCGGAAGCGCTGGCGCTGATAAACGAGGTAAGAACACAAGTAACCGGCGATCCGTACGGCGTTAATGCGGCCTTACCAGCTTACAATGGCGTTGTTACCCAAGAAGCTTTATTGCTGGAGGTATATAAGCAACGGTCGGCAGAATTATATTTAACTGGTCAAAAATGGGAGGATAGCAGGCGTTTCGGCCGCCCGGGACCACCGGAAAACATAACCGAACGTAATCGTAATTTCTATCCTTATCCGGACCAGGAAAGATTGAATAACCCAAATACACCAGCTGATCCAGCTATTTAATTTAAAAAAGGCAATCCAACCGATTGCCTTTTTATTTCCTTTTTGCTGTACAAGTTGGTAGTACAGGTTATGTATAGAAATCAGGAATAATACCAAATCGCTTACATAAACTTCCATAATAAGAAACCCGGTAGGTTGAAAAATCTACCGGGTTTGCCTGTTTTTTTGTTTAGAGAAAGATATATGGAAGGAGCTAAATACTAGATGGTATAAAAGCTTACCAGGAGAAATGGTAGCTGGGCAGTTATCCGGCTATCCGGTTTATTTATGGGTATATAAGCATCTCGATCATCGTCTTATATAGCTCTGCCTGATTTAACAACAATATACATGATCGGCTAAACGCTTTAACCTTATATTCCGTTTTGTCTGCGGGTTTCTGCTGGTTTTGTATTTATATTGCATCGTATACTAGCCGTTATTGCTTATATTTAAGCTGAAAATAAACATTTATTGCCGCTAGTAATATAAAAGTTAGAGAATGAACCCTATTGCATGCCGAACTATGCAGGATGTTTAGCTAGTTTAGAAGTAGGCACAACGTGTTTTGGGTAGGGAGTGCACTAGCGTGTAATTCCGGTTACAAATTAATATGAATGATTTGTAAGTGCCAGTAAAATAGGCAAGCTCTCGAAAGTAACGCCTGCAATTACCCGTGTGGATCAGCTCTGTTGTATATATCATTAAACAAAACTGCATAAAATGAAACCATTACTGACGCTTACGCTTTTGTTCTGTTCTTTATTTGCGTCCGGACAGCAATTTCTGCAAACCACGCCCGCCGCGCAGCGGTGGGTAGATAGTACCTTTAAAAAACTAAGCCGCAACGAAAAAATCGCCCAACTCATGGTGATGCGGGTGTCTGAACGCCGGGGTAAGGAGGTGGTGTTTTTAGAAAAAGAAGTAGCCGAAAATAGCCGGAAATATAATATAGGTTCTATTTGCTTGTTTCAGGGTACCGCACAGCAACAAGCGGCCGTACTTAATCGGTTACAGGCCGAAGCCAAAACGCCTTTATTGGTTTGCGTAGATGGCGAAACCGGCGTGGGTATGCGGTTTGGCGATGTTACACCTTTCCCGGATCAGTTAACCTTGGGCGCCGTGCCGGATGCTGCCCTGGCTTATAAATTTGGCCGGGCCATTGGCGAGCAGTGTAAGCGCATGGGTATTCACGTAGATTACGCGCCGGTAGTAGATATCAATAATAATCCCAATAACCCGGTTATTAACTTCCGCTCCCTGGGCGAAGATAAATACAAAGTAGCTTTATTTGGTACCCAGGTAATGAAGGGCATGCAGGATGTGGGGGTAATGGCTTGCGCCAAACACTTTCCTGGTCACGGCGACGTAGCCGTCGATTCGCATCTGGATTTGCCGGTTATAGATAAAACGGTGCCGCAGTTGGAGGAGTTAGAATTGTATCCGTTCCGGCAACTGATTAATGCGGGGGTAGGCAGTGTCATGGTCGCGCACTTGTATATTCCGGCCATCGATAATACTCCCAACAAGGCTTCGTCGCTTTCCAAAGCCAACGTAACCCAACTACTCCGTAACGATTTAAACTTTAAAGGCCTAACTTTTACCGATGCTTTGGAAATGAAAGGCGTAACTAAATTTTACCCGCAGGGCGAAGCGGCGGTACAGTCGGTTATTGCCGGTAATGACATGTTGTGTTTGCCTGGTAGTATAAAAAACAGCATCAAAGCCATCCGGAAAGCCCGGCGCCAGGATCAACTTTCCTGGGACGATATTGATGTAAAAGTACGCAAAGTACTGCTGGCCAAATATAACCTAGGCTTAAACAAACACCAATCAATAGATACCACGCGGCTGACCGCCGATTTAAATGCCAATGTATCGGCCCTGAAGAAAGAAATATATGAGAATGCGATTACGTTGCTGCGCCAAACTGATTCTACGGTATTGCCCCTATCGCCCGGCAAAAAAGTAGCCTATGTAGGTATCGGCATAAATGAGCAAAATCATTTTGCGGAACTGCTAAAGCAAACCTATAATGCCGATCTTTATTATTTTGATTATAAAGCCGATTCGGTGCAGGCCTTGGGTATTCTGAACAGTTTGCAGGCAAAATACGATGCGGTTATTTTGGGCTTACACCAATATAAGAAATATCCGGCCGGTAATTTCGGCATCAGCCCGGCCGCGCTAAATTTAATCCGGCAACTAGAGCAACAAAACAATACCATCAGCTTGGTGTTTGGCAATCCTTACGCCGTAAAAAATTTTACTTTTGCCCGCAACCTGGTGGCCTGCTACGAAGACGATAAGCTGATGCACGAGGTAGCCCTTAATCTTTTGCAGGGAAATACGATGGCCAAAGGCAGATTACCGGTAACGGTATCCGAAAATTATGTATTTGGCAGTGGTATTTTAGCCACCCCGTATTTGCCCATGGTAAAACCCGAAGTGATTGGTTTGGATAGTAAAAAGCTAAGCAAAATCGACTCTATTGCTACCGATGCTATTCAGCAGGGAGCTACGCCGGGTTGTGTGGTTTTAGTGGCCAAAAACGGCAAAATAGGTTATTTAAAATCTTTTGGTAACCTGGCGTATAACACCAAAGAACCCGTAAAGCCCGAGATGGTGTACGACCTGGCTTCGGTAACTAAAACTTCGGCTACTACGGTGGCGGTCATGAAATTATACGAAGAAGGCAAATTGGACTTAGGGAAAACCTTAGGCGATTATCTGCCCTGGACCCGTGGTTCGGATAAAGCAACCCTCAAAATAAAAGATGTACTGCTACACCAGGCCGGTTTGGTGCCCTTTATCACGTTTTACCGGGAAACCATTGATACGGTGAGTGGAAAGCCAAAACCAGGTTTTTACAGCGCGGTGGCCAATGAACAGTATAACGTACGAGTAGGAGAGAACATGTACCTGCGCCGCGACTGGGCCGACACCATCTCCAAAAGAATATTGCAAAGCAAGCTAGGCTCCGTTAATACTTATGTATACAGCGATAATGATTTTATTCTGCTGGGTAAAGTTATTGAGCAAATCAGCGGGATGCCTTTAAATGTGTATGTGCGCCAGACCTTTTATCAGCCTTTAGGCATGATGAGCACCACCTTTAAGCCCCGCGAACACACCTCTCTTAATTTGATTGCCCCCACCGAAAACGAAAAAATATTTCGTTCCCAGTTAATTCGCGGTGATGTGCACGACCCCGGAGCGGCGCTTTTTGGCGGGGTGGCCGGACACGCCGGTTTATTCAGTAATGCCTACGATTTAGCTAAATTATACCAGTTGCTATTAAACGGCGGCGAACTGAACGGCGTGCGGTTATTTAAAAAAGAAACCATCGATTATTTTACCGCTTACCACAGCGATATCAGCCGGCGGGGCTTGGGCTTTGATAAACCCGAAAAAGATAACCTTACCCGCAAAGTACCATACCCTGCTTTAAGCGCTTCGCCGGCTACTTACGGCCATACGGGCTTTACCGGCATTGGCGTATGGGCCGATCCTACCAATGATTTATTGTTTATTTTTCTTTCCAACCGGGTACATCCGGAGGTTACCAATAAATTATTGACCATGAATGTGCGGGGAAAAATACATGAGACCATTTACCAGTCTTTCATAAAAGAGACCCCCACCTTGCTGGTTAAAAGAAAGCCGAAAGCTACGAAGGCCAATACCAAAGTAAAGCAAAAACCGGCCGGTAAATAATTAAATTTCAAAGAGGTGAATAAATGCTTTTACCTCATTATCAGTAACAATTTTTAAAATACTTATATTACAAAGCAGAAATTAATTACCATGGAGATCACCACGGAGAAAGAATCAAATTACCATAATCTGGAGCAAATGTCGGTGCGGGAAATTCTGGAGAGTATCAACCAGGAAGATAAAACCGTACCGCTGGCCGTAGAAAAAGCTATTCCGCAGCTAGAGAAGCTGGCCACCATAACGGCCGAAAAAATGCGGCAAGGCGGCCGCTTGTTTTATATTGGCGCTGGCACCAGCGGTCGGTTAGGCGTAGTAGATGCATCGGAGTGCCCACCTACTTTTGGCGTGCCTTTCGATTGGGTAGTGGGTATTATTGCCGGCGGCGATTCTGCCATTCGCAAAGCCGTGGAATTTGCCGAAGACGATACCGAACAAGCCTGGAAAGATCTGCAGGAGTACCACATTGATGAGCAGGACGTGGTCGTTGGCATTGCCGCTTCCGGTACTACACCCTACGTAATCGGGGGATTGAAAGCCGCCCGGGAGCGGGGTATTGCAACCGGCTGTGTAGTGTGCAATGGGAGCAGCCCGGTTGCTGCCGAAGCCCAATACCCGGTCGAAATAGTAGTAGGACCGGAATTTTTAACAGGATCTACCCGCATGAAATCCGGTACAGCCCAGAAGTTAGCGCTCAATATGCTTACCACTTCGGTTATGATTCAATTGGGCCGGGTAAAAGGAAATAAAATGGTAGATATGCAGTTAACCAATAACAAACTCTTTCAGAGGGGCGTGCGCATGATTATGGCCGAAACCGGAAAAGACGAAAAAACAGCTACCGAACTGCTGGAAAAATACGGCAGCGTGCGGAAATCAATTGAAAGTACTTTGGTGGTTTCGTGATTATGTTATTGCTAAAAGGTCAGAATGCCTGCAATTGATATAAACTTTTTGCAAACTATTGTTTGTAATAGCTTATAATTAAGAATCAATGTTACGCAAGTAGGGGATTTCTCACCTAAACCAACTTATTGCCCAAAGCAGCAAAACTGCTTATAATGAAATAATATTCTCCGTGGTAAAAAATTGTATATGTCGCCAATTGTATTGCTGTGCTTTTTAATCGGCTATTTTGCCGTCCTGATCGGAATATCTTACTTAACTTCCCGCGGCGCTTCCGATAACCAAAGTTTCTTTATCGCTAACCGCAATTCCAAATGGTATTTTGTCGCTTTCGGTATGATTGGTACGGCCTTATCGGGCGTTACCTTTATTTCGGTGCCTGGCGCGGTAATGAATAACCGCTTTGGCTATTTTCAGTTTGTGTTGGGCAATGCCGTGGGCTTTTTGTTGATTGCTACCGTTTTATTGCCTTTGTATTACCGGATTAACCTGATTTCTATTTATACTTACCTGGAAAAACGCCTGGGCTACTGGAGTTATAAAAGTGGCGCCATGATTTTCCTGATTTCCCGGACTATTGGTTCGGCTTTCCGGCTGTACCTGGTGGCTATTGTGCTGCAGAAGTTTATTTTCGATGCCTGGCAGGTGCCGTTCTGGTTAACCATTGCCCTTTGTTTGCTGCTAATCTGGTCTTACACGTTTAAAGGCGGCTTAAAAACCATTGTTATTACCGATACGCTGCAAACTGTTTTCCTGCTTTCGTCGGTGGTGTTGTCTATTTATTTTATATCCCGGAGCCTGAACTTAAATCTGGCGCAAACTTTTGAAGCCGTTAAAAATAGTTCGTATTCCCAAATGTTCTTTTGGGAAGATTTTCTGGGCAGCAAAAACCACTTCATCAAGCAATTTTTAGGCGGTATTTTTGTTACCATTGCCATGACCGGTTTAGACCAGGACTTAATGCAAAAAAACCTGAGCTGCAAAAACATCGGCGAAGCCCAAAAAAATATGCTCACGTTTACCGCCGTATTTGTGGTAATTAATATCTTTTTTCTGAGCGTAGGCGCTTTGCTTTACCAATATGCAGGTGCCAATAACATAGATGTTGCGGCGCTGCAAACGCCCGACCATTTGTTCCCGGAAATTGCCCTGAACCACCTGAACATTATTCCGGCCGTGGTGTTTATGCTGGGTTTAACCGCCGCCACTTTTGCCACTACCGATTCGGCCCTTACCGCCTTAACTACTTCTTTTTGTGTTGATTTCCTGAGTTTCGATAAAAAAGCTGATCAGAATAATCCGCAACTGGTGCGAACCCGGCATCTGGTGCATGTATTCTTCTCCGTTATTATGCTGCTGGTAATTCTGGGTTTCAAAATTATTAACAACGATTCGGTGGTAAATGCCATATTTAAAGCGGCCGGTTATACCTACGGCCCGTTGCTGGGCTTATTTGCGTTTGGCATGATTACCAAACGCATGGTGTCCGATAAATTAGTACCGGTTATTTGTTTGTTATCGCCCCTGATTACTTATTTTATTGATACAAACTCACTGGACTGGATGGGCTATGCGCTGGGTTTTGAGTTGATCGTACTAAATGGCCTGATTACCTTTTTGCTATTAGCACTTACAAGTAAAGCCGGTACCGCCGACAATATGGCTACTGCTCACCTGTCAAAATCAAATATTAAACAAACTGTATAGAAAGTGCCTTCTTAGTTTATGGAAGTAGAGAATTTGTTGGAATCAGTTCTACCGGCCGAACGCATTAAAAGCCGGTTGATTGATGTGGTGTCGTATGCGTCGGATGCCGGTTTTTATTATTTAAGGCCCAAAGCGGTGGTGCAGCCGGTTTCGGAAGCAGAAATAAAAAGCCTTTTCGGGTTTTCGCAGCAGCATAAAATTCCGCTTACCTTTCGTACGGCGGGTACCAGTTTGTCGGGCCAGGCTATTTCAGACGGCATTTTGGTAGATTTGAGCCAGTACTGGAACGGGATGAAAATAGAAAAAGCGGGGGAGCAGGTGCGGGTGCAGCCGGGCATAATTGGTGCTACCGTAAATGCCTACTTAAAAAAATACGGCCGCAAAATAGGTCCCGATCCGGCCAGTATTAATTCGGCCATGATGGGCGGCATCCTGTCGAACAACGCCAGCGGCATGTGCTGCGGCGTGAGCAAGAATTCCTATCATACTACCCGATATATCCGGTTTGTACTACCCAACGGCAAAAGCTTTTCTACCGAGAATACGGAAGATTATGCCCGGTTTAAAATGGAATGCCCGGAAATATACACTGAAATATCCCGCCTGCGCGACCAAATCCAAAACAATCCGGCTGTTTTTAACCTGATCCGGCAAAAATACCTGACCAAAAATACGGTTGGCTATTCGGTTAATGCTTTTATTGATTATCAGGAACCGCTGGATATATTGGCGCATTTATTAATCGGGGCGGAAGGCACGCTGGGTTTTATTGCCGAAGCGGTGCTGCAAACCGTGCCGGATTATGCTTATAAATCGACGGCGCTGCTGTACTTCCCGGATATATATGCGGCTTGCCAGGCCATTGTTCCCCTAACCGCTTCGGGGGCCGAAGCCGTGGAGCTAATGGACCGGGCCTCTTTGCGTTCAATAGAACATTTGCCGGGCGTACCCGCCGTTATCAAAACCTTACCCGAAATGGCCGCCGCTTTACTAGTAGAATACCAGGGTCATAGTCCGGAAGAACTGCAGGTAAAAGCAAGTAGTTTTGTGGCTTTATCCGGCGATCTTGCCTTATTTAACGAACCGGAATTTACGCAGGACCCCGTCCGGCAGGCGCATTTATGGAAAGTACGGAAAGGCATGTTTCCGTCGGTAGGAGCAGTGCGGGCCAGCGGCACCACGGTTATCCTGGAAGATATTGCTTTTCCGGTAGCCCGGTTAGGCAGTGCTATCCTGGATTTGCAAGAGCTTTTCCAACAGTATGCCTATCACAATGCCATTATTTTCGGCCACGCCAAAGACGGCAATATTCACTTTGTAGTAACCCAGGCTTTTGATTCACCTACCGAAATAGCCCGCTACGACCAATTTATGCAGGAAGTAATTGCGCTGGTGGTAAACAAATACCAGGGCGCTTTAAAAGCCGAGCACGGCACGGGCCGCAACATGGCGCCTTTCGTAGAAACAGAGTGGGGGCCGGAAATATACCGGGTAATGAAAGCCGTAAAAGAGGTCATTGATCCGCAGAATTTATTGAACCCGGGCGTCATTATCAACGCGAATAAAAAAGCTCATATCCAGCATCTGAAAGATTTGCCGCAGGTAGAAGAAGAGGTAGATAAATGTATGGAATGTGGTTTCTGCGAACATAAATGCCCCAGCCGGAATATAACTTTAACGCCGCGCCGCCGCATTGTGGTCCGCCGGGAATTATTAAAACTGCAGCGCCAAGGCCAAAAGCAAACCTATAAAGAACTGCTAAACCAATACCAGTACGACGGGCTGGATACCTGCGCCGTAGATGGTTTATGCGCTACCGCCTGCCCTGTAGATATTAATACCGGAGCTTTGGTAAAGCGCCTGCGGAGAGAAAACCACAGCGAACTGGCCAACAATCTGGCTTTGTTAGTGGCGAAAAACTTTAAACCGGTAACTGCGCTGGTAAAAACCGGGTTAAAAACCGGCATAGGAGTAAATAATTTATTAGGTGCCGATACCCTGCATAAACTTACAAAAATTGTAAAGAAAGTAATGCCGGGCGTACCGCTGTGGTCGGGGCAGCTAAAGCCTACTTCTTACTCCGCGGGTTACAGTCGGCCAAAAGTTAGTTTAGCCGAAGCCGAAGTTGTTTATTTTCCCACCTGTATTTCGCGCACCATGGGCGGATCGGTAGCGAATAAAAAAAGCGTGGTAGAAACCTTTATCAGTGTTTCGGAAAAAACGGGCGTAAAATTTTATATCCTGGAAAATATAGGCGGAGCTTGTTGCGGGCAAATATATTCCTCCAAAGGTTACAGCAAAGCCTACGCATATACGGCTAATGAAACTATCAAAAGCATCTGGCAATGGACCGATAACGGGCGGTTGCCGCTGGTACTGGATGTTACTTCGTGCACCCAAACCTTGCAAACCTGCCGGCCGGTGCTTTCTCCGGAGAACAAGCAAAAGTTTGATGCTTTAAAAATCATCGACAGCATAGATTTTATCGCTGATTATATTTTGCCTAATGTTACGGTTTTAAGGAAAAAGGCGCGCGTGGTGCTGCACCCGGTTTGTTCGTTGCAGAAAATGGGTTTGGAAGGCAAGTTTGTGAAAATAGCCAAACAACTGGCCCAGGAAGTAAAAGTGCCGTTGCACGCCGGTTGCTGCGGTATGGCCGGCGACCGGGGCTTTTTATTTCCGGAACTGACAAAAGCCGCTACGTTGCCCGAAGCCCAGGAGGTAAAACAGGAAAACTACGATGGCTATTATTCTTCGGGTAAAACCTGCGAAATGGCCATGTCGGATGCTGTAGGTAAAAACTACGAATCGATTGTGTACCTGCTGGATGCGTGCATTTAAGTGAAAGGCGAATTAGAAAATAGTTACTTCTTGTTTATCCGTCCGCAGGGAGTACCAGAAAAATAGCTTTGTCTTAACAAAATCCGTAAATTAGAAAACCAGATTAGTTGAGGAATTTATGGAAAGCACTTTATTACAAGAGAAGATTGAAAATTTGCCTGATAGCATAAAGCAACAGGTATCGGATTACATTGATTTTTTGCTCCAAAAATATGGAAAAGTAGATTCTGATTTAACTGATGCTGAAAGACAAACTTTAGAAAAGAGATACGCGCAGTATTTAAATAATCCGGGGCAAACAACCGACTTAGAAGAAGTAAAAAAACGTTTGTTGAAGAAGCATGGCATATCAGGTTAAAGTTGATTTGTCAGCAGAAACTGAGTTGGACGAAGCCATCGCTTATTACGAAGAAAAGCAAGCGGGATTAGGTATTGCCTTTTTCCTGCAATTCTACGATACTGTTGCATTGTTAAAGGATAAACCTAAGATTTATCCGCAGATATACAAAACGTTTCGACGGGCTCTCCTGAAAAAGTTTCTTTACGCCATTTATTATACAATAGAAGAAGAAAGAAAAGAAGTTGTGGTGTTAGCAGTTTGGCATACCAGCCAAAATCCGGATAAACTAAACGATAGGCTGATCTAAAAACCAGCTTATTACAGCATACTTTTTTATTGTTACAATGCCCAAAAAACAAGGGCCACGACTGATAAAGTTGCGGCCCTTGTTTTTAAAATAGTTAAGTAGTTACACCAACTCATTCTTCATCAAGTACTCGGCAATCTGAACGGCGTTGGTCGCGGCGCCTTTACGCAGGTTATCGGCTACAATCCACATATTTACAGTACGGGGCTGGGTTTCGTCTAAACGGATACGGCCTACCAATACTTCATCTTTCTGGTGCGCATCCATCGGCATCGGGTATTTCAGGTTTTTCACGTCATCTACTACAATTACACCTTCAGTTTGCTCCAGAATTTGGTAAATTTCTTCTAAAGAAAAATCTTGCTCAAATTCTACATTCACCGATTCGGAATGCCCCCCCATTACCGGAATCCGCACGGTAGTAGCGGTTACTTTTACGCTGTCGTCACCAAAAATCTTTTTGGTTTCGTTTACCATTTTCATTTCTTCTTTGGTGTAGCCATTTTCGGTAAATACATCAATGTGCGGTAACACGTTTAAGTCAATGCGGTACGGATAAGCCATTTCGCCTTCTTTGCCGGCGCGCTCGTTCATTAACTGGTCTACGGCTTTTTTGCCGGTTCCGGTAACCGATTGGTAAGTAGAAACTACAATGCGCTTTACTTTCAGTTGTTCGTGCAGTTTATTTAAAGCCACCACCATCTGGATAGTAGAACAGTTGGGGTTGGCTATAATTTTATCTTCTTTCGTTAGTTCTTTGGCGTTTATTTCCGGTACTACCAGTTTTTTGGTAGGGTCCATACGCCAGGCCGATGAGTTATCGATAACAGTAACGCCGGCTTCAGCAAAACGGGGTGCTTCGGCCAGCGAAGTACCGCCACCTGCCGAAAATATGGCAATATTGGGTTTAGCCGCAATAGCTTCATTTACACCAATAACAGTAATTTCCTTACCCTTAAAAGTCTTCTTTGTGCCCACCGATTTCTCAGAAGCTACTAACAACAATTCTTCTACCGGGAAATTTCTTTCCTCCAAAACTTTCAAGATCTCGCCGCCTACCAGTCCGGTGGCGCCTACTACTGCTACTTTCATTTTGTGGTTAAGTAAATAAGGTTAATAAAGAATAAAAATGTAGTTCGGCTTATTACTATTTCTATAATAAAAATAATATATTGCCTTAAACAACAAATAATTGTGGTGCAAAATAACGGCTTTTTCCACAGATTTAAATGATGAGGTCCTATATTTTATCTGTTTTGCTCATTTTTTCTGTTGGCCTGTCTTTTGCCCGGATAGTGGTTACGCATATTGCATCGCATTATTTAATAAAACCAGGTAAGCTGTTGCGAAATAAAGAAGCGGTTTCTTTTACCAATTCCTTGCCGTACCGGCCACCAGCAACCGTACAATACCAGGATGTACGCATAAACGAAATTCTGGCGGACCTTAGCCCAACAGTAGGTCTGCCCGATGCCGAATTTATTGAGTTGTATAACCGCAGTACCCAAGCCATTGATTTGGCCGGTTGGCAATATTCCGATGCTACTACGGCTAGTGTTACTTTGCCGACTTTTATTCTGGAACCCGACAGTTATATAATTTTGTGCCGAATAGCAGATTCGGCGGCTTTTAAAGCTTACGGTCCGGTTTTAGGCTTACGATCTTTTCCGGCTTTAAACGACGGCGGCGATGCGGTAGAAATATTTGATAATAGCGGTAAATTAATCGATAAAATAGCTTATACCACAGCTACTTACCAGGATGCCGCTAAAGCCGGCGGGGGCTGGAGCCTGGAATTAATTAACCCCAATACCAATTGCGGCGGTGCGGCAAATTATAAGGCTTCGGTAAATGCAGCCGGTGGTACGCCCGGCACGCGTAATTCTGTTTCGGAAATTACCACCGATACCCAGCCGCCCGTATTGCAGCAAGTTCAGGTAATAGCGCCCGGCCAACTAAAGCTTATTTTCTCCGAACCTTTAGATAGCATAACTTCTCTTAATCCGGCTTTATATTCTATATCGAATAATATAGCCATTGCCCAGGTAAGTTTTACAGAGGTTGGTTTAACTGAGATTTTGCTGCAACTTGCGGGTAATTTGCAACCACGCCAATTGTATACCGTGCAGGTGCAGAATATCCGCGATTGTCCGGGCAATATTTTAAATCCGGCCGCTACCGCAACCATAGCTTTACCGGAAGTTGCAACTACCGGCGATATTGTTATTAACGAAGTACTGTTTAATCCCCGAAGTGGCGGCGTAGATTTTATAGAACTGGTAAACCGCTCACCGAAATACATCAGTATTCAAAACTGGCAATTAGGCAATATCCAACCGGATTCTGCTACCGATACCCGGCTGATTACTACGGAAACTTTTATGCTGGCACCGCAGCAGTATTTGGTACTGACTACCCGGACCGAAGTGGTGCTGGGGCATTATCCGGCGGGCCTAAAAGAAGCTTTCCTTAAAATGCCCGCTTTGCCTGCTTATCCCGATGAAGCCGGCACGGTAACGGTAGTAGATGCAAACCAAAAAATAATCGATCGGTTTTCTTACCAGGAAGACATGCACTTTGATTTGCTGGACGACGTAAATGGTGTATCTTTGGAGCGCATCCGCATGGAAGGCGATAGCAGCGCCGGCAACTGGCATTCCGCAGCCAGTACGGTTGGTTATGCCACGCCGGGTTATCAGAATTCGCAGTATGCCGAACTGGAAACGGCTGCTCAGCTATTTATCATCGAACCCAAGATTTTTACGCCGGATAACGATGGCTTTAAGGATTTTACCACTATCCGTTACGAAGCCCAGTTAGCCGGCACAGTAGCCAGTATTACTATTTTCGATGCGAACGGTCGTGAAATAAAGCGCCTGGTGAAAAATGAATTGTTGGCCCGTAACGGATTTTTTCAGTGGGATGGCTTAGATGAGCGAAGCCGAAAAGTACCCGTGGGGCATTATATTTTGTTTATTGAGATTTTTAGCAGTACCGGAAAGGTGAAAGCTTATAAAGAAACAGTGGTAGTAGGTGCCCGTTTTGATTAGTAACCACAGCAAAATGACACGAACGTAATAATTTAGCGTGATGGTTCCATTACAATCTCCACTAAAAAGTAAATAGAAGTTAATTGTACCCGAAACTTTAGTTGCTTGAAGCAGATGAATTTTAGTGTAAATAAAAAGGGTGCTGATTAAACAGCACCCTTTTTATATTTATTTGCCTAAATCAGTAGATTAGCAATACTCTTCGAAAGCACCTTTCAGATTATCCACGATCCGCACCAGGTCGTTGCCTTCAATGTGGTAACGCTCAATCATGTGCACCAACTCACCATCTTTAAATAACGCAATACAAGGCGAAGAAGGTGGGTAAGGCAGCATGTGCTCACGGGCTTTGGCTACCGCTTCGGTTTCCATACCGGCAAATACGGTTACTAGTTTAGTAGGGCGCTTATCGGCAGCAGAAACAGCCATTTTAAGCGCCGGACGGGCTTTAGCCGCCGCACAGCCACAAACCGAATTAACGGCCACCAATACAGTTCCTTCTTGGTCGCTTAAAGCATTTTCTACTTCTTCCGGGGTCATTAATTGCTCAAATCCCACGGAAGTTAAATCTTCGCGGATAGGAGCTACCATATATTCAGGATACATTGCCATAATTATAAACTTTTAAATGATAATATACTGCAAAAATATATAAACCCAATGGAAAGGGAAAGGTTCCGGATTTAATTTATCTGTTCGCTTCAATAAATATTTTTGCCGCCGTTAAAAAAACAACTTTAGTTATTATATGGCACTTGGCCGCGATGCGTTTGGTTAAACTGTTATACTAAGCAATGCCGGAATAATTTTTAATTTTGCTTTTTATATCTATTGCCAAAGTGCAGGACGTTAAATTTTAGCTGCGTTTAAAATTGAAATGTCGTATAAAAGCTGATTAAAACATAACGCAAATAGATAAGCATTGGCAGAGATAATGCTAATTTAATGGAAGAAGCAGAGATTTGGAGCAATTTTAAACAAGGCAGCGAAAAGGATTTTACTTTTCTTTACCGGAAGTACGCGCCTGTTTTGTTTAAGTATGGCTGCAAATTATCTCCCGACCGCGATTTAGTAAAAGATTGTCTGCAACTGGTTTTTTTTCATATCTGGCAAAACCGGGAACACCTCAGCACGCCGGTTTCCGTTAAAAACTATCTGCTTAAAGCGCTACGTCACGAAATTATAAAAAAAACACATCCCAAAGAAAAGCTCCAGCATCTTCCGGATGATTACCACGACGAAGTAGCCGTTTCTTATGAATCGGAGTTAATTAACTTTCAGTCGGAAGAAAATATTAAAAATAAAATTGCCCGTTTAATGACGCAGTTGCCGGCGCGGCAGCGGGAGGTAATTTTCCTGAAATATTACAATAACCTGAGCTACGAGGAAATTGCCGGCATCATGGGTATCGAACAAGATTCAGTTTATAAACTTACCTATAAAGCCCTGGAGAAGCTGCATAAGTTATTTGTAGTAGTGGGCATTTTCCTTTCCGTACTGCCTTTCCGCTAGATTTTATAATTGTATATTATTTAATGCTATAAATACATTGTTAGTATTTTTTCAATAATATTCATGTATGTATGTATAAATTAAAAATGTTCTAAAATACCTGATTTTAGAAGGGATAATTGGGGCGGTTTAAGGATAATATGCATGTACGGCCAGCGTTAATATTTTGCCTGCCCAGGTAAAAGCTAATGCCGGTATTGATAAACTTAATTATTACTGGATGGATTACCGCTACCACAATATTACGGATTTTGCCGCCGATCATGCTTTTATTCAATGGGTAAAAAAGCCAACTGCAGAAAGCCAGGTTTTTTGGGATAACTGGTTGAAAGCCCATCCGGAAAAAAAAGAGATTGTTTTGGAAGCCCACCGCCTGGTGGTTTTGCTTTCACAGGATGGAGATGTGTTGCAAGAGGAAGAATTGGAAGCGATTTGGCAGCATTTAACCTTAACGCGGGAACAGGAAAAAGCATCAGCAGAAAGAAAGGTACCGGTTTTACCTTTTCAAACCTCCAGAAAAAAACGATCGCTGGTGGCGGCGGCTTTTGGCTTGTTTTTACTCTTTTGTGGCGCGTTCTTCTTTATGCCAAAAGCACCTGCTACCGTGGCGTACGCTACTCAATTTGGAGAGAAAAAAACCGTACGCTTGCCCGATAATTCAGTAGTGGTGCTTAATGGCCATTCTAAAATTACAATTCCGGCCACGTGGAATGCAGAGCAGGACCGGGCAGTAGAATTAGAAGGGGAAGCTTTTTTTAAGGTAACCCACCAGGCCAACGACCAGAAGTTTCTGGTAAATACTAAAAATGGCATGCAAGTAGAGGTATTAGGTACGGAGTTTTGTGTAACCAACCGGAAAGGATTAGAGCGGGTAGTTCTGGCTTCCGGAAAAGTACGGTTAGCATTACCCAAAGATTTAAATACCGGGCCTTTGTACCTGCTGCCCGGCCAGTTAGTAGAAGTGGCCGCCCGGAATAAAAAAGTAGTACAAAAAAAAGTTGAGCCGCATTTATATACCGCCTGGAAAGATAACAAGTTGATATTTGATAATACGGCGCTAAAAGACATCGCAATTATGCTGGAGTATAACTATGGATTACCGGTGGTTTTTACAGATAGTACAATAGCTAACCGGAGAATGACCGCCTCCTTGGAAATAGAAAAATTAGACGATATCCTAACGACGTTATCCGAAACGTTTGATTTAGAAATAAAAAAGGAAAGTGGGAAAATTGTAGTTAAAAATATATAAGTAAGTTGACAGAATTAAGTTATAAGTCATAATATTTTAAAACGCTGTGGATAAGCATCTTACAAATGCAATGATGTGATTTGATTTTGTCTCTTTATTTAATAAGTAAAAAGTAAATCTAATAATAAGTAAATAAAATAATTATTACTGTCCATTCTATCTTAAATAAATACCCTATGCAAAGTAAATCTATGCATCGGTTAGGCAAATTTAGCCTAACCCTGGCTTTAGTTTGTCTTTATGTTTCCGGTGAAGCGAAAAACACGATTGATGCAGAACTTTCGCTTCTTGAACCACATAAAGTAGAACAAAGCTTTGCTGTCAGGTCTTTGAAAGAGACCTTGCAGGAACTTCGTAATATTTACGGAATCCAATTTTCTTATGCCAGTAATGTGGCTTCGGACTTACAGTTACAAGTACCGGATAATCTGGCGGGCGCTGCGCAAGTAGAGCCACTTTTAAAAAGAATTTTAACGCCCAGCGGTTTAAAATTCAAGAAGGTTAATAATGTTTACATTATTTCTAAAGATGGGAAAACGGTTCCGGTAAAAGCTGTTAACTACCAAATGCCGGCTGCCGCGGCAAAAGCAGAGCGTACTTCCCAAGCTGCCGACATTACCGTTACGGGTCGGGTAACCGATGAAACCGGGGAAGGTTTGCCGGGCGTTACGGTTCTGTTAAAGGGCACTCAAGTGGGAACCGCCACCGATTTTAACGGTAATTATTCCCTGAACGTACCCGATGGTGGCGGCACCTTAGTGGTTTCATTTATTGGTTATCAAACCAAAGAAGTAGCCATTAACAACCAGACTTCTTTAAATGTTACTTTGGCGCCCGATGCCAAGGCATTAGCCGAAGTAGTGGTAGTTGGTTATGGCACGCAGGAGAAAAAAGACATCACCGGCTCAGTGGCCGTAGTAGATGCCGAAGCTTTTGAGAACCGCCCCAATAATATGGTTTCTAATCTGATTCAGGGGCAGGCCGCCGGGGTGCAGGTACAGTCCACTTCTGGTAAACCTTCGGCCGGCTTAAGTATCCGTATCCGGGGTACCAACTCCATTAACTCCAGCAGCGAGCCTTTGTACGTGGTAGATGGTGTGCCTACTACCGATACCCGTTCGTTAAACCCGGCCGATATTGAAAGTATTTCGGTATTAAAGGATGCTTCTTCGGCAGCAATTTACGGTGCCCAGGGAGCCAACGGCGTTGTTTTAATTACCACTAAAAGAGGTAAAGAAGGTAAACCGCGTTTTGATTTCAGCACGTACCGCGGTTTTTCTACCGTTTGGAATACCTTACCGGTGCTTAATGGTGAGCAATACCGCGATTTAATGACGGAGTTGGGCTATAACACCGACTGGAGCCGTTATACCGAAAATACCGATTGGCAGAAAGAGGTTTTTCAGAAAGGTACTTCTCAAAATTATCAGTTATCCTTTTCCGGAAAAAACAACGGAACTTCTTACTATGTGTCCGGGGGCTGGGTGCAGCAGGAAGGCGCCGTACGCAGCGCCGAAATGGACCGTTACAGCTTTAAAGTAAACCTGGACCAGGAAGTAAACAAATGGCTGAAGTTGGGTACCAGTATTGGTTATACCCGTTACCACGATGTAGATGTAACCGATAATACCAATGTAAACAGTGGCGGCGTTATTTTGGGCGTACTCACCACCCCACCGGTTATCGGTATTTACAACACAAATGGAACTTTTACCAGCAACCCGTTCCAAAACTGGGAAAACCCGATTTCCGGTACCGATGCTGCGCAACGGGGGTATAGGAATAACCGGATATTGGGTAACTTATACGGCGAAGTAGAGTTTTTACCTGGTTTAAAATTTAGAAGTAATTTCGGGTTGGATCAGAACAGCGATACTTACGATTACTTCCTGGATCCGTATTCCACCAGTTATGGCCGGGCGATGGTGGGAATTGGCCGGAATAACACTAATTACAACACGTACTTTATTTGGGATAATACCCTTTCTTATAACAAAGAAATAGGAAAGCATAATTTTAGTGCCTTAGTAGGTACCATCGCTCAAAAATGGCGTTGGGAAACCGCTGCTATCGAAACCAGAAATTTTATTAGCGATGCCATAACTACGCCTAGTGCCGGTTCGCAGTTAATAACGGCTACGGCTTCTAAATCAGAGAAAACCAATGCATCGGCTATCGGGCGTATCACTTATGATTTTGCCGATAAATATTTATTAACCGCTAACTTCCGGGCTGATGCTTCAAGCAATTTTGGCCCCGGAAAACGCTGGGGATATTTCCCGTCTTTCTCGGCCGGCTGGCGAGTTTCTGAAGAAAGTTTCTTAAGCAGTGTACCAGTGATAAATGACCTTAAATTAAGAGCGGGCTGGGGTATTGTAGGTAACGATCAAATTGGTAATTATGCGTACTTTGGCACCGTTTCCAGTGGCGCTAATTACCCGATTGGCGGGGCTGCCCAACCAGGTTCTTATCCGGCTTCTATCCAAAACAATGATCTGAAATGGGAAGAATCTGAGCAAACAAACCTGGGCCTTGATATTTCAGTACTGAACTCCCGGATTACCTTTATCGCAGATGCGTATCTGAAAAACACCCGCGATTTGCTTTTAAATGCCCCGCTACCGCGTTCAACCGGTTACGACAATGCCGTACAAAACATAGGCCAGTTACAAAACAAAGGCTTAGAGTTTCAGCTTTCTTCCCGCAACCTGGTAAACGATTTTAAATGGGAAACCAATTTAAATATTTCGTTTAACCGCAACAAAGTAATCGATATTGTGGGTCAGGAATTGTATTATGCGAATGTTTCCAGCCGGGGTGAGGTAAGTTTGGTAAGAGAAGGCTTGCCCTTAGGTACTTTCTACGGGTATGTTTGGGGCGGCGTAGATCCGGAAACTGGTATGGGCTATTACGTAGATAGAAATGGTGAGTCTACGTTTACACCAACTGCCGAAGACCGTACTATTATTGGTAATGCCAATCCTGATTTCATATACGGTATCACCAATAATTTAACCTATAAAAACTTTGGTTTAAATATCTTTTTGCAGGGTTCACAAGGCAACGATGTTTTCAATGCTACCCGCATCGAAACCGAGGGTATGACCGATCCTAAAAATCAATCGGCTGCCGTTTTAGACCGCTGGCGACAATCCGGCGATATAACCGATATCCCGAAAGCAGTGGTAGGAAGTACCGCAAACTCCTTAACGTCTACCCGGTTTATAGAAAATGGATCTTACTTAAGAGCCAAAGCAATCACGCTTAGTTACAATTTGCCGGCTATGCTGTTATCTAAAGTGGGTGCAAATAGCCTGCGCATGTATGTAACCGGCGAAAACCTGTTTACCATAACTAAGTATTCCGGCTTTGACCCCGAAGTAAACGCGTATGGCAGCAGCAATACTACCCAAGGCATCGATTTCGGTACTTATCCGCAAACGCGTAACCTGATTTTCGGCCTTAATTTATCATTCTAATTTTCAGCTTTTCGTTTATGAAAACAACACGTTTAATTATATATACTTTAGGCTTTTCCTTTACACTGGGCTTATCTTCCTGCGAAGATTTCCTGGATTTACAGCCAATTTCGCAGGAAACCAGCGAAACTGCTTACCAAACCGCCAGCCAGTTAGAAGGCGCTTTAACGGGTACCTACGAAACCTTCCAGTCTTCGCAATATTATGCCTGGGACTTTGTGGTGTACCAGGATATACGGTCGGATAATGCTTATGCCGGCGGCGATAATGCCGAAATTTTTACAACCGATAAGTTAACTATTACCACCACCGACACCCGCGTTTATAGCGCTTGGTCTTCTATTTATAATGGGATATTAAAGGCCAACACCGTGCTGGAAAAAGCCCCAGCGGTTACCGATATTAGCTTAACGGAAGAACGCCGCGCCCAGATAATGGGCGAAGCGGCCTTCTTACGGGCCTATCATTATTACAACCTGGTTAAATTATTTGGGGGCGTACCTATCATAATAACACCTACTTCATCTACCGATCCGGCCGAAACTGACTTGCCCCGGAATACCGAAGAAGAAGTATATGCCCAGATTATAACTGATTTGGAATATGCTCTGGATAACCGCTTGCCGGATTCTTACGGCAGCGATGCTACTGTAAACAAGGCTCGCGCTACCAAAGGCGCAGCCAATGCTTTATTGGCTACCGTATATGCGCAAATGCCTACCCCGGATTACAACAAGGTATTAGAATATACCAATGCCGTTATTAACAGCCCGGCCGGTTATACCTTACTTACTAATTACGACTTTTTGTTTGACGGCAATCATTACAACAATGATGAATCTATTATGGAAGTGCAGTACACAGGGGGTAACGAAGGTAGCTGGGGGCCGCAAATGCACTTGCCGCCCAGCTTAAGCGGCGATACCTGGCGTAAATTTACTACGCCATCGCACGACCTGGTAAATGCCTTTGATGCCGAAGGAGATGATGTGCGGAAAAATTCTACTATTTTTTGGGAAGAAGCCCCCTGGGCCGATGAATACTGGAGTAACCAGGTGGGCAGCGAAATTCCGTTTGCCTATAAATGGCGGAATGCCATGGGCTGGGCCAGTACCGACCGTCCGTACATTTTTCGTTTAGGTGATATTATTTTGTTAAAAGCCGAAGCCCTGAACGAGTTAAACCGGCCATCTGAAGCGGCCACGGAAGTAAATAAAATCAGAGCGCGGGTAGATTTGGATGATATAACAACTACTTCGCAGGAGCAAATGCGCGAAGTAATCCTGAAAGAACGCCGCTTGGAATTAGCCCTGGAAGGCCGCCGTTGGGATGACCTGGTACGTTATGGCAAAGCCATTGAGGTAATGAACAACCTGAACGAAATAGACTTAAGAACCGGCACGGCCACGAATTACAATGCTACCGAAGCCGACTTGTTATTGCCTATTCCGCAGCAGGAAATAAACCGTAACCCGAACTTAACCCAAAATCCTTTATAGCAAATTGGAAAAGCAAACCATTATCCAGGTACCTAAGCCTGGTTAATGGGCCTGCTTTAATTTGGTAATAGGTTGCTTGTAGAAAAGTTACTTTTCTTACCTCAAATTAAATTAAAGACTATCTAAATTATATGAAAAAGATAAATTTACTATTAAGCCTGCTGACCCTGCTGTTTGGCGTCGGGGCCTGCGAAGAGCCGGATAACCTGGATCCTATAGGCAACTGGCAATTAAGTACCCCGGCTATTATCAGCCCGGCCGATAATGCCGCCATTGTTTTAAATCAAGACGCTAAAACCGAAGCTATCCGGTTTGAATGGGGGGCAGCCGTATCCAGCAAAAATTACCAGGTGCGCTATACTTTTGTTTTAGATTCAGCCGCCAATACCGATTTTAAAACGCCTATTCTGACCATGGCTTCTGACGATGCCGGCAAAGGATTATTTGTAGCTCCCACTGCCGCCCAGATCGATCAGGCTTTATCGGCGGCCGGTTACGAAGCCAATACTACCGCGGAGTTGAAATGGGCCGTTATTGCTAAATCGCTGGACGTGGAATCTGTAGCAAGCCAGAATGTAACTATTAAGCGGTTTGAATCGGAAGCTTTCCCGACCCAATTATTTGTTGCCGGAACCGCCACCGAAAAAGGTGCCGACTTGTCCCAGGCCATTGCCATGAAAGGTTTAACAGATGCGGAGGGTAACCTAACCAATGTATATGAATTGTACACCGGCCTGACCAGTGGCGGTACATTGATGTTTTACAGCGCTCAAAGTTCTCAAGGGATGACTTATGGTGGTGCCATCGGCCAGTTAGCTAAAAATGGTGCTGCTATAACGGCTCCGGGTGCCGGCCAATATCGTATTACCGTAGATTTTAATACCAATACCTATACTTTCTTAAAAATAGATAAATGGAGTGTAGTGGGTGATAATATTACCGGCGGCTGGGGCGGCGACGCACCGCTGCAATATAAAGGAAACAGCGTTTGGCAAGGCAGCATCGACCTGGTTGCCGACGGAGGATTTGTTTTCCGAGCCAATGGCGATTGGGCTTATTTACTAAAAAGAGTAATAGGTACCACCAATAAACTGGTAATGGAATCGCAGGCCGCCGCTGGCACATTCGAAGATATTCCTTCTACCGGTACCGGTAAGTACATTTTTACCTTAAACCTGGCCGCCGACCAGTACACCTACACCATCGAACAAGACAATAGTGTAACCACTCCTGCAACTGTGCCGGATAAACTTTACTTGTTATCCGGCTCCGATATAGTGGCAGAATTAACCAAAGATGGCAGTAAGTTTAACTCTAATGTGTTCCTGGCTTTGCAGGCCTCCAAAGCCTATACACTGAATACTGCGAGCGACGGTTCCGGAACATCTTATACCATGACCTCTACAATTGGCGAGACCACAACGCCGGATGCCGATGCCGTAACTGCCGCCGTTGATTTTGGAACCGGAAGCAGCACCATTGCCGTTGCCCGCGACCAGGCTTACCAATTAACCGTAAACTTTACTACGGGTCAATTAACCTGGAAATACTACAACATTAAATTATTCCATTGGGATGATGCTGGTGGTGGCTGGGATGCCCGTAATGAGTATTTAATGACCTACAAACATCCGTACACGTTCGAAGGTACTTTTGCCTTAAAAAATGGGTTCGATATTAAATTTAATTCACCGTGGGAAGTGCAGTTTGGTACCACCGGCACGGCTTTATCTGGAACCATGACCAATGGTGGTGAAAATTACAAAGGCATTACGCAAGACGGTAATTACAAAACCAGCATTGTGGTAACTAACGATTACACTTCGGCTACTTACGAATTTGTAAAACAATAAATTTTAAGCCTGGTGCTTTTATCTTTGCCGCCATTTCCTGTTTTGGTGGTAAAAGAATAAGGCATCAGGCTTTTATTATTAACCAAAGTTGTAATAAAACGCTGGTTAACCACCTGGTATTGTAGCCATACTTCCGGCAAGAAGAAGTGAAGATATCGGGTAAGCTTTTTACACAGATTTTATTTAAATGTTTATGAAAGAAATTAAAATGGCAATGCCCTTCCGGCTGGCTTTTTTGTTAATAAGCTTGTTTGGCCTGGTTAGTTGTGGCAATGATAATGATAACAGCCCGGTGGCGCCGCCCCCTTCAACAGGTTCCAGCCAGGTGGCATTTTGGCTGACCAATCCGGATAAAACGGTATTGTTTAAAAAACAAACGGCCAGTCTGAATTTTAAAGAAGCCAGCAATAGTTACCCCACTATCGAAATTGATACCACGCAAACTTATCAGTCTATTGATGGCTTTGGTTTTACTTTAACCGGCGGCAGCGCTTATGTAATCAGCCGCATGAGCACTACGGCTCGCGCCGATTTATTAAAAGAACTGTTTGCTTCTGATAGCACTTATATTGGCATTAGTTACCTACGGTTAAACATAGGCGCATCCGATTTAAGCCCAACGGTTTATACCTATGACGATCTGCCGGAAGGGGAAACCGATCCTACTTTAGCAAACTTTAGTCTGGCTCCGGACCAAACGTATTATCTGCCGGTATTAAAAGAAATTTTAGCTATTAATCCCGATATAAAATTGCTGGCGACGCCGTGGTCACCGCCTACCTGGATGAAAACCAATAACGGTTCGGTGGGAGGGAGTTTAAAATCGGAATATTACGATGCTTATGCTCAATACCTGGTAAAATATATCCAGGCCATGAAAGCCGAAGGCATTACCATTGATGCCATTACGTTGCAAAACGAGCCGTTGAACGACGACAATAACCCCAGCATGTATATGGCGGCAACTGATCAGGCAAATTTTATTAAAAATAATATTGGCCCGGCTTTGCAGGCCGCTGGGTTAACCACTAAAATAATTATTTACGATCATAACCTGGACCAGCCGGATTACCCGATTTCTATATTAAATGATGCGCAGGCTAAACCTTACATCGATGGTTCGGCGTTTCATTTATACGCCGGTAGCATTGGCAACTTGTTGCAGGTAAGAAACGCGCACCCCGATAAAAACCTGTATTTTACTGAACAATATACGGCCACTACCGGCGATTTTGCCGGCGACCTGAACTGGCACGTAGAAAACTTAATTGTAGGGGCAACCCGCAATTATAGCCGGAATGTACTGGAGTGGAATTTAGTCGCCGATGCCGCCAACGGGCCTTATACCAATGGTGGTTGTAGTACCTGTTTACCCGGAGTTACGGTTGGCGCCACTACTCCGGTTCGGAACGTGGCATATTACATTATTGCTCATGCTTCTAAATTTGTCCGGCCAGGTTCGGTAAGAATAGCATCTAACATTACCAACAATCTGCAAAACGTAGCATTTATAAGGGCCGACGGCAAAAAAGTATTAATTGTACTTAACGATAATACCAGTGCCCAGAACTTTAATATCAGCTACCGCGGCAAAGTTGTAACTACCGTGCTGAATGGGGGAGCAGTGGGCACTTACGTATGGTAATTTCTTAAGTATAAATTTTCTGTTTAGATGTCGGTAAAGTTAAGTTGTAGCTTGCCAGCATCTAAATAATATTTTAAAGATTCAATTCATGAAAATGAAATCAAGAAGTATATTTAGTAATCCATTTTTATTCTTACTTATATTTTTAAGCGCAGTTGGTTGCCAGAAAAATCCGGGAAAATCCGGTAAATCCGGTTCGGTAGAGCTTTGGCTGACCAATCCTGATAAATCAGCTTTATTTCAAAAACAAAACCAGCAGCTTTCTTTTGGTACTGCTACCAACGAGCACCCGACTATTGAAGTAGATGAAAAGCAAACTTTCCAGGAAATAGATGGTTTTGGCTATACTTTAACCGGCGGCAGTGCCATGCTCATTCACCAGATGGGAGCTACCGAGCGCGCGGCTTTGTTAAAAGAATTATTCGCTACCGATGGTACCAATATTGGGGTGAGTTATTTACGCATCAGCATTGGCGCTTCCGATTTAGATGACCGGGTTTTTTCGTACAGCGATTTACCCGCCGGCCAAACCGATCCGAACCTGGAGAAATTTAGCCTGGCGCCTGATAAACAATATTTGATTCCGGTATTAAAAGAAATTCTGGCCATAAACCCGAAAATTAAAATTCTGGGTTCGCCTTGGAGTCCACCAACCTGGATGAAAACGAATAACAACTCCAAAGGTGGCTCTTTAAAACCGGAGTGGTACGATGCCTATGCCCAATACTTTGTAAAATATATCCGGGGTATGAAAGCCGAAGGTATCCGGATTGATGCCATTACGGTGCAAAACGAGCCCCTGCACCCGGGCAACAACCCTAGCTTGTTGATGCTGCCGGAAGACCAGGCCATATTTGTGAAGAAAAGCTTAGGCCCGGCCTTTAAAACCGCTAACATCGACACCAAAATTATTGTGTACGATCATAACGCCGACCGCCCCGATTACCCGATTACCATTTTAAATGATTCGGAAGCAAAAAAATATGTAGATGGTTCGGCCTTTCACTTATACGGTGGTACCATCGATGCACTATCTAAAGTACACGATGCCCACCCGGATAAAAACCTTTATTTTACCGAACAATGGATTGGTGCGCCCGGCAATTTCCCCAGCGATTTGGCCTGGCACGTCCGTACGCTCATTATTGGCGCCACCCGCAACTGGGCCCGCACCGTGCTGGAGTGGAATTTGGCGGCCGATCCACAGCAAAACCCGCATACGCCCGGCGGCTGTACCGAATGTTTAGGCGCGATTACCGTTGATCAGAATAACATTACCCGCAACCCGGCTTATTATATTGTAGCCCACGCGGCCAAATTTGTGCGTCCTGGTTCGGTACGCATTGCTTCTAACATTCCCGGGTCGCTGCACAACGTTGCTTTTAAAGCGCCTAAAGGCCAAAAAGTATTAATCGTGCAGAATGATGAAAAAGCGGCCCAAACATTTAATATCCGCTACAACGGGAAAACTGTAACTACTGCTCTGAATGCCGGAGCGGTTGGTACTTACGTTTGGTAAATCAATAAAAACTTAATCAAAAATACGCTTTTATACCGAAATATCGGCTTGTATAAAAATGAAAAAGTTGCTTATCTTACTTTTAATGGTTTCGGCTTGTTCGCCGGCCATGCAGCAAAATAATAAGGCTACACAAACTCCTGGAAATGCCCCAAAAACTAATTATAGCAAAGTAACCGTTTACACCACCGCTGCTAATTCCGATTTGCGCTTGTCGCAAACTGGTGCTTTGCAGTTAAAAGAAAGGCAGCAACCGCTGGAAACGGAGTTCTTTATTTCCGTAGATCCTACGCATACTTTTCAGACGATGCTGGGGGTGGGCGCGGCCTTAACCGATGCTTCGGCCGAAACATTTGCCAAACTACCCAAAGCCACGCAGCAGGAATTTCTGACCGCATATTTTAATGCCGATAAAGGCATTGGCTACACGCTGGCCCGGACCAGCATCCACAGCACTGATTTTTCATCGGCAAGCTATACCTACGTAGCCGATAATGATCCGGAACTTAAAACTTTTAGTGTAGCCCACGACGAGAAATACCGGATACCTTTTATAAAACAAGCCATAGCAGCGGCTGGCGGCAAGCTAACCCTTTTTGTTAGCCCCTGGAGCCCGCCCGCCTTTATGAAAACCACGAATAACATGCTGCAGGGCGGTAAACTGAAACCGGAATTCCGCCAGAACTGGGCTAATTATTACGTTAAGTTCATTAAGGCTTATGAAGCGCAAGGTATTCCGGTTTGGGGATTATCGGTACAAAACGAACCAATGGCCAAACAAACCTGGGAGTCGTGCATTTTTACGGCCGAAGAAGAACGCGATTTTATAAAAGAATACCTAGGGCCAACGCTGCATAAACAAGGTTTAGGCGACAAGAAAATGATTGCCTGGGACCACAACCGCGATTTGATCTACCAACGGGCCAGTACTATTCTGAACGATCCGGAGGCAGCTAAATACGTGTGGGGCATTGGTTTTCACTGGTACGAAACCTGGACCGGAGCCGGTATGAATTTTGAAAACCTGCGCCGCGTGCACGAAGCTTTCCCGGACAAGAACCTGATTTTTACCGAAGGTTGCGTAGAGAAATTTGATCTGGCTAAAGTAAACGACTGGAAATTAGGGGAGCGGTACGGCTATTCTATGATAAACGATTTTAATAGTGGCACCGTAGCCTGGACCGACTGGAATATTTTACTGGATGAAAAAGGCGGACCTAACCACGTAGGTAACTTCTGTTTTGCCCCCATTCATGCCGATACCCGTAATGGCAAGTTAATTTACACCAACGCGTATTATTACCTGGGGCACGTATCTAAATTTATGCGGCCGGGAGCAAAACGCGTAACCAGTGCCGCCAGCCGCGATCAGCTCCTAACCACCGCTTTCGTAAATACCGATGGGAAACTGGCCGTAGTAGTCATGAACCAATCCGACGAAAAACAGCCTTATCAATTATGGATTGGCAACAAAGCCGCCGAAACTACCAGCCTGCCGCATTCTATCAGTACGTTTGTGGTGGAGTAGTAATATCAGCAAATAATAAGGAAAGGGTAAAAACTCCTTATCAATCAGAACTAAACCGTTAAGTATCCTGTGAAACTTAACGGTTTTTTCTTTTTCAGGAACCATAAAGTCCGAAATTGCTAAGTAGTGACATCGAAATAATATAGTTAATTTGAATAAGGTTTTCAGCTTTTGATGCAAAAGCAGGTGTTGATTTTAAGAATGTGCTTAAGTAAATAGCCTATCTGATTTGCGTTTGTTTTAAAAATTTTATCTTGCTTTATATTTCAGCGCGATAGCTCCATGGATGATGTCTTGCATACCGACTATTTACCCGTCCGGACCTTAGTTTCTGCCGGAAAGGAATATTTATATTTTAGCGGTACTTCGTACTTGGGCATGGCCCGTAATGAAGCGCTGCAGGCTTATTTGCAGGAAGGATTAAGCCGTTATGGTTCAAATTATTCCAGCACCCGGCTATCGAATGTGCAGTTAAATATATATGCGGAAGCGGAAAACTACCTGGCGGCGCTTACCGGAGCCGAAGCGGCGCTTACCATATCGTCGGGATTTTTGGCCGGGCAGACGGTAATACGCACCTTAGAAGGTTCAGCTCATTTTATTTATGGTCCGCGTACGCATCCGGCTTTGTGGCGTCGCAAAACCGATTCTTTTGACGGTTCTTTTACCGATTGGGTACAGCAATTGCCGGAAGTGGTGGAGAAAAGTAAACAGGAGCATATTGTAATTTTATGTAATTCTTTAGATCCGTTACTCGCGGTAAAATATAATTTCGACTGGCTGCAAGATTTGCCGGTAGATAAGCCTATTACCATTATCATTGATGATTCGCACGGCTTTGGGGTAACCGGAAAAGAGGGTGCCGGTATTTATTCGGAAGTAAAAGTGCCCGCCGGGGCAGAACTGATGGTGGTAACGTCGATGGGCAAAGGCTTGGGCATACCGGCCGGTTTAATTTTAGGCAAAGAAAAAACTTTAGCTAATTTCCGTCAAAGTCCGTTTTTCGGTGGTGGTTCACCTGCTATACCGGCGTACCTGTACGCATTTCTGCAGGCCGCCACTATTTACCCGCAAGCCCGGCAACAGCTTCTGGAGAACATTCGGCTTTTTCAAGCGCAACTTACCAATCCTACTTTATTGCATAACATTCCTAATTACCCGGTTTTTTATACGCCGCAAAACCAGTTGTGCCCTTTTCTGTACGAAAAAGATATGCTCATTTCCAGTTTTTCTTACCCTTCACCCCAGTCGTCGCCTATCACGCGGATAATTCTAAACAGCCTCCATACGCCGGATGACCTAAATAAACTGGCGGCTGCCATTAATGCATTTGCTTGGAATATTTGAAAAAAAGGAAGAGCAGATCAGTCCAAGAAATAATAATAGAAAAGGGCTACCAGTGTATTTACCGATAGCCCTTTTCAACTTAATGGGTTTTAACTAATTTATACTGTTTGGTATTGCTGCCGGTGCCCACAAATAAGGTATATAAACCGGAGCTAAGCGACTTACCTAAACTAACAGGTTGCCCATCGGGTACATCATCTAAAAGCAACACTAATTTACCGGTGGCATCGAAAAGTTTCACGGGAAGTTTATTGTTTCCTTTGCCTTGTACCAACAAGGTAAATTCGTCCACAAACGGGTTAGGGAAGCTATTTACCAAAAACTCCAGCGGGGCTCCGTATTCTTCAGCCGGGGTACTTTTCACCGTTAACTTTGCTTTAGGACCTTTACCTTTTCGCTCTACGGTGAAGCTAACGGTTAAGCCGGTACCAGCTGTTCCCTTGCCACCAGTAGCTGCATAAGGTGTAGCCATTAAGGTGTAACTTCCTGCGGCAGGCATCCAGAAAGCATTATTGCTATTGCTATTATTGTTGCTCTTATTACCATTATTGGCGTTGTTGCCATTTTGGTTGAAGAGCGCATAAGGAACATTGTCATCGGTGGTGTTTTGGGTTGCAGTACCAGTTAATTTAAATACAACACTGCCGACTGTTGGAGAATTTGTTTCGGCCCGTATGTTCAGTTTTTTGGTAGATAGCGTAGTTAGATCCAAAACCGTCCCGCTGGTAATGGTTTGGATAGGCTGATTGGTACCGACATCTATCAGGGTAAAACTAACTACCGATAAAACAGGTTCTGCCAAGGAATTTACTGTTACAGAAACAAGCCCTGAACTGGTACTAACTCCAGTATTATCGGTGGCTTTAGCGGTAAGCAGATAAGTACCGGCCGCTACATTCGTCCAATTATAAGCGTAAGGAGCGGTTGCATCTTCGCCTAACTTAGTAGTGCCATTAAAGAATTCTACTTTGTTTATTGTACCGTCCGCATCCGTAGCCGAGGCTGCAATATTAATGCTGGCTGGCGCAGTAAAGCTGCTGGCAGCAGTAGGCGCGGTAATGGTAACTACCGGTGCTACTGGGGCCTTTACAGTTATTTCCACCGGAGCCGAAGTTGTTGGCAGGCCACTATTATCGGTTGCTTTAACAGTTAAAGTATAACTTCCACTTGCTACATTATTCCAGGTAAAAGTATACGGACTGCTCAGGTCTTCCCCTAATTTAGTAGTGCCATTATAAAATTCAACTTTACTTATTGTGCCATCGGTATCGGCGGCGTTGGCCGAAATAGCTATAGTAGCCGGGGCTGTAAAGCTGGTATTAGTAGTGGGCGTTGTTATGGCAACAGTTGGGGCAGCCGGTGTCTTTACGGTTACATTTACCGCTGCCGAAGTAGTTGCCAGTCCGGTATTATCGGTTGCTTTTGCTGTTAAGGTGTAACTTCCGGCCGCTACATTATTCCAGGTAATACTAAAGGGCGCCGTTGCATCTTCACCTAACTTAGCAGAACCGTTAAAGAACTCAACTTTTGCTATTGAACCATCAGTATCAACGGCATTAGCACTTATGGTTATAAGGGCGGGCGTCGTAAAGTTAGTATTGGCAGCAGGACTGGTAAGCGCTACGGTTGGAGCAATAGGTGCCTTAACCGTTATATTAACAACCGACGAAGTAGAGACTAACCCGGTATTATCGGTGGCTTTGGCCGTAAGCAGATAAGTACCCGCCGCTACATTATTCCAGGCGAAACTATAAGGACTGGTTAATTCTTCACCTAATTTGGTAGTGCCGTTAAAGAACTCAACTTTACTTATGGTTCCGTCGGTATCGCTGGCATTAGCCATAATTTTGATGTTGGCCGGCGCTGTAAAAGTTGTAGCCATAGCCGGCGCAGTAATAGTTACGCTGGGTGCTAAAGGTGCTTTAACCGAAATACTTACCGGAGTCGAAGTCGTGACCAGGCCACGGTTGTCGGTTGCTTTTGCGGTTAAAGTGTAATTTCCGGGTGCTATATTGGTCCAGCTAAAACTATAAGGGCTACTCATATCTTCTCCTAACTTAACCGATCCGTTAAAGAATTCTACCTTGGCAATGGTGCCGTCGACATCGGCCGCATTAGCCGTTATGGATATGGTCGCCGGTGCTATAATATTAGCATTTGCCGCCGGACCCGTGATTGCTACAGTTGGGGCGACCGGCGCTTTAACTGTGGCCATAACCGGCGCCGAAGTAGAGGTATTGCCGGTATTATCGGTGGCTTTAGCGGTAAGCGAATAATTGCCAGCCGGTACATTCGTCCAATTATAGGCGTAAGGAGCCGTTGCGTCTTCACCTAACTTGGTAGTGCCTTTATAGAATTCAACTTTACTAATCGTTCCGTCGGTATCAGTTGCATTAGCCGTAATGGTAATGTTGGCCGGTGCCGTTAAATTGGCATTAGTTGTTGGGGCCGTAATCGCGACAGTAGGAAGTTTATTACATTCCGGGTAAAGCTTTACTTCTTTGGTGGTAGACAAACCCGCCGCATCGGTTACCTTTAGTGTTATGCTATAATAATAAGTTTCGGTACCACAACCTACCGGAGAAATGGTAGTAGTTGCCTCCGGCGTAGTTACGATAGGTTCCGGATGTTCGTGACTTTCGTGGTGCAGTATGGTTTGCCACTGGTAAGACAGCTGACTGGCGCTATGCTCCAGGTCGGTTACGGTTGCCCGTAAGTTATAAACCGTTTTGTCGGTCATCGGATATAAAGTATTAGCCGCCGGGCTGGTAATATTTACTTGCGGCGGGGTATTGTTAGGCGAAACCGAGAGCGAAGTTGCATTGGTATTGCCTTGGCTGTCGCGGACAGTGAGCGAAACCGTATAGTTAGCAGGAGCATTGGTAGCGGTGGTAAAAGTATGAGCCGGATTTGCCTGGGTGCTGGTAGTGCCGTCGCCGAAGTTCCACAGGTAAGAGAGCGGCTGGCCTTCCGGGTCGCGGGAAGAACTGCCGCTAAACTGTACGTTTAAAGGGCTGGGGCCATACAGCTTATCCGCCGAAGCTACAGCTACTGGTGGTTGGCTGGCGCTGTTATAAGTAACTTTCCTGATTTCGGAAGGAAAATTAACGTAATAAAGTCCGCCTTCGGTGGGGTGGGTAGCCATGGCTACTACTATTGCTCCTCCGTTAATAAAGTTTTTAACGGCAAGCGGGTTATTATTGTCATCCGATTTTAGGTTTCGAATCCATTGCCCTACGTAATCGCCAAAGAAAAGCGTATTCTGGTATTCAGCCGGGAAATCGTTGTGCGGATAGAAAACACCCACCGCCGCGGAGTTGCCACCGAAAGGAGAGCCGGAAACCGGAGAACCAGGTGCACCGATGTTCATAACTGTAGCTGTTTCGCCGCTGAAAGTGCCGGTTCTGGCTAGAGCTGTATAATGTTTCCAGTCGATAATCGGCCGGCTGTGCAGAAAAGTTTTTACGGTAGCGGGTAAGGATTGGGTAGTATTACAAGGATTAGTAAAGCTAGCCGTGCCGCTATGCGTGGCCTGTTGCATTAAATCCTGAAAGTAAAAGTAGGGTTGGGTACAGCCGTTGGTGTTGTAAGCCGGATTGGGCGCATTTTTATTGAAAGTTTTTTTACTCCAGTAGCCGTTATGCGGGGTTAATCCTTCAAATAATGGCCAGCCGAAGTTCATGCCGGGTTTGGTTACTGCATCCAGTTCTTCCCAGGTAGAATATCCCACATCGCCAATATAGAGCACGCCTGGTTTGCCATCGGTTGCGTTAGCGCTCCCGGAATTGGGTTTCAGCGTCATGCGGAAAGGATTACGTAAGCCCAAAGCCCATACTTTAGAACGGACGGAACCGGACTTGGTGCCATCATAAAATGGATTGCTGGGTACGCCATTGCCGGTTTCAGGGTCAATTCGCAGTACTTTACCGTTGTAGCTCTCCAGCAATTGCGACCGGAAAGCGCCTACGTTTTCCTGTTCTGTAATAATACCATCTATTAAGGCTTGGGGCGCGTAAGATCCGCCTACATTGCCGCCGGTATCATTAGTGGTATAACTGGCCCCATCTCCCGCCGATACCAGCAAGGTACCATCGTTACCAAACACGAGGCTGCCTACCCCGTGGGTTTCGTGCAAAGACGGAATACCGGTAGACTTAGTAGCTCCGATTAAAACTTTGCGGCTAGCGGCATTCACGCTGTAGCCATTGGAGGTTTTGGTAGCAGTATAGCGGGTAAGCCGGCCAATAGTAGCATTATAATATTCGTTGGCCGTAGGGCTATAACTGCTGGTACCATACTTTAGCAGGTGGTGCCGGTCTACGGTGTATAACAGGTAAAAGTAACCATTCGATTCGAATTGCGGGTGCAAGGCAAAACCCAGTAAGCCAAAGTCGCGGTACCCGGCAACTTCCTGGCTGATATCTAATAATAGTTGTTTTTGGTTGTTTTCTATAACCCAAACTTTGCCGGGTCTTTCCCAGGCAAACATTTGGTTGCCCGTTTTATTAAAAGTAAGTCCTACTACTTCATTCCATTGGGCAGATACTAAAGTGTTGGTAAACCCATTGGGTGGAGATTGGGCAAATAAAGGCTGGCTGCAGCAGAAGGCAAATAATGCCAGCAGGCATTTAAAACTTTTTAGAAATATATTGCCCTTATAGCTCAAGTTATTGGTTCCTAAACGCGCGATAGAAAGGCAAAAAGGAAAGAAGTTCCGGCCGATGTATCCGGTTTTAATTTTAGTAAACAGGAACAGGCATATCCGGGAAAAACATTGCTGGTGTTTTTCGGAATTGTAAATATTAAACATAAAATTTAAAAGGGTTAGAAATAATAAAATTTAGTTTTGTGGGTAGAAAGTAATGCGAAGTACTAATCCGTTGATTAGTCGGTGGGGTACCAGGAAGTTAAAAGCATATTTAATCCCGACATTTTACTAAGTATATTGAGTCAGCGCTGTAAACAAAGCAGCAGGCAAACCTGCTTGAACGTTGTATATGCAAGGCACAAAGCTCCCTATCGGTTAAATGCTTTTTTAACTTCCAATTTTGATTTTAAGGAAAATAATCCCCGCAAACAGCTTTTGGATTGCTGTGCGTGGATTTTAAAGTAGATTTATATAGTCATGATTGTGCTTTAGGGTTAGTTATAAGATTTAAAATTTAATTTTTACAAGGCAATAGTATCCCAGTCAGTAAATGGAATATAATTTTTCCATGCTGATGTATAAACAGAATTGTTTTAACTATGCGCTGAATCAGGCGCTATATGTTTAGGATAAGTTTTACCTTTTCATTCTATGAAATGCCCTTTGTTTTAACTGTAGCTAAATATTTATAAGGATAATAAACGTTGTTTTCTAAGGAAAAACCGCGTATAATAAAGTCAGACGAAGAAAAGCCAGACTCTAGGATAGATAATTTTTACCACTTGAATTTTAGTGAAGAAACATGTAGTTGCGTAAACGGTACATACCTCTATAACGTTTTTTGATAAATACGTAAATTGCTCCGTATTAATACTTGTAATATATAATTGATTCTTTCATAAATTTTAAAATTTAAATATTATCCTGTTGATATATTAATAATAAAAGTAAGTCGGATTATATGCTGTATAATTTATTACATAATAAATATAAAAATAATTATTTCAAAATAACTAAATAATTATCATTTATTTTTTACAAAGTTTCAGGTACTTATAAAATTACAGCTTTTGGATAATAGGTATGTTGAATGTGAATTAAAGTAAAGTTATATATAATTATTTAAATATTATTAGATAAACTATATAGATAAACGGACTTGGCTGGTATGCTCTTAATAATATTAAACCTGATGGTATTGCTTCGTTAAAACCGAAGGTCATTTATTTGCTCAATCTAGATTCTTAGGTTTAAGTTAATCTTAGCCGGTAAGCCTGTATAATCAATTGATATATATGAGCTTTTAATCGTTCATGTTCTTTATAAATCCGGTAGTGCTATTTAGTATTGACTGGTACCAAAGTTTTTCAAGTAGATTAAAGCCATTTCGGGGCAAATAGCTAACTTGGTTGCGCATTAAGACTTAATAAGATTTCCTCTTTTTCATGGCTTTAAATTACATCTGGGTTGCTTTTTTTCTGATTGCCTTTGCTATTGGTTTGTTTAAATTGATTGTTTTCCAGGACACAGAAGTTTTTGCAGCCTTGGTTTCCAGTACCTTTGACAGTGCTAAAACCGGATTTGAAATTTCTTTGGGTTTAACCGGCGTGATGACGCTGTGGCTGGGCTTGATGAAAGTGGGGGAGAATGGCGGTATTATTGCGGTTTTTGCCCGTTTGGTCGGTCCGTTCTTTAACCGGCTTTTTCCGGAGTTACCCAAAAACCACCCGGTATTCGGCTCCATTCTCATGAACTTTTCGGCCAACATGCTGGGGCTAGATAATGCTGCTACGCCCCTGGGCTTAAAAGCCATGCAGGAAATGCAAGATTTAAACCCCATAAAAGATACGGCTTCTAACGCCCAGATCATGTTTTTGGTACTCAATACGGCAGGCCTCACTATTATCCCGATTAGTGTAATGGTTTACCGCACCCAAATGGGCGCCGCTGACCCTACCGATATTTTTATTCCGGTTTTGCTCACTACCGTAATCGGGGCTTTAATTGGCTTGGTAACGGTAGCCATTTACCAGCGCATTAATTTATTCGATTGGGTTATTATGGCTTACCTGGGCACGCTGTGTTTGTTTGTAGGGTTGCTTATTTATTATTTTTCAACCATCAGTCAGGAGCAAATTGCGCTTATTTCTAAAGTGGCCAGTAACCTGATCTTGTTCACCATCATTATTTCTTTTATTACGCTGGCCTGGATCAGGAAAGTAAATGTGTACGAATCTTTTATTGAAGGCGCGAAAGAAGGCTTTGGGGTAGCCATTAATATAATTCCGTACTTAGTTGCCATGCTGGTGGCCATTGGGGTTTTCCGGGCGTCGGGCGCTTTGGATATGGTGGTAAACGGCTTCGGCTGGCTGATTGCCCAAATGGGTCTCAATAACGATTTTGTACCGGCTTTACCGGTAGCCCTGATGAAACCACTAAGTGGCAGCGGTGCCCGCGGCCTGATGCTGGATGCTATGAAAACCTACGGTGTCGATTCTTTTGTGGGGCGTCTGGCTTGTACCATTCAGGGCGGCACCGAAACTACCTTTTACATACTGGCCGTTTATTTCGGTTCGGTAGGCATTAAGAAAACGCGTTATGCTGTTACCTGCGGTTTAATTGCGGATGTAGCAGGAGCTGTGGTGGCTATTTGGCTGGGCTATTTGTTTTTTCATTGATAACTTTAATAAAAGTTATTGACTTATGCCTGCCGGTGGGAAGTATTTTAGCTTTAAATGTTTTTGCATCGGTATTTCCTTTTAAAAATAAAGCAGCACTTCTGGTATTCGGAGTGCTTTAGATAGTGCATTTTTCTTTAAACTATATCCTCTACTGGAAAGCCCCCAATCTGCTCTGATTTATGATGCTGGCGGCTGCTTTTTTGCAACAATAATTTCCTGAACCAAGTCCCGGCGGTTGGCCGATGCTCCGGTAATATCAAAGGCATTTGTGGGCTACTTTGTTTGTGCTAACCGAATAAATACCAGGTTAGCTCAGCATTAGCAAAATAGTAATAGTTGCTTCTGGAGTTCTACGGCAACCGGCTAATAAAGGCAGGTTTTTATAAATTAATACAGGTGTTAGTAGTTATTTCCCTAAGGCTTTGTAGCCTTTTCTAAAGTAAAGATATCGACCAGTTATATTGCCAAATTATAATATTAAACAAGCTTAACGCTGATCTTCTCCATAAAACTTGTAAATAATTATGGATGTTTCAATGCTTTTATTTATATAATGCAATTTATATGTTAAATAATAGGATGGTCTGTTTGCATTAGATTTTTAATAAATTATTTTTGTAATGAAAGAAATATAATTATTTAAGCTCGTGGATCTATATGTATCACCTAGAGCTTGTTTAAGTAGTCTTATTTCTAAAGTTTGATAAATTTATGGGTTGGGTTTATTGTATTATTTATATGGTATAAAATTATGTGTTGTTGATAGGTGATTAATAAGTACAATAGAATAAGGTTTCGGGTTGCTGTTTTATATTGATGATTGTTTTGTTTTAATAGGTAGTAAATAAATCTATTTACCTACAGCATTGCTGCTATAGCTGCCTTCTTGAATAGTTAGATAAATCATTAAGAAATTCAAAAACAATACTTTATCTAAGTAATCGCAATTTTTAGATATGAAATCTAAATCTCAAAAGCTTTTTGGGTCTGCTCTTTTCTGGGTTTTATTACCACGAACTTAATATAGAATTCTTTAATGTAAACGGGCTGTCTTATCCGAAAATGCCCAAAATTAAAACTGAAAATTACCTAAATCATCTTTCTTTTTATTTGAATGAAGAAATTTTACTTTCTGGCTTTTTTATTTCTATATTCCTTTTTTTCCCTGGGGCAAACCAAAGGTTTAATTTATAAACCAGCTTCTACCCCGGCCGGAAGAGCCATACTAGACCCTAATCTGGATGGCTATACCTCTACCACAACTAATGGATTTAAAACGAATGATTGGGGAAATGGCGAGAGCGAAATCAATTTTAAGGCCATTCCTATTCTGGAAAACGAACCAATTCAGGATCCTTTAAGGGGGCCAGCCTGCGGCTTTACCGATATGGTAGACTCGGGTGTAGGTGACCCGGTAATGTTTTATTTCGACGGCACAAATTTCCTGGTGCGGTTCCGGTTAAATAAAACATCGCCTAATTCAAAAGGATACAGCGTATTAATTGATACTGATCAGAAATTTGGTTTTAATGGCCCCAATGCCGATCCAAATGCCGTAGCCGGCAATCCGGGATTTGAACTAGAACTGGTATTGAAGACTAACCACGGCGTTGGTTTGTATAATGTTAACGGTGCCTTAAATCCGGCTCTTATTGTTGATCAAGACTACGAATCGCATAGTCAGAAATCAATTGCCTATACCGAAAATTGCGGAGACAGTGATTATTTTTATGACTTTTATCTGCCGTGGTCAGATTTTGGGTTGCCCGTAGGTACAAAGCTCAGAATGGTAGCGCTTACAGTTATGAGTCCACAACCGGCTATCGGAAATAATGCTAAATCGGATGTGGCCGGAGTAGACGACCGAAAATATAACGGCAACTACGACAAACTTTTTGAAGACTTTATTCAGAACTATAACCCCACCTCGCCCCAGGATAATAATGCCGGATTAAAAGCCCGCACCCTTTGCCCTACAGTTAATGCATCTTTACTGGTTACATCTACCGCTATAACCGGTACTTCCACCGAGGCAGCCGGCACCATTATTACCGTTTACAGAAACAATATAGCCTTGGTAGATAAGCCTTTCGTAGCTGCCAACGGAACTTGGTCGCTTGCTGTATCGGGTTTAAAAGAAGGAGATGTCATTACGGCTTCGGCAAAAGCCAGCGGTAAAGAAGAATCGGAAAGCAATTGCAGTGGCGTGTTGGTGGGGCAGGTGTGTACCAGGCCGGTTGCGCCTACTTTAACCGGTTCGAATGGGAATAGCAATAAATACATAACCATAACCGCTACCGCTACGGGCTTACTGGACCTGTATTTAGGAGATCAGGTGCTGGTATCTAAAGCCGCTGTTACCGCCGGAAATACTTATTATTACTGCCCGGCAGCACCCAATCTTACTTCCAGAAGCAATGATTGTTCGGGGGGAAATAACTTAACCCCCGGTGTGTATCGTTCAACTTTAACCGTAGGCAGTTGTGCCTCTAATTCGGCGTTTCTGTGTGTAAATACCACCACGGCATCCGCTACTCCGGTAGTTTATAGCCCGGTTACAACGCTATCGAGAATTATCAGCGGCACGGCAGCTGCAAATGCGCAGGTAATTCTAAAAGTAAATAATGCCGAAAAAGTAAGAGTAACGGCAGATGCCAGCGGCGCCTGGTTGGTACCAGCAGCTTCTTTGGGTTTAACCGAAACAGATAAAATATCGGCTTATGCGCTGGAAACTGGGAAATGCCAGTCAGCAGAGACGGCCCAAATTGCCATAACAAAGCCGGTTGCCGTAGCTCCCGTTATAACCGGTAATTATTGTGGTGCTATTACCAGAGTAACTGGTACTTCTTCGGAGGCGGCCGGCACAATCATTAAAGTATTTATCGGAGCTTCTGCCACGCCTGCAGGTACAACAACAACCAACGAAGCAGGCAACTGGGAAATAACGAATCTGTCTGTTTCTCCCGGATCTCAAATTACGGCAAAAGCAACGGCCAGCGGTAAAACCGAGAGTGTTGCTTCGGCTGCGGTTACGGTTAAAGCGGCTTCCAGCAACGCTGGTATTACTATACTGGGTACAACCGATCCGCTTACTGCAGGCTCATATATTTCCGAAAATGCCAGTTTGATATCCGGAACCAGACCTGACGGCACCGGTCTGGTAAGCTTATACTTAGATGAAATGTTTATAGGTTCCGGTACGCTGGCCGGACGGGTCTGGACCGTTAAAAAAACAGATTTTCAGCATGATTTTTACCTTTTTGCCGGGGCCAAAGTAACGGCTACTTTTACTGCTACCGGCGGATGCGAGAGTGATCATACGCCGGCAACGGTGGCTATCCGGTGTGCACCTCCAATCGAAAAAGAGATAACGCCAACCAGTATGATTGTTTGTACCGATACCAAACCAGAAGTGTCGGTAAAAGCCTCCGAAGCATTGGTTATTTACCAGCTTTACCACGGGGCGGAGCCTATTGGTTCTTCGGTATTGGGTACTGGTGCCGACATACTGTTAAAAGCAACTACGCCGCTTATTGCCTCAACCCCTAATACCATAGTTAACTTAAGGGTAATTGCTTCTAAAATACCTTATGTGCAAGGAGTAAATTGTGAACTGCCTTTAACACAGCAGGTAGCGGTTACCATAAACCCGGAAATAAAAGATAACACCATCAGCCTTGCCGGTACCAGTCCGGATGTTTGCGGGCCTGCCAATTTAGGTTCCATAACCGGCTCCACCCCAACCGGAGGCAATAACAGCTATACCTATCAATGGCAAACCAGCCCTGATAATACCACCTGGAGCGACATAGAAGCTGCTACCGCCCAAGATTATAATCCGGGAGTAGTAGCGGTTACTACATATTACCGCCGAAAGGTATTGAGTGGGGCTTGTTCTAATGCCGATGCCAGCGCGTCGCTTAAAATTACCGTTAACACGGCCATAACAAATACCTTAACCTATAATGGCCAGACTTCTTTTTGTGTAAGCGCTAACCCAACGGAAATTCGGGGAAATACGAATGCTTCTTATAGGGGCTACCAATGGCAGAGCAGCCCGGATGGTATCAGCTTTGCCAATATTAATAGCGCTACAACCGCTCATTACAAACCCGGCAACCTAACCCAAACCACCACTTTCCGCAGAGTTGTATATACCGGTACCTGCGAAAGCTACAGTGCCCCTCTTACGTTTAATATTTATTCCGCGATAGCAAATAACCAAATAACTGCTTCCAGCACCAGTATACTTTGTAGTATAGGAAATACAGGAGAAATAATAGGTTCTGCCCCTACTGGTGGCGATAATACGTATACTTATAAATGGCAGCAGAGTACCAATAATGGCTTCAGCTTTGCAGATATTTCTCCGGCGGTAACTACTCCAAATTACACCCCGGGTGCAATTGCGATTACCACTTATTTCCGCAGAATAATAACCAGCGGGCCTTGTGATAACTCCGAAAGTAATGTTGTGAAAATTACGGTTGTATCGGTTGCCAAAACTACCATTACTGCCGATGAAAGTACTTTAGCTGCCAATGGCGCCAGCCGCACGACTATCCGGGTGCAGCTGAAAGACGAGTTCGAAACGGAGGTTAGTACAAATAGCTGCCATTTAAACCTGACTACTAATTACGGCACTATATCGAATATTCAGAATGCCGGACCAGGTGTTTATACTGCCACGCTTACGGCAGGTACGGCGGCCGGGGTGGCCAGCATTACCGGTACGCTCAACGGTGCGGCTATTATGGATAATGCCGAAGTAACTTTTGTGCCGGCAGTTAATTTAGCCTCCACGTCGGTTACGGTTAATCCGGTTGTGGTTTATGCCGATGGCCTTAGTACAGCTTTAGCCACGGTTGCCTTTAAAGACTACGCCGGTAATGCTGTTGCCGTGCATGCGGCCCAGGTAGCGTTGCTAATAGATGGTGTAGCTGTTGTTGCCGAGGATAAAGGCAATGGCGTGTTTACGGCTACTATACCGGCCCGGAACCTACCGGCTACGGTAGAGGTAACCGCTAAATACAATGCCATAGAGGTTGGTAATAAAGCCAGCGTTCGTTTTGAACCGGTTCCGGTAGTAATTCCCACGGTAAGCTTAACGGCCACTACGGTTACAGCTACGCCTGAACAAGTGGCGGCAGATGGCAGGAGTACCGCTACGGTGGAGGTGCAATTTAAAGCGGCAAATGGCACGGACTTAGCCGTAGATGAAACAAAAGTTCAGATTTACTTAGATGAGGTAGCTGTTAGCTTTAATAACAAGGGCAACGGACGGTACGAAGTAATAGTGCCGGCCAGCTTGGCTGCGGGCACGGTACAAGTAACCGCTAAATACGATGGCGGCTCTTTAACCAGTACGGCATCGGTTAGGTTTGTACCAACTATTAACCTGGCAGCTACTGTACTTTCGGCCACTCCGGCTAGGGTAAATGCAGATGGGGTAAGTACCTCTACTGTTCAGCTTGCATTTAAAGATTATGCGGGCAATCCGGTTGCCGTAGCAGCTAATACGGTAGGTATCTTAATTGATGGAACTGCAGCTATCTTGCAACCAGGTGCTACCGGGGTTTTTGCCGCAACGGTACCGGCCAGAACCACCGCCGCCACCGCGACCATTACCGCTGTTTATAATGAAACTGCCCTGAACAGCAATGCCACGGTTACTTTTGTTCCGGTAGTTAATCTGGCGGCCACCGAAATTACTGCCACCCCCACCCGGGTAAATGCCGACAGAACCAGTACGGCTATGGTTCGGGTAAAATTTAAAGATTTTGCCGGCAAAAATATAGCGGTTGATGTTGCCCAGGTAAGCTTGTATGCCGATGGCGTAGCTTTAGCTGGTTTGCAGGATAAAGGCAATGGCGTATTCGAAGCAATAGTGCCGGCCAGAAACGTAGCTGGTACTGTTGAAATAACGGCAACTTATAACGGAGCGGCATTAAGCAGTAATGCGGAGGTGGTGTTTGTGCCGGTATCAGCACCGGTATTAAGCCTGGATAATTCTGCGGTAGAGGCAAGTCCTCTTATCGTGCCCGCCGACGGGGTGAGTACTTCTGTTATTACGGTCCGCTTAAAAGATACCAACAATAATAATTTTATAACCAGCGAGCCGGTAATTATCACCAGTAATTTTGGTATGGTGCAAACCGTTATCCAGGACGCCGCTGGTAATTATACCACTACTATTAGATCGGCTACAACCGGTATTGCTACTATCACGGCAAAGGTAGGAGCTGCTGAGCTGACCGCTAAACCAGTTATAACCTTTGTTCCGGGCAAGGCCAGCGAAGTAACCTCTACCATAGTGGCATCGGCCCCAACTATAGCAGCAGATGGAACGAGTACTGTAGTAATTACCATTACTTTATTCGATGCCCAGGGTAACCGAATTACCTCCGGTGACAACACTGTAGTAATAACATCTACAATGGGTATTTTAGGGGAGGTCTCTAAAAATCCGGACGGCACTTATACGATGGTACTTACATCCGGCACAACTCCCGGAACGGCCGTAATAAGTGGTACGCTAAACGGAACGGCAATCCAGGGCACTACCAATGTGGTGTTCTCCGGAATTACAGTTGTTAACCATCCGCCGGTAGCAACAAACGATAGCTTTACGGTAAATAACCACGAGAAACTAACGGGTAATGTGCTGCTGAACGATAACGACGCCGATCAGTTGAGCGTTAAAACAATGCTGGTGCGTCAGCCGCTTTATGGCACCGTGCGCATGTTGGCCGATGGCAACTTTACTTATACTCCCAACAAAGGCTATACCGGCGAAGATAGCTTTACCTACGAAGTTTGCGATAACAACAGTCCGGCAAATTGTGCCCAGGCTACGGTAACCATTCAAGTGCTGCAGGGCCAGGTATTTATTCCGGAAGCTTTTTCACCGGATGGGGACGGCCAGAACGATGTATTTGTCATTTATGGCGCAGAAAAATACCAAGTGTCGCTGAAGGTGTTAAACCGTTGGGGTGATATTGTTTATCAAAACAAAACTTATAAAAACGATTGGAACGGCAAGGCCAACTCCGGAGTGGTATTCGGCGATAAACTGCCGGATGGTACTTATTACTACATCGTGGACTTAAACAACGGCGAGAGGCCAAGAATGCACGCCCTTATTATTAAAAGAAAATAAATAACCTACCGCTGTGGCTGGCAGGAAAAATCAAGACTACCTGCCAGCCCCTGTTAATTAATCCAGAATATTTTATGAAAAGAATTTTACCTGCTTTAGGCTTAATTATTGGTTTGCTGATGGTGTTTTCGGGTAAGGTGTTTGCCCAGCAGGAGCCTATGTATTCGCAGTACATGTTTAACGGACTTATCCTGAACCCGGCCTATGCCGGCAGCACCGAAGGGTTGAGTGCCGCCGCTCTTTACCGAAACCAATGGGTGGGCGTAGAAGGAGCCCCGGTTACCCAAACCCTATCGGTGCATGCGCCGATTGAGAAGAAAAATATCGGTCTAGGGTTGTCTATTATCAACGATAAAATAGGGGTAACAAATACTTGGCGGATGAATGGTAGTTACGCCTTCCGTATCAGAACCAATACCGGGTTGCTGTCGATGGGGCTGCAGGCCGGATTAGCAAAAAATCATGCGGATTATACGCAGTTGGCTTTAGATCCGCAGGGTAACCCCGATGCGCAGTTTAATGAAGTGCAGAACTCCCTGGTTTTTTATTTTGGTCCCGGTCTGTATTATTATACTGGTAAGTTTTACGCGGGAGTTTCTTCGCCCAGCTTTTTAAGAGCGCCCATCACCAACCTGGATGGTGATGCCGGCTATCCGAAACACGCCCGCCATTATTTTTTAACTACCGGTTACGTTTTTAATGTAAGCGAAAACCTGCAGATAAAGCCCTCTACCCTGGTAAAAATTGCCGAAGGTGCGCCGGTACAATTCGACCTGAATACCAATGTTTGGTTTTATAACCTGGTGGGGTTAGGTGCGTCTTACCGGACCAATAACGGTTTGGTGGGTATATTAGAGTTGCAGTTGGCCAGGCAGTTCCGGTTGGGTTATTCCTACGATCAACCTTTGTCTAAGGTAAGCCGGTACACTGCCAATACCCACGAGTTAATGCTGCGCTTCGATTTATTTTCGGGCCACCAACAAGACAATTCCCCCCGTTTATTTTAGAAAATCAGAAATGTGTTTTTAACCCAACGGATATTATATAACAAGTAAGAAAATGTTGTTTCGATAGGTGCTGGATCAAACGATACCTTTACGAAAGTACTAACTAGTCAGGAATGATTTCACGGCTATAAACTGAATGTTATAACAGCTTACGTTATTAATTATTTATGAATTTGGGAACAGCATCGTCCCAAACGTGCCGAAACCACTTTTTATATCCTGGCTGTTTGCTTTGGTAAGCATTAAGAAAATGCGTTATGCGGTTATCTGCGGTTTAATTGCCGATTAGCCGGATTGATAGTAGCTAGATGGTTGGCGTGTATTTTCTTTCAGTAAAATATAGTGCAGGAAGTTTTGTTATTTAAATGCTGGTAGGTAGCCGTTTTAGTTGAAGGTGGCTGCTTGTTTATTTTAACAACAAGGTAGCAATACTTCCTGATTTCTAGGTAATGCCTTATCTGCGCAATTATATTCTTAAACGCCTGCAAAGCCTTTTCTTAGTTTATCTTTCGTGCTGATAATCCAAATCAGTACTATTTGTTTTCAAATTTTTCAGATCGCTTCCTGGTTTTGGTTTTAGGCTGCTATTTTCTAAGTCAAATTTTAAATGTTCTTACTGCTGCAAGTTCCTGTAGAAGTTAAGCGCAGCGTAATTTACATAAGGCCGGGTGCTGTATAAGCCGCTAGGCATTAATAATAACAGGCCTTCCCTGCTTTTGAGCAAGTAAGTTATGCAGCAGCATGTTGGTTACCCAAGGCTGCCACCGCATATCTCCGCATTAACCATAACTGCTTTAACCCTTCATGCTGCATTGTATTCCCTGGATTGACATGATCTAAATATAATGGTTAATCATTTATATTTTATAAAAAAAATATTTATTATCATATTTATTTAATACAAACATTTATATGAACATTTTATGTTTAAACTATAATTGTAAAATATATAATTTATGCTATTATAATGATTTTATTAATAATTATTCTTGCACAAATAAGTTGTTAAAAAGCCTTTAAAATGTTTGGTTTATGTTTGTTGTACAAAAAATTTTAAAACATCTTTATTGAAGAAATAAATAATTATAAAAACATTTGCTTATAAATAGTGGGGTGCAATATGAAATATATAATATCGTGGTAAATACTATTAGTAACGTTTAATATAAGTAAAATTCAATTTTCAGGTAATGTTATTTGTTTATTCTTGTTTATATGTATAAAATTTTTACTAAAAGCAATTTGCCATTTGCCGTCACTGCCCCAGAACTGGTAAATATCCGGGCTGGATATAATACTTTTCAAGAAACAGCAAATCCTTTATTTATAAGTAATAAGCCAGAGCCACAAACAAAGCATCCTCCCTAAGCTAGGCCCAAGCTGCTGGCAGTTATGCAGGCTGGATTTTTTTGAACCAGAAGCATTTCGTAATACGGTGGCAAAGAACCGCAATTGCCCGGTTTTAAAATAAAACGCTTGCCGGGAGCACCTAAAAGCAAAAGCGATCATGGTATGTAATTTTTTTTTCTATGTCATATTTATACAATAAACGTTTTTTTGTTAATGACCAATTTTTTGATAGGCAGCTAGTAAAAAGTTGCCGGCTAAAACTTAGCAGATTATTGCCTTTAAAAGAGAACAGCATAAGGGCAGCGGTATTGGTGCTAAGTATGTTCCTTGGTTTGGGTGTAAATGCGCAAGGAGTATGGGCACCGGAGATCAGTTATGCTACGCCGCAGAGCTACGTACTAGGACAGGCTATTACATCTTTAAGCCCCACCAACACGGGCGGCGCAGTGCCGGCTGCCCTCAGTGGGCAAGTAAGCACGCTTGCCGGCAGTACGTCTGGCTTTGCGGACGGTACGGGTACGGCGGCTCAGTTTTATGGTATTTACGGGGTAGCAGTAGATGCTTCGGGTAACGTGTACGTGGCAGATACAAACAACAACCGGATCCGGAAGGTAACGCCGGCTGGTGTGGTAAGCACGCTTGCCGGCAGCGGCACGTCTGGCTTTGCGGACGGTACGGGTACGGCGGCTCAGTTTTATAATCCTTTTGGGGTAGCA